>Ga0209342_10000559_pt1 | contig 43031 bp, 34 predicted proteins | sample RifCSP16_2_FD_184023 | JGI IMG/M metagenome (GOLD analysis project Ga0209342, IMG submission 184023) | Soil microbial communities from Rifle, Colorado - Rifle CSP2_sed 16_2 (SPAdes) (version 2) | ecosystem: Environmental > Terrestrial > Deep subsurface > Rock core/Sediment | place: Rifle...
CGCGTTGCTAGACGAGGACAGACTCGCGGCGTGCCGGTCCTGCGCTCGGGGCTCGATGAAACGGTGGCCTCGTACGAGCGAGCGGAGCGTTGCCTGACCATCTGCGTGTTGTTGTAGGTGTGATGCCCCATCTCATTCTCACGGACACCGTCATAAAGCCGAATGACTTCCACGCCGAATGAGTGGGTGAGCTGAGCCGGCCGAGGCGACGGGCGTCGTAGGTGAGACCGCAGGGGGTAGCCTGGATGAGGAGTTTCCGCACGCCGGCCACCGTTCTGAACAGGCGTGTTGCGTCTCCTCCGGAGGTGATCTCTGGAAGCAGGTTATGAAAACGCCGGCAGTCTACTACCTTCCATCCCCTACGACTTCGTCGTCGTCGGATCCGGGTTCGGCGGCAGCGTCGCCGCCATGCGACTTGCGCAGAAGGGCTACCGCGTACTGGTGCTTGAGCGCGGCCGCCGGTTCCTCGATAGCGACTTCCCGACCACGAACTGGAACGTCTGGAAGTACCTTTGGCTACCGGCTGCTCGCTGCTTCGGGATCCTGCAGCTCAGCGTCTTCCGTGATCTCCTGGTGCTGCACGGGAGCGGGGTGGGGGGAGGCAGCCTGGTCTATGCCAACGTCCTGGTCGAGCCGGATGAGCGACTGTTCGAAGCGGAGGGTTGGCGCCATCTGCAGAATTGGCGCAAGGCCCTGCGACCGCATTTCTCCACCGCTCGCAGGATGCTGGGGGTGACGCCCAATCAGCGCCTGACCCATGCCGATCACACGCTTGCCGCAGTCTCAGAGAGCATGGGAGTCGGGGCCACGTTCCGACCTACACAGGTCGGTGTCTTCTTTGGAGAAGAAGACGTTGAGGTCCCGGATCCGTATTTCGGAGGGGAGGGTCCAGCCCGAACGGGGTGCAACCTGTGCGGGGGCTGCATGGTTGGATGCCGCTACAACGCCAAGAACACGCTGATGAAGAACTACCTGTATTTCGCCGAGCGTTGGGGTGCGGAGATCCAGGCGGATTCCACTGTCGAGCTCCTTCGCCCACTCCCGCCGCATCAACCCGACGGCGCGCGGTATGTGCTTCACGTGGCCAATTCAACGGATTGGCTCGGGAGGCGCAGGCGTATGGTCCGCGCGCGCAACGTGGTTCTGTCTGCAGGTGTCGTCGGGACACTGGATCTTCTGATACGCTGTCGCGATCACTCTCGGACGATGCCGGCCCTCTCCCAACGATTGGGTGAAGAGGTCAGGAGCAACAGCGAGTCGCTCCTGGGCGTGACCGCCAAGGATCGCCAACAGGACATGACCCAAGGGGTGGCAATTGGGTCCGTCTTTCAGGCCGACGCGGTCACCTCTGTCGAGCCCTTCCACTATCCCGCTGGTTCATCGATGATGTATCGGCTGCTTGGAGCGCCTCTGATCGATGGAGGGGGAAGGGGGCTCAAGCGCCTCGGGCAGGTCACCGGGCATGTGCTGCGCCACCCGGTCGAGTTCCTGGAGTCGAAACTTGAGCCCGGATGGGGGCGCAGGACCGTCGGGCTGCTTGTGATGCAAACCGAGGACAGCACGCTGCGGATGAAGCTCGGCCGTGATTGGACGACTCTCTTCCGGCGCGGGCTCGTCTCCGAGCGTGATCGCAGCCGCCCGATCCCGGCCGAGATCGCTATCGGCCACCAGGTCGCTCGGGATCTGGCGAACCGAATCGGAGGAGCTGCCCTGGGGAACGTGATGGAAGGGCTGCTCGACGCGCCGATTACGGCCCATCCGCTGGGTGGTTGTCCGATGGGGAGATCGCCCGACGATGGAGTCGTGGATTCGGAGTGCCGGGTCTTCGAGTACCCGGGGATGTATGTCGTCGATGCGTCTGTTGTTCCCGCCAACCCGGGCCTTAACCCCAGCCTGACCGTCACCGCACTGGCGGAATATGCCATGAGCAAGATCTCCCCAAACTCGACTCCGACGGGATGGCGGGCGCCGAGTGTCAGGTTTGGTTCCGCGGTCCAATGATCGATCTCCCCGGGCACCCCAAAGGTTTGGGTAGCGGCCCTGACGGATCTCCGCAGTCCCCACAGACTACGGCCGGCCATCAAGCCACGTTCCGCCTCACCAAGGTCGACCTGTCGTCCGGCAAAGTCGAGCGGCATCCACTGCGAGTGCATGACCTGCGCGAGTTTCTCGGCGGTGCGAGTCTTGGAGCACGCATCCTGTACCCTTTTCTCACTCCCGATCTTGATCCGCTTGGTCCGGAGGCGCCTCTCCTCTTCGCCACAGGCCCGCTGACCGGAAGCGCCGGCCCGGCCGTCGGTCGTTTCGTGCTATGCGCGAAATCACCGGCCACACGGCTGTGGGGAGAATCCAACGTGGGCGGGTTCTTCGGCCCTGAGCTCAGGGCGTCCGGCTTCGATGGGCTTCTCATCATTGGAAGGGCGACAGCACCGGTCTACCTCTGGGTCCACCAAGGAGACGTCGAGATCAGGAGCGCAGTCCATCTATGGGGGATCACCGATACCTACGAAACCCAAGCAGTGCTTAGAAGTGAGCTCGATGACAGCCTGGTGCGCGTAGCATCGATCGGCTTGGCAGGCGAGGCCGGACTGCCCTTTGCCCTCGTTCTGTGTGATCACGGGAGAGTCGCCGGCCGCACCGGTATGGGCGCCGTAATGGGTTCCAAGAACCTCAAAGCGATTGCTGTGCGAGGTAAGGGAGAAGTGTCGCTGGCGGATCCGGCGGCCTTCGGCCTGGCGCGGCGGAGGGCAAACCTCGCGCTCAAGACCGACAATCTGACTCGGGCGCTGCGTGAACTGGGCTCTGCCAGTGGAGGCGATTACTTCGATTATCTGGGGGAGATGCCGAAACGCTACTTTACGCGCGCCTCATTCGACGGAGCGTCGAGAGTCTCCGGAGCGACGATGAGCGAGAGCATCCTGAGCGGCGTGAGCACGTGTCACGCGTGCGTGATTGCGTGCGGGCGGAAGGTGCGGATAAGCGATGGGGAAGAGCGGAAAGGGCCTGAGTACGAAACCCTCGTCGGATTTGGCCCGAACCTCCTGATCGATGATCTGCTTGCCGTGGTTCGCCTGGGGGAGTTGTGCGATCGCTACGGTATGGACACGATCTCCGTCTCGAATACGATCGGACTGGCCTTGCTGATGAACAGTCAGGGCTTGCTGGATGCCGAGGCGGGCCACGAGCGGTTGAGGTGGGGCGATCCGGATGCCGTCGAGAGCCTGGTCCACTCGACCGTCCGCCGAGAAGGACTCGGCCGGCTGATCGCCAAGGGTGCCCGCGAACTTGCGCGTGAATACGGCGTGCCCGAGATGGCTGCTCAAGTAAACGGTCTGGAAATGGCCTACCACGATGCGCGCGGAGCATCGGGGATGGGGCTTGTCTACGCGACTTCGCCGCGCGGCGCCTGTCACAATCAGAGCGACTACTTCATGGTGGACATAGGTCAGACGGCAGAGGAGCTCGGGATCACACTTCATGGTCGGTTAGCCGGACGGGAGAAGTCGGCAAGTGTTGCCCGGCACCAGGACTGGAGGAGCGTGGGGAATTCACTCGTACTGTGCCATTTTGCGAATGTGCCGCCGGCAGCCACTCTCGAGCTGACCAATCTAGCGACAGGCTTTGACTACACACTCGAGGAGCTGCTGAATGTCGGGGAGAGGGGGTGGAACCTCAAACGTGTGATCAATCACCGGCTGGGGTTGATTGGAGCGGATGATCGGCTGCCGGGGCACGTTCTACGGCCGATGGAGGACGCCGCTGTACGTGAGATCCCGCCGTTTGACGAGATGCTCGCTGGATACTATTCGGCGAGGGGCTGGGAGGCGAGCTCGGGCAGGCCGCTCCCGCGGACGATGACCCGACTCGGCCTGGAGGATCTGATCCCCGATATTTGGCCGGAGATGGGTCCACACCTGACTCCACTTGGCCCCGGAGCGTCAGCGTCGTGAATGTGGCGCTCTTGTCGGTGAGCCCCATTCGCCGGAGAGATGTGCTTGTTGCCGGCCGCCGGCCTTCATGTCGATGGCGGCGCTTATAATTGCGTGGACTGACTTGGACAATCCTATACGTGCAAGGAGCTGGGCGTGCCAAAGATCGTCACCGTTGAAGAAATGAAGGCTATCGAGAAGGCAGCCGACGCCGCCGGCCTCACCTACGATCAGATGATGGAGAACGCCGGGCTGGCAATTGCCGATGCGATCCGCCGCAGGCAGCCGGCGATCAGCGGAAAGCGCGTGGTCGTCCTGGTCGGCACCGGCAATAATGGCGGCGACGGGTTAGTGGCTGTGGATCACCTGGCTGAAGCCGGAGCGCAGGTCGCAGCCTATCTGGTCAAGCCCAGAGACGACACGGACCCGCACCTGGCACGCGTCAAGAGTCGCGGCGCGCTGATTGCCGTCGCCGCCGATGACCAGCGCGCCCGCGTTCTGCACAACGTGCTCGGATCGGCGGATATCGTCGTGGATGCTGTGCTCGGGACAGGGGCCAAGCTTCCGTTGGAGGGCCCCGCCAAAGGGGTTCTCGGCACCGCCAAGAAGGCGATCGCTGCCCGCGGACAACGGCCTTACATCGTTGCCGTCGACTGCCCATCCGGTCTGGACTGCGACACGGGAGATCTGGCCGATGAGACGATCTTCGCCGATCTGACCGTTACCCTGGCCGCGGCAAAGCCCGGACATTTCCGCATGCCTGGAGCAGCCGCCATCGGGGAATTGAGTGTCGCCGATATCGGGATCCCAGCAAATCAGAAGCTACTGGCAAAGATCCCGTTGGAGGTGGCGACCCCGTCCGAGCTTCGGACGTGGCTGCCGGATCGACCGCTGGATGCGCACAAAGGGACGTTCGGTCGTGTCATCATCGTAGCGGGATCGGTCAACTTCCCGGGAGCGGCCGCTCTCGCCGGACTAGGGGCGTACAGGATCGGAGCTGGGCTTGTGACATTGGCCACGCCCTCATCCCTACAGGTGCTCATCGCGCCTCGGCTCCCCGAAGCGACTTGGATCCTACTCCCCCACGAACTAGGTGCGATCTCCGCCGCCGCAGTAGACGTCCTGAGGCGGGAATTCTCCAATGCCGATGCGTTTCTGCTTGGGCCGGGTTTCGGCCAGGACCCGGCAACTGCGACGTTCCTCGATCAGTTGCTATTCGGCCGACAGGATATGCACCGGCCACGCATCGGGTTCATCCATCAGCAAGAACAAGCGTCTTCTGATCCCTCGGCGCTTCCGCCGTGCGTTGTCGATGCGGATGGCCTCAAGCTGCTGGCGTCCTTGCCGGATTGGCCGTCGAGGCTTCCCGCACCCTCCGTTCTCACCCCGCATCCCGGTGAGATGGCCGTGCTCACCGGCGAGGACATCGAAGCCGTTCAGGCAGATCGAGTGAAGACGGCCGCCAAGTGGGCCAAGACGTGGGGCCATGTCGTGGTCTTGAAGGGTGCTTTTACCGTGGTGGCCGAGCCCGAAGGCAAGGTGAGCCTCAATCCGATCGCGACACCTGCCCTGGCTCGGGCCGGGACTGGAGACGTCCTGGCGGGAGCGATCGTCGGGTTGATGGGGCAGGGTGTGGATGCCTACCGATCGGCCGTACTGGGGGCTTATCTGCAAGGTCGAGCCGGGCAGTTGGCAGCCGTGAGTGTGGGCTCAGAGGCTAGCGTGCTGGCAGGAGATGTCGCCGAGGGGCTACCGGCGGCGATTGCCGGGCTCGTCTCGGGCCGTCCCTGGGGATGAGGGGCTTTCCAACATCGGCTGATTGATCCTAGGCAGTCGAGGACTCGAGCAGGAATCAAAGGCGCGCGTAAGCGCGCCTTTGTTATTTGGTAGTGGGATCAGTCAGAGGCGAGTGATCCGGCGGCAGCTATCGACGCCACCGGTAGAGAGCCCTAGGCTTCTCCGGGTGCCTCGCCCTCGATCTCCGCGCGCTTGGATTGGGCGGCCTTCTTGCCCGCGTCAATCGCCTTCTCGATTCGGGTCTTTTGCTCTTCGAGGACAACCTGGCCGCGCTTTTGGAGCTCTTCGGCCTTGATCCGGGCGTCCTTGGCGATGCTCTCGGCCCGCGTTCGGGCGTCCGCAGCGAACTGCTCGGCCTGGGCCCGCGCATCCGCAGCCGTCTGCTCGACCTGCTCTTTCAGCTCGATACTCTTGTCGCGGATCATCGCCCGGGTTTCTTCACCCGACTGGGGCGCCATGAGCAATGCCACCGCGGCCCCGACCAATCCGCCGATGACAAACCCTGAAAGGAAAGCGCCGAAATCTCCATCTCGATCAGACATTTTCTTTCCTCCTTTGAGGGGCTGAGAGCCTATCTGGACCGGCCAAAGCGCAGCAGATCGATCGCCCGTCTCACGGCCGAGAATGAACTGTTGGCTTTGATCACCGGTTGCACAAGATTGTCGCTCAGGAACGTCGTCGTGCCGCGCAGCGTGTTGAGGGTCTCGTTCGTCGAATCAAGGATCGGGCGGATCTCATTCTCAAGCAACGCAGTCAGCCGGGCGATCTGGACGATCAAGACGATCAAGGCCAGGCCGATAAGCAGGAACTCCAGGGCCATCAGAATGATGACGATGTCTCTCAGGAGCTCTGTTTGGGCCGGGTTCTGCACCATGTACGCGACGGCAACAGAGATACCAGCGATGAGGACCACAAGGGCGAGCACGGCCAGCCCGACATACAGCGTCTGTCTCGACCTTTGAGGTTCGCCTGGAGTTGTCGTCGATCCGGGTGACACGTCGCGTGGGAGTTCTTCACGCATAGCATGCGCATTATATCATACGAGCCTCGACGGGCATCTTGCGGGCGCCGAAGGCTGACCGCAGGCTTTAACCACGGCTTCTGGCTTCGGCAACTCCCGCCGACCCGGTGCTCTTGAGGACACTCCGGCCTCAATCGTCCTGGGCCGACTTTACGCCCTTCCAGACATCGGGTATTCTTCAGCCACGAGGAACGAAGCCTCTGGATCGGGGTCTGCCGGTTTCGCCAGACGGCTTGCTCGATAGCCCGGGTGTGATTCGGGGTTGACTTGAAGCGACCGATTGGACGTGCCGCCCAATCCATCTCCCGCCGAGGGTTCTTGCGGGGCGCAGCCATCGGCTTGGGCGCCTTCGCCTTGCTGCCCGGACGCTGGACCGCCGAGGAGTTCGAGGCGCCGGAGGATGGAAGGCTGGGGCGCGTGACCGTCGATCGGGTGGATGTGAGGGCCGGCCCGAGCATCGACAGCCCGTCCGTAGGCGTGCTCGACGCTGACACCATCGTCCCCTGGCTTCGGGAGCGCACCGGGTCCCATCCGCTGCGGACGAACCAGCGCTGGGTCGAGACTCCCGAAGGATACATCTGGTCCGCCAACCTCCAGCCGGTCAGGGATCAGCCGAACACCCCTGTGTCTAGCCTGCCATCAACGAGCCTCGGCGAAGGGATGTGGGCCCAAGTCAGCGTCCCCTGGACCGATTTCGTCCTCGCCAACCCTCCGGCACGCTCTCCCTGGCTTCGATCGGCGTCTAAGCCACGCCTGTACTCCAGCCAGGTTTTCTGGGTCGACCAGGTGAAAACCGAATCAGACGGTAGGACCTTCTATCGGGTCTTCGAGAGGTACGGCTACGGAGACATTTTCTGGGTCCCTGCCGAGTCCCTGCGGCCGCTCACGGCCGAAGAGATCGCTCCGATCAATCCGGAGGCGGAAGACAAGCGGGTGCTGGTTTACGTGACCCGTCAATCCCTTTCCTGACGTGACCCGTCAATCCCTTTCCTGCCTCGAAGGGGGAATCGAGGTGTTCTACTGCCGGATCTCGTCCGGCGTCAGGCTGAACTCCGACGACACGGCGAAAGAGTGGGCGACGCCGCTCGGCCCTTTCCGGATCTGGCGTAAGGTCATTTCACTGCACATGAGTGGGGGGACGACCGGGGGTGGCTACGATCTTCCCGGCATTGCCTTCACAACGTTGTTTTCCGGGACAGGGGTGGCGATCCACTCGACATTCTGGCACAACAACTTCGGGGAACCGATGTCCCATGGATGCCTAAACGCCAGGCCAGAGGACGCGAAGTGGGTGTTCCGGTGGACGAACCCGGTCGTCGCCTATGACCCGGGTGATGTCACGATCGGAATGCCCGGCGGCACGATCGTCGAGGTCGTTGAGGGTTGAGAAAGCACCCCTTGATTGGCCCCAAGGACTGCTACTGCGGCTGGCCCGTCTCTGGGTCGACCCCGGTGTCGATGAAGCCCTCATAAAGATCCCGGATCAGCTCCTGCGCGAACTGAAGACGACCCGGAGTGAGCTTCGTCGGCTCTTGAACGCTGACGCGCAGCGGCATTTGCAGCATTCCCTGACTTTCCCCGTTCATCACCGCCGGCCAAATCGAGACCAAGACTCGGGCTGGATCCGGGTCGATTGTGGCGACCCATTTCGATGCCGGAGCCAGCTCGGGCGTTTCGGCTCCAATCAGGTAAATCCCCCGTTCGACCATCATGCCGCCTAACTCCAGATCGAGTAAGCCCGGCTGCAGATAGGCGACCTCGACGGCGTTGCTGCTCAGCTCGTCCAAGAGGAATGACTGCTCCGCCGAACCCGCCCCCCGATCGATCTGGAAGTCCAGGGGGTAGCGCGAGTATGGAGGCAGAGTTGGCCTGCACAACCCACAAAAGAACTTGGCGCCATTGGCAAAGGCGATGCGGGTTGTGTCGCCGAGGACACTGCCCGCCTCGGTGATTGAGGCCACCCGCCACTCATCGGAGATGAGGGCCGACAGATAGCCCCCCAAAAACGCCTGGTCATCCGTCAGGTCGCTGACCGGCGCGATCACCGTGAGATTGGGCGCGGGGCTCAAGTTCGGGAGGGCGACGGCGATGAACTGTGTATCGGGTGAGGCGGCAGCGAGGTCGGCCAGTGTCTCAACTTGCGTGAGGACGACCACGATCCGGATGTTGTCGATGAGTCCATCGTCAGGAAATCCAGGCACCGTATCAAGCTGCAGCCCGGCCTCGGCAGCCAGGATAGTCAACTGGCTCTGCAGCAGAGTGCCGGAACGATCCCCTGCCGGCGCGACGAGGATAACCCTCTGAGGGGGCGGTGAGGGCGAAGCCGTGGGGGAGGCAGGTGGGGGGCTAGAGATGGCCGGGGAGTACGGAGTGAGCGGCGGTGGACTTGGGGGAGGTACCTGCGTGCAACGGATGACGCTCAGAGAAATCAAGAGCACCATCCCCGATGCCATGGAGCGCTTTCGTAGACGACGATAGAACATCATGCGGCGGTTCACCCCTGCATCAGGTCCAGCGAGCGGTTACGCACGTGGGCCGGACGGCCTGCGGGGCCAGCGCGGCCCGGGAGCCTTCTCCGGTCCAACAAGGGCCGAGGCCGCGATCAAACCGAGAATCGTCGCCAGAAACGCCGGGAAAAGATTGAGCGGACCCAATCGTCCCAACTCCCAGTGGAGCCATTCGCCAACGGCGTGTCCGAGAAAGAAGGAAACCCAGGCGGCAACGACGTCGAGTGCGATCCGGGACAGGCCCCCGCCGCGGATCAGGTGGAAAGCCAGCCCGCAGGCCGTGGCCAACAACAACCCGATAAGCGCCGCGGGCAGGGTCATGGCAGGATCGTGCCACCTCCGAGACAGGTCTCCCCATCGTAGAAAACTGCCGCCTGTCCAGGCGTGACATCAGGCAGAGGGTTCGAGAGGACGACGCGTACTTGTGCCTCGCCGTCTGAAATGACCGAAGCCTCGGTCTCTCGGGCACGGTAGCGCACCTGGACAAGGCACTCAAGCGGTCCCTGCGGGCCGTGGCCATCGACCCAGTTTACCCGGCCCGCCACAAACTCAGAGTTCCCCAGCGATTCGCGCGGGCCGACGGTGAGCCGATTGTTGACGAGATCCTTGGCGACAACGTAGAGGGGTGAGGCGGCGGCGATCCTGATGCCTTTCCTCTGACCGATCGTGTACTCGGCCAGACCGGTGTGCTCGCCGATGATGCGTCCAGCGAAGTCCACGATGGCGCCAGGACCAGGGAGGCAGGCGGCATGCGAACTCAGGAACGACCGGTAGCCCTCAGACCCGACGAAGCACAGGTCCTGACTCTCCTTCCTCTCGGCGACAGACAGCTTGAATCGCCGAGCATGTTCCCTGACCTCGGGCTTTGTGTATTCGCCCAGCGGAAGCCTGGCTTGGCTCAACTGTGATTGAGTCATCACGCTCAACACGTACGACTGATCCTTGTTCCGATCACGCGCACGCCTCAGGCGGAAGTCTCCACCCTCTTCGACGACGCGGGCATAGTGGCCCGTCGCCAGATGGGTTGCCCCCATCGCCTGGGCGTGCTCCAGTAACGTCGTCCAGCGAATCCACCGGTTGCATTCCATGCACGGGTTCGGCGTAGTGCCCTGGGCATACCCGTCGAGGAAGAAATCCACGACCTGCCGCTTGAAAGTCTCCTGGACATCGAGGGTATAGAAGGGGATCCCCAACTGTCCGGCGACCTTCCGGGCCTGGGCCATGTCGTTGGGGGAGCAGCACCGGTTCGGCGAGCGGGGGCCGTCGCTCCACAAACGCATCATGATCCCAAATACGTCATACCCCTGCTCGACCAATAGGGCCGCGGCGACCGAGCTATCCACGCCTCCGCTCATGGCGACTGCGATGCGCTCGAGCTGGTTCATGTCCGCGAGACGGCCACGAGTCGGAGTAGGGAAACGACATCCGGGAGGAGGCCGAGGAAGGCCTGAATGTCGTCATCAGCCGTGGATCGTCCGACGGTGACTCGCAGAGATCCGAGGGCCCACTCGCGAGGCAGTCCGATTGCGGTGAGCACATCCGATGGCTCCGGGTCCCCGGTCTTGCAGGCAGAGCCGGATGAACACCCGAACCCCTGCAGGTCCAGCGCAGCCAGCAACTGATTGCCGTCGAGGTCGCGAAACACGAAAGAGGCGTGGTTGGGAAGCCGCTCGTCGGGGTGACCGGTGACCCGGGCATCAGGGATCCTGAGGGGGATCTCCGTGATCAACTTATCGCGGAGCCTGCGGTAGTGCCCTCCGTGCTCATCCAAGCTCGCGGCCGTAAGGACGAGAGCCTTGGCAAGCCCAATGATCAGGGGCACGTTGTGCGTCCCTGCGCGCAGGCCGGATTCCTGGGAACCTCCCGTCTGGGATGGATCCAGGGGGGTCCCGCGGCGGATGAACAAGGCCCCCACGCCCTTGGGCCCGTAGAACTTGTGGGCCCCGATCGACAGGAGATCTACCGGGAGCTCGCGCAAGTCCAGCGCCAGTTGGCTGGCGGCCTGAACCGCGTCGGTATGAAAAGGGATCTCCCTTTCTCGGCACAGGGCGCCCAACTCGGCAATCGGATTGATCGTCCCTATCTCATTGTTGGCGAAGATCACCGAGACGATCGCCGTGTCTTGCCGCAACCTGCTTTCGAGGTCCTTTGGGGAAACGCGCCCGCAACCATCGACGGGGAGGAGCTCGAGTTCAAATCCTTCCTGGGCGAGCTGTTCGGCGGTCCGCAACACGGCATGATGCTCGACCGGTGTCGTGAGAATGTGGCGTGCCCCTCGTATCCGGGCTGCCGCACGCGCCGCACCGCGCAAGGCAAGGTTGTCGCTCTCCGATCCGCAGCCGGTGAAGACGACCTCCTCCGGCAGACAGTGGAGCACTCCCGCGACATCCGAGCGGGCCGCCTCGACCGCGGCTTCGGCCTTCTGACCCCAACGGTGAATCGATGAAGGGTTGCCGAAGACCTCGCCGAAGTACGGCAACATCGCCTCGAGCACGATCGGGTCGACCGGGGTCGTGGCGGCGTGATCGAGATAGATCTGTCGGGCCGTCATCGGCCGGATTCTATCACGGGGGTGCGGACGATCTTTCCCGGGAGAGATTAGAGGGCGGGCAAAGTACTCGCGAAGCGTTCGCCTTCTGCGGAGTTACGGCCGGCTTGGGGTGCATCCGCAGGCTCCCGGAGCCTCTAAGGCTCCGGGAGCCTAAAGGGGAGCGTGAACGGGAGTCTCACCCGGCCTTCGCTATCCTCGTTGAAGCGCGCTGGGTGTCTGTTGACAAGACCATTCGGGGAAGACCTCAACCGTTTTGCCGGTGCCGACTCTGAATCAGACCCATACAGGTGGAGAGGATTCATGAACTCATGCCATCCAAGGAAAGTATAATGGTTCTGGATTTCACATAAAAGGAGCCTGACGAGATGGGAACCGTGATCGAGGCGATCTATGGGCGAGAAGTGCTGGATTCGCGAGGTAACCCGACGGTCGAAGTGGATGTGACCTTGCTTGATGGGAGTTGGGGCATGGCGATCGTCCCCTCTGGCGCCTCAACCGGGGTCCACGAGGCGTTAGAGTTGCGCGACGGCGACAAAGCCCGCTACGGGGGTAAAGGGGTCACGCGGGCCGTTGAGAACGTGAACACGACCATTTCTGAGGCGCTTCTCGGGTGGGACGCGGTGGAGCAGCGGGCGATCGACCTGATGCTGCTTGAGCTAGACGGAACCCCTAACAAATCGAAGCTTGGGGCGAATGCAATCCTCGGGGTGAGCCTGGCCGTGGCCAAGGCCGCGGCCTCATCGCTTGAGGTCCCTTTATACCGGTACATCGGCGGCGTGCACGCCCACGTTATTCCGGTCCCAATGCTCAACATCTTGAACGGCGGCGCGCACACGGCCTGGCAATCGACGGATGCCCAGGAGTTCATGATCATGCCGCTCGGCGCCCCGACCTTTGCCGAGGGGCTTCGCTGGGGGGTTGAGATCTACCAGTCGCTCCGGGGCGTCCTGAAGAAGAAGGGCTACACAACTCTTGTTGGAGACGAAGGGGGCTTTGCCCCGGCGTTGAAGGCGAATGCCGAGGCCGTCGAGGTCATTCTTGAAGCGATCCAACAAGCCGGGTACTCTCCGGGAGAGCAGGTGGCACTGGCACTCGACCCGGCGGCCTCGGAGCTCTACGATGATTCGAGCAAGAAATACGTCCTTCGGCGCGAGGGCAAAGAGCTGAATGGGGAACAGATGGTCGGCTTCTGGAAAGCGTGGGTCGATCAATATCCCATCGTTTCGATTGAGGATGGTCTGGCACAGGACGACTGGGAGAGCTGGGCCCTCATGACGCGCGAATTGGGTGACCGAATTCAACTCGTGGGTGACGACTTGCTTGTCACCAATCCAGTTCGTGTACAGAAGGCGATCGAAGGCCGGGCCTGCAACGCTCTTCTGGTGAAGCTGAACCAGATCGGCACGCTGACTGAGACGATCGAGGCCGTCGAGCTGTGCCAGCGAGCCGGATGGCGCGCCGTGACTTCCCACCGTTCGGGCGAGACCGAGGATTCGACGATTGCCGATCTGGCTGTGGCACTCAACATGGGGCAGATCAAGACTGGTGCCCCGGCTCGTTCTGACCGGGTGGCGAAATACAACCGCTTGGAAATACAACCGCTTGCTCCGGATCGAAGACGAGCTGGCCGACACGGCTCACTATGCCGGTTGGGCTGCGATCAGAGGCGCGACAAAGAAGTCGTGAGGGGACGTCGAGCCCCGGGGGGTCTCCTCAGGAAACGACGGGGCGGGCTGCTTAGGCCCGCCCCGTGTGAAATGCAGCACACCGGGAGGATTCCTACAGGCTCTCTCTGCCAGCGAGCATTTCACCTTCAGTGGATTCCCCTGAGGTACGCATTCCCGGGGCCAATGTTCCACAGTAGGGACAGATCTTCCAGGGAAGTTCCATCAGACGTCCACAATTCGTGCACGTCTTGCGCAGCTTGGTGTGGCAAGTCGGGCAAACCTGCCAGTCTGGGAGTGTGCTTGCGCCACACCCCGGGCAGGCCTGGCGCGCCTCGACCTCACTTAACAAAGCTTCTTCCTCGAGCGTATGCTGGTAGGCCTCATCAATCGTCATCGGCGGGCGCATGATCATGTAGATCAGCACCCCGGGGAGGCTCAGAACGGCGACCAGCAGCGGCGCCAGGATTTGAACGAGGCGGTCTTGCGTCCTTGAGCGCACATCACGGTAAGTCCAGAATACCAGGCTGATCCACAGACCGGCCAGAAACGCACCGAAGAGGGCCGTGAGATACGTCAGGATGGTTTGGAGCGAGCCTGCGTCGAGTACCATCGCAACTCCTGGAGCTCTTCCGCCGGGCATTATAGCATGCGGCTGACTCGCACCAGGCGTGCAACTTCCAGGCCGCCTCCGAACCCAGGGAATGATCCCTCCCGAACGAACGCGTTGACTCGGCCTCAAGCGTCTTGTATAGTGCCGAGGCCTTGCTGCCCTGGCAAGATTCATGCATCCGGAGGCGAGAATGGGGGAGAGGGCCGAATCCTACCGAATCACCGACCTGTCGACATCCGACAGGCCTCGAGAACGTCTGGCCGCAGTTGGGCCGGAGGCGCTTTCCAATGCCGAATTGGTCGCCATCTTGCTGCGCTCGGGCATCGTCGGCCTGAACGCCGTCGAATTGGCCCGGCGCCTGCTGGCCGAGGCCGGCGGCTTGACTGGGCTGCACCGGATGTCGTATGAGGAACTACGTCGCAAGCGGGGGATCGGCCAGGCAAAGGCGGCCCAGCTCAAGGCGGCCATCGAGGTCGGCCGACGGCTGGCCGCCTCGACGCCGGAGGATCGGCCCCTGGTGCAGTCACCGGATCAGGCTGCGACGTTGATCATGTACGAAATGGGTGCCCTCGAGCGCGAGGAGCTCAGGGTGCTGTTGCTCGATACGCGCAATCGGCTGATACGGATCGTCGAAGTGTATCGGGGTTCGCTGAACACGTCGCTGATCCGCATCGGGGAGATCTTCCGCGACGCGATCCACGCCAACGCCGCGGCGGTTATCGTCGCTCACAATCATCCAAGCGGGGATCCAGCGCCAAGCCCGGAGGACGTCGCCGTGACCAAGGCGATGGTCGAAGCCGGGAAGCTCCTTGACATTGAGGTGCTCGACCACTTGGTGATCGGCCACAACCGCTTCATCTCGATGAAAGCGAAGGGTCTGGGGTTCGACTAGGCCGGCCGGAGGGCTCGTGGATTTCCAGATTATGCTTCTGCCTCGCGAGCGCTACTGGGCCTGGGCCAGGGCTTGCAGCCAGTACGTGCAGACGTATGCTCTCAACCTGACCAGCGATCCTGTCGGCGCGGCCAGTTACATGTCCCCGGGCCAGGTCGTGACCTTCCCGAATATCCCTGACGCACATCCCGAGCAGGGCGATCTAGTCGAGTGGTTCGAAGCGAACTACCCGGGGATCCGCATCGACCCTGTCCTGGCAGATAGTCCGCAAGCCTTCACCGACAAACTCCAGACTCGGCTCGACGCTCAAGATCGCTATGGGCAGCGCCAACGCCCTTTCTATCTTCTCTGGCCGACCAATTATCCGGTGATTACCCAGAAGTTCGGCGCAAACCCCCAGATCTACACCCGTTTTGGTATGCCGGGGCATGAGGGCCTGGACATTCGCGCCCTCCCATACACCGACATCTACAGCTGTGCCGACGGCGTCGTTTACGAGGTCCACACAAATTCCAAGGATCATGCCTACGGCATTCACGTGAGGATCAGGCATCAGTTCGGATACAGGACCGTCTACGGACACTTGGCCAAGCCCCTGGTCCGGCTGGGGCAGCAGGTCGCCGAAGGCGAAGTGATCGGCAAGGCCGATTCCAGCGGCGCTTCGACCGCCTCACACCTTCACCTATCGCTGAAGCAGGATGGGGCCACAGCCCGCAAAGAGACCAACTATCCTAAAGACATCATCGATCCTACACCTCTGATGGTCTGGCCAGACTCGAGCCGAGCGAAACAACTCCACTCTGGCGCTTGGCCCGCCGGCAAGTGCCTCGTGGGTCTGCACCACGAGGCGGGATCGAGCCTCACCGACGAGGAGATACACGTTCTCGTTTCGACACGGATCGAGGCACTGAAGATCGGTCTGGCGGAATCGAGCGATGCGATCGCGAGCCTCTTGTCGAGGATCCCCGGGATCCTACTCGTCATCAGGCTGACGATGGACCTTTCCGGAGACTCGGTCGGGCCCCGGGGGGATTCGTCCGACATGTCGAGGCTGACGCCCGTCGTCTTTATGATGCCGGGGTTCGTGAGTTCGAGGTGCACGCAAACCCAAATCTTCAGTCCGGTGGTTGGCGAAGAAGCTGGCGTGATGGTGCAAGTTTCGCCGAATGGTTCATGCAGGTGACCGATCGCCTGGGGAAGTCCTTCCCGGAAGCCCGCTGGGGGTTTCCCGGCCTGTCACCCGGTGGGTTCGTCTCAGGGTGGCGAGAAGATCCGATCCGGTTCCTGGAGGAGGCCGATCAGGCAGTCCAAAGCGCGAGCTGGATCGGGGTCAATTGCCATTGGACAAGCCCGGCAGGGATGCGCTCCCAGGAGGGAGGGCTGGCATTCAAGATCTACCAGGCCCGCTTCCCGGGTAAGCGCTTAGTGGTGACGGAGTTCGATAACAGTTCATTGCGGGTCACACCCGAGACGAAGGCAGAGCAGTACATGGCGTATTTCAGGATGCTGCGGCATGAGCCGGATGTCGCCGCAGCTTTCGTCTACCGACTGCCGGCTGCAGGCGGCAACCAGGAGGGCTTGTGGACTGCCTCCAGCGGGCCCACATCGATCATTTTGAGCCGGCTTGCCAACCGGCCCTTCTGAGGCTGCCCGGTAAGGCCCGAAGGGGATCACGCTGTGGACACCCGCAGAAGGAACCAGGCTGCGGCGGGTTTCAGACGCGGCTTCTCACGAGCCTTGTTCCCATTGGATTAGCTGAGGCTGGTCTACGAGAGGCCGCCGTTATCCCTCCGGCGGCGCAGAGGGAGCACGGCCAATACAAAAGCGAGGATGAGGGTCGGGAGCAGGAGGAGTAGCCACGGGAGAAGAGGACGGACGACCTCAAGTGGCTCGCTTCCGTGGAATGCCATCCTGATCCATTCGGCCTCGAGCTGATCGGGTGAGCGGCCGAGTACCCGCTGGATCCCTCCGGAACACGTCGTCGACCCTTCCTGATAAGCATCCAGCAACGCGTTGATCGATCCACTCCCGTACACATCCCGAAGATACTGGACAATCGAGGCGCTCTCGGCGTAGGCGAGGCGGGAGGCCGTGCCCGAGCTCGGGAACGGGGCACATAGGGTGATCAAAGGAAGGAAGTCGCCCGTACGCGCCGCCTCCTCCAGAGCAACGCGAAACCCCGGATCCGGCGCGCCTTCCGCCAGCGTTGCCAGGCCCTCATTCAGCCATGGGGGGAGGTTGAGATAGGACTGCTTCATCCTCTGGTATAGCAAGACGTGGGTCAGCTCGTGCGGCAGTGCGCGCTCCAAGTCGAGCAGGCCTTCGGCGCCTGGGGCGGCCGAGAGAAGGACCACGCCAAGACTGGGCTCGGCGTGGCCTGCCACCCACGGGTAACCGGCGAGCTGCATTCCCGATTGCAGCTCCCCCGATGACGGGTAGACATACACATCCAGCGCCGGCAGGCCCGGCGGCAGCAGGTTCCTCTCCAGAGAATCCTGGGCCCGGTGGGCCATGTCGAGCACGGATTGACCGAACCTGGTTTCACCCACGACCCAGTGCGCAGTCACCGTGCCGCTGTGCAGAGACTGCCAGTCGAATCGGTTGTCATTGTAGTCGAACGGAGTCGGGACTGTCGTAGTCGAGCTCGTATCGACGAAGTCAACCTGCCACCAATATGCAACCTGTGAGAAGGGAGGGATCGCAATTTGTCGAAGGTCTTCTTCGACCAAAGCGACCTGCGGTCGGTCGAGGCTGACTGTGGCCTCGGCGATCCGCGTGGTTTCCGAGCCGACGATTCGGTAGAAGACCGTTGCCCGGGCGACGGCCGGATCGGCGTCGATCTCGGCTGTGAACGTCAGCCGACTCCCGTAGTCAAACTCGACGCTCGTGGTCACAAGGGCGTCCTCCTGCAGGGCCTGCGCCTTCTGCGGGACATTGCCGACCACGATGAGCGCAAAGAGGGTAATCAGACGTATCGGGCGGATGTCAGGCTCCCAGAAGAAGCAACAATGGTGTGATCGTGAGAGGGCTGAGCAGCGTGGTTGCAAGCACGGCACCGGTGACGAATTCGGGTTGTGCGTCGAACTCGGTCGCGATGACTGTGGACAAAACTGCAGTCGGTGTGCCGGCTTCGATGATCCCGGCCTGTCGGCCAAGGACGGAAAGCCCCAAGGCGGGCGCCAGAAGCCAGGCTAGAGCGGGCGAGACGATCAGACGAAGGACGGCAGCCAGCGCGAGCGGGCCCTTCTGGGGAGGAAATCCCGCATTGGCGATTTGGATCCCAAGCAGCAGGAGCAGGGCGGGGACTGTCGCCTGGGAGAGCAGCTCGATCGGCCTCGCTAGCAACAAAGGGACCGACCAGTCGACGGCACGAACGATCAGGGCTGCCGGGACAGCATACAGCGAAGGCACACGTATGAGCCCGCGTAGTGCCTGGAGCGGTGGAAGGCGGCCGGCGCTGGCAATGTAGACGCCGAACGAATTCGTCAGGACCGAGCTCGTCAGAAAGAACACAGTGGCTAACGCCAATCCGGCCTCGCCGAAGGCGAACAGGCTCAGTGAAAGGCCGTAGTTCCCGGCGTTCATGAAGGTCGAAGCCAGGATGAAAGCCGAAGCGGTGCGAGGGTCGAGGCGGATCACTCGGGCTATGATCCAGCTCGAGATTCCGATCGCCGCCATGACGATGGCCGCCAGCCCGACCATTCGAATGATCTCTCCCGGGACAATGGTCGTATTGACGAGGAGAGTGAAGACAAGGCACGGGGTAAATCCGTAGAAGATGACCTGTGAGATGGGACGGGGGTCGAGTTTGAGTGAGCGTTGCAGCAGGTAACCCGCGCCGGCGACGATCAGAATGGGCAGCAAGTTGTCGGCGAAGAGTTCGACGAGGCGCGGCAAGGAGGTAGCGCCTCAGTCGGTATCGGAAGCGTCGAGATCGAACATCAGCAAGTCTCGGGTACCATCGACAAAAGCCAGATTGTCGAGTGCGTCTTGCACGATCTGCGTCTCTGCGGTGTCCTCCGATGATTCGAGTAGGTCACCCAGGACTTGGCGGGCCACGTCTCCGCCAAGCTGGCCGAGCGACCATATCGCTGCGCGGCGCACCTCGTCGCTAACATCGTCCAGAAGCTCTACAAGATCGGGCACAGTCTCGGTCAGCTCCAATTCGCCGGCGGCCTGAACAGCGGCCAGCCGCAAGGCCGGCGCGGAACTGATGATTTGCGCCTGGACCTCGGGTTGCCACACAGGGTTTGCCGAGCGCCCCATTGCTACGAGCGCCGAACGGATGAAGGGTTCGTCGCTCGAGTCGTAGGCACGCCGGATCATTTCCGGCAGTTCGTCACGTGACGAGTAGCCGAGAGACTCGAGAGCCGCCCGCCGAACCTCGGGGGTCCCGCCAACTCCTCCGGCTGCGATAAGCCCCTCTTCGATCTCGAGAAGCAACTCGGGGCGGATCTGCTCAACCTCTCCTAGAAGGACGTATTGTCCAAGGGCCGCCGCTGCCGATCGACGGACCGAAGCCGAGACGTCCGAGGTCAGTGCCCGCAGGAACGGGTTGACCAGCGCCGGATCTTCGCACTCCCACAAGTTGTCGATCGCCATCTGGCGCACGACGGGGTCGGGATCACCAAGCGCCAGCCGGCACGCGTGTTCGAAATTGAGCTCGACATGGGCGTAGGCTTCCTCGCCCAGAATCTGAATGAGCGACCTGCGTCGCTCGACTGGGAGACTCTCCCACAGCGCCGAGAACCGTGAGAGCTGATCGGGGTCCAGATCGGACAAGCCGGTGACTCGATCTGGCGGGATCTCTTGATCAACATTGCGGAGGAGGGTGACGATCTCATCGAAGGTCGTACTCATAGGCGAATCCTGCGACTGGCTTCAGGTTCGGTCTGCTCGAATCGACATGGGGGATTCGGCTGCGAGCTATTCTCCCACCAGTTGGACTTCCTCGGAAGTCCCGTTCAGCTTGACCTTGACCGCGGATCACGCCTGGAAAGACTGCCTGAGACGCGGGGCAGGACTACGCCGATCACGCGTCGTTCGAGGGTAGGGCTCTATCTCGGCAAGACGATCGGATTCGCGAAGTCCTGGAAATTCACGTAGACCATGAGGGCCAACAAGATGGCAAACCCGACCGCATGAGCCAGCCCCTCATAGCGCGGGGAAACGCGGCGACCGATCAAGGTCTCAATCGCCACGAACATCAATCGACCACCATCCAGCGCAGGGAAGGGGAGCAGGTTGGCGACGGCCAGGCCGATGCTGATGACGCCGATCAAGTTCAACGTCAGGAATGGGCGTTGGGATGATCGATCGACCTCCCCAGCCCAGCTGAACATGTCGTACATACCCTTCAGGCCGCTGACGCGCGCCTCTTCCGGCGCCACCGCGCCGCTGAGAACGTTCCCGGGAAAATGCACCAACTCGTTGAATTGCATGATCGTCGACTGCAGGCCGATGGTAATAGCCTCCGGCCATGCAACCTGGCGGGTCGGATAGCCGAGCGTGATCCCGACCGGGCCTTCGCCCTCGGGTGGATTCAGGCGAGGCGTCAACTGAACCGTGAGCGGCTTGCCCTCACGGATGACCTCGATCGCCACCGGTTGGCCCAAGCGGGCCGCGATCGCCTGTTGCAGGCTATCGAAGCCGGTGACAACCTGTCCTTCGACGGCGGTGACGATATCCCCGCGCTCCAACCCCGCCGCCTCGCCCGGGGATCCAGCCACAATCCCCGTGATCAATACGCGATCCGGATCAGGAGCGGCGAACTTGAATGCCGCAGCGAAAGCCACGAACGCCAGGAAGACGTTCGCCGCCGGCCCGGCGAGCAGCACAGTCGCCCGAACCGGCTTGCGCGCACTCGCCAACCCCCCGAGGACATCGGGATCATCTTCGCCGGCAGGGCGCACAAATCCGCCGAGTGGGATAGCGTTCAGTGTGAAACGCGTCCGGCCTGCTGTGAATAGTGTCGCCAAACGCGGCGGGAAGCCAAGACCGAATTCATCGACCTCGACCCCTAGCGCCCGCGCCGCGACGAAATGGCCGAACTCATGACCGAATATCAGGCCGCCGATGACAAGGACGAACACGACAATGTCGGTTACCTGCATTCCTTGTCCTTTTCAAAGCCTTCCGACAACAACGCCCAAGCGGTCGAAATGCGGTGAATCCCACACACTCTCTCGTGGGCAATGCGCGCCGATTATATCACCGGACCGTCTGGGGATCATCCAACCGTGGGTACCAGGCGGGCGGCTCCCCCCACGGGAGCCGTCACGACCTGGTGGACGCCGGGCAGATCCATCAGCCGAGCGGAGACCTCCGCCTGATCGCCGGCCGGACAAAGACAGTGCACGTTCGGGCCGGCGTCTACCGTGTAGAAGACCTGCAGCCCTTCGGAACGCCAGTCGACGACGGCGTGCATGAGTCGAAGGGTCTCCGGACTCCAATATGCGAGCGGCGGTGCAGAAGTGATCATGACGCTGTGCATCATGTTGCTGTCGAGTTCAGCGACGTTGGCAAGACCGGCAAAATCCCGGGCGAGCACAGCCTTCCGGCACAGTCGCAGACGTCGCGGCGTGTCGGCGAGGCGACCTGCCTGGAGCGGGCTTGAAGCGGCGCGGATGTGCCCTTCCGTCGAGCCTACCAACTTAGGCTGGTGACTGACGAGCGCGATGACATCGGCAAGTTCCCAATGATCGGATGGCGCAAGGAGCTCGGCGAAGGAAGTGGCATCGTCTTCGCCTGCGTGCCACTCGACGAAACCGCCGTGGATCGATCGGCAAGCCGATCCCGAGCCACGCCGCGCGAGCCGCGACAACTCTTCCAAGGTGAGATCCAGACCCGCCGCAGCGCACGCGGCAACGGTCAGGGCGGCGAAGGCCGAGGCCGATGAGGCGATCCCGGCGCCGGAGGGGAAATTGCTCCGACTGTCGACGCGAGCGGGTGACGTCAAACCGGCCCGAGATCTTATCCAATCGAGGTGGCCCTGTACGCGACGTAGCACCCCCGCCGGAGCCGTTTCCCCGTTGAGCAGCAACTCATCGGCCTTCAAAGCCGGGTCGTAGCTGACGGTTGTGCGCGTTTCCAGGGCATCCAGGGTCATCGAGATCGAACCGTTCGCCGGGAGACGAAGATCGTCGTCGCGATTTCCCCAGTACTTGATCAACGCGATATTGGGATGAGCTAGAGCGCTGGCGGTGCGGCTGGAGGGCATTTCACGCGGGAAAGGAAAGTTGAATGGGACGACTGTCCCTTTGGAGTTCTGAGGATCATCGCCAGAGGACCATCAAGGCTGCCCCTTGGCAGCCCAGCGTTCGACGACCTCGACAAGTTCGGCCTGCTCCTCGGGCGCATTCGGGAGGTAGATAGCGGTCGGCTCCTCGGTCTCGACTTCGCCAACCTTGGCCTGAATCTCGCGCCGTTTGATGCCGATCGGCATCAGCGGCAGCCGGACCGCTTGCATGACCTCCACCGCGACCCTGTGGTGCGTCAATCGCGGGTCGAAGTAGGTGACCAGGATCCCAAGGGTCTCCAGGTCGGGATTGAGCTCACGACGGATCTGCTCCAGGGTTCCCAGGAAGAGCCACAGGTTCCGTAGCGCATCGACCTGGGGGAACGTCGGAATGATCACCCCGTTGGCCGCGGTGAGGGCATTGACGGTCAGAAGGCCGAGGTTGGAGGGGCAATCGATTATGGCCAGATCGAACCCGCGGGCGATTCCGGCCAGAAGCCTGCGCAGGACGAACTCACGGCCCATTCTGCCTCCGAGCCCGAGTTCAGTCGCAGCCAGGGCCAGATCGGCCGGCGCCAGGAACAGGTAGAGCCCGGGAAGGATCTCACGCAGGATATCCCAGGGTGAGATCTTGCCCGGGAGCCCGCCGCCAATGACTTCGGCAATGCTCGCCCCGGCGGCGTCCTCGACGCCGCAAAAGGCGGTCAGGTTCGCCTGAGGGTCGAAGTCGATCAGGAGGATACGCTGGCCGTTCTGGGCCAGGGCAGTACCCAATGCATGTGTCGTGGAAGTCTTTCCCACACCGGCTTTGTGGTTTGCAATCGCGAGTGTACGCACGTTCACCAGCCTATCCCAGAAAGGTGAGGTCGGTCAAGTCCTGCTACGATCCTACCCCGGATCTGGCGGCGGTTGCGGCAGCCCCGGGCAACCCTCGTATGCAGGGCAGCCTACGTCCGGGCAAGTGGATCGTGGATCCTTGAGTACGCTATCGCACGTCTCCCGTCTTACTCAAAACGCCGGGATCATGTCTTCCGGGATCCGCGCCAATTCGCGGTGGGCCCGATCGAGAGTCGCGGTGATTTGGTTCAAGATATGGATGAGTTCGCGGTCCTCGGTCATAGTTCGGGCAGCGCGTACCAGGTCTTGGGCGGCGTCGACGTCGAGCATGATCGACCACCTACGGGTGGACAGCTCTTCCCGCAGCGCCCTGAGCATCACGACCTGGCTGTCGGAGAACTCCCTCCATAGCTCCTGGCGGAGCCGGACGCTCTCCTCTTCAGGCGCGCCCATCTTTCACCTCCCACGGCCTGGCGCCCCTCTCCATTCGCTCCGTCCCGTACAAAGGATAGTAGCACTATGCGGGGGTCGATTCCAACGTGCTGTTGGTCACATACGTTCGAGGAGATTCTGCGGCAGAGCCGATTGCACCGGGATGGCGGCGAGCGGGGATTTCTACTCCGCCCGGGCGGCTGGAGCGGCTCCCTTAAGGACGAGAATGGCCAAGACTCCCGCTGTGAGGATGCCCAGGGCAAGACCACAGGCAGGGAAGACCTCCCGCTCGCTGAGGAGGACAGCCGGACGACCCCATCGCCAGACTGTCCCGTCTTCAAGCAAGATGTATTGCCGGAGGATGAGCTCAGGGTCCTTGTCGGGAATGGGCGGCAAATAACGGGCGCAATCGATGGTTGCGCCAGGGTATTCCGGGAGGAAGGGGAAGGCACTCGGAAGGCAGGTCTGTTGGAGCCAACCACCGCATGGAACGCAGGCGGCCTCAGAGCGGGCCCACTTCTCGGTCTCCGGTGAGGATGGCCGATAGAACCAGTGCCCGCCTGAACTTCCTTCAACGTAAACGGTGGGAGGCTCCAAGGGTGAGTCCTCCGGGAATGCAATGCCTACAATCCGAGATGCCCCTCCAGGCGGCGAGCCGAGAGGAGTCCATTCGGGCCGCCTTGCCCCCCAGACGAATCCGCCGAGCCCCCATCCAAGCAAACAACCGACGATCGGGCTGAGGAGCGCTGCCCCGACGATGAGGTAAAGCCACTCAGGCTTCGGCCGCGGCCGAGTCATTCTTCCCTCCCACCTGTCACGTCGACCTGGATTTGCCGGGGGCGCGATCAGGCGCAAACCACGGTACTGGCACGGGGATCACCGAGCCGAGCGTCCCATGTTCGAAGGCGTGAGCGCCGGACGGACCAACCTTCACTCCAGTGGAGATTGTAGCCTCAACTCTGTGCCAGCCGTCCGGCGGCGCGGCAGGGATAGGCTACACCTCATCTCCATTCCCGTGACGGGCTCTCGACGTCGGACAAAGCAAGCCTGAGTGGATCCCCGACTATCGTGAACCGAAGGTTGTTCATCGGTTCGCCAGTGAACGTCTCGTTCGATTACATCAGGGAAGTGGCAAGGCCGGTGTGAGCTACGCCTCTCGAATCCACTACCCCGCCCGAAAGGGCGAACAAGATACGAGTTTGCTCCTGTCCGCGATTGTCGCGGGCCGCGATGCCCACCAACACTTAGCTTGAACCATACCCGGGGGTCGGATCGAATCGACTTCCGTTGCGGATCACGTCATCGCCGGCGATGACCGGTTCCGTGACGAGGAGGGTCATATCGCCGATCGTGACTTTTGTACGGCGAGGAGCAGGTTTGAACGAATCGACCCGAGGGCCGGGTCGGTCGGGTGAGGTAGAACCTCGGCAGGCTGTCCCTGAATAGGAGGGGCGGTCGCAGAGGCTGGTACACCGGGTCCTTTGCCGGCTCCCGGCCGTCCGACCTGCGGGCCAAATCTGCCACTTGCAAGCGCCGGCAAGAGAGACAGAGGGGCGACATACACAATCGGTCGTGAGGCGCCATCCCGGCGAGTCATTGGCTACTTCACGTGATCCGTGCAATCAGAGGCCTTGCACTTTCGGTGGTGAGACGCACTGGACCAATCACCTGGGGTCATGGCCAGGTTAAATGATGCCGCCGCCTCAAGCACCCGAGGGGGGCGGGCACAGGAAGCGGCGGCAACAATGCCCAATGCTACTCGATCGCTCACGTCCGCACAAGGCCCTGAGTCAAGCCTCGTTGTCCGCCCGAGGGGTGGCTGACGGGGCTCGAACCCGCAACCCCTTGATCCACAGTCAAGTGCTCTGCCATTGAGCTACAGCCACCGCGCACGTACCGGGAAATTATAGCACGAGGGAGCGCAGATGGACGGTGGACGAAGCGCGGTGGACGACGGACGACGCCCAGCGGGAGACAAGGGAGGGCAGGGATGAAGCGCGGGACGAAGGTCGCAAAACGTAAAACGTGAAACGAAAGACACAAGACACAAGACACAAGACACAAGACACAAGACACAAGACACAAGACACAACGAAGTTAGCGATGGGGCATGGAATCAGGCGGTCGAGGTCAAGGGACGCAGGGAAGAGGGGCAGGGAGGCGATGGGGCATGGAATCAGGCGGTCGAGGTCAAGGGACGCAGGGAAGAGGGGCAGGGAGGATGGAGCTCACAGCTTACACCTTGCAGCTGTTATGATGCCAACGCCCGGCAGACTCGAGGGCCGTTAGGGACACACAGCAGGCGGGTCAGATAGCTCGATGTAAGGGCGCTCTCCGCCCATGATCTGAACTTCACCTGTCGCTTGCACGCAAGCGCCGGGTTTTACAACAGACGGCGATTCGAGCGCGTCGACGAAGATGAACGTGGCGGGCTCCTCGCTGAAGATGACCACCATGGCGAAATCCTGGGTGGCGAACCAGCGCTTCACCGCCCCCTGCACGCAAAGGTCCTTACCGGCGTCGGCCGCCGTGACCTGATCCCAGTTGATGCAATCTAGCGGAAGGACTATCGGGGTGGTGGTAGGCGAAGTCGTATCCTTGATCAAGGGACGTATGGACGTCGACATGGCCGTAGCCGACGCTACTGCTGGCGGAGTGGGCGACTCATTTGCAGCCGGGGGTGCAAGGAGGAACGCCAGGGTGTCCTTCCCTGGACCGAGGAAGTAGATCAGGGCAACCGAAATAAGTGCCATCGCCACAACGACGAACGCACCCGGATGTAGACGCTTAGGTTCTGGCGTGACAACGGGCGCAGGCCTCTCACCCCTCGCGGCTGAGTCGAGGGCGTTCAAGCGTTCAGTGATCGCCGACCGCCGGAGCCCCGATTGCGAGATGTAGTCGACGGTGTGGCCGCCTGGTCGGGAGCTTGAAGCAACCTGGCTCCGCCTCCAGGCGCCTGAGTCGGAGCTGGAGGCAGGTTCTTGTTCCCGCCTCCAGCTACCCGAGCTCAAGTTGGAGGCAGGCTCTTGGCGGCGCCGCCAGGCGCCCGAATCCAAGTTGGAGGCAGGCTCCTGTTTGGGGGGAATCGGTTCTGCCTCTTCCTCCGCCGGTACTTCCAACTCGGCGCTCCAATCACCTGATTCGGAGAAGGTGTAAGCCGCGTCTTCGGGGTCCCAACCGGCCTCTTCGAGACCCGACTCGGGAGGAGAGACTGAGAAAGGAGGCGTCTTGTGGCTCGCCCGGTCGGTCTCGATCGGCTCCAATGGCAGGACGGGCGCCACCGGTTCTTCCGGCTGGGGCGCTTGTTCGTGAATTCGCTTGGCATCCATCGAGCTGAGGATGTCTTTCAGGCGGGTTGGCTGAGAGGGCGGTGGGGGAGGTGGTGGCGGCTCGGCTTGGGCTGGCTCAAACTCGGGTTCTGAGGTTGGTTCGAAGAAGCCGACACCGGGGGCTAGTGAGATCTCCCGCTGACAATGGATGCAAGTTGTGACGGAAGTAGTGAGCCACTCGGCGCAATACGGGCACCTGCGCCTACCTGCGGACGCTCTGAAAGGAGGGAGGTCGCTGTGGCAGTACCGGCAGACGACAGCCTCGTCCTGGATCTCTCCGGCGCAGTACGGGCAGACCTTCACATCGGCTTCCTAGTCGACAGGACCTTCTCCAGGGATTGTATGTTCCCTCGAATCCGGGGGCAATGGGACCTCCGGACGGCGCAAGGACACGAGATTCTTTTCGGAGCGGGCAGTCTTAGTACTTCTTGCCACCCCAGACCGTGTCTGATTTCTCTTCAGCAGGCGTCCGCAGAGGCTCCGAATTCGTGCCTTCGCTACGGCCCCGTCGGTTGTTAGCCAGCTCCGGAGGCGATTTCGACGAGGCGGGGTCCGGCCTGAGAGCGGGGGACATTCTCCTGGGCACCTGTCCTCAGATCCTTGATTGTCACGGAAGACGAGCTAATCTCATCCGGACCGATGATCGCCGCCAGGGGGATCCCGTGCCGGTCGGCGTACTTGAGTTGCGCAGAGAGCCTGACGGCAGTTGGATACCACTCCGTCCGCAGCCCGCAGGCTCGCAGCTCGGCCGAGAGGCTGATCGCCTCGGTCATGCTTTCCACGTCGAAACTCGGGACGAGCACCTGGGTCGGCTTCGACCGGATGGTCGGACTGACCCCTGTCTTATCCATGAGCAGGTGGATCACCATATCACCCATGGCGAAGCCCGTGGCGGGGATGGGCTCGCCTCCGACGTCTGAGACGAGATTGTCATAGCGACCGCCACCGAGTATCGCCCGAAACTCACCGCTGGTGTCGCGTGCCTCAAAGACGATCCCAGTATAGTAGTCCAGCCCGCGGACGATACTCGGGTCGTAGAGCACCGACTCGGCAACACCCAGGGCCTCCGTCGCGGCGAAGAAGGCCGTCAGCTCAGCCGAGTCCTTCCAGGCCTGGCGATCATTGAGTGTTGAGTCGAGTTCTTTCACAGTCTGTGCCCCGAGCCCGAGCTCGGCGGCTTGTCGATCCCACGCCGGCTTGGACATCCGGTCGCGAGCATCGATGAGGTGAAAAACCCCCGTCCGTTTCTCCGGGTCTATCCCCATCTGAGATAGCTGGCGCTCCGCCAGCCGTCGGTCGTTGACGAGGATTTGGACCTTGTCTGGGCCCAGGCCGACAGCCTGGAAGAGGGCTCCGGCGATGGCGGCGATCTCCGCATCGGCTTCAGGTGAATCCACGCCGAGCAGATCGATATTCCATTGGAAGAACTCCCTGGCACGACCTTGCTGGGGACGTTCGTAGCGCCAGAACGGCCCAAACGACCACCATCGCAGGGGCCGTGGAAGGCTCTGGCTGCGCATAGCCACCATGCGTGCCAGGCTGGGCGTCAGCTCGGGGCGAAGGGCGATCATCTCGCCGCCTCGATCGGGAAAAACAAATGACTGCTTACGGACCAACTCTTCCCCGGACCTGGCTGCATACAGGTCTAGCCGTTCGAGAAATGGGCCGTCATACTCTTCGTACCCGTAACCTTCCGAGACCTCGCGGATGCGCTCGTAGAGCCAACGCCTGAAGGCCAGGTCCTCAGGGTAGAAATCGCGGGTACCCTTGACCGCCTGGATCGTCCCCATCGTATCTCCCTCCGAATTCGACGCGGAAGACGGCGAGCGGGAGCCTCGCCGTCTTCCGAGAAGATGCCCCTGCAAGACATCCGGTCCGGGCTATCCGCGCATCCTTGAGCTGCGAGAAGCGTGCTTCACAGGCCAGTCTCGACAAGAGGCGAGGCCTCGTAACGTCTTCCTCATGCGATCCATTCTAGCACGCGGCCCGGCAGGGAACAATCAACCCGGCTCTCAGGCAGGTTGTCCGACGCCCTCAAACAGCTCACCGGTGGCTACCAGGGACGCCACGACCTCGACTTCTTCAGACATAGCATGGTCCTCGAGGACCAGGGGCACGGCCTGGCGGATTCTGGCGTGAACGGTCGACGTCCCCGAACCCAGGCGGGCTTCAGGGGAGGCAACTCGCCGCAGGTCCAACGCCCGCGCGGCCGTCAATAATTCAATTGCCACGATCCGTCTCAGGTTAGCTGAGACCTGAAGCAGGCTGCGGGCAGCGGTCGCAGCATTGGCATTGAAGTCCTCCTGATCGGCGGAAGTCGGCAGGGAGTGGATCGAGTTCGGTGTTGCCAGTGCTTGGCTCTCTAGCACGAGCGAAGCGGCGGTGTATTGCAGCATCATCAGACCGGACTGCAGTCCGGCTGACTGCGGGTCGGAGACCAGCATCGGCGGAAGCCCGCTGCTGGTGTGCCCGGACACGAGGCGGAAGATACGTCTCTCTCCGATCCCGGCTGCCGCGTTCAGAGCGATCTTGAGATAGTCACAGGCCATTCCGATCGGTTCACCGTGGAAGTTGCCGCCGGATACGGCCCGGTCGCCGATCAGGAGCGGGTTGTCGGTGGCGGAATTGATTTCGATCGTCGCCACGCGGCGGGCGAAGTCAAGCGTTTCCCAGACCGGCCCGAGAACTTGAGGAATACAGCGAAGGCTGTACGCGTCCTGTACCTTGGCTTCCGAATCGGTCAGAGTGCTCCCCGAAAGCAAAGCCCTGAGCCGCTCAGCGACCGCCGACTGACCCGGATGCGGGCGTGCCTGATGCAGCCGGGGATCGAGCGCGGCCGTCACCCCTAGCAGCGCCTCAAATGACATCGCCGCGGCTGCCTCAGCGCATGATAGGATCCGCTCGACGTCGACACACGACAACGCCAGCATGCCCGCGCTGAAAGTCGCCCCATTGGTCAGGGCCAGTCCGTCCTTGGGACCGAGGGCTACTCTGGTTATCCCCGCTCGTCGCATTGCTCTTTCGCCGGAAACCACCTCTCCCTCGTACCAGGCTTGACCCGAATCTAGATCGGACGACTCGCTCGGGCCCCGTGTGAGCACGAGTGCCAGATGAGCCAGCGGCCCCAGGTCCCCCGACGACCCCAAGGAGCCTTGAGAGGGGATGATCGGAACAACCCCCTGATTGAGCATCTGCAACAATGTGTCAATGAGGTGAGGGCGTACGCCTGAAAGACCATGGGCGAGTGCATTTGCCCGAATGAGCATCGAGGCTCGCGTGACGTCCAGCGAGAAAGGCTCGCCCACGCAGACGGCGTGGCTCAGGACAAGATTGCGCGAGAGTGAGGCTGCCTGTTCGGCGTCGATCCTGCGGTCGCTGAAAATCCCATATCCGGTGTTGACCCCGTAGATCGGTGTCGGCCCTTCGGCCAACCGGCGGAGCCTCTCGGCGGACTCTTCGACCCGACGGCGGGCGGCATCCCCCATGGCGACACGGACGGAGCGGCGAGCGACCGCTTCTACGTCGTCCAGGCTCAAGCTGCGCCCGTCAATGATGATCTCGCGTTCGTGCATGCGTGGACCTAGGGGGCGCCGGGAAGGAATTCGAATCGAAACGAGAGGTCGAGCGTGCTGGCAGTCTGCACGAGTGATCCAACGGCTGTCTGCACCTTCAACGTGATGAGCTCGTTTGTCAGCGGCTGGATTTCCTCGAGTGAATCGGCCGCGGCGATCCTCTCCGCCAGATCGCGCCCTTGCTCGGCCGTGGCAGATACTTCACTCGCCTGAAGGATCACCTGATCGGCCAACTGCCGGGCCTCTTCCGTCGCGTCGCTTGAGGCTTTGACCGAGCTTGCGTAGTCATCAAGAATCGATAGATACGCCAGAAGCCCCACGTCATCACCGGGGTTTTGTGTCAACCCGTCAGCGTTCCAATCCCCATACGCGCTGTCCAGTCTCCCGGCCGCGATGTTGACAACGTGCTCGGCGTGGACCTTGGCGGCCCCCAGATTGGCGGTGGCGGCTCCGTCGACCGAGTACCCCAGGTGCACGTCGTATTGGCCGGCTTGTGCGTCTAGCCGATCCAGGAGAGTCGCCGAGGGGGTTGCACCGCGCGTCACATCGTCGAAAAGCTGCACACGGGCCATCGTGTCGGGCTCAATGGCAACATGCCAGACGATTTGTGGAGAAATCCCGGGGTCGGGGTCATCGAGCGGTTCCACCGAGACAACGAAACCCGAGATGTGAGCGAGGAGATTCGTTTCTTGTGATTGGCTTGAGAACGCCAGAGAACCCGGAGACTGTTCGACGGGATCCACCTTGATCGGGTCGCTCCCTGCGCGTGTCAGCCAGCCTTGGAAGACAGATCCTTCCGGTGGGGAGCCGATCCCAGGGATCGAGGCTCGGAATGTGGAGTCCTTGAAGAACGCCTCGCCGATCGGTCCTGTCGGCACAGGGGAGGCGGCCTCCGGCGGCGGAGTTGGTGTGGCCCCGGCAGAGGCGGGCCCGGTCTCCTGAGAGCCGGCCGGCGCGGTCTCCAACAACACAGCCACGGTCGTCGGCTCCGGGGTCGCCGCCCCGCGTCCTACAAGAAAGATCAATCCGCCAATGGTTACAGCTCCGAGGAGGATGACGCCGATGACGCCCGCGCCCCCGATCAGGAGCCATTTGGGGCTGACGGGACGTCGCCCGGCCGTCGCCACAGACGACGGGATCGGCCCGGTACCAGGCCTAACCGAGGCCGTCGTCTCGCCGGCCGGGTATCCTGTCGCCGTCTCAAGCTCGCGGGCAAGATCGCCTGCCCGCTGGTAGCGCTGCTCGCGGTCCTTCATCAGGGCGCGGCCGACCACTTGCTGGACGGGTTGGGTCGTATTGGGGAGCGGGGCCGGCGTCTCGTGAACCTGCTTGTAGAGCAGGGAAGCCGGTGTGTCCGAGTCGGAGACAAACGGCAGCTCGCCGGAGAGCATCTCATACAGCATGATCCCGAGCGAGTAGATGTCGGTGCGGGCGTCGACGCCTTCGCCGCGGATCTGCTCAGGGCTCATGTAGGCCGGCGTACCGAGCACGGTCCCGGTGACTGTACGCGTGCTGGCATCTGCGATGTGGGCGACACCGAAGTCGGTCAGAACCGGCTCGACATCGGAAGGGAGGGGGAGATCCGGTCGGACACCGCTGGCTCCGGCTCGCAAGATCACATTGGCCGGTTTGACGTCACGGTGCACAATGCCGCGTGTGTGGGCATAGTCGAGCGCTGAAGCGAGAGACTTCATCAGCCGTGCGACTGTCTGCAGAGGCAAGACATGGCCGATCTTGTGAAGTCGGCGCAGGTAGTCGTCGAGCGTCAGGCCTTGGAGCAGTTCCATGACGATGTACGGCCGTTCGTCCGTCACGTCGAAGTCAAAGACCTGGACGATGTTTGGGTGGCGCATGGCGGCCACTGCCTGGGCCTCGGAGACAAAACGCTTGAATAGCGCGTCGTCGGCCGTCAGATGGGCCAGCAGCAGCTTGACAGCCACCGGTCGGTTGAGGGTCGTGTGCAGGCCAAGGTAGACCTCAGCCATTCCGCCTTGACCGATCCGGCGCTCGAGCCTGACCTTCGACAGCGTTCGGCCGACCCACGGATCTGACATTTCAACGCTCCACTACGCGACGATCGACTGCAGCGAGCAAGGGAAAGATCCTACCTCAGGTTGCCTTCTGGAAGCGCGCACATCATGATCGGTCCTCGATCGTGATCAGATCGCCAACCCGGATGGTCCCGCTTGTGATTACGCGTGCCACAAGCCCGCGCTCCCCGGCGATCCTCTCTTGCAGGCCGGGCCGCAGGGTGTCCATGAAAGAGCACGGCGTGCAGTCCCCCGTGACCTCCAGAACCGTCTGACCGAGGCGCAGGCGCGTCCCCGCCGGCACACCGCTCAACCTGATCCCGCTTGTAGTGATGTTCTCACGAACCGAACCGGGAAGGAGAGCGTGTCGGCCGAGCACTTCAGATTCAACCATCAGGACCTGGCGCTTCGAGCTGCCGAACGACGCATCCCCTGTCAGCCCTCTTCCTTCGACAGCGCTGACGTCGGCGACAGGCAGCATGGGTTGTTTTCGTGCGGGCTTGATAAACAGATTGACGACATTGCCCATCATGCTGACCCTTTGGCGTAGGTGGCATGCCTGCACAAGTATAGCATGAGGCCCCTGTCCGCTCTTGGACGGACGGCCATGGTATGCTAATCTCCAATTGTCGCCGATCATATTCTGGAGAGGTGGGGTTGGCTGCAATCCCCAGCATCATACTCTTTGTCGGGGCGCTACTTCTCTGGGCTCTGCGCCGTCGACGGGAGGCGCCACTCTGGGCGGCATCGTCGGCCCTGGGGGCGGTCACGTGGCTCGTTTGCCTCGTCCTCTCGACCTCGCTCGGGTCGTCGACCAGTCTCTCGGTCTGGAGGCCGGAAGCCCTCTTCGCCTCGCGCCTTGTCCTGGATCTCGATCCCACGGGCTGGCAAATGGCTTATGCCGCCGTCACGGTGTTCTTGTCCCTTGCGCTGACGCAAGCCGCGCGCCCCGGGGCGACCACAATCGGGACACGCGTGATGCTCCCGATCTATGTTGGGCTGAGTCTGGCGGCTATGCTTGCAGGGAACTTGCTCACGGTCGCCATTACCTGGGCCTTGCTCGATCTCCTGACATTCGTGTTTCTCATGTCGGTGACCACGGATGAAGATGCGATTCCGGGGATCATCACCCGGCTTGCCGTTGATGGATTATCAGTGGTCTTCGTCCTGGGTGCGGCGGTGGCCGGCCGAGCCTCTGGTCAACCCGACACTTCTTTCGGCGGTCGGTGACCACGGATGAAGATGCGATTCCGGGGATCATCACCCGGCTTGCCGTGGATGGATTATCAGTGGTCATCGTCCTGGGTGCGGCGGTGGCCGGCCGAGCCTCTGGTCAACCCGACACTTCCTTCGGCGATATCTCCACGCCGTTCTCGGCCGGCCTGATTGCAACGGCCGGCCTGATCCGCTTGGGGATGTTCCCTCTACACTTCAGCCTCCCCAAGCTGCCTCGCGCCAGGCGCGGACTCGGCACGCTAATCCGTCTGCTCCCGCCGGCGGTAGTTCTGGCGGTCTTGGCGAGACAATTCGACAGCGGTTTCCCCGCCGGCCTGGTGCCGTGGCTAAGGCTCGCCGGCGGCGTGGGAGTCATTGTGGGTGGTTTTCGCTGGTCCCTCGCCGAGGACCCAATCCAGGGCAGGCCCTTTTTCGTACTGGCGGTCGCAGGGATGGGGGTCCTGGCAGCGAGTCTCGATCCGGAGGAGACCGGAGTCATCTTGGCCAATACCGGGATCCTCATCCTGCTCGCCGGGGACGCATTCTCCCTGGCGGAGATCCACGCTCCAACCCATCGGGTGTGGCCGATCGCTGCCGCCGTGATCGCGGTCGGCGCGCCGTTCACACCGGGAGGTGTCCTGGCTGGGGCTTTCTCAAAGGCCATCGTTCAGCCCGCCACAACCTGGCTTGGAGTCTTGGGAACGATTGGGCTTGGCGCGATCGGCATAGGCATGATCTCTGCCGCGTTTTCGCCCACGAGTAAATGGCCGGTTGGCGAGAGTCTGGTGCGTGTCGTCTACGGCCTCGGGATTGGGTTGCCGGTCCTTGTTGCGGTGGGGATGGGCGCCCAGACACCTGAGGCTACCAGTCTCGGCGGGACGCTGGTCTTCCTGTCGGCTGGATTGGCCGCCCTTGCCGGCCGCTACGCCTTTGGTCGGCTCCCGCATTCAACGAGGGAGATCGGCAAGCGAGTGGCCGGCCGCCTGGATCCTAACCCGGTGTACAACGCGGCCTGGCAGATCTACATGGGAGTGCTACGGATTGTCCGCACACTCGCCAGCCCGCTTGAAGGCGAGGGAGCCATGCTCTGGATGCTCGTGGTCGTAATCCTTGTGCTGCTTGGGATTGGAGTCCCGCCTTCGTGACCCTATCACCCTTGCTTGCCCTCGGCTCGGCGCTGGCCTGTGGTGTGTGTGCCGGGCTGATGGCCCTCCACGACAATCGTCGCCTCCGGCTGGCCTTGTTGGCCGTGCAGTACGCTGCGGCCACCGCACTCACCTCGCTTTCTATCCCGATTGCCGTCGCCGCCGTCAAGCTGGTCGGGGGACTGATTGCATGTTCGATCCTCGGGATCACACTGACCCGGCTTCCCGATAGGCCGGGACCCCGCCCCGGCGGCAGCATCCCATCCGGACGTCTCTTCCGCGTGACTGCTGTTCTGCTCGTCAGTGTCGCAGGCTGGGGCCTATCACGCGAGACATGGATGGGGACTCTGTCACTGATCGGTCCTGCATCGCTGGGATCGGCACTTCTGATGACGCTCGGCTTGCTCCAGCTCGGGATAAGCGACACACCGTTCAGTGTCGGTCTGGGGATACTCACCACTCTGGCTGGGTTTGAGATCGCTTACGCCTCGGTCGAACCATCTCTGGCTGTGCTCGCCCTGCTTGCGATGGTGCACATTGGGATCGCACTCATCGTCAGTTACCTGATTCTGGTGGTCGGTAAGGCCCAAAAGATCTCGAAGCCGCTGCCATGAGTGCACCCTTCCTGCTCTTCTCCAGTTCGGCCTTGCTGACGCTCGTCACGGGCCTCCTGCGGCGCAGACTGATTGCGGCGGCGATCGTGTCGGCTACGGGTGCTGCCGTGATCGCCCTATTCGTTCTGGGCGCGCCGATCGAGTCGCCTTTGTCCATCATGGGCCTCAATCTGAAGCTCAGCGCCACCTGGTCGGTGCTCGGTAGATCGTTCACCCTTGATCAAGGTGCGAGGCCGGCCGTCGGCTTCTTGTACCTGAGCGGTGCGTTTCTCTTCGGCGGAGGCTGGGCCGTCAACCCCAATCGTTACTTCTTTCCAGCCGGCGTCCTTTCATTGGCTCTAGTGGCCGGATCCCTCCTTATTCAGCCGTTCGTCTTCGCCGCCGTGTTCCTTGAGTTGACTGCGATGGCTGCAGTCTTGATCTTGGCGACAGTGGAGTATCCCGCGCAACGAGGCGGTTTGCGTCTGCTCTCCCTTTATACACTGGCGATGATGGCCATCTTGCTCAGCGGCTGGATGCTCTCGATCGCCGGCGTGACAACTGCCACACCTGAGCTGGCGCGTCAGATCAGCCTGCTCTTGGTGCTGGGCTTCGCGGTGTTGATGGCCGTACCTCCATTCCACCTCTGGCTGCCGGCTGCAGCAGAAGAGGCCAACCCTTATGCGCTTTCGTTCGTCACGGTGATCCTTCAGAGTGCCGGCCTGTTCTTCCTCTTGCGTTTTCTCGACACATATCCTTGGCTACGCCAGACCCCGGGTCTCTTCGGCGGCCTGCGCGTGGCCGGTATGGCCATGGTAGGGTTCGGTGGGTTCGCGGCCTTGTCTCAGCGGTCTTTCTCCAAGCTCATGGCGTATGCACTGGTGGCCGACTTCGGGGTTACGCTCCTGGCAGTCGGAGCTGGCACGCCCGCTGGATACCAGCTGGCGCTGGGACTATCGGCTGTTCGGGTCATCGGTTTGGGTGTCTGGTCGCTCGGCTTGGCCGTCATACGCGGCCAGGCCGGTCGCGATGATCAGGAGGCGCTGGCGGGGGCAGGATACCGGTTCCCGCTGGCAGCCGCGGCCTCGATTGTTGGGGTGCTCTCCATCGCCGGTCTGCCCCTCACCGCTGGGTTCCCCGCTCGATGGGCGCTTCTGTCGGCGATCGCGCCCAATCACACGATCGCGGCCGCCACCGTCGTGGCTTCGATCTTGATCTCGAGTTCGGGCGCAATTCGTTGGATCGGAGTCCTGTTTCGCACCGTGCCCTTCAAAGCCGGAGAATCACCCGGCCGTTCGGTGCGCCTGATCCTAGGGTCCGGTATCGGGCTGTGCATTTTGTTCGGCGTGTTCCCGCAATTGCTGTTCCCGTGGGTTGTCCTGGCGGCCTCAGGGCTGGCCAACCTAATGAATTGACGAGGGCCGAGCGATGGTAAAGAAAAAGAGCGAGCCTGCACCCTGGGATGCCTCCATGAAACCGGAGCAGTTGGAGAAGCGCCTGGCCTGGTTGGATGAGAACCGACGCAAGGAGGCAGAGGCGGTTGCCCGGTTGAATGAGCGGGTTGAGGCAATGGAGGAGACCCGGGCCAAAGGTGCCAGCCAGATCAAAGGAGTCATGAGCGAAATCACCCGTCTCGGTGCGATTGCCGTGCGCATTACTCAATTCGACGAGGCCCTGGCTCGGTGCGATTGCCGTGCGCATTACTCAATTCGACGAGGCCCTGGCAAAGCACCGGCTGGAGGTTTCCAGGCAGATCGAGCAGGCTGAGAAGCGTCGCACCGACAAGGAAGCCCGCCAAGAGGACTTGCGCAAGCGGGATCAGTCGGCCGTGGCCAATGAGCTCTCCGCATTGCGCGCCGGCTTGTCCAGACTTGACGAAATCGAGAGGAGCCTAGAGAACAGACGCGAGGAGGAGATACGCCTCACGCGGACACTGAGGGAGCTTGGCGAGGAACTGGATGGCGTTCGGGCGAAGGAGGACGATCAGGCGCGCGGGCTAGCCTCTCTCGAGGAGGGCCGCAGGCAGGAGACGCGCAGGATGGTGGAAGTCCAGTCGGAGCTTGCCGAGCTAGGGACGCGGGTCGATGGCTTGCACGGCGAAGTGGATGCGGCCGGCGACCGGACGCGACGCCTGGAGATCCAGCTGAGTGAGCTGACGTCGGCCGAGAATGAGCGCTCCGAGGGTCAGGCCGTGTTTCTCGAGCAGCAAGGCATCAAAATGGCCGAGTTCGAGAGGAAGATGAAGGAATGGCACCAGACCTTCGAGGCCATCGAAGCGCGCTCAATCAGGTTGGACGATCAAGTCCGGATCTTCGAAGAGACTCTGCGCTCCTTGAAGCAAGCCCGATCCGACCTGGACGTGGTCCTGGAGCGGCTCGAGCGCCGGATCTCCGAGATCAGCGAAATCCAACGCCTGGCAGACGACAGATTCCGCCAGGAATGGGCGAGTTTCCAGGCCGACGATCAGAAGCGCTGGAACGCCTACAAACTCACGTTTGATGAACACTGGCGCGAGCATGATCGGCTTCATGATCGGCTGGCAAAGACGGTTCAGTCGCTTGGCGAGGACATGGGGGAAGCAGTGAGCGCGCTTGCCGAGCTGGGTACAACGGATCGTCAACGCCTGATGGACCTTCTGTCATTGATACGCGAGTGGGCGGCCGAGCGTGAACGTCGTGGGGAAGAAGTAAGTTGAAGCAATGATGAAGGCCATCCGTTCTGCTCGACCGGGGGCCGGTGCCTGAGGCAGTCGAATGCACGTCATTGGTACGGCAGGCCATGTGGATCACGGAAAATCGGCGCTGGTGCTGGCGTTGACCGGCATGGATCCCGACCGGCTGCGGGAGGAACAAGAGCGGCAGATGACCATCGATCTTGGCTTCGCCTGGCTGACCCTGCCGGGCGGGGAAGAGATCGGGATCATCGATGTCCCCGGACACCGCGACTTCATCGAGAATATGCTCGCCGGAGTGGGTGCCATTGAGGCCGCCCTCCTCGTCGTGGCTGCCGATGAAGGTGTCATGCCTCAGACCTCCGAGCATCTGGCAATCCTCGATCTCCTGGAAGTATCCCGAGGTGTCGTGGCCTTGACCAAGATCGATCTGGTCGACGACCCTTCTTGGTTGGATCTTGTCCGGGAGGACGTCGAGCGAATGTTGGCGCCTACCCCCCTGGCAAGAGCCCCCATCATCCCAGTTTCATCTTTAACCGGTACGGGGATCGACGCCCTGGTGGCTGCTCTGGGATTGGTGCTGGGTGAGGTCCCTCCAAGGCGCGACATCGGACGGCCGCGCCTCTCCCTAGATCGCGCTTTCACGATTGCAGGCTTCGGGACGGTCGTGACCGGCACACTGATCGACGGCGCATTCGAGGTTGGTCAGGAGGTCGAGCTGCTCCCGTCGCGGGTGAAGGGCCGGATCCGCGGATTGCAGACGCACAGGACGACGGTTGAACATGCCGATCCGGGGAGACGCCTAGCGATCAATCTCTCCGGCGTCGAAGTCGGCGACCTCGTCCGTGGCGATGTGGTCAGCCTGCCCGGCGCCTACCAACCCACGCGTACAATCGACGTCCGTTTCCGACTCCTGGCGGAGGCGGACGCCCCGCTCAAACACGATCAACGGGTGAAGCTCTTCCTCGGGGCGGCACAACGAATAGCCCGGGTGAGGCTCCTAGGGAGCGACAAGCTCTCTCCAGGAGAGACGGGTTGGCTGCAGCTCGTCCTCGACCGGCCTGTGGCAGCCGAACGTCACGATCGATTCATTCTTCGCCGGCCGTCCCCTTCAGCCACGCTAGGAGGGGGGCAGGTGGCCGACCCCCACCCGCAGCAGAGCCACCGGCGTAACGATCTGAAGATCGTTGAGAGGCTGGAGTCACTTGTGCGGGGTACTCCCGGCGACGTCCTCGTTCAGGCCCTTTCCGGCGGACCGATACCAATCAGAGTAGCCCTCCGACAGGCAAACCTCCCGGCCGAAGCGGCCAGTTCGGCCCTGGCCGAGCTCCTGGGCAAGCACCGGATCCTGTCGCTCAGTGAAGGCATCCCGGATCCGTGGTCGGAAACCCTCGTCGTGGAGACCGGAGCCTGGCATGCCTTGACGACCCGTTTGCGAACTGAGCTCGAGAAGTATCACGCCGCGAACCCGTTGCGGTCTGGCATGCCTCGTGAGGAACTCAAGAGCAAGATGGGCCTGGATGGACGCACATACGCCGCCGTCCTGGGGAAAGCTATTGCGCTTGGCGTCGTACGGGATCAGGCCGCACGACTTGCTCTCCCCAGATTCACAGTGGAGCTTTCGCCTGCGCAATCGGAGGGGTCAGCCGAATTGCTGAAGCAGTTCGCGGCAGAACCCACTTCACCACCCAGCGTCAAGCAGGCTATCGACGCAGTTGGAGGGGAGCTGCTGGCTCACCTCCTCGAGGAAGGCATGCTGGTCCAGCTCTCGAGCGATGTCTTGTTGGAGGGAACCGCGTATCGAGACATGACCGAAGAGGTCAAGAAGGCGATCTCCGCCGGGGGGAGAATCACGGTGGCGGAGGTCAGGGACATGTTCGGCACCTCTCGGAAGTATGCCCTGGCCTTGATGGAGCATCTGGATGCGATCGGCGTGACGGTACGAGAGGGCGATGAAAGGCGGCTGGCGTAAGGTAGGGCCATTCATCCGTCCGGAAGGGGAATTCCCGGAAGGACCACTCAGAACGTGCGGTGCCGCCACAGCCCGTCGACCATCGTCCCGACCGGTGCAACGTCTACCAGCGCCTCAGACGGGAGAGCATACGGGTCGACGTCAAGCACGAGAAGGTCGGCCAGGAACCCAGCCTTGAGTTTTCCCTGAACCGATTCGAGGCCCCCTGCAAAGACTGGTCCGGACGTGTAGGCGCGCAGCGCCTCATCCAGGCTAAGCCTCTGCTCCGGGTGCCAACCTTCAGGGCCGGGCGATCCGTCTCGCCGGCGCCGTGTGACCGCGGCATGAAGGCCCACGAATGGGTTGGGTGATTCAACGGGGGCATCCGAGCCGAATGCCAGAATCGCCCCGGCGTCGAGCAGGCTGCGCCACGCGTACGCGTAGCGCGATCGGCTCCCCCAATAACGATCCGCCATGAGCATGTCCGAAGTGGCATGGATCGGTTGCATGGAGGCGATGACGCCGAGGGCCGCCGGGCGCGGGATGTCATCCGGATGCATCAACTGCAAGTGCTCGATCCGATGTCGGGCGCGAGACATGTGCGCGCCGGTCGGCTGTTGGCGCAGGGATTCAAATGCCTGGAGGACGACGTGATTGGCTCGGTCACCGATCGCGTGCACACTGGTGGCGATTCCCGCCGAAGCGGCGCGCAGCGCAATCTCGAGCAGCTCCTCAGCGTCGAGCAAGAGGAGCCCGACATTGTCCGGTTCTCCCGCGTACGCGGAAAGCATGGCCGCTGTCCGCGGGCCGAGGGCGCCGTCCGAGAAGACCTTGACATTCCCCAACCGGAGCGTCGCATCCCCGAATCCCGTATGCAGGCCGATGTCGATCGCTTGTTGGAGGAATTCGACCGGTATGTTCTTGACCACGCGCAGCCCCAAGAGTTCTGCTTCGCGCATCCGTTGCAGGGCATCAAGACAACGCGGCCCGTCATAGTCATGTACGCCCGTGATGCCGTACCTCCACAGATTAGACTGCGCGCGGGTGAGCTTCCGTACCAGCGCCTCGGTGGACTCGCCGGGGATGATTGATTGCACCATCGACATCGCGGCTTCGAGCAGTACGCCGCCGGGCTCCCCTGACGGCTCACGACCGATGGCACCTCCAGATGGGTTGGGTGTCGTCGGGCCTATTCTCGCCCGGCCCAGCGCTTCGCTATTGACCCAGGCGGCGTGTAACGACTTGGCGGTCAGGAAGACCGGATGATGCGGGGAGACCCGATCAAGATCGGCGCACGTCCCGAAGCGCCCCCAGTCATTCTGATTCCAACCATGGCCAAGTATCCACTCGCCCGGCGGCGTCTGTTCCGCCCGCTCCCGCACACGCTCGAGGCAGATCTGGAGATCTGGAACCTCGCAATCCAGCTGATCCAGGCTCTGGGCGTACTGCTCCAAGTGGATATGGGCGTCGATCAATCCCGGGAAAACACACCGCTCCTCAAGATCCACCACCTCAGCCGACCGACCTGCCATTGGTTCGATTTCCGCATCGCGACCCACCGCGATCACCGTGCCGCGCTGGATCGCCAGCGCCTGCACAATCGGTTGCTCGGGATCCAGCGTGTGGATCCGCCCATGGAGCATGACCGTCGAAGGGGCTGAAGAGGCGATCAACTCGTTCGCTACCTCGTCCCAAGATGGGGTACGGCATTCAATCGATGCAGCCGCCAATTCCCCTCGTCTTCGTCATAACTGAGTTCGGCGAAGGCTGTATTGGCGAATTCGAAGTATGGCTGGCGTGTCCGGCCGGAAGGCGCGAGAGCCAGCACCGCCCGCAAGAGCGCGTTGAGCAGCGCGCCGTGGGAGACGACGAGATAGCTGCCTGGCTCTCTCTGCAGCAGCCTCTCCAGAGCGTCGCCGGCGCGACGGTACAGGCCCCAGGTACTCTCCCCTGTCTTGAGCATCGGTTCGAAGGCGGACGGGCGCGGCCGCGCGCCGATGATGCCGTCAAACTCGGCGCCACCAAGCCCCTGGCCTTCACCCAGGTGTTGTTCCATTAGACCCGGATCGAACTCGATCATCAGAGACAATTGCGCCGCAATGATCTCTGCCGTCTGTCGCGCCCTCAGGAGCGGACTGGATACAACGAGGTCGAACTGCTCCCCGCGCGTCTGCCAATACTCAGCCAGCATTCGTGCCTGGGTCATTCCCTCTTCCGCCAGTGGGAAGTCGAGCTGACCCTGCACGACATCCGACTTGTTCGCTTGCGAGAGGCCGTGGCGGAGGAGTGTGATCCGAAAGGTCATGGGATATCGAGTGCCTGGGCCAGCAGCTGGAGCGGATGCACCGCCTTGACCCCAGCGTGCTTCTCGATCCACCAGCGGCAAGTCTCGGAGTCACTGAGTATCAGATCCGGGCTCACTTCGCCGGCCTGATCGAACAGGATCCCTCCGACATCTCTCGCAACTTGAGCCTTCTCACTCTTGAGACCGTAGGTCCCAGCAACCCCGCAACATTCGGCTTCCGAGTGAATGAGCTCGAGGTCGGGGATCAACTGGAGCACCTCGATGGCCGGAGTCCCGATCGCGTGACTCTTGAGTTGGCATGGTGGGTGGTAGAGGGCTCGAATCGGAATCGAGGATACGTGCAATCGTTCGAGCTCCTCCATCTTGTAGAGCGTGATGAACTCGAAGACATCGTAGACGGCGGCGGCAACCTCGGACACCGCCACTCCCTCGAGCCCGAGGATCGCTTGATACTCGTGTTTCAGAGCAAGAGTGCACGAGGTCGAGGCACCCACGATCGGCATCCCCGCGGCGACGAACGGGTGGAGCGATTGCACATTCCAGCGGGCATAGCGGCGGGCGGCATCGAAGAGACCGTTCGATTGAAGGGGAAGACCACAGCACCCCTGAGGCGGAAGGACCACCCGGCAGCCGAGCTTCTCCAGGACGGAGATCGCCAACTCTCCGATCCAAGGTTCGTAATACTCAGCGCTGCAACCGTGGAAGTAAGCGACCGGCTGACCCTCTCCCGGAGCTGCGGG
>Ga0209342_10000562_pt1 | contig 42922 bp, 37 predicted proteins | sample RifCSP16_2_FD_184023 | JGI IMG/M metagenome (GOLD analysis project Ga0209342, IMG submission 184023) | Soil microbial communities from Rifle, Colorado - Rifle CSP2_sed 16_2 (SPAdes) (version 2) | ecosystem: Environmental > Terrestrial > Deep subsurface > Rock core/Sediment | place: Rifle...
GCGAAAAACGCCAGAGGAAGATTGAAGCGGAGGGGCAAGATCACCGGCCTGAATCAGACCCGTCGGTGTGCGAAGAAAAAGGATTCTTCAGGGCTGTGCATGTGCTTACGTGCTTGATCTGGATACCCGAGCATCCAGAGGCTCAGGGCCTGAAAGGGCACGATCGCGCTCCCAAACTCATATCCGAACAAGATGCTCTGTGAGCCGAGTTGCCCGGGATCGAAGCCGGCCAAACCTTGTTCCGCATACTGCCGCGCCGCAAGAAAGTCTCCGCGAAAGAGGGCTGTTGCTGTCAGCGCAAAATGGGCCATGGCATGGAACTGCGCATTTGATGTGGTCCGGACTTCGCGCTCCAGATGCTCCGCCCAGACCGTCCTTTGTGCCAGATCGGCCCTCATGTGGTAACACAACCACAGCCCTGCAAGCACCGGAATGGTCTGTTCATGTTCGCCCAGCGTTCGACACAGAGCCCAGGCACGCAGGAGAGTTTGCTCCACCTCCGGATGGCCAAAGCCTTTGGACGACATCAGCGCCGTTCCCAGCGTGATCAGCATCGTGAGTTCAGTTTGGGTTCGCTCCAGCGTGTCGGGAAGCATAGAGAGCAAAGCCAGCGCTCGGGTGAGGAGACTGATCACTTCCGCATTACTAAACGTTTGTTGCGCCACCCTAGCCGCGTGCTGATAGTAGGCGATGGCTTGTGCTGCTCTACCAGCCTGCTCATAGTGGACCGCGATCTGACCACTGACCGCATCGAGGTTTGCGGAATAGATCTGTTCGAGCGCCGCAGCAACACGCCGGTGGAGCACCTGCCGCCGCGCTGCGCTGACTTCGGCGTAGGTCACCTCGCGAATCCGGTCGTGGCTGAAATCGTAGGCATTGCTGCCTTGCTCGCGCACGATCCGTCGTCGCCACAGCTCGTCCAGTGCCCGCAGCAGCGTTCCTTCGTCGCTCTCGCTGGCTCGTGCCAGCACGTCAGAAGTGAATGCGCGGCTAATTGTCGCGGCAAGGCCGGCCAGCTCACGAGCAGATGGCGAGAGTTGGCTCAGGCGAGCCTGAATGAGTGCCTGAACCTTGGCCGGCATCTCTGTGGAGAAGGGCGGTCGTGGAGACGGAGGAGGGTTCGGGAGCACGAGCGCGCGATATGCCTCGCCGCCGCTCACCTCCGCGCGTATCGTCTCGACTACAAAGAGCGGATTGCCTTCGGTGTAGCGATATAGCCGCGATGCCTGCCCGGCGTCGAGTTTCCTGCCGGCCATCTGCTCCGCCAACGCCGTTGTATCGCCGGCGTCCAGCGGCCCAAGGTCTATTTCGGTTAATTGCTCGCGATTGCGCGAATCCAACACCAGCGGTGTCAGCGGATGGGCCTGATCCACCTCTTCAAAACGCACGGCGCCGATAATGAGCAGCATGGCTTCTGCGTCGAAATGCAGAAGGTAATGGAGCCACTCGAGAGTATCCTGATCGCACCACTGCAAGTCGTCCAGCAATAACAACAACGGGCCTTTGTCGCCGAGCGCCGCTCTGGCCAGGGCCTCAAACAGGCGCTTGCGCTGCCAACCGTCGGTGATCGGTTGGGGATTGGGCAGGTCCGGATGCTCGACCAGCAGTTCGGGCAAGAGCCGCGCCAGCTCCGTCAGCCAGACATCCTCTAACCTGGACAGCCTCGTGCGAAGGGGATCTGCCCGCAATAATTCGGCTACCGGCGCATAGGCCAGTTGGCCCTCGGCGGCGTAGGAACGCGTTCTGGCTGTCGTCATCCCCTGCTGGCCCGCCCATTCCAGGAACTCCTCCGCCAGCCGCGTCTTGCCGATGCCTGCTTCGCCGGAGATCAGCACGAATGCCGCATGGCCGGCGGCCGCGCGCCGCCATGCGCTTCGCAGCATCATCCATTCGCCGTGACGTCCCACCAGGGCCGGTCGTGCCCCGGACATCGCAGGTGGTCGTGCACGCAACACCGCCGGCGCTTCCATGTTCACCAGACGCCGGTATGCTTCCTGGGTGTCGGCGTTCGGCTCGACACCCAGCTCACGTTCCAGGACTGTGACGCAGGTGTGATAGACGCGCAAGGCCCTGGCACGCTCGCCATTCAGCGCGTGCAGGCGTATCAAGCGCCGACAGGTCGTTTCGTGCAAGGGATCGTGGCGCAGCAGGCGCTCAGCATGGCCGATAGCGGAACGGTAGTCGCGCTGGTCTTCCGTCAGGTGAATCAGACGCTCCAGCGCCCCAAAGTAGGCCTGGCGCAGGCATTCCCGTTCTGGAAGTATCCAATCGTCGTAGCATCCCGGCAGGAGATCCCCGCCGTAATGCTGGACAGCAGATTCCAGCGCCGTTCGTTCCGATGCAGGGCGCCCTGCCTTCGCGGCGGCGGACGCCTCAGTGAGGTCGTGTTCAAACTCCGCGACGTCGAGGGCAAAGGGGGCATCCAGCCGCCATTGCACTGTTTTGGTGTCGATCTGCAGGAACTGGTCAGCGGCGGGCAAAGAATGGCGCAGGTGGTGCAAGAGCTGGCGCAGGTTGGTATGTGCCTGGGGTTCGGCGGTATCGGGCCAGAAGAGAAAGGCAAGCCGTTGGCGAGGCTGGGGGGAGTCGCGGTGAAGCAGAAGGTAGGCGAGCAGGGCTTGCAGTCGTGCCTGAACAACAGTTGTCACCGGCTTGCCGTCATAGACCAGACGGAAGTCCCCCAGCAGATGAACGTGCAAGGTCGGCATGGCGGACATACTTCTGCCGACACCTCGACAATAACGCTTAAAAGGGACAAAGAAGGTCTGAATTATACGACTCTGTCGATGAATTGTCAAAAAACTGTCAAGCGCACAAGCGCGCAAGCGTGTGTGCACGCAAAACCTGTCACACGGATTGGCAAGAATTCCTGCCGCAGTCTGTCAACGAATGGGGAAACGAATAAACGAATAACGCCAGCGGCCATAGGTCATTCGTTTATTCGTTGGACATTCGTTGACAGAGTTACTTGCCATTTCGAACACCCAAAATACCTCACAGGGAAATCAGTGTGTCAGCGGCGTCGCCACACGGCTGCGGACGCGGAGCGAGGCGTGCCCACATGCCGCATCTAGGGATGCTGGCTATTATGAGTTGTCAAGCGCTTGTATTGACACACTCCCCAATCACCCGTATAATCCGCTCAACTTCGGCTGCTAATTCAGCAGCCGCAAAAAACAGGTTCAGTAACTGCTCAGCCGTTGCGCACGCACCGTGTGGTGTCATTCCCGCACGCTTTAGGCGGGAATCCACCCCCGATCTAGTCGGGGCGGCCTGGATGCCCGACAAAAGCATTCGGGCATGACGGCTGAGCAGTTACCAGGTTCATTCATGAAGCGCCGTGCCCAGTCATCTATCAGCCCGTGCCCGCCAGACCATCGGTCTGGATAGGATCGCTGGCGCTTGGCGCACGCCGAATCATCACCGCCCAGTCCTCTCCAGATCGATCCGAGAGGACTGGCTTGTTTTTCACAGCAGACTTCGGAGTAGCATAGGGCCTCGTGCCCGCCCACAAGGGGCTAAGCTACGCTTCCGAGCGGCGAAGCGCCTTGAAGACTTCCGAAGTCTTTCAGTCGAAGGTGAATGATGGCCGAACGTGAGAATGATGCCGCGCCCTGGCAGGTGCTGGGAAAACGGACGATCTATTCGAGCGAGTGGATCACCTTGCAGCGGTGGTCGGTGCGGCTGCCGGATGGCAGCGTGATCTCCGACCATCACGTGCTGGACTTTCCGCGCGAGGCGGTGGCGTTATTTTTGGGCGAGACTTCGGAAGTCTTCACACGGCTTCCAAGCGGTCAAGCGCCTTGAAGACTTCCGAAGTCTTTTAGGATTTTGATGATCGATCACTATCGCTTTATCACGGGCACACGCGGATGGGAAGTGCCGAGTGGCCGCATCGACGCGGGCGAGTCGGTGGCGCAGGCGGCGCTGCGCGAGCTGCTGGAGGAGACCGGCTACTCGGCGTCGAGCTGGCGGGCGCTGGGCAGGTATCACCCTTCGAATGGTTCAAGCAACCAGGTGTTTCACGTCGGCGTGGCGCGCGGGCTGGCGCGCCGGTCGGATCCGCTGGACACCAACGAGACGCTCGGCATCGGCTGGTTCTCGCCCGGCGAGGTGCGCGGTTTCATCGCGCGCAATGAGATCCTCGACGGGCTGTCGCTCACCGCGCTGTGCTGGGGAATCGCAGCGGGGATGATCGGATGAAGATCCTCGCCGTCAGCGATCAGGTCGTGGACAGCCTGTACACGACGCAGGTCATGAATCGCTTCGGCGACGTCGATATGATCCTGGGCTGCGGCGATCTGCCGTATTACTATCTGGAGTTTCTCGTGACGGTGATCAATCGGCCGTTGTACTATGTGCACGGCAACCATGACCGGTCGTACGAGATCGCGGCCGACGGCGTGCGACGCATCACGCCGGCCGGTTGCGACCCGCTCGACGAGCGCGCCGTCGCCCTTGAAGGCTTGATCATAGCAGGCCTGGACGGATCGATCCGCTATAGCCGCGAGGGCGAGTACCAGTTCACGCAGGCGCAGATGAACCGGAAGGCGTTTCGGCTTGCGCTGCGCTTGATGCCCATGCGATTGCGGCACGGTCGCTGGCTCGATATCCTGGTGACACATTCGCCGCCGTTCGGCGTGGGCGACGGCCCCGATCCGGCGCACATCGGCTTCAGGGCGCTCAACGCGCTCATGCGCTGGTTCAAGCCGCGCTATCTGCTGCACGGGCACCAGCATACCTACCTCGGGCCGAAGTCCGGGACACGGGTCGCATCGACGACGGTGCTGAACGTGTTTCCTTATCGCCTGATCGATTGGGAGCAGGGCGATGTTCGGTGACGAGGCGCGCGCCGACGCCGACTTCCGGCGAGTTCGGCTGCGCGCGTTCTTCCACGACGTTCTGGCGCGACTGTCGGGCCGGCAGAACCGGCTGCTGTCGTTCGACGAGGTCAAGCAGTCGCTGCGGCTAGGCGGGCCGGTGTATCGCGGGACGCAGCCGGTGCCGGTGGCGCAGATCGTCGGCAGCGTCGACCGCTATCGCGATTTCGACCGGGAGTTTCTGCCGACGCAGGATCACACCGCCGCCAAATGGAAGAGCGTCGCGCGCGCCTTCTACGATGACGTGAGCCTGCCCCCGGTCAAGCTGTACAAGGTCGGGGATGCCTATTTTGTCCTGGACGGCCATCACCGGGTGTCGGTCGCCCGCGAGCAGGGCCTCGAGTACATCGACGCCGAGGTGAAGGAAGCCTATTCGCGCGTGCCGGTCAGCGCCGACCTGCAGGCTGAGGACCTCCAGGTGTTGCACGAGTATCGCGAGTTCCTGGAGCGCACGCGATTGGACGAGATCCGCCCGCAGCAGGGGGTGATGCGCGTGACGATCGCCGGCGGCTACCAGCGGCTGATCGAGCACATCGCGCTGCACCGTTACTTCATGGGGCTTGACTTCCAGCGCGACATCGGCGAAGAAGAAGCGGTCGCCCACTGGTACGATACGGTATACATGCCGATCGTCGAAGCCATCCGGAAGCACGACGTCATGCGCGAATTCCCCGGCCGCAGCGAGGCCGATCTGTATCTGTGGATCGTCGATCACCTGCACGCCTTGCGGGCGAACGATCAGGCTGCTGGCGTCGAGGACGCCGTCGAGGACTTCTCCGGGCAGCTCGACGAGCGCCAGATGAACAGGCTCGAGCGCGATGCTGACCTCTGAGGTGAGGTGATGGATACGATGGAAAAGATGATTGCCGTGTTCGGCACGAGCAAGGCCCTGAAAGAAGGGGATGCCGAGTACGACGGCGGGCGGCGGCTGGGGGGACTGCTGGCGCGAGCCGGCTACACCGTCGCGACGGGCGGATACCACGGGACGATGGAGGCCGTCAGCCGCGGCGCGAAGGAAGCCGGCGGGCACGTCGTCGGCGTCACGACCTCCCTGTTCGACGCCGTGCGCACGGGGCCGAATCCATATCTGGACGAAGAGATCAAGTTTCCTACGCTGTTTCAGCGCCTGCACTACCTGGTGACTTCCGCCACGGCCTGGGTGGCGCTGCCGGGCGGCATCGGGACGCTGAGCGAGGTCGCGCTGGCGTGGAGCCTGATGCAGGCCGGCGAGCTGGCGCACCGGCCGCTCGTCGTCGTCGGCGCGATGTGGCGCGAATGGCTGCAGAGCTTCTCGCGCAACGGGCACGTTCAGCCGAAGTACGCCGAACTCATTCAGTATGCAGATGATGTGGAGCAGGTTATCATGTTGTTAAAGCCGACTGCTTAATACGTAGGTGCTCATACAGGTCTAAGTCAAAGAGGTGGCTGACGTATTGTTTGGTATTTCTCCCACACCGCGCGTTTGCGGGATAAGCACGGAACGTCGAGCGAATAGTAGATCCATTCGCCCAGAGCAGCGGCATAGCGAGTGTTGAACCGCAAATCCCATTGTCAAGAGGGAGTGACTCCATGCCAGAGCTTAAACTCACTTCACAGGCAAAGGACTTTTCGAAGTGGTATAACCAGATCATCCTTCGGGCCGAGTTGGCTGATTATGCGCCGGTACGTGGCTGCATGGTCATTCGTCCCTACGGGTATGCCTTGTGGGAAAACATTCAGCAGGCGCTCGATCGGCGCTTCAAGTCCGTTGGTGTCGAGAATGCTTATTTCCCCTTGTTCATCCCCAAGTCCTTTCTCGAAAGGGAAAAGGAGCATGTCGAGGGATTTTCACCCGAATTAGCGGTGGTTACCGTCGGCGGGGGCGAAGTGCTCGAAGAGCCGCTGGTCGTGCGTCCAACCTCCGAAACAATCGTCGGGCAAATGTGGGCTAACTGGATAAAGTCTTATCGCGATCTGCCAATGCGGCTCAACCTCTGGAATAGCGTTGTTCGTTGGGAATTGCGCACCCGCCTGTTCTTGCGCACGCTCGAGTTCCTCTGGAATGAGGGACATTGCGCGTATGCGACTTCTGGAGAAGCCGAGGCCGAAACGCTGCAGATGCTCGACGTGTACACCGACTTCGCCGTGTCGGACGCCGCCCTCCCGGTGATCCCCGGGCGCAAATCGGACCTGGAGAGATTCGCCGGGGCGGTGCGCTCGTACACCATCGAAGCAATGATGGGCGACAAGAAGGCGCTTCAGTCCGGCACGTCCCATTTCCTGGGGCAGAACTTCGCCAGGGCTTTCGACATGAAGTACCTCGATCGGAACAACGAGCTTCAGTACTGCTGGACGACTTCTTGGGGACTGTCGACGCGCATGATCGGCGGCATCATCATGGTGCACGGCGACGATCAAGGGCTGAAGCTGCCGCCCCGCCTGGCGCCGATCCAGCTCGTCGTCGTCCCGATTTACAAGACGGACGAGGAGAAGAGCAAGGTCACGGCCGCCGTCGAGCGCATCCGGGCGATGCTGGAGAACGAGGTGCGCTTCAAGATCGACGATCGCGAAGAGGTTTCGCCGGGCTACAAGTTCAACGACTGGGAGATGCGCGGCGTGCCGCTGCGCATGGAGGTCGGGCCGAAAGACGTGGAGAAGGATCAGGTGGTGCTGGCGCGGCGGGACGCGCCGGGCCGCGGCGGCAAATCGATCGCGCCGCAAGCCGGCCTGCTGCACGCCGTGCACGAGCTGCTGGACACGATCCAGGCCGACCTGTATCGCGCCGCCGTCGCCTTTCGCGACGCGAACGTCCACGAGCCGGCGAGCTATGATGAGTTCAAGGCAGTCGTCGCGGACGGCTTCGCGCGTGTGTGGTGGGCCGGCAGCGACGAAGACGAGCTGAAGGTGAAGGAAGAGACCAAAGCGACGATCCGCTGCATCCCGATGGATCAACCCGGCGGCGAGGGCAAGTGCTTCTACACCGGCCAGCCGGCGAAGGAGACGGCGATCTTCGCCAGAGCGTATTAGTAGGTCGTCGGGCCTGGAGGCATGTCATCAACGGCGAGACCTTTCACCACAAAGACACGAAGACACCCAGCTGGGTTTTTGTCTCGAACGCACTTGGGTTCTCCGGGCAGACCTGGCAGGTCTTCGCGATCCAGCCTGCGCTGACACTGGCGGACAAGACCTGCCAGGTCTATAGGCCATGAGCCGGCGCGATCTGATCGCGATCTACTTCTTGACCCTGCTGGCGCGCGTCGTCGTAGCGGCGTTCCAGGTGCAGCCCGGCTACATGGATGCGTATTACACCACCGTCGGCGCGCAGCGGCTGGCCGAGGGGTACGGGTTCACCGAGCCGTACGTGTGGAATTACCTCGACGATCCGTCTTCGTTGCCTCACCCCAGTCATCTCTACTGGATGCCCATGCCGTCGATCGTCGGCGCGCTCCCGATGGCAGTATTCGGGCCGACTTTCCGCGCGGCCCAGGCGCCTTTCGTCTTGCTGTCGGCCACGCTGCCGCCGATTGCATACGCCATTGCGTGGCGCGCGACGTCGCAGCGGCGCGCGGCGTGGATCGCCGCACTGCTCATGGTCTTCAGCGGATACTACCTGCCGTTCTGGGGCGTGCCCGAGAGCTTCACGACGTATGCTGTAGCCGGCTCGCTGGCGCTGCTCCTGGCCGGCGTGGGGAGATCGAAGGCGGCGGCGTTCGCGGCGGGCGTGTGCGCCGGCCTGGCGCACCTGTCGCGCGCAGACGGGCTGCTGCTGCTGATACCGGTCATGTTAAATGCAGAATTGAGAAAGCAGAATGTAGAATTGAGAATGCAGAATGAGAGAAAGTCGTTTCTGCATTCTGCATTCTGCATTCTGCATTCGTCAATCATCGTTCTCCTCGGTTACCTTGTCGTGATGCTGCCCTGGTTCTTGCGCAACCTGGCCGTCATCGGCATGCCGCTCTCGACGGCGGGCACGCAGTCGCTGTGGCTGTGCGACTACGACGAGCTGTTCTCATTCGACGTCACGCTCGACGTGAATCACTGGCTGGGCTGCGGGATCGATCGCATCCTGGCGGCCAAGGCGCGGGGGCTGGGAATGGGCATCGTGCATCTGGCTGCGGAGAACGGGCTGATCTTCGTCGCGCCGCTCATGGCCGTGGGGCTGTGGGCGCGAAGACGCGATCGGCTCTTCCGGCCGGCGATCCTCTATCTCGCCCTGCTGTTCCTGACGATGACGCTGGCGTTCACGTTCGTCGGCGGCCGGGGCGGGTTGTTCCATTCGAGCGGCGCGCTGATGCCGTTCCTGTGCGCGGCTGCGCCGATCGGGTTGGATGCAATCGTCGGCTTCGTCGCGCGACGGCGCCGGACGTGGCATGAGGCGACGGCGAGCCGCGTCTTTGGCGTTGGCATGGTGGCGCTGGCGGCATTCCTCTCGCTCGTCGTCGTGTGGAATCGCGTGATTGGGCAGGACTGGAACGGGGCCGACACCGCTTACCGCCAGGTGGGTGCGTGGCTGGCCGGGCAGGGCGACGCAGACTCCATCGTCATGGCGGGCAACCCTCCGGGCTTCACCTTTCACACCGGCCATCCGTCGATCGTGACGCCGAACGGCGACGTCGACACGCTGGTGGAAGCAGCACGGCGCTTCGGCGCGAAGTGGCTCATACTGGATGCAAACCGTCCCAGGCCACTGGCCGCGCTTTATGACGATCCCAACCTGGACGCACGTCTCAAACTGACCCAAACCTTTGGCAAAGCATCTGTGTTTGAGATCGTCGGGCCATAGCCGATCGCCCGATCGCGGTCAATTAGTGACAAACGTCGATTGACAGGCGCGCCATGCCTCTCTTATACTGTTGCCATCGCACATAAAGGTGTCCGCGTTCTGGTCGAGAGAATGACACTCTTTCAGGGCGAAGCGGCATCCATCCCTGGTAGGAGCTCTTGCCGATGACTGAATTTCGACTTCTATCCCGAGTCCACCCGCGAGCAGCCAGCAAATGCTGGCGCCTCCTTATCGCCGTAGCGATAGTCGGCCTGGCAATCTCATCAAGCCCTATTTCGCTCTTATCAGCGCCGGCCGTGCCGCCCGGGCCGGTGCTCGTGCATCCTTCCGATGGCACAGTGGCGACAGTCGCCAACTATCCCCCGGCAGCCGTGCCGTACTTCGAGTGGCAGCCTGTGGCCGGTGCAGCGACGTACCGGATCCAGATCGATGACGACATTGGATTCGGTGACCCTATTCGGTACAATGTGCCGACGCCCAATACGCGTTATATACCGACTGTAAACAGCTTGTTGGCCGACGGGAGTTGGTACTGGCGGGTGCGCGTCGAGACTCCTGCTCCTGTAGGAGACTGGTCTGAGGTCAGGACATTCACCAAGAGCTGGGGCGACCCGGCCAACGCCCCCACGCTTCTCGCGCCGGATGCAGGCGCTACGATCGAGTTCTTTGAGGACCCGATCTTTTCATGGACGCCCATCACGGGCACGGCGGAATACGTCCTGAAGATCGACAACGACTTCGGCTGCACATCCCCGTCCTCGACATTTACGACGCTGACTACACATTATCATCTCGCGACCCGTTTGGTCAACGGGACATACTATTGGTGCGTCACACCGCGCGATGTTTACAGTCGCGACGGGCAGACAAGCGAAAGCCGGCAGGTGACTGTTCAATATGCCCAGGCTCCCCAGTTGGTCGAACCGGTCAACGGTTCGCAGCCGACCTATACGCCGCGCTTCCGGTGGACGGCCGTCAAAGGTGCTACGCGATACAAGCTGTACTACAGCACGGATCCCACGTTTCTGACCGGCGTGACATCGGCAGTTGTCGATCAGACGAGTTATACACCACTGAACTCGCTGCCGAACGACGTCAACTACTATTGGAGGGTGAGCGCCATCTACGGTCCGGCCTCTGTGGAAGGTCCCTTCAGCGAGGTGTGGAGCTTCCTGAAGAAGTGGTATCATCAGCCGATCAATCTGACGCCGCGCAACAACGAACTGGTTAACGTGACGCTGTTCTCGTGGACGCCGGTGCGCGAGGTGAAGTATTACCGAATCGAGACGAGTTTCGACCCCGGCTTTGCCGCGATCCGATGGTCTGCAGACACGCCGAACACATTTTACTGGCGCACTCAGTGGGATGGGACCGACTGGGGCAAGACCGTATTCTGGCGAGTCAGGCCGTATGACAATAACGGGAATGCCGGGCAGGCCAGTATCGTGGCCAGTTTCCGGCCTACATACACGGTGGCGCTTCCGGAGGCGATTTACCCGCGCTATTTCTACCCGCCGCCGTTCATCGCCAGTGGCAACTATGCTGTGCCCCGCGATATTCCAGTGTCGTACGATTACACCGTCGACACGCCGACCTTCTTCTGGTCACGCACGTTCGTCCCCGGCGCTACGCCGCGCGTCGAAGCCGATCGCTACCGGATCGAAGTCGACGACGATCCGAACATCGGCAGCCCAGACTGGACATATGAGACGCAGAATCTGAGTGCCACACCCACGGACGGCACGCCGTTCGTGCCGGTCGCCAGTACGAATTACTACTGGCGCGTCACACCGCTTGCGCAGTCCGGTGCCGTCTTGACCAATTCTGCGCGGAACGAGCCATGGCTGACCCAGATCGACGTCTCGCGGCTGATTGCGCCGACGGCGACGACTTCTCCCACGCTGCAGCGCCCCGCCGACGCCGAAAAGGTGATGGACACGCTCCCGTCGTTCCAGTGGCTGCCGCAGCAGGGCGCTGTGCGTTACCAGTTCGAGCTGAGCACGGATCCGGCCTTCGTCTCGACGACCTACGTGACCCGCACAGTCTACACGCACCATACCCCGCCGATGCGCGTGCCGAAGGGTACCTATTTCTGGCGGGTGAAGGGACTGAATGCGTTGGATCAGACCGTCGGCGTGCCCAGCAGTGGCCGGCGTCTGATCGTGGCTTATCAAACACGTTGGGACCTGCAGAGGAATTATCCGACCGATCTGCTCGTATCGACCGTTACAACGACTTCCGGCACGCTGCTGGCGTCCGACGCGGTCGAGGGAATCGGGGCCGCCGAGTTGACCTCGCTGTACGCCGCTCAGGACAAAGACTACTGGTACGTTGGATTCCACGTCAATCCGACGCTGAGCGGCGAGATCTGGTATGGTCTGTACCTGGACGGCGATCAAGTAGATGGGTCGGGCGCCTCCGCGCCACCGCCCGGCCGCCCGGCGGTGACGACGTCGTCGTACTACCGGCCCGAGCACGCGATCTACGTCGTCTATTCGAACACTCAGTTCATCACTAGCACCGTCTACTTGCACGAGTGGGATAAGATCGCGGCCGCATGGAAAGCTCAGGTTCGCAATCTGGTTGACCCGGTTCAGGTGGGTGGGTCATTCCATTACAGTTCCACGCTTAACTACGTCGAACTGAAGATTCCCAAGACGGCCATCGGCGACCTGGGCTTCAGCCCATTCGTGCTGTCGGCTGCGCTGTTCAGTGCGACCTCGGATACGGCGCCGAGCACTTCTGATACCGTGCCTGACAACGGCAATTCGACCACGGCGCTGAACGAGTTCAAATCGATCGCCGACCGGATCACGCTTGCCGTCCCTGGCGATAGCCCTCCGGGTGGCCCACCTCGATTGCCGTACACGCCCTACGTCTACGCCGAAACGCCGAACGTCGACTATCTGCGCGGTTACAAATTGGAGGTCGCCCGAGATGCATTGTTCACGAGCATTCTCGAGACACAGGACCTCGATTGCTGGGGCTGCGAGACCTACGTGGACATCTTTCAATACCTCTACTCGACGCTGCGCATCTACGAGGATAACACGTTGTATTGGCGTTTCTCGATCAAGCACCGGAAGGGCACCGACTCGTTCTCGCCGCCCAGCGATCCGCACGCCTTTGTGAAGAACGGCCCGACGCCGGCAAACTTGCAGACCGAGAGCGAGTATTCGACGCCTACGTTCAAGTGGGATGCGGTCGAGGGCGCAGCCGCCTACAGGTTCGAGCTTGCCACGAATCCGGATTTCTCACCGCTCCTCCACAACGCCACGGTCAACCACGAGAACTATACGCCAGTTTCAGCCTACGCGCCGGGCACATACTACTGGCGTGTGCGTGCCGAGAACTCGCAAGGGGGAGCGTATCAGAGCGGATGGTCGCTGACGCGCACGCTGAATATCACGCTGCCCGTGGTCACCCTGTCCCAGCCGGCGTCGGGCGGCGTCGTGAACTACGCGCCAACTCTGAAGTGGCAGATAGTGCTCGCCCCGGCCGGCCAGCCGACCTGGGGCGCCGCCAAGTATCGTGTGCAGGTCGCCAACTCCCCGACGGGCTTCGGCGCGCCGTTTGAATCCTTGGATGTTGACACGGTTAACTGGACGCCGGCCAAATCCTACCCGGATGGTACTTACTACTGGCGAGTGGCCGTGCTGGACACCGGTGGTCGGCCTGGCCCGTTCTCGTCCGTCTACACGCTCACGAAGCAGTACCCCGTCGTCAGCCTCGTCTCGCCCCTGACCGGCACGACGACCGGCGCATTCCCGACGTTCATCTGGACACCGGTGTACGGAGCAGCCAGGTATCGAATCGAGATCGCGAAGAATCCACAGTTCTCGCCACTGTACGACTCTGCAACGACTGATAACACCCTTTTCATCCCGACCAAGCGTTATGATACGGCTCAATACTACTGGCGGGTGGCGATCATCGATAAGAGCGGCAACTACGGACCATGGACAGACTCGATCCTGCTGGTTAGCCCTTATTCTTACAGCACCTTCCTACCGGTCGTGTTGAAGAATCCGTGAACCGGCGAGAGTAGCGGAACTCGGATCATGGCCCCGGCTCGCCCGCCGTAAGGGCGAGCAGCCAACGGCATCGAAACACAGGGGCGGCCTGCGTGTCGCCCCTATTTTGATGCTCGTATTCACCACCATGGCCTTCAGGCATTTCCTCCTCTTCGCCGCGCTTGCGGTGCTCGGCGTCGCTTTCTATGTAGGTGCGTCGGCGCTGGGTAACCCGGCCGGCTTCCCGCTCGACGACGCCTGGATCCATCAGACCTACGCGCGCAGCTTCGCGACGACCGGCCAGTTCGCCTTCGTGCCCGGCCAGCCTTCCGCCGGTTCGACTTCGCCGCTGTGGACGCTGCTGATTGCCATCGGCTATCGTTTGAACGTCGATTATCGCCTGTGGACGTACGCGCTGGGCGCGCTGTCGCTGGCGCTGTGCGCGCGGTTCGCCTCGCAGTTGTCGCTGCGCTTGTGGCCGGAACGACGGAGGCCGGCGTGGGCCGCCGGGTTGCTCTGCCTGTTCGAGTGGCATCTGGCCTGGGCGGCGGCGTCCGGCATGGAGACGACCCTGTTCGCTGCGCTCACACTGGCCGTCCTGGAGCGCGCCGCTCGGCCGAGCCTGCGCCCACGCGACGGGCTGATGCTCGGCCTGATGGGCGGGCTGCTGACGGTGACCCGACCCGAAGGGCTTCTGCTCGTCGTGATGGCGGGCATTGCCGCCGTGGCCGGACGTGCGCGCTTCATACTTGCATTCGTCGCAGGCTTTGCGGTTCCCGTCGCGCCGGCTGCCTGGCTCAACCTGCGGGTCAGCGGCGCCGTGTTCCCCAACACGTTCTACGCCAAGCAGCAGGAGTACGCCGTGTACTTCAGCAGCGTCGCAGCCTGGCTGCCGCGCGCGCTCGAGGTGCTCGGCGCGCCGTTCGTCGGCGCTCAGTTGCTGTTGCTGCCGGGCTTCCTCATCGAGGCGCTTGCAGCGCTCCGCCGGCTGCGTGACCGAGCGACCTGGGCGTATGTGCTGCCCATCGCATGGATGGCCGCGCACCTCGGCGTGTACCTGCTGCGGCTGCCGGTTGTGTACCAGCACGGGCGATATTTGATCCCGATCATCCCTGTCGTCATTCTCTTCGGCGTCCACGGCACGGCGCGCGTCCTTGAGAGACTCAGATCACGATTTCGCAGTGACGACTTCAGTCGTCCGAACAAACCAGCGACTAAAGCCGCTACTACGAATCCATTCCGCGATCTACTAATACTCGCGCGGCCGGTGTGGGTGGGATCGGCGATCGCCGCAACGGCTGCATTTTGGCTCGTCGGCGCCGGCGCGTATCGCGTCGACGTGAACGTCATCGAGAACGAGCTGGTCGCGTCGGCGCGCTGGATCGAATCGAACACGCCGCCCGGAGCGCTGGTCGCTGCGCACGACATCGGCGCGATCGGCTATTTCGGCCGCCGGCCGCTGCTCGACCTGGCAGGGCTGGTCTCGCCCGAAGTGATCCCGATCATTCGCGACGAGGCGGCGCTGCTGGCGCTGCTGCGGTCGCGCGCAGCGGATTTCGTCGCCGCGCCGCCGAATTTCTATTCGGCAGCGCTGCTCGACGCGCCCGAGCTGGAACCGGCGTTCGAGGGAGATTCGCCCTTCGCGCCAAAGCACTGGCTGATATTTCGGGCGAGGTGGGGCTGGCCGTGAGCGGGAGCGCGGCGTGGATCGAAGAACCGGTTTGCTACGAAACTGCAACGCGCCCGGCATACCGTCTGCTTGCGCCTGACTAGCCTTTTTGGTATACTCGGATTGAGTTGCCGCCTGGCGCGCACTTGAAACCTCCGGTAGGAAGGGTGTATTTGAACGGTAGCGGCGAATAAGCCATGCAACAGAAGATCACGATTCTCATCGTAGACGATCACCCTCTTTTCCGCCAGGGCCTGCGCGAGGTCTTGAGCGCCGAGCCTGACCTGGTCGTGGTCGGCGAAGCGGCCGACGGCGAAGAGGCGCTGCGCGCGGCGCGCGAGCTGTCGCCGCGCGTCGTGCTCGTGGACGTCAACATCCCGACGCTCAACGGCCTGCAGGTGGCGCGCCGGCTGCGCCAGGACGCGCCCGGCGCGCGCGCCGTGATCCTCACCGGCTACGACGACGACGAGCAGATGTTCCACGCCATCAAGGCCGGCGCGCATGGTTACTTCCCCAAAGACGTCGAGCCCCACAAGCTGGTCGAGGCGGTGCGCGAGGTGAATGTGGGCCGCTACATCGTCAGCGGCCTGGTCATGGACGACGCTCAGCTCGCGCCGTGGCTGTACAAGCAGAGCGAGCGGTTCGGCATCGTCGAAGGCGAGTTGGGCGACGAGGCGTTCGTCCCTCTCTCGCCCCGCGAAATGGAGATCCTGCAGCACATCACACGCGGCCTGAGCAACAAGGAGATCGCCCATCAGTTGGGCATCAGCCACCAGACGGTGAAGAACCACATGACCTCGATCCTGCGCAAGCTGAACGTCGAGGACCGCACGCAAGCCGCCGTGTACGCCCTGCGCCGGGGATGGGTGCGCCTGCAGGATACTCAGATCGGTCAAGGGGACCGGCTTGGGCTGCGGCCGCCCCTGTCTAAGGATCCATAGGCGCGCCGCGCGCTGCACGGGAGGCGGCATCGATCATGGACGCACTGCACGGCCGGGCGGCAGGCTCAGGGTCTTCCTCTCACCTCCTCGACGAGCTGAAGGCCGAGTACGAGCAAACGCAGCGGGAACTGAAGGAGATCGACCTGCTGATCCAGCAGACGGGCGGCGAGGTGGATCGTCTGGCGCAGCGCAACGCGCAGGCTGCCAGCCGGGTGAAGCAGATAGAGATCAACATCGATACCGTGCCCCGCAGCGATCTGCAGGCGGCTTACGCCGAGGCGCAGGAGGCGCAGAAGCGGCTGGTCATGATGAAGAGTCAGTTGGAGAAGCTCCAGAGCGATCAGCAGAATCTGAGCCGTCTGGCCAATGCCCTGAACCGCTCTGTGAGCGCCGTCTCCGACGCCGCCGGTGTCGCGGCGCCCGGCGTGGGGATCGATTCCGGCGCCGCCGATGCGGGCCAGCCGGCGATCGTGCGCATCATCGAAACGCAAGAGCAGGAGCGACAGCGCCTCGTCAAGCAGTTGCACGACGGCCCGGCCCAATCGCTCACCAATCTGATCTTGCAGGCCGAGATTTGCGAGCGGCTCTTCGACCACGATGCCAAGCGCGCGCGCTCCGAGTTGAGCAATCTCAAAACCGCCGTCACGAGCACGTTCCAAAAAGTGCGCGACTTCATGTTCGACCTGCGGCCGATGATGCTGGACGATCTCGGCCTGGTGCCAACGCTCAAGCGCTACGTGGACGGCTTCGTGGAGAAGAGCGGCGTGCCCATCGCGCTGACCGTCACGGGCAACGAGCGCCGGTTCACGGGCTACAAGGAGATGGCGCTGTTTCGTATCGTCCAGGACCTGCTGAGCAACGTGCGCCAGCACGCGCACGCCACCCGGGCACAGGTGTTTCTCGATCTGACTGAGGATGCCGTGCGCGTCTCCGTCGAAGATAACGGCAGCGGCTTCGACGTGGTCGAGACGCTGGCCGTTCGCAAAGGCATCGGCTTGAGCACGCTGCGCGAGCGCGTCGAGATGATGGGCGGCCAGGTCCAGATCGATAGCGCGCCGGGACGCGGCACGAAGGTCAGCCTGATCCTTCCCCTGCCGTAGCAGAGCCCCTCCGAATACCGGCCCGCGCGCTTGTGCGCACCGGCCGGATAGCACTTCTGTCCTGTTCTAATTGCTTCTAGCTTTGATTTCTGCTAAAATTACGTCACTTTGCGCCGCCGGGTCGGCGATCGGGCCGAACTGGCAAACCGGAGAGGTGAATGCGCGATCGCTTGGCGCTCGGTGTTGCAACCGCCTTTGCGCTACTGGTGGCGATAAGCAGTCTCGGATTCAGGCCGTCTCCGCACTCCAGGCTGGAGCAGGTGCCACCGTCGCCCACACCGACGCAGGTCGTGATCAGCACACCGACCAGTACTCCGGCGCCGCCGACGAGCACTTCGGCGCCGCCGACGAGCACTTCGGCGCCGCCGACGAGTACATCGACGGTCATTGCCACGGGCGTGCCGCCTCAGCCGACAGGCACCCCGGGCGCGCCGCCCCGCCCGCCAGGCCCGCCGGCCACGCCCAGCCTCGGTATTCGAGTGAATGCCTGCGCGCGTGTGGTGGGAGCGCAAGGACTGATTTTGGGCGACGCGCCGGGTTTCAACGCCAACCACGTGCAGACCGTGGGGCGAGACGACGTCGTTCTTGTGACGGCCGGGCCGGAGCGCGCCGACGGCTTGTGGTGGTGGAGAGTGGCGACGCGGACCGGCGTCGTGGGATGGGGCAGCAACGATCAGTTGCTTCCGCAGGCCGGCGCCTGCTTTGGGCTTACGACCGCCACGGCTTTGCCGACGCCGTCGCCTACGGCGAAGGCAGGGATCACAGCCACGCCCGGAGGTCAGGCAGGCAGTCTGCCGTCGACCGGCACGAATGCCGCCGGCCTGGCCACTGCCGGCATCTTGATTCTCGTTCTGGTGGTTGTCGGCGTGATCCGTCGAAGGACTCAGAGCGCGACTTGAATCGAGGGCACAGCGGCATCGCCCGACTCTTGTGAGGAGGCTTTCCATGCGACGTAGTCGCACGTTAATCCTGCTAGGTGTGGTGATGCTCCTGGCTGCGGTGGCTGCGTTTATCTTGCTCGGCCCGGGAAACATCGGCCAACCGCCCACGCCGGAGGTGACGGTGGAGCCAACGCCCGCCGTCCCGATGGTCGAGGTTGTGGTCGCCGCGCAGAACATTCCGCGCGGGCGACTGATCACGGCAGACAGTGTGACTATGGCGAGCTTGCCGGCGAACAACGTGCCGCCGGGCGCTTTCACGAATGTAGAGGATGTCCAGAATTTCATCGCCCGGACCGATATTCTCTACAACCAGCCGTTGATGGACGTGATGCTGACGCGCGATCCCGCGCTCTTGGCTGCGCGCGGCTCCGACGCCGCCCTGCTCATTCCGAACGACAAGCGCGCCGTCGCGCTGCCCGTCGATCAACTGTCGAGCGTCGGCTACGCTATCCGGCCCGGCGATCACGTCGACGTGCTCGCTTCGTTCTGGCTGGTCGACGTCGATCGAGAGGGGCAGTACAAGACGATTCCTTTCAATCGCAACCTGGTTGACGAACTGATCGCCGCCGGGCTCGAGCCCCCGGCGGCCGCGCAGCAGGCGTTGTCCAGCCTCCAAAACGCATCGGTTTTCCCGAGGTTGTCGTCGCAGCTTGTTTTGCAGGACCTCGAAGTGCTGAGTCTCGGCGACTGGGTCGAGCCGACGCCGATCCCGCGCTTCACGCCGGGCGTGCCGGAGGAGCCGACGCCGACCACGGTGTCGGTGCCGGGCGCGACGCCGACCGCGCTGCCGCCGCGCCCCAACGTCGTCATCCTGATCGTCGATCCGCAACAGGCGCTGATCCTGCAGTGGCTGCGCGAGAGCGACGCGATCATCGATCTGGCCCTGCGCGGGGCGCCCGATCGCGCGCCGGTGAGCACGACCAGCGTGACGCTACAGTATGTGTTCGACAGCTTCAGCGTGACCCTGCCGCCGAAGCTGGACTTCGCGATCAACTACCCGCCGCCGCCGAACGAAGCGATCTGCCCCGAGCGCTGGACAAAGGATGCGTGCCGTTGATTGAGTTCCTTCAGTTCCTTTATTTCCTCAAGTGCCTGGTGGGAACTCAGGGGGCTGAAGGAACTCATTAAGCTGAGGAGTGTCAACGTGGGATCGGACAAAATCCGCGTGCTGATCGTGGACGACATTCCCGAGACGCGCGAGAACGTCCGCAAGCTGCTTGCGTTCGAGAGCGATATCGACGTGACCGGCGTGGCCGGCACGGGGCACGACGCCATCCAGGCGGCGCATGAATACCAGCCCGATATTGTCTTGATGGACATCAACATGCCCGGCCTGGACGGCATCAGCGCAGTCGAGGCGATCACCCAGGAAGTGCCGACGGTTCAGGTGATCATGATGTCGGTGCAGAGCGACACGGACTATGTGCGCCGCTCGATGCTCGCCGGCGCGCGCGATTTCCTGACTAAGCCGTTCAGCGGCGACGAGCTGGTGTCGACGATTCGCCGCGTCTATCGCATGAGCCAGCAGCGGGCGGCCGCCATGCCGGCGCAAGCGATGGTGCAGGTGGTCGGCCCGTCGGGCAAGCGCATGACGGTGCCGGCCCCCATGGCCGCGCCGGAAGGCTCGGTCATCACCGTGTACGCGCCGAAGGGTGGCGTCGGCACGAGCATGGTGGCGGTCAATCTGGCCGTCGCGCTACAGCGGCCCGACGTCAAGGTCGCGCTCATCGACGCCAGCCTGCAATACGGGAACGTCGACGTGATGCTCAACCTGCACGTCAGCCGGAGCATCGCCGACATCTCGCAGTCGATCGACGATCTCGACGCCGACCTGCTGTCCACGGTCATCACGCCGCATCCCTCCGGGGTCAAGGCGCTGCTCGCGCCGAACCGGCCCGAGCTGGCCGACCTGGTGCAGCCGGACCATCTGCAGCGCATCGTGGACGAGATGCGGCTGCAGTTCGACTACATCGTCATCGACACGGCGTCCACGCTCAGCGATCTGACGCTGACCGCGCTGGACATCGCGGATCGGGTCATCCTGCTGACGGTGGCCGAAGTGCCCGCCATCAAGAACGCGCGCGTGTTCTTCCAGGTTACCGAGGCGCTTGGATATCCGTTGCAAAAGATGATGCTGGTGCTCAACCAGGTGGACCCGCGCAATCCCATCACGTCCAAGCTCATCGGGGATAATCTCAAGCACAAGGTGCTGTTGCAGATTCCGCACGATGCAGACACGGTGGCCCAATCCATCCGGCGCGGCTTGCCGCTGGTCACCGAGCAGCGCAACAAGCCGATCGCCGCGGCCATCAACCAGCTCGCCGAGCGACTGGCAGCCGACCTGAAAGCGTCGCAGGAGGCGGCTGCGGAGGAGGCGGCATTGGAGGACGCGTCGCGCAAGCGCGGCGCGCGCTTCTTCCGCCAATAAGCGACGCGTGAGGAGGATAGAGCATGTCACTGTTGAAGCGAATCGAGAAAGGTCAGCCGCAAACGCCGCAAACGCCGGCGCCGGGGCAGCCCGGCGGCAGCGCCGCGCGCAGCGGGCCGCCGGCTCCCCCCGAGTCGTCCAAGCTCGCCGAGATGCGCATGCGCCGGCCGACGATCGCCGCATCGCCGGCGCGCGACGCTTACCTGGAGCTCAAAACGCGCGTGCAGACGAAGCTCCTGGCCGAGCTGGACCCGTCGATGGACGTGACGAAGACGGACGAGGTGCGCGCCTCGATCGAGGAGTTATTCGACGCGGTGCTGACCGAGGAGAACATCATCCTCAGCCGCGTCGAGCGCTCGCGCCTGTTCGAGTCGATCGTCGCGGAGATTCTGGGCTTCGGCCCGATCGAGCCGTTCATCGCCGACGAGACGATCACCGAGATCATGGTCAACGGCCCGAAGAACATCTACATCGAGCGCGCGGGCAGGATCGAGCGCACGAGTGCGACGTTCGAGAACGCGGACCACGTGATGCGCATTATCGACCGGATCGTCGCGCCGCTCGGCCGGCGCATCGACGAGTCTAGCCCGTACGTCGACGCGCGCCTGCCCGACGGCAGCCGCGTCAACGCGATCATCCCGCCGCTGTCGCTCGTCGGCCCGGTGATCACGATTCGTAAGTTCTTCAAGATCCCGCTGACGATCGAGCGCCTGATCGAGCTGGGCACGGTCTCGCCGGAGGCCGTGGAGTTCATGAAAGCGTGCGTTCAAGGGAAATGCAACGTCCTGGTGTCGGGCGGCACCGGCTCGGGCAAGACGACGCTGCTCAACATCCTGTCGTCGTTCATCCCCGAGGACGAGCGCATCGTGACCATCGAAAACGCCGCCGAGCTGCAGCTCCGCCAAGAGCACGTCGTGACGCTGGAGTCGAAGCCGCCGAACATCGAGGGCCGCGGCGAGGTGACCATCCGCGACCTGGTCATCAACTCGCTGCGCATGCGCCCGGACCGCATCATCGTCGGCGAGGTGCGCGGCGCGGAAGCGCTGGACATGCTGCAGGCCATGAACACCGGCCACGAGGGATCGATGACCACGCTGCACGCCAACTCGCCGCGTGACGCGCTGGCGCGCATGGAGACGATGGTGCTCATGGCCGGCATGGATCTGCCGCACCGCGCCATCCGCGAGCAGATCTCGTCCGCCATCGACGTGATCGTGCAGCAGGAGCGCATGCGCGACGGCTCGCGCAAGATCGTGAGCATCAACGAAGTGCAGGGCATGGAAGGCGAAGTCATCACGATGTCGACGCTGTTTGAGTTCGAGAAGATCGGCATCGAGAACGGCAAAGTCGTCGGGCGCTTCAAGCCGACCGGCCTGCGTCCCAAGTTCATGGAAAAGATCGAAGCCGCCGGCATTCGCCTGCCGCCGAACATCTTCGGCCTCGGGCAGCGCCGCTAACGAGCGAGGGCGGGAGCATGTCCCCACAAATCATCGCGCTCGCCCTCGGAGGCGTGGCGCTGGCCGTTCTATTCTTCGGCGTGATCTCTTCGCTGCGGCCCCGGCGCGAGATCGAGCAGCGCCTGGAGCGCTTCGCCACCGTCGAGACAGGGGCGCGCCAGCCGGCCCAGGAAGCGCGCCCGCGAATGTCGCTGGTCGGCGACTCGATCAACAAGGCGCTGGCCGGCCGGAGCTTCGCGGACGACATTGCTACGCAGCTCGCCCGCGCCGATCTCAAGCTGACCGTCTTCGAGTACCTGATCTTTCTGGTTGCGTCGGTCGTCGTGGGCGGCGCGCTCGGTTTCCTCCTGTCGTCAGGCTCGATCGTCTTCGCGCTGCTCATAGCCGTCGTCGGGTTCTTCGTGCCGCGCACGCTGGTCGGCATGGCGCAGAGCCGCCGCTTGAGGGCGTTCAACAATCAGCTCGGCGATTTTCTCAACATGATGGTCAATGGCTTGCGCGCCGGCTACAGCGCGACGCAGGCCATGGAAGCCGTGGCCAGCGAGCTTTCGCCGCCGCTCGCGACCGAAGTGGGGCGCGTGGTGCAAGAGATGCAGCTTGGCCTGACCCAGGAGCAGGCGCTGGCGAACATGCTGCGCCGTGTCAAGAGCGACGACCTGGACCTGATCGTCACGGCGATGAACGTGCAGCGCGAGGTGGGCGGCAACCTGGCCGAGATCCTCGACACGATCAGCTACACCATTCGCGAGCGGGTGCGCATCAAGGGCGAGATCAGCGTACTCACCGCCCAGGGGCGCATCTCGATGTACGTCATCGTGCTCCTGCCGATCGCCATCACAGGCTTCTTGTACCTGATCAACCCGGCCTATATCTCGCAGTTGTTCACCACGGGTTTCTGCGGCTGGTCGATGGTCGTGTGCAGCGGGTTGAGCATTCTGACGGGTTACTTCATTATTCGCAAAATCGTCAGCATCGAGGTATAACGGCTCAAGGAGTGCGTGATGGAGTTTCTGGGGGTTGGACTGCTCGTCGCCATCGGGTTGGCCGTGGTCTTGATCCTCATCGGGCTGAGCGCGCGCGATCCGAGGGAGGCGCTGCAGGCGCGGCTGGCTGAGTACAGCGCGCGCGAGCAGGCCGCGACGCTCGAAGAGATCGAGCTTTCCCTGCCGTTCAGCGAGCGCGTCATCGCGCCGCTGGTGCGCAGTATGGCCGAATTCGTCAAGCGCTTCACGCCGGAGCGCACGCTCGAAGCTGCCCGGCACAAGCTCGACCTGGCCGGAAATCCGCAGAACTGGTCGGCGTCGGAATTCTTCGGGGTGCGCGTGCTGGCCGCCATCGTGCTGGCGGCTCTGATCTTCGTAGTGCTGTCGATCACGGACGCCGAGATCGGCATGCGGCTGCTGATGACGATCGTCTTCGCTTTGTTGGGCTTCTTTCTGCCGGCGCTGTTGCTGGGCCGCCGGATCCGGTCGCGCCAGTCGAGCATCGTCAAGTCGCTGCCGGACGCGCTCGACTTGCTGACGGTGTGCGTAGAGGCCGGCCTGGGCTTCGACCAGGCGATGAAGAAGGTGTCCGAGAAGTGGGATAACGAGCTCAGCCGCGCCTTCACACGCGTGCTGCAAGAGATCCAGCTCGGCCGCATGCGGCGCGAAGCCATGCGCGACATGGCGAACCGCATGGAAGTGTCGGAAGTCACTTCCTTCGTGGCTGCCATCATTCAGGCGGAGATCCTGGGCGTGAGCATGACGAAAATCCTGCGCATCCAGTCGGACCAGATGCGCATTCGCCGCCGCCAGCGCGCCGAGGAAAAAGCGCACCAGGCGTCGATCAAGATGATCATCCCGATGGTCTTCCTGATCTTTCCGTCGATCTGGGTAGTGCTGCTCGGCCCGGCTATTCTGCAGGTCATGCAGGCGGGCATATTCTAGCGCGCCTCGTCGACTGTCGCCCAAAACCGGAGAAGGACCGGCCCAGCGGTGGCTGAGTTCACGTTCTCTCCTGTCGCTCGTTGGCGCCGCATCGTCGATCTCATCTTCCCGCCGCGCTGCGGTGGCTGCGGCGCGCCAGGCTCGCTGTGGTGTGCAGCCTGCCAGGCCAGCGCGCAGCCCATCGCCCCTCCCTTCTGTGCCCGCTGTGGCAAGCCCGACACTCCATCCAATCTGTGCGCGAGCTGCCGCGCCTCACCGCAGGCGATCGATTCGATCCGGGCGCTGACGCTGTTTGACGGCCGCATGCGTCACGCCATTCACGCATTCAAGTATCAGGGCCTGGCCGCCCTGGCCGATCCGCTGGGCGATGCCCTGGCTTCATTCTGGCTGGCGGCGCCGGCGCCCGCGCGCGCGATTGCGCCCGTGCCGCTGCACCCGCAACGGCAGCGTGAACGGGGTTATAATCAAGCCGAACTGCTGGCGCGGCGCGTCGGCCGCAAGGCCGACCTGCCGGTCTACGCCGGCGCGCTGCGGCGCGTGCGCGCCACGGCCGTCCAGATGACGCTGGGTGCGGAGGAACGCCGGGCCAACGTGGCGGACGCGTTTCGATGCAGCACGGACGTCTTGCGCGGCGACGCCGTGCTGCTCATCGACGATGTATGCACGACCGGCGCAACGCTGGACGCCTGCGCCGTCGCATTGAAAGAGGCGGGCGTCACCGCCGTCTATGGGCTGGTGCTGGCCCGCACAGCGTGACGCGAGCTCAAATCACGACCCGGAGGATGGGATGGAAGTCACCATTCGCGGCAAGAACATCGTCATCAACGACCGGATTAACGACTACGTCACCAAGAAGGTGACCAAGCTCGATCGCTACCTGCCGACGATCGACGAAGCGCATATAGACCTCTCGGTGGAGAAGACCCGATCCGCTCAGGATCGACACGTGGCGCAACTGACGGTGCGCAATCGCGGCGCACTCCTGCGCGCCGAGGAGCGCGATCAAGATATCTTCGCCGCGATCGACGCGGTGTTGGACAAGATGCAGCGCCAGATCTCGCGCTACAAGGAGCGGCGCACCCAGCGCGGCGAGCGCGCCGCCGGCGAGAAGCCCAACGTGGCAGCCGTCGAGGCGACAGCCGAGCAGGACGCCGAGCCGCCGCCGGGCGACATCGTCCGCATCAAGCGCTTCGAAGTGTCGCCGATGCACCGCGAAGAGGCGCTGGAACAGATGGAGCTGCTGGGCCACGATTTCTTCGTGTTCTTCGACGCAGAGACCGAATCGTTCAGCGTGCTATACCGGCGCAAGGATGGCAATTACGGCCTGCTGCAGCCGGAACTAGCCTAGAAACCCGTTCGTCTCGGCGCGGCGCGGGGATCTCGAACTGAGATCCCCGCGCCTCGTTCAGGCGATGTCATCTTGGAGTCATCATGCGCGCGATCTACGTCGATCGTAAGCTGCCCAGAATGGCTGCCGTCAAGGCGCTCAGCGGAGTGTGGCCCGGCGTGTGCTGGTCGCCGCTCAGCCCGGCCACGGTCAGAGACCTGCCCGATCCGCCGCTGCCCGGCCCACGGTGGATCAGGGTACAGAATCATCAATGCGGTGTGTGCGCCACGGACGTGTCGCTGCTGCTCGTGAAGGTCGATCCGGCGGTCGGGCCGGCTGCCCTGCCGGCGTACAATCGTATCTTTCTCGGACACGAGGTGGTCGGTACCGTCGTCGAGGTGGGACCGGGCGCCGCGCGGGTCAAGCCGGGGGAGAGAGTGATCATGGACACGCGCTTCCACGGCGCGAACTGTCTGAGCCAGGAAATCGAACCGCCCTGCCGGTTCTGCGCGCGCGACGAGCGGAATCTGTGCGAGAACGTGGCGGCCAACGTCGGACCGCGAGGCGTCGGAGGCGGGTGGGGCGATGGCTATACGGCGCACGATACCGAGGTCTACCCTATCCCCGACGATATCTCTGACGACGTGGCGACACTCGTCGAGCCGATGGCGGTGGGCGTGCACGCCGTCCTGCGCCGGCCGCCGAATCCCGGCGACAAGATTCTCGTGTTGGGCGTGGGCATCATCGGCCTGCTCACCTTGCAGGCGGCGCGGGCCGCATGCCCGGACTGCCACCTGACCGCGCTGGCGAAATACGCGCACCAGGCCGAGGCGGCGCGCCGCCTGGGCGCAGACGAAGTTATCATGGGATCGGATGGATACGCGGCTGTCGCGCGCGCCGCCGGGGCGAAGCACTACACGGCCTGGATGAATAAGGGTATGCTGCTCGGCGGGTTCGACGTGATTTACGATTGTGTGGGGAGCGGAGCCACGATCGAAGACAGCCTGCGCTGGACGCGGGCAGGCGGCGCCGTCGTCCTCGTCGGCATCGACCTCGAGCGCGTGAAACTCGACCTGAATTCGATCTGGTATCAGGAAGTCGATCTGATCGGCTCCAAGGCCCACGGGACGGACGAGTGGCAGGGCGAGCGGCGACATTCCTACGACTGGGTCGTGCGGTGGATTCGCGAAGGCAAGTTGACGGGAGACGGACTGATCACGCATCGCTTCCGGTTCGAGGATTACAAGCGCGCCGTGGCGGCGAGCATGGACAAGCGAGGCGCGAAGGCAATCAAAGTGATCTTCGAGTATCGTTAGCGCCGGGATGCCGTTGTCGTGTCGCATGGCGCGGGCAGACCCATTGCGTAGGGCGGCTTTCCATAGCCGCCGCAAGGGGCAGGTATGGAAACCTGCCCTTGGGTGAAGGCAGGTATGGAAACCTGCCCTTGGGTGAAGGCAGGTATGGAAACCTGCCCTTGGGCGAAGGCAGGTATGGAAACCTGCCCTTGGGCGAAGGCAGGTATGGAAACCTGCCCTTGGGTGAAGGCAGGTATGGAAACCTGCCCTTGGGTGAAGGCAGGTATGGAAACCTGCCCTACGGCGCGCCGATCGCGCCGCCATCCTTCGCGAGGGCGTTGGGGCCGCGCGGAAGGTCGGGGAAGTGCCGCGCGTAGACCTCGCCGTAGTTGCCGACGTGGCGGATGATACGCGCGACGAAGTCGCTGCTGAATCCCGGGCGGGAGCCAAGAAGCAGCTCCTGCACGGTGGGATCGTCGCTGCTGAGCGCAGCGTCGACGTTGACCGAACTTACGCCGAGTTCCTCGGCGCGGAACAGACCGTAACCGATTGACGCGATGGCACCGCTCCACTGGGCGTCGCTTAAGGCCGTCAGCGGATTGTGCCAGCCGATCGGGAGCGTCAGATCGATCAACGCGTGTTCGCGTGGCGCGCTGAGGGCGGGCAGCATCTGCGCCAGTCGCACGCGATTGTCAACGACGGCATCACAGTGCCCTTCGTCATAGGTTCTGTACATCGCGTCGTCGTCGCCAGGATTAAACCGGTACGGCTGCACCCGCACGCGCGCGGCTCCGGCTGCCTCGTCGAAGAGGCGTTCCTCGATCGAGCCCTGAATCATGCACACAGTTGCGAACTTCAGATCGGGGAGTCGCGTGATGCCCACATCGATACGGGCGATCGCACCTGCGGCGTCGAAGAACCAGTCCTGGGAGCCGAAGGGGCCTTCCAGCACGCCGGTGTGCGCCGGTCCGCCAATGAAGACGTCGATTGCGCCGAATTTCAACGCGGCAGCGCCGGACGGCAGATCGAGCGAGCGGACGTCGATCGCCTCGGCATCGTCGAACAGGGCGGCGGCGACGGCGCGGCAGAAGTCGACGTCGAAGCGGGCCAGGTCAGGCCGGGCCACGTCGATGCCGCAGATCACGTTACCACGTTCGAGGACGATCTCCCGTCTTGGCACGGGCGTAGCCGTCGGTTCAGGAGTCGGGCTGGGCGTCGGCGTCGGTGGAATGGGAGTAGACGTCGGCTGCGACCTGATCGACGTAGGTGTCGGCGTGACAGTTTCGGGCGCAGGTGTCGCGCAAGCGGCGATCAGGAATGCGACGCAAGCGACCAGAATCGATTTATTTTGCACGTGGCGCTCCCGAGAAATCGTCAGACCTGCCAGGTCTTTGCGAAGCTCCCCCGAAGCACAGCGGAGGGGGCGAAGACCTGGCAGGTCTGATTATACCGGACGCGTCGAAACTATGGCAGATTAGCGCAAACGAACGACTGGGTCTCCCCAGCGGGGATAGACTTCGGAAGTCTTCAGGAGTAGCCTCGCCTGCGAGACGAGCCTGTCAGGCTGACTCCCTCGCCTGCCGAGTTACGCCTTGAGACTTCCGAAGTCTTCACTTCAATCATCTCCTCAGCGGGGATAGACTTCGGAAGTCTCCAGGAGTAGCCTTGCCTGCCGAATTACGCCTGGAGACTTCCGAAGTCTTCACTAGTGTTTTAGGATCTGCGAGAGGAACAGCTTGGTGCGATCGTGCTGCGGGTCGTCGAAGATTTGATGGGGTGTGCCCTGCTCGACGATCACGCCGTCGTCGAAGAAGATCATCCGATTGGCGACGCTGCGCGCGAAGCTCATCTCGTGCGTCACCGCCACGATGGTCATGCCGGTGCGGGCCAGCTCGACCATCACGTCGAGCACTTCCTTGATCATCTCTGGGTCGAGCGCCGAGGTCGGCTCGTCGAACAGCATGATCTTGGGGTCCATCGCCAGCGCGCGGGCGATGGCCACGCGCTGCTGCTGCCCGCCCGATAACTGGCCGGGATACTTGTGCGCCTGCTCGGGGATGCCGACACGCGTGAGCAACTGCAGGGCTTTCTCCTCGGCATCCTTCCGCTTGCGGCGGCGCACCCAGACCTGGGCCAGCGTGATGTTCTGCATCACGGTCAGGTGTGGAAACAAGTTGAACGACTGAAACACCATGCCGATCTCGCTGCGCACCGCTTCGATGTTGCGAATGTCATGGGTCAGCTCGATGCCGTCCACGACGATCCGCCCACGCTGGTGCTCTTCCAGGCGGTTGATGGTGCGGATGAACGTGGACTTGCCGGAACCCGACGGTCCGAAGATGACGATCACCTCGCTGCGCTTGACCGTCAGGCTGATGCCTTTGAGGGCGTGGAAGTTATCGTACCACTTGTGCACGTCTTCGCAGATGATGATGTCGTCGGATTGATCGGACATGCAGATAATCCCTTAGAGCGTGATGCGTGAAACGTGATGCGTGAAAGACGATACGCGATATGCGATACGCGATGTGCGATCAGCGTTTGCCCACACCGGATGCTTGTTCTAGACGGCGGCTGCCGTAGCTGAAGGCCATGTTGAATCCCCAGTAGATGAGAAAGGCAAAGAGAAACACCTCCCGGTGCGTGCCGAGCCATTCCTCTTGCGCCAGCACCGAGCGACCCACTCGGAGCACGTCGAACAGGCCGATGATGGCCACCAGGCTGGTGTCTTTGAACAGGCTAATGAACGAGCCGATCAGCGCCGGGATGACGATGCGGAGTGCCTGGGGCAGGATGATCAGCACCGTGGATAACGTCGTGTTGAATCCCAATGCGGCGGCGGCCTCGTATTGCCCGCGCGGAATGGCCTGCAGCCCGCCGCGCACATTTTCGGCCTGGTAGGCTGCTTCGAACAGGCTGAACCCGATCAAGGCGCGAATGACGTTGTCTGGCCGCACGCCTTCGGGCAGGAAGAAGGGGAGCATGTTCGCGGCCATGTAGAGTATCGTGATCAGGGGCACACCGCGAATCAGCTCGATGTAGCCGACGCAGAAGTAATGCACCGCCGGCAGGCGGCTGCGCCGGCCAAGCGCCAGCAGTATCCCCAGCGGCAGCGCGATGAGATTGCCGACGACGGTGATTGTCAGCGTCAGCAGCAACCCTCCCCACAGGCTCAATTCGACCGGCGGGACGCCTGGCACGGCCGGCGAACCGGCGAGCAGGAAGATGGATACCGGAAAGTAGATGACCCACGCCACGATTGTCGCGCGGCGGGTCTGGGGAATGCGCCGCCCTCCAAGATATGAAACGCCCAGGATGATGATCACGGTCAGCCAATTCAGCCACACATCGCTCTGGATCGCCGTCAAAGCGAAGACGGCGGCGGCCCCCAATGCAATGATGGCAAAACCTCGCACGGCGCTCCGCCAATGGCCCCAACTCAGCCCGATCAGCGCAGCCAGCAGATAGATGGCGAGCCAGATGCGCCACAACTGGTCGCGCGGATACTGGCCGACCATAAACAGCGTCAGGTTCGACGTGATCGCGCCCCAGCGGGCATCGGTTGTCGCCCAGGCCAGCGCCGAGCGCAGCGGGGTGCCGATCAGCAAGACGGCGAGAATCGTCAACACAGCGTTGTACCAGGTGCTGAAGAGATTCTTCTTCAGCCAGGCGACAGGGTCGACGCTGAGGCGGGGTGGGCGGAGGATTTCAGTCTGCGTCGTCATCGTTCAGCGCTCGACGATCTGAACTCGCCGGTTGTACAGGTTAAGCAGAAGAGAGGTGAACAGGCTCATGCTCAAATAGCTCAACATCAGGAGCGTGATGATCTCGATCGCCGTGCCGGTCTGGTTGAACACGGTGCCCGCGACGCTGAACAGGTCGGGATAGCCAATGGCGATGGCGAGCGAAGAGTTCTTGGCCAGATTGAGATACTGGCTGGTCAGCGGCGGGATGATCACCCTCAAGGCTTGCGGCATCACGACGAGCCGCAAGGTCTGCCCGTTTCTGAGACCCAGCGCGCGCGCCGCATCGACCTGACCCCGGGGCACGGACTGGATGCCGGCTCGGACGACCTCTGCGATGAACGCGCCGGTGTAGACGACCAGGCCGAACAGCAGCGCGACGAAATGCGCAGAAAGCCGCAAGCCGCCCTGGAAATTGAGGCCCTTCAGAACAGGCTCTTCCATAGCCAGTGGCGACGGAGGCGACACGAGGGCGGCGCCCAACGCCGCGATACCGATCGGCGCGACCAGGTATGCCAGCTTGGCCCAGGGCGAGATGGGGCGATCAGTCCGCATCTGGATTTGCTTGAAAACGAGTTTGGTGAGGAACGGCGACAGGAGCGCCAGGATGAGAAACGGCGCCCAGGCCGGGAAGCTCTCGGTGGGCTTGGGCCAGATCAGGTACAGGCCGCGCTGGCTCAGATAGCTCGGGCCGGGCAGAACGATGGCGTTTTTCACATTGGGCAGCGTGAGGACGACGCCGAAATACCAGAACATCAGTTGAATGATCAGCGGCGTGTTGCGAATGAGGCCGACGTAGGCTGCAGCCACCTGCCGAATGAGCCAGTTGGAGGAAAGTCGGGCGACGCCCGCGAGGACACCCACGATGGTCGTCAGGAAGATACCGTATATGACCACGACCAGGGTGTTCACCATCCCGGCCAGCAAGGCGCGCGCATATGTGTCGGAAGCCTGATAGAGAATGAAGGTTTCGCCGATGTCGAAGCCGGCGGTGGATCCCAGGAATCCGTAGCCCAGTGCGATGCCTCGGCGCGCCAGATTGGCCTGCAGGTTCGTGTACAGAAAACTTGCCGCTGCTGCGAGAGCCAGCACGAAGACGATCTGCGCCGCCAGTCTGATGAAGCGAATGTCGCGCCAGAAGGGTGCAACGCGTTGCCTGGATGCCGTTGCTGCTACGCTCATGAGGCGAACATCAAGTGGGGTGGCCCTGCCGATCGGTGACAGGGCCACCTGTAAGTTCATGCCATTAGCGGATCGGCGGTGCGTAGATCAGGCCGCCTTGGGTCCACAATGCGTTTTGCCCGCGCGACAGGCCGAACGGGCCGAGGTTGCGCTCGAAGACCTCACCGTAGTTGCCCACGTGCTTGATCGCACGGTAGATGAAGTCATTCGTGACGCCCAGCTTCAGGCCCATGTCGCCCTCCACGCCGAGCAGGCGGCGGGTGACGGGGTCTTCGCTGGCGAGGAAGCTGTCTACGTTCTCCGACGTGATGCCCAGCTCTTCAGCCTGGATCATGCCAAACACCACCCAGTTGACAATATCGCCCCAGGCATTGTCGCCGTGCCGAACGACCGGTCCCAGCGGCTCCTTGGACATGACCACGTCAAGAATGATGTGCGCCGACGGGTCTTGCAGCACGGCCTGGCCCTGGGTCGCCAACTGCGAGCGATCGGACGTGATGGCGTCGCAGCCGCCCTGGTCGTAGGCCTGGAAGGCGGCATTCTGATCTTCGAACACGACGGGCGTGTACTCGGCGCCGGCCGCGCGCATTTGATCCGCCAGGTTGAGCTCGGTCGTCGTGCCGGTCTGCACGCAAATGCTCGCCCCGGCCAGCCCGTCAAGCCCGACGGTCGGATCGTCGATCAACTCCTTCCTGACCATCATCGCCTGCCCGTCGTAGAACACGGTCGGGCCGAAGTCGAGGCCCAGCTCGGAATCACGCGACAGCGTCCAGGTGCTGTTGCGGCTCAACACGTCGATTTCGCCGGCCTGCAGGACGGTGAAGCGCTCCTGGGCGCTCGTGCTGCGGAACTCGACGGCATTCGCATCGTCGAACAGGGCGGCGGCCCAGGCGCGGCAAAAGTCGACGTCGAATCCGCTCCAGTTGCCGCTAGGATCGAGGTAGCCGAAGCCGTTGAAGGTGCCGTGAACACCGCAGACCAGTTTGCCACGGTCGAGCACAGTTCGGAGCGTGTTCGCCCCGGTAGGTGGCGGCGCCGGCGGCTGGGTGGGCTGCTCGACCGGGACGCCGCCTGCCGGCGTCACTTCGACCTCTCTCGTCACTTCGACGACGCGAGTGACCTCCACCGTCTGTCCGGCCCCAGGCTGCGCGCACGCGGCAGCCAGAACCGCCAGGACAACCAACATGGATACGACTGCAAATAGCTTACGCATCTTCTCTCCTCCTTAACGGATTGAATTCGGCGAGTCGTTCGGGGCGGTCTCGTGATCGCGTGTGTTCCGGCAGTTACCTCCTTGTATAGAATATGTAGTTGTGGATGCAGACGCTGGAAACACCTATATTATACAAACGGTGCGCCTGTGGCGTCAAATCGCGTTTCGGAGAAAAGATGACCGGCGCCCGGAAGGCGCCGGTCATCGGAGGTGTTGTGGAGTGGGTAGGGCTTACGGGCCGATGTCGCTGCAAACCTTCCAGGCGCCTCCCTCTTTGACCAGCTCGACATCCGCAGACATGTCGATTCCGGATTCCAACTGCGCAGCCATGATGTCGAGCGTGCTGTTGACCATGTCATCGGTGACCTGCGCGATGCCCTGCGCTTTGAGCAACTCGACGATCAAGTCTTTGATCTTGTCGCGGTCGACCTTCATCTTCATGTCGCCCTCGATCTTGACGACGGCATTATCGCCGCTCTCGCTGACCTTGGTGTATTGGATGCTCGATAGATCGAAGGTCATCGCATCGATGAGCTTCTGCGCATCAAACCCTAAACCGCCCAGACTGGATCGAAAATCGAGCTGCTGTGTCAACTCGTCTTTCTTTTCGGCGCACACGTAGTCGGGGAGGCTGTCGAACTTCTTGTCCTGGATAGCTTGGATCATGCTCTTGACCGTCGCCGTAGGATCGCCGGCGCCGCCTCCGCCGCAGGCCGATAACACTACGCTCGCCAGAAGCAGCACGGCGAGCGCCTTCGATAGTCGATTCATGAAAGGTCTCCTTTTTTGTAGGGTGCGTCCTGGTTGCCTGTGACGCTTATACCATTATACCACCGCGATTGGATAGACCTGGCAGGTCTCCACGATTCGGCGCCTAGCCAGCGCCGAAAGATAAGACCTGCCAGGTCTACGGTGTGGGCCACAAAAGAAGATGACCAGCACTTTGAAAGTGCCGGTCATCTGTGATAAACCTGTGGCCCATGCGGGGTTCGAACCCGCGGTCTCCGCCTTGAGAGGGCGGCGTCCTAGTCCGCTAGACGAATGGGCCGTATGCTGGAATGCTGATCTATTGATCGGGCAACTCCTGTGCGCAAACCTTCCACGCATCGTCTTCTTTGACCAATCGAATCTCCTGGTCGACGGGCCGTCCATTCAAAGCGCCGGAGACGCGCACGATCGCGGAGCCGTCGCCGGCGCTCTTTTCCTCAAACTGAAGGCCGGACAGATCGACTGCGATTCGCGCCCGCAAATTGCTGAGGTCGATCTCCCGGCTCAGGCCGCCGGAGGCGGACAGGGCATCGTCGGTGGCGCGATTGTTCGCCGCGCAAGTCAACGCCTGCGCCCGCGCCAGGTCGAGCGCGACGATGGCTTCGAACCATCCACGCACGGCGTCGACGGGCTGATCCCTGTCGGTTCCACAAGCGGACAGCACGACCGCCCCGCACAGGCACAGCGCGGCGAAAGCTCGGATACGGCTGGGAATGTCCCTGCTGCCAAGCACTAGCAGCCATTCTACCAGCCGTATCAGCAAATGTCAATCACATTTTCATGTGGTAAAATGGGTCTGCGTTTAGAAGATCGAGGGTAACTGCTCAGCCGTTGCGCTCGCACCGTGCGGTGTCATTCCCGCACGCTTTAGGCGGGAATCCAGTAATCTGCCGGCCCGGATGCCCGACAAAAGCATTCGGGCATGACGGTTGAGCAGTTACGATCGGGGAGTGACAAATTACGGCGATGGCACATAGGCATTGGACACCCGAACGAGTATCAAACCTCCTGAATCGAGTTCTCCCGAGCGTCGAGAAGCCCGCTCGATACGCCGGCGGCGAGCATAACTCGGTCGTGAAAGACTGGCATGCCGCCTCGGTGCGCGCGGCGCTGGTGTTTCCCGATGTCTACGAGCTGGGGATGTCTAACCTTGGCCTGGCGATCCTGTACGACATCCTCAACCGGCGGCCCGACCTGTTGGCCGAGCGCGCGTACAGCCCGTGGACCGACATGGAAGCGATCATGCGGCGCGAGGGCATGCCGCTCTTCTCGCTCGAGACGCGCCACCCGCTGGCCGATTTCGACCTGATCGGCGTCAGCCTGCCTTACGAGCAGTTGTACTCGAACGTCGTCAACCTGCTCGATCTGGCGGGCATGCCGATCTTCGCCGCCGACCGCGACGCGACGCATCCGATCGTCGTCGCCGGGGGGCACGCGACTTACAACCCCGACCCGATGGCCGATTTCGTCGATGCCTTCGCAATTGGAGAAGGCGAGGACATCATTCTCGACTTTGCCGATGTGATCAAGGCGTGGAAAGAGGAGATCGGCGATTTATCGAATCGCGAGAAGTGGGAACTGAGGGAACTCAGGGAGGGGCTGCTGCGGCGCATCGCGCGCATCGACGGCGCGTACGTGCCTTCGCTCTACGAAGCGACGTATCACCTCGATGGGACGATCGCCGAAGTCAAGCCGGCTGTCCCCGAAGCGCCGGCGCGCATCGCCAAGCGCATCGTGCCCGTCCTCCCGCCGCCGGTCACGAAGCTCGTCGTCCCATTCCTCGACATCACTCACAACCGCGCGCCGATCGAGATCATGCGCGGCTGCACGCGCGGCTGCCGCTTCTGCCACGCCGGCATGGTCACCCGCCCGGTGCGCGAGCGCAGGGTCGAGGAGGTCGTTCGGGCCGCCGAAGAGATTCTGGAGCAGACCGGCTTTGAAGAAATCGCGCTCTTGTCGCTGTCGTCGAGCGACTACACGCACGTCAAGGCGCTGGTCCGGGCGCTCGCGGACAAGCTCGGCGACAAAAACCTGTCGATCTCGCTTCCGTCGCTACGCATCGAGACCGCGTCGGCCGACCTGCTCGAGGCGCTGGGCGACAACAAACGCGGCGGCTTCACTTTCGCGCCCGAAGCGGCGACCGAGCACATGCGCCGCGTGATCAACAAGTACATCCCGACGCCGCAAGTGATCGAGACGGCGCGCGAAGTCTATTCGCGCGGCTGGCGCACGATCAAGCTGTATTTCATGATCGGGCATCCCGCCGAGACGATGGAAGACGTGCAGGCGATCGTCGACCTGGCGAAGAGGGTGCTGGCCGAGGGCCGCCGGTTCCACGGCAAGGCGGCGCAGGTCAACATCGGCGCGAGCACATTCGTGCCCAAGCCGCACACGCCTTTCCAGTGGGTGCCGCTCGACGACGAAAGCCATACGCGCGTCAAGCAGGCGCTGCTGCGGCGCGAGCTGCGCAAACCGGGTCTGAAGGTGAGCTGGACCGACCCGGAAGAGACGCTGCTGGAGGCATATCTCTCGCGCGGCGACCGGCGACTCGGCGGGGTCATCTACCGGGCCTGGCAGCTCGGCGCGAAGTTCGACGCCTGGCAGGAGCATCACAAGCCCGAGGCGTGGAATCAGGCGTTCGCGGAGCAGGGCCTCGATCCAAACTGGTACGCGCGCCGCCCGCGCCCGATCGACGAGGTCTTCCCCTGGGATCACATCGACATCGGCGTGACCAAGAAGTTCCTGCTGCAGGACTTCCTATGGAGCGCCGACGGCAAGACGCGCGTGGACTGCCGCGAGCACTGCTTCGCCTGCGGCATTCTCCCCAAATACAAAGTGATGCGCATGAACACGCCGGGCGATGCGTGGGAATGCCCGGAAGTCAAGCCGTACGATCGGCGGGGCACGAAGCCGAAGTCGGCGGCGGAGGTGATTCCGCTGCAGGTGGTCAATGTAGCGTAGGAAACGCGAGCGCTTGGGAGACGTGCGCCGAACAGAGACCCTTCCGCAGGTGTCCCAGCCTGCGGGAGGGTTTTTAGTCGAGCGGCCTTGCGGCCTTGTCGACGATTGACTTGGATCTAAGTTTGTCCTATACTTCTTGTGAAGTTGGACGGCTTTCTCGATTCCGCCACATGGAAAGGTCTCACGCCACCCTGCAAGAAGCAGGAGGGTAAGCGGCGCAAGGACGATCGGCTCACGGTGCACGACAGGGCAGGATGCAGAGCGATTGAATGCCATTAGTCAAAACCGTCGGGCAGTACGAATTTCGGTTTTACAGCCGGGGTGAAGCTGGCGAGCCGCCCCATATTCATGTGCGCAGTGGGCGATTGGAGGCGAAATTCTGGCTGACCCCCGTGGTTCGCCTGGCACGCGCTGGACGATTTCGCCAGCACGAACTTACCGAAATTGGCCGTCTGGTGGAAGAAAATCGACAGGAGTTTCTCGAGGCATGGCATGAGTACTTTGAGTAACCTCTACTTGGGCAGTGAACCGACCCAGGTCACCGTGGAGGGCGACCAGTTGGTGGTCACGCTGGCAGATGGGCGCACGGTGGCCATTCCACTTCAGTTGGCGAGTCAACTGAGTCAGGCTGAACCTTTACCGGGGGAGACTCAGTTGCTCATTCTCCGTCGTCCGCTCAGGGTTGACCATGTTCATGTAACAGATAGCGCTCTGAATGTCTACCTGCAAGATGGCCGCATGTTGTCCTGCCCGCTAGCCTGGTTTCCGCGACTCCTGCACGGCACACTGGCTGAACGCAATCATTACCAAGTGCTTGGCGATGACGACGTGATTCACTGGCCGGATTTGGACGAAGACGTGGAGCTTTTGCGTCTGCTGGAAGGAGGCAAAAGCATTGAAAGCGAACGCTCGATTCAGCGTTGGCTGATGTCGCGAAAAGTGGCGTCCAGCGCCAAGGTGGCAGCCGGTTAGCTGTGGAGGCGCCCGGCTTAAACTCCAAAGACCGTCGTGCCGACGCCGCCCTTAGTTCAACTCAGGATCATGTGGCGGCTTTCACTTGTTCCATCCCCATGCACAGGCTAACCCGCGCTGCATCAATCCTTAATTGTTGACTGAGAGGAGGAAGTGATGACGCTCACTGAGATTCTTCCCGCTATTCGACAACTGCCAACGCTAGACAAGATTCGGCTGATTCGCATCTTGGCTGAGGAACTTGATACGGAGAAGGAGCTCTTTCCTTTTGAGCCATACAAGATTTATTATTTGCCGACACCTTTCAATGCGTTTGGTGCAGGCAAGGCATTGATGGACGCCATGGAAATGGCTGACAGAAGCTGAACAATTCGATATCTGTTTTTATCGCTCCAAACTTGAATTCGAGGTCAAGCCCAAGTCAGCATAGCTTGGTATAGCCCCAAATGGAATACGCTGAAGGAAGGGGCATGAAATACGGTCTCCCGCAATCCACCGTCCAGAAAATCTGCGCCGTTCTCAGCCGCTACCCGCAGGTGGAACGGGCAATTCTGTACGGCTCGCGCGCCAAAGGCAACTACAAGAACGGCTCCGACATTGACCTGACTCTGCGCGGCGGCGCGGATTTGACGCTGAACGTGATCTACAAAATCCTCACCGATCTCGACGAACTGCTCCTGCCGTACACCATTGACCTGTCCATTTTCGACGACATCAGCGACCCCGATGTGATCGAGCATATTCGGCGCGTGGGTGCCACGTTCTACGAGAAGGGCGAGGTCGTCCCTGAGCCAGCGTAAGCATTCTCCCCAAGTACAAAGTGATGCGCATGAACACGCCGGGCGCTATCCTCATCCCGCTGCGGCAAGTTCAAATTTCATTTACGATTTGACCTGACGCCCACATGGGACTACAATTTCTTTTAGCTGTCCACTGAGGCGTGGGCCATTGCCTGAGACGGATCGCCTCAAATTCCAAATAGGCTAGCGATCTAGCGCGGCTTAGTTCAACTCAGGATTATGCGGCGGCTTTCACCTGTTCCATCCGCACGCACGGGCTCATCCGCGCCGCATGAATCCTTATTCGTTAGGCGGCTATACACACTCCTATCAGAACTAGGCTTCGATGACGACACTTCGATTCGAATGGGACCCGAACAAAGCCGCCAAGAACTTGCGGAGGCATAAAGTTTCGTTCGATGAAGCCGCAACAGCGTTTGACGACCCGATGTTCATCACCTTTGTGGATGAGGAGCATTCCGTTGATGAGGAACGATACATCACCATTGCCTTGTCGAAACATGGCAGGCTGTTGGTTGTAGCGCACACGGATCGTGAGGGGGAGATTCGCATCATCAGCGCGCGCAAAGCGACCAAGAAGGAGGCCAAGTTCTATGCGGAAGCCGAGGGATCCTAACGATTACGAACTGCGTGACGAATACGACTTCTCCAAGATGACCATCGTTGCGAAGGGTAGATACGCGCCGCATCGGCGGCTAGGCAAGAATGTGGTTCTACTTGCTCCTGACGTCGTGCGGGCATTTCCGTCCGATGAAAGCGTGAACGAAGCCTTACGACTGGTCATGCAGATTGCGAAGATTCCAAGTAAGCGCAGAGCAAAAGTGGCGCATACTCCAAAAGCGAAGGCGCGGGCAGCGGCAAGTCCGCGTCTTGTCAAGCAGGGGACCGCCTAGTTACGGTCGGCGGGGTGGTCCACCCCGCCACCGTTCCTCCCCTTCGGGCCGTGCGTGAGACCCTTCGACTTCGCTCACCTGTGCCTGCGCCACAGGTGCAGGCAGGGCATGGCTTTCGCACTTACACAGCTCTTCGTCGCAGGGGCCATTGTCACTGACACCGCGTTCCGTGTTTCTGGTCGTGACAGTGGGCGTGTAGCAACACCAAGTACGGACGCTCGCCACCACGAATGGTAGCGTGTCCACTTCCATGACAATTCTCTCGGCTCAGGAGGCAAGGCTGGCGTCCTGCACCTGTGTCGTTGCTTGCCTGCCGACCAGAGCCTCTCCTCGCGCGGCCCTGATCTAACCGAGCGCGATCCTGATCCGCCTGCCGCCAGTTCATTCACGATTTGACTTGACGCACTGCACGGGACTACAATTACCTCCAGCCGCTTACTATGACGTGGGTTGTCGTCCGCGACGGATCGTCTCAAATTCCAAATAGGCGAGCGATCGCCCACGGCTTAGTTCAACTCAGGATCATGCGGCGGCTTTCGCCGGTTTCGTCCGTGCGCACGGGCTGATCCGCGCCGCATGAATCCTTATTGTGCGACCCGTTCGCTCGAAACCATCAGGTAGATGATGGGAGGATGAGCGGCAAAGGAGGCGTCAACCGACAGGTTGACAAGAACTTTGACAACTGTGTGTCCAAATAGGTGCGGCCATTGACCTACTCCTATCCTCCAGGTGGAGGAGTGAAAGCCTCACCCTACTGCGTGCGACTGGTTCTCAAGCGTGGGAGTGCAAGGGTGAAAAGGGGATAAACTACTAGCCGAAAGCAGTGACCGCCCCCAGCCGGTGACTAGGGACAGGATATTCGACAAAGGCACGTAAGCGTCGTGATTGATAACTTGCCGAACGGCTACCTGCCTGCTTGGCAGACGGCAAGCCCAAACGGGAAACGTCCCCATTCGGCCACGTAGTATTAAGGTACGTGGTCTCCACTCGATACGAGGGACGCGGCGTAGAGTGTCGTCCTACGGTCACGGAAAATGGACACACGGAATGGAGTAACCCGTCAAGGCTCTCTCACACACCGGGCGAGCGGAGAGAGGTCTCCGTGCGGTGCTGGATTGGAGTAGGCCACCACGCCGGATGCCCTGACGGTGTAGGATACCCCAAGAAGCAAAGGCTCTGGGTAATGCCAGAGATAGGCTGACGTGGGGCTGCTGCACGAGAGGACGCCGGAGCAGGAGGAGTCTGAGCTTTATGGCGAACGCGAAAGCGTATCGAAAGCCGGACAATCGTCCAACTCCAAGAGCACGGGCGTCAAGCTCTGCGGATGAGTAATCATCCTAAGAGAGTGTTTTGAAAATCGGGTAAGCTTGTCTCCATGGACAAGAAACCGAGACAAACGTACCCGACCGACCTCAATGATAAACAATGGGCCTTAGTTGCGCCCCTGTTCCAGGAGAAGACCAGCCGCCGAGGCCGACCTCGTAAGTGGTCGACCCGCGAGATTCTATGCGCCATCTTCTATATTCTCCGGAGCGGCTGTGCGTGGCGGCTGATGCCGCATGACCTTCCGCCGTGGCAGACGGTCTATGGCTACTATTGGAAGTGGCGCAATGAGGGCGTGTGGGACAAGATCAATGCCGTCCTGGTCGAAGCCGTCCGCACGCGTGAAGGACGGGAGGCCCGACCGAGCGCGGCGATTATTGATAGCCAAAGCGTCAAGACCGCCGAAGGTGGCGAAGAGCGCGGCGTGGATGTGTACAAGCAAGTCAGCGGGCGAAAACGCCATATTGTGGTGGATACCCTCGGTTTGCTGTGGCTCGTCGTGGTGCACAGCGCGGGTGTGCCCGACGGGAATGGCGGCAAGCGCACTTTGCAGACACTGTTCGAGCACATCAAGGGCAGCCTCTACAACCGATGGTGTCGTCTGAAGCTCATCTGGGCCGATGGCGCGTATGAAGACATTGTGGCGTGGGTCAAGCAGACCTACGGTTGGCGACTGGAAATCGTGCGGCGCCCTGAAGGCAGCAAGGGCTTCCAGGTGCTGCCGCGCCGCTGGGTCGTCGAACGGACCTTCGGCTGGTTGGGGCGCTATCGCCGTTTGAGCAAAGACTTTGAGCATCAGACCGATTCCAGTGAGGCGATGGTGTATCTCGCTAGCATTCACCGCATGTTGCGTGTGCTGGCAGGCTGAATTGGAATTTCAAAACACTCTCTAAGAGAGTGCCGATTGACAACGGCTCGTGTGGCAAGGAGCCGGATAAGTGCGAAAGTCTCACGTCCGGTTCTGAATCAGGGGTGGGGGAAGGGATTCCCCTGCCTACTGTAACCGTTCAAGCAGCGCAGGCGCGCAGGCAGAGCGAGTTGCTACATTGCGGATTTTCCATATAATAGCAAATTGTGCGAGTAGTGATCTCCCCTGTAACCTAACGTAGCGGATCTAGAACAACTATAGAAAGTGGTGACACATGAACGCTCACGCCATTCCAATGCCGATTCTACTATTCCTTTCTGCGGTTGTAGTGATTCCAATAATAGCTGCCTTGTTTGAACGGCTACTAATTCTGTCAGGTCAAAGAAAGGAGATCAGTCGAGTTATTAGGCCCACGATTATCGTACTCTGTTGGCTGCTTACTGCTATTATCATCTTGGAATCCGTTGGGTTCGAGTTCTTGTCTCTGATTCGAGCGCTGACTGTAATAATGGGAGTTTTACTCGTATTCATCGTAGCCTACGGCTTCGGCAAAGATGTGCTTATCGGGTTAATGCTAGCATCCGATAGCGACTTTCAAGAAGGTGTAAAGGTTGAGGTAAAGGATGCCATAAGCATCAAAGGTCACATTCGAGAGATAGGCATTATGCGAACTAAGGTCACTAGTGAAGATGGGAGAATATATGTGTTACCAAACAGGACGTTTCAGAATGCAGTTTTCTCGATAATGTCTACTCGGACGACAGGCTAATCGTATAAACCCTGTTCGATACAAGCCTGAAAGGTTGAGAAGCGCATGGGCAAGCAGCAGAAGAAGCTCGACCTATCACTTAGAGGAGTCGTTCAATGGCTGATTGCGCAAACTATAAACAACCTTTTCATCGGAATCATAATCCTCGCAATTCTTGCTGTTGTCACATACTTTCTTTCCTCCCCGAGCAACCCATTACCGCCCCTTTCTGCGCCAGTCGATATTGTGATATACAAAGAATGCTATCACTTAGGCGATGTGACGCGAGACTGGTTCTGTCATCCTGTGCCACAGACCAATCCATTTGAAAGAAGATTCCACATCGATCAACTGGGCGGATCGGCCTATCTTCAGTTGTCCGCTAAACATGTTGATCCAGATGAGATCAAAGCCCCTGTACGTATTTATCTCAATGGCGAGTTTATCGATTTTCTAAACCGATACTTTGAAGAAGAGACCATCAATCCCAAGACGGTGGAGATAGTTATTCCGCCAAACATTCTCCATATTGGCGAAAACGGCATTTTAATTGTTGACGGCACGGAGGTCAATCAGGTCTATGATGTTACGGGCCGAATTGTTTGGAGGTGTAAGGCTGGAATAAATGGCGGGCTGCCGAGGTAGAAAACGGGCTGCGCGGGCATGGGCGCAACCCGTGAGTGGAAAGGGCGGTCGCCCATCAATCGTGG
>Ga0209342_10000563_pt1 | contig 42910 bp, 50 predicted proteins | sample RifCSP16_2_FD_184023 | JGI IMG/M metagenome (GOLD analysis project Ga0209342, IMG submission 184023) | Soil microbial communities from Rifle, Colorado - Rifle CSP2_sed 16_2 (SPAdes) (version 2) | ecosystem: Environmental > Terrestrial > Deep subsurface > Rock core/Sediment | place: Rifle...
GAAATGAAATCCACAAGTCTGCTGAGGACTACATCAAGTCAAAGATTGCTAAGCTGCCAAAAGAGCTGGCTAACTTCAAAGATGTGTTTGGAAATCTTCGTAAGCGATTTAAACGAAAGCTCATTGCCATGGTGGTTGAAGACACCTGGGCATTTCGCAAAGATTGGTCTAAAACAACATACGATGATTGGAACAACTGCTGGCTTCGCATCAAGGTTGACCTTGGGGACTTCTCAGATGACTCAGCTGGAATGGTCGTCACAGATTGGAAGACGGGTAAATTCAAAGAGCAGAAAAATGAGGAATACCGAGAGCAGCTAGAGCTCTACGCCCTTGGTGCCTTGATGTTTTACCCACACATCGAGGAGGTCTACTGTCGACTGGCTTACACTGACGAGGGAACTCTTTGGCCTGATAACGTTGGTCTACACTTCACACGAAAAGACCTCCCAAAGCTAATGAAGCTCTGGGAAAAACGTGTGAAACCAATGATGGCCGACAAACGATTCCCACCCAGGCCTGGCGCATATTGTACCTACTGTCACTTTCGGAAGGCCAACAATGGCCCGTGTAAGTACTAGGAGTTTGTGGTGGGCATAATTCACAGCTTTGGTTCAGATGATTATTTGACGCCTCCTCAAATTATTAAGGCACTAGGGCCTTTTGACTTGGACCCAGCGTGCCCACCAAACATGCCTTGGAAAACAGCAAAGAAAATGCTCACCAAGGAAGACGACGGCCTCCTTGATAAGTGGTGGAAATACAAGGCGCGTGTTTGGAACAACCCGCCATACAGTAGGGTATGGCCTTGGGCCCAAAGATTGGCGTGGCACGTTGACGTCAACGGTGGTTCTGGCCATTTTCTTGTTACATCGAAATCAACTGGAACTCGCTCCGGCCAGTTGATGTTGAGAACGGCTGACTCGGCGTTCTTTGTTGGTGGTCGGTGGCAGTTTTATCTTCCTTCTGGCGAAATCACAGAAGGAAAGTGGGTTGATAGTGTTCTCTATAATCTCACTCCTTTTGACACGGTAAAATGTATCAAAGCAATCGACAGCGAAGTTCTCAGTGGCGTTCTTATGAGAAGGCTGTTATGACCACTAAAACAGGCGGTAGATACGAGTCTGACATCGAAGAGGCTGTCTCGAAGAGAGCCCTCAATGAGCTTGGGGTTGCCAGTGTCAAGCTTGTTATGCGGTACGCCAGTGGGTGGCCAGATCGATTGTACTGGATTCCAGGTGGCGTTCCGCTGGTTCATGAATACAAACGCCCTGGTGAAGAACCTGAGGGATTGCAGGCTGACCGCATTGAGTACTTGAGGAAGATCAAATATGAAATCGAAGTCCACGACGACGCAGACCTCGCTTTTCAAAGCGTCAAAAGAGCGTTGGAACGCGCACAAGTATCAGAAAAAGGCAAAAAGCTTTTTGCTAAACAACGCGTGCGCAGCTCTGTTCCTCGACCCAGGTCTCGGAAAGACTAGCATCACGCTTGACGCTGTTCGAGAGCTAAAAAAATCAGGCTACCCTGTCCGCGTGTTGATCGTGGCGCCAGTTCGAATTTGCCATCTTGTCTGGCCAGCCGAAATGGAAAAATGGCTCAATTTTGATGGGCTGACCTATGAAATCCTTCATGGGGCGAAGAAAGACCAGGCTTTGGAGCGTGAGGCTGATATCTACATTATCAACCCAGAGGGGTTGGATTGGTTAATCAAACCAGAAAAATGGAAGGACCCCAGAGGCCGAACAAATGTCCACATTGACGTCAAGAGGTTCAAGGAAATGGGGTTCAACATTTTGTTGATTGATGAGCTAACAAAATTCAAGCACCACGGCACAAATAAATTCAAGATCCTAAAAGAGGTCCTTCATACGTTTGATCGACGGTGGGGTCTTACTGGGTCACCCGTGGCAAATGGTCTTCTGGACTTATTTGGTCAGATGTACATCATCGACATGGGTCGAGCGCTTGGAAAATATATCACCCATTATCGAGCAAAGTACTTTGTACCTCACCCCTCTGGATTCGGCTTTGTGCTGGCTGAGGGCAAGGAAGAGGAGATCTATGAGGCAATCTCGCCTAGCGTGTTGTCCATGCGAGCTGATGATCACATTGACATGCCGCAGCTTGTCTCAAACATAATTCCAGTTGAGCTGAGTGACACGGCCAAGAAAATCTACTCCGCCTTAGAAGACATGCTTGTGGCCGACCTTGGCATAGGAAAGGTATCGGCCTCGTCTGCCGGGGTTCGCTCAAACAAATGTCGGCAAATCTCCGGTGGCGCCATCTATGATGACCCGCAGCTTGTCACGTTTGACAAGATCATCGCGAAGAAAAAAGAGCGCGACTACTACATTATTGATAACTCAAAAATTGAGGCGCTTGAAGGACTTATAGATGAACTTCAAGGATCTCCAATTTTGGTGGCCTATGAATACCAACACGAGTATGAGCGATTGAAGAAGGCGTTCCCAGAGGCGGTCTTTTTTCCAAACTCAACTGACATGAAGCTGGCAAAAGCAGTCGAAAACAAGTGGAACAACGGCGAAATCCCAGTGCTTTTTGGGCAGGTTGAGGCGGTGGCACGTGGATTGAATCTTCAAAAGGCTGGCAATCATGTGGCATTTTACACCGTGCCATGGAATTACGAGACTTATGACCAGCTGATTCGCCGGGTCTGGCGTCAAGGTAACAAGAACAAACGCGTCTTTGTGCATCATTTAGTGGCAGATGTGGGCATTGATCATGTTGTGATGGCCGCGATCTCGCGGAAGGAACACGGCCATGATTCATTCTTTGAAGAACTTTCGAAACTTGGCAAAAAAGCAAGATAGGGAGAGAATCATGAAAGACAAGAAAGGGCCACCCATTCTCTGGATGCCATTTGACCCACCGAATGACTGCATTTATGACAAACTTGAAAAAGACAGCCGAAATTCAGTTGTGGCGCTTGTTGTTCTTATTGGGTTCATTGGCGGAGTTATCTACTATGTCTGCTCTTTGTGACCCAGTCTCAGAGGAAGCGCTTGGCGCGTTAATCGAGAAGCCTATTGCCCAGTGGAAACATGGCGACTACGTCACTGTGATCACGGCCCTCTGTGAGCTCCACGAGATCAAGATGTTTAGACATCTAAATCCATCTGACATCGACCTGGCAGGCTTGGCCTACGCATTCTCGTTCAACACCAAAGAGCAGGTTGTTGCCTACGCCAGACACGTTTTAATTCGGTTTGGCAGGTAATTAGTTATTTACACGGTGTGATGGCCATGATATGATGGTCTCGCTGAGGATACTTAAGGATTGACCAAATGCGAGCCATCATAACCATTCTTTTGACCTTATTTCTTTCACCGACCTGCTTTTCTAACGACCTTTCTACAGCCAAGATTGACCTTGGCATGAGGTCGTACCATTGGAACAAGGTTGACGGTCTTGAATATAATGAGACAAACCACGACTTCATTGGAGTTGAGTACAAAAATTTGTTTGTTTCTAGTTATGTCAACAGCGGGTTTAAACGAACCAACTCCATTGGTTATGTTTCCGACCAATTTTGTGTAAAAGACCACTTTGTTTGTGGCGACGTCATTGTCGGGCTAGCAACAGGGTACCAGTATAAGACTGGCAGAGACATCGATTTTGTGGTGGCTCCGCGGTTGGTGGTAGAGCTTACAGATAAGATGAATCTTACTATTTTTGGGTTTCCTGGCGAGGTTATCGCCGTCGGCTTTCAACTGGAATTCTAATCTATGGATCAGCCAAAGGCTATTGACAGAGCTCTTGCCCGTGTTATCTCCACTGCCGGGATTGCGTATTACATTGGCCGCACCAAGAGCTGGGCAAATGCTCGTCGGGTTCTAGTGCTTGAGATGAACCACTCATCACCACGGGTTGTGAAATACATCAAGGCATTGTTGTCACATGAAGATGGCGAAATGATGTTTTTGGAAATTTTGAACCAATGGGAAAATGACTCAAAGAAGGCTTCCATTATGGGGCGCCAAGATGAAGCTCTCTAAAGATTCACCAAAATACCGTCTTGCGTGGTTCCATGCCTTTGCGTGGCGTGGAAAAGTTCGCCATTATGGGGGCTCAGAGCTAGCTGGTCATGAGGCCATCGTCACAGCTATCACGAAGACCGCGATTCAATACGTTACGCATGACATATTGAGAGTTGAGGTCCGTGAGGTTTTGATTGAAGACTTCTTTAAGCTTGTTGCCCCAGATGCGAAATGCTTGGTGAAAGAATCCGCACTTCATCTTGCTCAAGCATCAAGATGGGAGAACTGCGTTCCGCCTGCCAAAGAACTTATTGAAAAAGTCATTGTTGCGCCAGAAACATTTCAAAAATACCAGGAGGTTGTTGTGAAAGGCAAAAATGCGTCTGCATTCCAAGAAGGATGCCAGCTCTATACTGATTCCAAAAGAAGGTTCTGCCTTCGTCTTCCAATCGACACGAAAGCGAAATCTCCCACTATCCGATTTATCCATCTTATTACCGGCACGTTTCTTGAAGTTAAGACGCTGTCAGAAGCCGAATTCAATGAGCTGTTTAAGTCACAGCCCGTTGGAGCGTACCCGCTTGAAAAAGTAGGTTCGTATTTGTACGAGTACGCCCGCATTCTGGGTGCCACCGCTGAGGTCATGAACGCTCTCAGCACAATCATTCCGATAGCAAAAGAGGATCAAGACATGGCCATTAAACGCGGCAGTGAAGCAAAGAAAACTCTTCAAGAAAAACTTGAGGCGGCTGAAGTTGCCAAAGAGAAAGAATCTAAGAAGGACAAGAAGCTGCACGCTGGCAAGAATCCGCCATTCGAAGGTGGCACGGTGAAGAAAGCCACGCTTGGTAAGCCATCCAAGGAAGAACCGGCAAAGCCAACTAAGAAAGAAGCTAAGACTTCAAAAGTTGCTAAGGCTGATGACCATGCCCCGGCAAAATCGACCCTTAGCAAAAAATCCTCTAAAACTGAAACCCCAGGCTCCGCGGCAGACGCATTTCGCTCTTTGATTCGCGTGGGCAAGATGTCTGATGACCAGATCTTTGCCTCAGTGCAAGAGGCGTTTGGCCTGGACGACAGCAAGCGTGGGTACGTCAAATGGTATCGGAATGACATGCGGAAGAAAGGCGAGAAGGTGCCTGACGCAAAATAAGTTGCGCCATCCCGTTAATCGTGCCAGGAGAGTTAACATGGCTGAACGCCAGAAAAAAGAAAAATTGCGGGATGACCGTGATTATGATACCACGCAACTTCACGAGTCGGGACATGGACAGTCCCTTCATCGTGACTACTCCGCTCATTTTTGGCGGTGGAGCTTTGCCCGTAACTTCATCAAGAAGAGCGACAATGTTCTTGAGATTGGATGTGGCCAAGACCAGCCATTGAGCAAGATTTTGACGCGTGGCGCGACAAAATCTTGTAACCACTACACTGGCGTAGACCTCAATAAATTGAAACCGTCAAAGAATGTGTGTCTGTCATTCTATGGTGAGTTCAATTTTGTTGAGCGCTACAAAGAGCTGTTACGACCTGAGGGTTGGGATATTGTGGTGAACTACGAGGTCATTGAGCACATGAAAATTGAGCATGGCATCAATCTTCTCAAAGCCATGTACGCCTGCCTCAAACCTGGCGGTGTTTTGCTCTTGTCAACGCCATGTTACGACGGAGTGCGGCATGCCGCCAATCACATCCACGAGTATACGGTGCCAGAACTCCAAAAGTACGTAGAGAAAACTGGTTTCGTCGTTGAACATCGATTTGGTACGTTCATGGACATCAAGCACATTGGCAAAGGCGACAGTGGCGTGAACAGTTCTCACATCAAGTCTGTACGCGATGCATTGTCTCAGTACTTTGACAATGACGCAATCAGCTGCATCTTTGCTCCATTGTACCCAGACCACGCGCGCAACAACCTTTGGGTGTGCCGCAAACCGACACCTGTGAAAGGAGCAAAGAAGTGAGCGAAAAGAAACCTGAGTCATTATCAGAGGCTTCTGAAAATCTCAGTAGGGTCTGGGGTCGGCTAAAACGTGGCATTCACTACGCGATCTCAATGTTGATTGGCAATGACGATGAGCTTGAAGATGTTCGGCTCTTCCAAAAAAAATTTGGCCAGTTGAACTTCACAATCCCAGGTCATTTAACCAAGCGCAAGCTGAAGGAGCGGTCTGACTTCTTGCAGGAAGAGCTTGATGAGTTCAAGCAAGCCTGCCAGTCACAGGATCTCGCCCTGCAGGCCGACGCGCTCATAGACCTTGTCTACGTCGCCAAGGGAACTGCTGTGATGCTCGGCCTCCCATGGGAAACGTTGTGGGACGACGTGCAACGCGCCAACATGGAGAAGGTCCCTGGGAAAACTCACCGCGGGCATCTGGTTGACGCCATGAAACCACCTGGGTGGGTTGGCCCACGGACCATGGAAATTTTGTTGACCACGGGTTATCAGCCCAATGCTTGGGTTGATGAGATAAAGACAGACTGGTTAAGCAAGATCGTAGTTGACGAGGAGAAGTGCCGTGACGACATTATCCACAAGCCACAGTAAAAGGCTTACCATTTTTGAAGGTCCAGATGGCGGGGGCAAGACAACAACAGCCAGAAAATATGCCGAACTCACCGGTGCGCGGTACGTCCACTTTGGCCCGATGAAGAACGTCAAAGAAGGTCTTGCCCGCATGTACGTCGAAGCCATGATCCCCGCGCTTCTTGGATACCAAGACGTGGTCTTTGACCGGTGTTGGATGAGTGAAGGTCCGTATGGACGGGCGTTCCGCAATGGGGCTGATCGAATTGGGCGTGTTTACGAGCGAATGCTTGAGCGCGTCGCCCTTCGATGCGGGGCCGTTGTCGTTCGCTGCCTCCCAGAGTGGGCCATAATTCGTGAGAATTTTATTCAGCGAAAGCAAGATGAGTACCTTGAAACTGAGGAGCAACTTCTCCATGTATATGATTCATATACCTGGATGACATCTGCACTGCCAATCATCGATTTTGATTACATAAAACAACGTGGTACGTTTTTTGACCCGCATTTGATTGATAACTATAGGGCAATAATTCACTCTCTTGACGTGCAATCAGCTGGCTTCTTTGGCGCCACAAATATCATCGTGGGGGAGGCATTCGCGGAGGTAAAGAATCAAGAGCCATTTCTTCAGTACCCATTTGTCTCATTCTCAGGAAACGGGTGCAGTGCCTGGCTTACTGGGCAGTTGGAGAAAATGGGCGTGCCGGAGCATGACTTGCTCTTTGTCAATGCCGATCAACATCGATTAGATGAATTTCTGGAACGGGCAATTGAGGTTGTTAATGAGATTCCAAATGGCCCTAAGGCACGGGTGATTGCGCTTGGAAACGCGGCTGAAAGTCGGTTGAACGCCGTGTTTGACAACTCCTGGATGAAAGATACTTGGTTCTTTACCAAAGTTCCGCACCCGCAGAGCTGGTTGCGGTTTAACTCAAAACAGCCCTACGAGCCTCTCCAAAAAGCGCTCAATAAGCGAGGAAGTTGAAATGACCATCCATCGACAAGGACCGGCTAGTGAAGCCTGGTTTTATAATCTCAAGCACATTTTGTCAGACGGAAAACCGTCATCTCCGCGTGGTAAGGCTACCATCGAAATTCTCCAACAAACTGTTATTGTCAACATGAGACGACCTGTAGTCGTTATCCCAGAGCGCAAGTTAAACTATCAATTCATGGCGGCGGAGGCATATTGGATTCTTTCTGGTGATGACACGGTCGAAGGAATTGCGCCATGGAACAAAAATATCTCCAAGTTTAGCGATGACGGCATCGTCTTTGCTGGTGCCTACGGCCCTATGATCAAAAATCAAATAGGTTATGTGACCGATAAACTTATTGAAGATCGAGACTCGCGTCAAGCCGGGTTGACAATCTGGCGGCCAAACCCAAACCCAAGCAAAGACATTCCATGCACCGTGTCAGCGTTCTTTTCAATTCGAGGAGATAAGCTGAATGTTCATATCTTCATGCGGTCCAATGACATCTGGCTTGGAACCCCGTACGACGTCTTCAATTTCTCCATGCTTGGTCACTACGTCTGTGCGCGCCTAAACACGCACTACAAAGGGAATACCTCTGTGTCGCCTGGGGTCCTCTACCACACGGCGGCAAGCCTTCACTTGTACCAGGAGAACATAGACGCTGCGTTGGACTTGATTAACGCCCAGCAAGATCGTTATGGCGCTGAGTTTGAAACAAATGAAACCCCAGAAGCGTTGTTCAAGGACCCATTTCTTCTTTTAGCTGGCTTGTACAACCTCCGTGACACGAAGCCAGGTGACCCGCTACGTTGGTGGGAAGCAAAGGAGTAAGACATGAGACCAACACGTGATGAATGGGCGATGAGCTTGGTCGCCGCAACCGCGACCAGGTCAACCTGTTGCCGTCGAAATGTAGGATGCGTCATCCTCAATGCCCGTGGCCATGTGTTAGCCACGGGCTATAACGGGGTGGCGTCTGGTCAGCCTCACTGCAACGACGTGAATCCAGATTGGTGTACCAAGATTGAACAGGCAGGTGGTTGGCAACCCACAGTTGATGGTGCAACAATTAAAAAACACCCGAACTCATGCGCCGGCGCGCTCAGCCTGAGTGGCACAAACCTTGATGGCTGTCAGGCGATTCACGCGGAGCAAAACGCCTTGCTCCAATGTCGTGATGTGTATGACATTGACACGATCTACGTCAGCGCGAGCCCATGCATGACCTGCATAAAATTGCTCATGAATACCAGCTGTCGCAGAGTTGTATTTTTGGAGAAATACTCACATCCGGAGGCCCTGGAGCTGTGGGAGATGTCTGGACGTCTATGGGAGTTGTTTTCTGGGAGATTGACCATGAATCTGACCAGAGGCGGATAGAGAGATAGCCAGAACCTCTTAGGGAGCGGTTGCGAGTCATCATATCTCACACCTAGTCTGATAGGCTATACATCCCCAGAACGAGGATACGACTCGCGCGTTCTGGGGAGCTCGTTAAGCTGGTCATTTCTTATACAACTGTGCTAGATAATTCTTTGGTAAACACCCATGCTGCAGGCATAGCCAAGATGTATGCCTGCGCCACCACTGCAATATCCAACCCGATCTAAATTGAGTTGCCGAACTTCTTCGGCGATCATCGATGAGGATATTCAAATGGAAGGTCTACAGTCTGACAAGGTAAACATCAACGTCGGTGGCGACGGGGGTAGCGGTGGTGGAGCTGGGCTCGCCGCTGTTATTGCTGCGCTTGGCAATCGCAATGAAGGTGGTGATACAGCTGGCCTGATCGCTGCACTTGGCAATCGCAACAACGATGGCTTCGGTGGTGCCGGCGCGTTGGCGATGCTTGGTCCACTGATGGCGAACAATAACAACGGCATGAACAACCTATGGCCAATCATTCTGTTGGCTCTGCTTGGCCGTGGTCGTGGTGGCTTTGGCTTCGGTGGTGACGACGCCTCATGTGGTCCATCTTCTGGCATCGGACCTGGCCAGGCAGCAATCTTACAGACGTTGCTTGAGGGTCAAAGTTCACTTCGTGCTGAAGTTCCGACTAGCGCGTTGGAAATCCAAAATGCAATTCAAAGTGCCATCGGCTCTCTGGCGTTGGGCACGCAGCAAGGCTTTGCCAACACCAAAGACGCCGTCCAAAACGGAATTGCGTTCCTGGATCGCGATGTTCAGTTTGTGAACCAAAATGTCAGTGCCCAAGGTTGTCAAACCCGTGAAACCGTGGCGAATGAAGGTGACAAGACCCGCACCATTATCGTCGCCAAGATCGACAAGCTTGAAGATCGTGTCAACTCGATTCAGGAAAACAACCTGCAACGCGAGTTGGCCGTGGCTCAATCTGCGTTGGTTGAAGAACGCTTCACGCGGCGCTCACGTGATGTTGAGGTAAATGTGTCGCAGGTTGTCACGCAGGCGCAGGCACAAGCACAGCAACAGCAACAACTGCAAGCTCAGTTTGCCCAGCTGTTTACGGTATTACATGGATTCGGTAACCAAATCCTGCGCAGTCGGCAGGACCAGGATATCGTCAACCTTGGAACCATGACAGCCTCTGGCACGCAGGCAGCGGCGAATACGCAAGTCCGCTAAGCAACAAAAAGAAGGTAGGGCTGGTTGAGAGCCCTACCTTCTTTTATACATCATTTCAGTAAACCACTTCTCCTTATATTTATCGTATCCACGAATATGCTTTTCAATTGTTACTGGTGACCTCTCCATCTTACGTCCTATCTCGGCAAAGCTATATCCCTCTGCTTTCAATGCAACGAAGATCATCACCTCATCACGGAGCACTGGCTTATTTTTCTCCGCCATCCTAACCGCACCTCCTGCACGGTTTAGTATTCCAGCAAAGTGGTCGAAGTTATTCCTTCTCGCTCCCAGCATCCAGTGGCGTAGATGGCGGCTTGGTCGGCGTCGTAGGCGAATTGGAGAAGAAATTCTTCAGCCTCTCTTGAAAGTCGGCCGTGGGTGGTTTCTCTCTCATCCACGCTGGTGACTGTCTCTCCGGGCACGGGGGTGGCGGGGCAGGATTTTGCGCCAGGGTCCCGCAGCCCGCCAGAAGCAATAAGAGCGCGATTATCGCCATGTAATCGATCGATTTGGTTTTTTCGTTCACGGTTGGTCACCTCACTTTCAGTATTTTGTCTTTCCAGTTTGAGCTCAATAGCACGTACATTCTGGGTATGCGCTAAAAGCTTGTCGGCGTAGTCTTTCTTCATGTTTGCAATCTCGGCCGACCAGATTGCATCTTTGTATTTTGCAGTCAGCCACCATGTGCCAGTGGTCGCCGCACTCATCACAGCCAACGCGACTACCGCGTAAGCCCACCACGGAATGATCAGGTTAGTCAGTTTCGGCCACATCATTGGGCTCCTCTTTTTCGCCATTGAGTTTTACGACACTCACAATACGCGCCACAATGATGAATGGCAGTGCATACTTTAGCCAATCCTCTGGCATGTTCTCTTTCATCACAGGTATGTGATCATACGCCACCGCAAGAGTCGTTAGGCTGGCAGTTAGCATAACACTAGAGAACTTCCACGCTTTGCGCCAGTTTTCAATCAGGCCAACCTTACGGGCTTTTATCTTCATGCCGGGTACTCCTTCCGTCGTAGCTCGAAATGCGGACCATCGGTCAGCACCCTATAGGTTGGCCCTTTTAATTTTTTCATTCTTGCAATATACTGAACAACCTCTTCTTTGAGGTCAGAACCAAGATCGGATAACAACCGATCCCAAACCCCACCCCAAACAATCAAATATGATTTTTCTCTAGCGATGGTTTGCATTGCCTTAGCTATTTTGTAATAGTGATCCCAATCCCATGATGGTTGGCCATTAACGATAGCTGTAAGGTCAACCGCATGACCCGTTAGGTGGCGACTATTTAACGTTTTTGAATTTCCAGCACGTACTTTTTCTGTTTGCGCTTCAATTGTTCGCAGCCCACCATCGTCGCGGATGGAAAAATCGACCTCAGAGATCTCAATTGCCCGGTGCACCGTAGAAATAAGGACCTCATGGACGCCTACGAGGTTTCTAACTGAGCGTGGGCTGAGCTTGAACATAATTATTTACCCCTTGACTGTAAGAGAAGAAGCTGGTCAAGTTTACTGTCAACCTTGTCTACCCGAGACAAAATTTCAGCACGTTCCAAACGGCGCGACTCGACATCTTCCCGTCGACGCTGATCAAAATCAACTTGAATTTGAACAATCTCTTTTTTCACCCCTTGAAGCTCAACAGCTTGGGCGTCAGTTTTTGCTCGCAGGTCAAAACCAAAAATAATCACAGCCATAATCATCGGCACCGCCGTGATAATATGCGTAAGGCTAATAGTTCCGTCAAGGTGGATTCCCCGACGGTTAGGGCCCCAGGAATGTGGGGACTCCACTCTACGCTCCTTCGGCGGTGGTGTCATGCAAATTCTCCTTAGTCGATCCCAAAACCAATGCGGCAAGTTCCATACTCGCGCCAAATGCAATTAGATATTCGTACCAGTCATAGAAAAAATCAACTTTAGAGATGTAGGTTTCAAATGTTGCATAGTTAACTACAACGCACCATGAAAGACCACACACCATCCACGTCCTTAGTTGACATTTAGGTGAGGCGAATATCCAAAGCAACAACAATGAAAAATCCAAAATTAGACACAACAAAAACCAATCTTTCTTGAGCGAGTTAGGTGCTGGCATCAATGCAACCTGGGTTACCAGCACCAAAAGGTAAGCCCAGGCTGAGGCACGACGAAGGTCATCGCGGCTCGATACTTTGATAACAAAGGTAGAAAGAACAAGTTTTGTCAAAAGAATACCGAGCCACATGACACACGACCTACGGTTGGGTTGTTGGCGGACGGTCAGGCTTATCGCCATTGCCGCCAGATTGAGTTTCTGCCTCACCTTCGCCTGGTGGCGTTGGGACATCATCAATTCGCACTGGACAAGAGATAAACGGATGCTTCGCCAGCTCTTCATACATTAACGGAAACGGATCTTGACCTTCCACATATGGAATGCGGATATTGAATTGAAGCATTGGCTCTTGGCGGTACGTCTTTGCCTTATGAGCATCTGAATACGCACAGATGAGCGCATTCCACCCGTGGTGGCGACTACCGGAAATTTCATGAACGCGAACGTAGGCATTGGGGATCGTTGCGCCATGAAGATTGAAATCACACTTAATTGCCATAATGCACTCCATTAGTGAGGTTGTGGGTCTGTAGCAGCTGGATTTGTCAAAATAACCAAGCGTGGGGGTAGTTGGTCCTCGCGGCCCTCAAGAATCATGAACGCAGGACCTACAACAGCTAGTGGGTATGCCTTCCCAATAAAACCTTTGATGTATAAAATTTCTTCAGAGGTGAGGTCGATGACATCTTCTTTTTGGACGCGAAGTGCCATTTCAAATCGCTTAAGCTTCTCCTCGCCAGAAAGATTCTCCTCTCCTTGGTACTGTGCCATCAATGAGTTGATAATTGCAGATTTTAGTGTGAATGTCTTGTTGCTGTCGTGGTTAATGAGAGGGGCTCCGTTAATCGACAGAAGCTCTTGGTTGGTCAAAATTTTAGCCATTTTTATTTCTCCAAAATTAGCCGGGTTATCGGCTGGTTAAATTATACACAATTAGGTTGCGGCCATGGCAATATAATTCACACGAATTGCAGACCCCGCTCTATTCTCAATATAGATTTTGCCGTCGGTGTGAGCCGAGATATTCAATTTGGCGTCCGTCCCAGTTGTTCCAGACAGCACCCCAGTGGTCACAACTACGTCACTGCCAGCATAAAGGGTGGCCGTTGAGGCGCCACCTGTGTTTGGCCGCATCCATAAAATGGCGTTTCTAGTGGAGACATTAGAGGATACTACCAAGATAAAACCAGTGCTCGCCGACCCGTTTGGCGCTGTGAAGTTTATGGCCGTGTCGTCGTTTATGGATATGTAATTTCCGGCCGTCGTAAAATCAGTCGCTTTGATGCGCCCATTAAATTGGGCCAAACAAGTAGAATCGTCTGTTGGTTCCCCCACAAGCATCCGACCTGCAGAATTCCAGTACGTTCGACGCGTTCCTGTTTGCGTCGTTGTCGTAGCGCCCGTGTAGATCTCAACAAGCGTGGCCGCGTTAAATAGTGAACTTCCTCCACCAATAGCAACTTGATTCGTAGATGACTGTGAATTGCCAAAAATAGCGCCGACAGGCTCTTCAGCAGTCAGATAGTGGGGGATGCCAAGTCGCCCAATTTTATTAGTTGAGTTAGTAACCGTTGTTCCTGTTGAATCAGCTCCGACAAGCATTGAAATAGCATTACCAACTTGGGCCTTGGTAGATGAGGTCCAAACTGGATTTTGGAAAAACTGGTCAACTAATTCCATTTGGCGACGATTAAGCGCCGCGAATTCAAGATCCCCATCGTATGGTAGCGGCAAATTGAGTCCACTAGTAAAATCACGATGAAAGACCCCAATAGCTCCTGCGGCTGTTGCTCCCGCATATGGGGCAGTTAATGTGACTGTCGTATTTGGCGATGAATAGGATCGTGAGGCAACGTCATAACGACCAGAAAAAGCCCCATTGACAAAGAAAGTGTCGCCGACGTCTATTTCGGCTGTTGCGTCAACCCCAAGCACCGTGACCGTAGCAGAAGCATTTGTAACGTTGACCGTGGGGAAATTTCCACCTGGTTTATATTGAGACATCTTTTACTCCTTTTGAAGGTAGCGCCATTCACCGATGCTTATATTAGCCGCTCCACCAGATGCCGTGGCAGCAAGATTAAAAAATGGCGCTCTTGTTGCGTCTGATAAACCGGTAGGCAGATTTGTTGTGTGCGTCGCGATCAGAGTCTCATTTATGTAAAACTCAGCTCTATCACCCGGATAAAACGCAAGGTAGCAGCTATAGTTCGATCCGACGGAAAGGACAGTACCCCAAATCGTTTGAGTTTCACCAGATCCGCCACTATTGTGTGCATATATTCTCAGCTGAGAGGAGACAAACTTAACAACAAATCCCGCAGAGTACGAAGTGGTTGATGACGGAAGTTCTGTGCCAAGCCCCGCAAAAAATTCATTTTGACTGTTAAATGTTGCAGACGGCCTTAGAACAAACCTAAAAAATCTTACCTTGTCCCAGCTATGTTGAGTAAATATACCCGTATTCCATATTTTCTCCGCACGAGCCAGATCATCATCGGCGGCACCATGGCTGCCGTTACACGCAAAAGTTATAAGGCCTGTGCTGCCAAAAGTAACCGACCCACCTGAAGATGTATTTACTGTGTATCCAGCCCCAGTTGTATTTAGCTGCTCTTGAAAATATAAGTCGTCAGATGTTATTGACTGAACAGATTGAATTTTTGTGTTTTCGCCAAGCGTTAAATCAGTACCATTAAAGCGGATATATTTTCCAGCAGTAGTATCACCAACATCCAATTGATAGACAGAGCTGCTGTACCCAAGGAAGAAGCCCGTTCCGCTTCCTGGAGTTGTCTTGCCACCTTTTACCGAGCCACCAGCAGACATGGTGATGCCGCCGCCGGTAATGGTTGTGCCAACGGTTAAAACGTTGTTGGTGGCATCTGCATCGGCTTGCCAAGCACCTGAAACACGCAATGAAACAGTTCTGGGCGTTGCATCGGTGTCAACCCAAATGTCGCCGTCAACTGGCGAAGATGGCGCTGATGCTTGGCGGTATATAACGTTTTTGGTTGCGCCCGTGGCAATGCCAGTAAGCTTCGTGCCCTCGGTTGAGTTGATGTCACCAAGATCATTTGGGCGGTCGGTTAGGTTCGCATAGCCAGAGCCGCTTTGGATGACCAGTGTCCCTTGCAGTGTTAGCGTAGTCCCGTTCCACTGGACAAAGTTGCTGGCGTTGCCTTGAAATAAGAACGTCCCATCGTTAGCTATGTAAACTTTCCACGCCGAGCCATCGTAGTAGCCCAGGCGAGTTGAACTCATGTTGAGGCCCGTAGCGGCCGTGCCGGTCAGGTCGGCACCACGGATAACAGAGGCCACACGACCAGAAGAATTTAACCCCGTGGCGACACGGCCATCGGTTAGCTCGGTTGGCCTGCTGGTTAAATTTGTAGACCAGTTGGCGCCTAGTGTTGCGTTAAGATCGCCAGAATAAGATAGAGCAGTTGGGCGACCTGATGCATCAAGTGTTATTTCTCGTATAATTGCAAAATCGATCTCAACAGTTCCGGCAAGAGCACTGTAATTCGCGATGAATAGTGGCCTCACTGACCGTACGTTTGTGTGCAGGGCAGCTGGAGACAGTGGGTCACTGTGTGCTACGGTATCACCAGTTGCGGCGCTGCCCTTAAAATATCCAATATACTCAGTCCAAGATGATGGCACTGTGACTGCTGCTCCGGCTATATAGTGCTGGCTAGAATATGTGTTCACACCAGTCGCATTAACCAAAGTAACATCATCAGAGGCAACGCCCATTAACCCAAAATAACAAACACCGGTCCCTGCAGTTTGTCTGGCACGAAACCGAATCTCGTATAATTTATTTGGGTCTACGGCCGTTAACTTCTTGTGTGCACCCCAGAACATATCATTACCGGAGTTGTTGCCAACACGAAGAATCCAACCACCACTTGCGTCAGAAACCCCAACTCGGCCCAACTCTGCAGAGCCATTATAATTTTGCCAATGTAGCTCAGCACCAACCACTCCAATATCATCTGTAAATAACGCCCCGCTGCTGTATTGGTTTAACATATAATAATCAGCGGGTTTATCACTGAAATTACCGAACCCACTGCCACCAATAATGGTTATGTTTCCGCTTATGCTGGCGCCAGTCGCATTTAGAATACCCGCGGCAGTAACACTGAATGGTGATGTGGCGCCGTCGTACGTGCGAATGGCATAGTCAATTCCTGAAGCATTGTGCACCCCAATGCGAGTTTCATAAACACCTTGAGTAACACGGATAGATCCAGTTGTCTGAATGGTGAGCGTGGCAATCAAGACGCCGGTTGTAATTTTAGCGGCAGTAAGATTGGCAATCTTTGTTGAGTCAATTGCGTCACCAGCAATGTTGGCGTTGATAAACGCAAGATCAACTGGATCGACTGCTGTGGCCCATGGCCCAAGTCCAAGGTCTTCTGGATCAACCACAATTGCAGCAGTGCTAAACACAAGCTCATCGGACATCTCGCCAGGACCAAAAGCGTCGTATGGCCGATACCGCAGATAGTAATTGATACCAGACTGTAGCCCAACAATTGTCAGAGCCGAATCAGCACCTTGCAAAATACGATTCAAATCGTCTGGAGTAAACGACGGAGTTGTGTCCAGCCACACCTCCATCCCCGCAAAGTCAGCATCAGTTGGGCGATTATAGCTAAACTTCGCCGAGTAAGCACCCTCGACGATGTTGACTCCTGTAATGTTGTCAGGAGCTGGGTTTCGAACAGTTATCTTCGCTGGGCGTTGGCTTGAGCGGTTTTGGCGAGACCACTGATAAACCTCAAATAACAGCTCACGGCGTGGGCCAGCGAGTGAACGATAATGGGTTACGTCAGCCCGATTGCTATCTTCCTCGTTCATGGCCAAGTCATAAGTAAACTGAGGGGTTGTCCTAACAGCTTCTCGCAGTATTTCTCCGTTATCCGCGTCATAAACTAGAACTTGGTAATGGCTAAAATACTGGTCTTGTGGACCACTACCTGCTGGGCGACCTGTAATTGGGTCAAGCCACTCGCGGTCAGACGACCGACGCCAAGCTACAGTTACATTGGGACCGGTAAAATCGGTGTTGTTACCCTGGCCGGCAATTTCAAGGCCTGTCACGTTAGGTACAACTAAAACAACTGGAACTTGGTCGTCATCTGGATGGTCGTTGATCAAGTCAGTCACGGTGATTGTAGCCCGCACGCCATGACCAGATTCGACCGCATTTACGGTGATAGATCGTGCCTCAAATTCGTAGGTTGTTCCATCGCTTGGAACAACTACAACGCCCTCGTCATCTGCGGCTGTTCCGTACTGCCAACTTTCTTGGCCCACAACTCGGTAATAAATTTTTGCGTAGCTGTAGTTGTCATCAGCCGGTGGTGTGATAAGAACCTCAATGCTTGACAATGTTCCAGCTGGAGTTGGCGGTGTATTGGTCGCCTCACTCAATGAAATGGAGAGAACAGGACGTGCTTCTTCCGGCGGGTCTTCAGTCGGAGTGTTAACTGGTGGAACAAAGATTGCCCGTGCTGCACCACCAAAGCCTGACATATCAGGCGGCGTCATGCCATACCCAATGTAGAATGAATGGCGTGGGCTTTCACCCAACCCATCCTGTGAAAATGCGACCACTGGAGAACTTGCCACGCTTGGAGGAGGTCCACCTAAGCCAATACCAAATTTCGCGGTGACCTGTTCAATTTCTGGAATGTCATTGATCAAACCATCAATGATAAACAGGGCTACTCCAGGTGCGCCACCCGCGCCCCAACCACCGTCAAATCCATTGGCTGACGGACCACTTGCGTTGCCGTAGGTGTAGAGAGTTGAGCGGATGCCATCGCCGCCGCTTACATCGACGTCACCATTAACACCAAAGCTATGCCCGCGGCTGATGCATTTAAACGAGGCGCCACCATTACCACCAGCACCACCAGCTGAATGGGTTTCAACAGACGAGCCGCTAAAGAAGTCCTCCTCCCACATTGAATTGTGGCCAGTAGATCCAGATGTTCCCATCATTGAGTCTGGGATACCGGTAATCGTGTTTGTGGCCGCATCAAATGCGATGTTGAAATTTGGGACTGTTGTTACAGCTCCTTCAACAGTATACCCCGCAATGCTATTGTAAGAAGTTCTGGGTGCAACCCCTTTTAATCCGCCACCAGAGACAGTTGGACCAATGTATCCAGCGGTACCGAGATTCTTCGTGTCAAACAGGCCACCTGGTGCCGGCAGTGGTTCATCGACGGCGTCAGAATCTGACCACGGAAGTGCGGCCGCACCTGTGAGGCCACGACCTTTACCGTTGTATTTTCCGTTGGTTTGATTATGGCCGAGCACCCACAGCTCAACGTTGTTGAAAATTGGCAAATCAACGCCGTCATCCAACTGCAGATCGCCAAGATAGTAATAGCGGCCAGCCGCGAACGTGGCCCCACCAACAATCCCCGTGCCACCTGTGATATGGCCCACACCACCGCTAGGAACAATTGTCACACCAGCGTAAGTTGCGAGGTTAACCCCTAGGGCGGAATAGGCGGCATCTGGGATGACAGCATCATCAGGGGTTTCGCCTGGCTCATCCGGGTCCTCAGGCGCAATTGGCCCTGCTGGGGCTGTTGAGGCAAAGAGCTTAAACTCAACCTCACCAGTTTCCCAGTTGATGGCTACCCGTTGAACTTCAAAAACACGATTCAATACCCCACCAGTCATGGGGTCTTTAATTGATGGCAAGTCCCCCAGAACTAAATCGCCAACCTCAAGATGCATCATCCAAGGTTGACAAACTACAGTCATGATCATTGGAGGGCCAGCGAATCGATCACGCGCGCGGTCAAACATCCCTTCCAACGTTGTCGACGTATGGCGCGAACCGTGAAGCCCACGGAATGCCATCTTTGTAGGAACTGTTTTCTTATTCTTCGCAATGCTGGTATTATCACGAAGAATCTTCTGCCTGGTCAGTTTATTTCTGGTATGGTCCCAATTCCATTCAATTGTGATGAGGTTGCGAATCGATTTTTCGTCTAAGTGTACTTCAGATGGCTTAATGACACATGAGGTATCCAAGCGCGCGACGTATGGTGAACCCGCAAGAACGTTTGTTAGACGCTCAATTCCAAGCTCACCATTTGAATAAACAACTGGCGCCGATGTTGCCAACGCGTGACACTGCTCTTGCAGCCATTGCTTGGCATCGGTTTCCTTTTCGCCTACAAATCGAACAATGAACGAATTTTCTGGGGTGCTAATGTCCCAGATATCACTACCAAACCCAACAAAATCAGAAGTTCTGATCAAACTACTGTTAATTCCGCAATTCCACTTTGTAGGAAATGATTTTCCAGGTTCAGTATAGTAAGAGCCTGTTAAAATGCCAAGCATTAACTCAATCAACGGCATTTCAAGATAGACAACTGAGGAGACTTCAGTTCCACGTCCTTCACGAGAATTGGTTTCAGCTTTATGTTCTGCTGGAACTGTGTTTAGCGCTCCACGACCAGTGGCCCCGTCAACAACAAAGCAAAGACCAAGTGTTCCGTCAGTTGTAGTATCATTCCAACGAATAATTTCCTTGTCAATTTGAAGATACCCTACCTCATCACCCACCGCGTCAGTGAATGTTGGGCCATGAAACATTTTCTCCCACCCAGTAACCGAATAGACAGGAACAAGAAGCTGCGTTGGCGTCATATTGGCGCTCAACGTGGTTACATCGGGGGTGAAGATATCAACTCTCTCAAATCGTTGAATATCTGAGCACTTAAAGTCATACTCATTTCCATCGATAAAGAGGTCATCAATGATTTGGGTTTGGACGTTATTAGTTTCAATGTCGGCCCAGGACATTCCGACGTACCCAAAATAGGCACGAACAACGCGGTGGCGTAGACCCATGCCCATTACGTCATAATCATTGATTAACGTAGTAAGTGAGCCATCAAAATCAATGACACGAAACGCGTAATCACCAATGGTGCTTGAGTTGCGCTCAGGTTGAATTTCAAGGCTGGTTCCATTTTGGTCTGATAACCAACCATCAAATACAGTGAAACCACCTGGAATGGTAACGGCGTCAGCGCGGGATGTAAGATAAAACTTTTCAGACCCCGCGTCATTCATAGAAATTTCGATGACGGTGATAGGCTCGTTATCAAGTCTGTAATAGTATTCGGCAAAAGCGGGGGAAATTGTACGCATTATCAGATCCCGATTGCGTTAAAGGACAAGCTGATATATTCGGTCACTTCCAACCGATTTTCTTTAATTGCTTTGCTAACCATCTTCATATTAGTTTCAACATCGGGAGAGGCAATTGAGCCATACACATCTACTGAGAAAGACGACCCATCAAGCACCGATGAGTAAAACTCTCGAAGCTGGTCAAGCTCTAGCTCATTAACAAACACGGTTGTGAAAACCCATGGGACCCGTATAAAATGAGTCCACCGTGAAAAAATCCCATTTAACGATTCACGGTCTATGAAATTGCCTTCAAGACCACGGTCAATAACCTGCATGCCAATTTCAAAAGTATAGAGCACACCTGCGGAGTGGCCAGACATTAGCATGCCGCGATCTTTGGCTGTGTATGTAAAGACACTCATGTCCCAGTACCTCTTAACCGCATTCCGTTGGTTGTGTTTTCTTCAATCAGCACAAAATCGGCTTTGCCGATTAGCTCTTTGAATTCGTTAAAGATCTTTTTGGCATCATTTCCTTGAATTCCGCCGTAGATATTGATTGTCGGGCCTTGTTGCGCGACAGCCTGTTGCTGTGGTGCCATTGTTAAACCTGACGTTGGAACACTTGCGGCTGCACCACCCATCGCTCCAGCTGAGGACGATACCGAACCTCCACCTGCCCCGCCGCCACCGTATGACGTTCCACGAATGCGATTGACCTGAGACAAGGCATTCAACCAAATCAATCCTGCAAAAATGGGGCCCATCGGCCAACCCCATTCAAGGGCTTTCGCTGCGCCAACGCCGGCCGACACAAGGGCGTTTGAAATACCAGCAGCTTTGTTTAACTCAAATTGCTTCCGACTCTCACGCGCTCCGCTGGCTGTCATCTGGACCAGCATGCCCGTGTACGTCAGTGCCTGCGCGTCCCACGAAGCTCCTTGAACTTCTTCAATGGCGTCAAGGTAGCTCTTATACTCATTGACCTGTTCATGGCCAAACGCACGAACCATTCTATTTTCTTGTTCGCGGTATTCTCTTAGCTTGGTAAGGCGGTCAAGTTCAACCTTGTCAAGCAAGGCAATTTTTTCGTCCGCAAGCAGTTGTTCGTTGCTTCGAATAATTTCAAGACGTTCTTGATACTCATTTTCAATTTGCTCCGTTTCATTCATCAATGATTCACGGAGGTTGTCAATATCCTTGCTACGAAGAGTCTCAATTTCTTCGTTCATCTTTTCTTCGTTGCGGACCATTAGGTCCAGCTGACGGGCACTTCCAGCGTCGGTATTCTCCAAGATGATTGCTTGGCGACGCTCATAAGAGGCCCGAATTGCCTCTTCTTCCGTGGCAAGTTGTTCGATAAGCGATTCAAATTCTTTTTCGCGCTGTTTCTTCTCAGAAGAACCCTCAGTCCGACCACGAGGAGCACCAGTGCGGAATTCAGCCAAACGATCAGACCCCTCAGCAGCTTGGCGACGGGCATCACGTAGTTGATCGTACGACTGGCGAGCTTGGTCAGCCGCTTGGATTTGATCACGGAACGACTGAAGGGCGGCATCCCGCTCCTGTACAATTAAGTCGATGCTCTCAAACCGCGCTGAGTTGCTCGTCTCCCAACGGTTGGCAATTCCCTCAAGAACGGCATCTGCATCCTTGTTATTCTGGATGAATACCTCATCGATGACAGCGCCAGCTTTATCAAAAACACTTGCTGTCTCAACAGCCAGAATTTGAAGGAGACTACGGGTATTCTCAACCCAGTTTGTGGCTGCATCGGTCAAAAATGAGAAGAGACCTTCGCCTTCCGTTCCAATAATTTCCCATGTTTGTGAAAAGATCTCACCAACAATCTCAGCGCCATTGGAGATGTCCTTCGCCCAACCGTCAAACTTTCCAAGGATAGCCCCGAGGTATCCCTCAATCTGACCACTGGCGATCATATCAGTCAGCTCTTGGATTCCTGACGTGGCACCTCGGATGATGTCCTCGAATATCTCGCCAGCGCCTAGCTCACTGATGCTCATGAAGAGTTGATCAGTTGCGTCGCCTAGGTTGGAGAGCGCTCCGTTTAAGGTATCGGCTTGGCGTGCCATCGCCCCAGCAAACTCGACTTCTCCAATTCGCTGTAGGTATTCCTCAATCTCTCCAGCCTCTTTACGAACTGTAGTTGCAACGCCACGGAACGTAAAGGTGACGTTATCACCCTCTTGGCGAGCCTTGATGCCAAATTCCTTCAGGCGCTCAAACTCACCTGTGGACGCATCTGCAACCGCTTCAATAAGCTGGTTGAGCTCCTTGCCCATTGCCGACGCGGTATTGCCGTATGCACGTAGTGCTTTTTCAGATGGGCTGAGACCAAGGTTGGTCAGTTTAATGAAGGCGTCAGTTGCCTGCTCAACACTGTATGGCGTGGTGGCGGCAAAATCCTTCAAAGCGTCGAAGGCAACCGCAGCTCGTTGAGCAGAGCCGGTGGCCGTTTCTAACTGTGCTTGTAGTTGTTGGAACCGACGCGTGACGTCGACAAACTTAACAAATGCCGCGGTGGCCGTTCCGACAATGGCGACGCGACCAATAAACTTGCCCATTTGGTCGGCAAATTTATTGGTCGCTTTTTCAGCTCGTTCACCAGAATTCGCAAGGCCGTTAAGGTCCTTGGTGGTCTGTGTAACGCCACGAGATTTAGCTACTACTTCTAACTCAGCAACATCAGTCACTTAGCATCACCTCGCGTCGAACTCGATCCAGGTCCTTTAGGAGTTTCACCTCCCAAGGTTCCAATTCACGGCGTGTCAAACGGGCCCACGCTTCAATCTCATTAAATGACAGTTGAACATCGCCTGGTACAATCTCCACGAACCACTCCCAAAGATACTGACATTCAGTTGGGAGTGGCTCATGCTGCTCTAATTCTTTTGGCAACGTACCAGTCTGTTTATAAATTTGTTGCAGGTGAACTTTAAGCGATGTTTTACTATCTTTCGGCCTCTTTAATAATCGAAACTCCCGCCGAGCATACTCAATTATTTGATCGGCGGCGAACTGAAAAAACGGATGCGGTTTCCAGCAAACCTATCAATCTCTTCAGATATCTGAGGAGCACGAAGTAAAAAATCGCGAAGAGAATGTTCGTTGAACGGCTTATCGAAATTCCACCCCGATACCAACGACACAATTTCATCCATCTGGCATTGTTCAATTTTCTTTGCACGTTCATCATCATCTTTAATGGCCGCGATTCGAATAGCGTTACGCATATTGCGTTGATGAACACGGCGGTACTCATCTGAGTCAATGCCACGCACAACAAGGTACTTCTTGGTTGCGCGGCCGTCAGGGCGTGCCAAAAACATTTGTCGACCAGCGTTGGCCTCTTCACGAGTGCAAAAGTCATCAAGTGATAGGTCATCCTGCTGATCGATGTCAACAGTTTCTTCTTTCTGGTCGACTTTGGGTTGGTCTTGATTTTCCATGTTACACGTTCCTCGTAATCTTGATGTTGGTTGCTTCAGTGCTGTCGTACAACGCCTGGAATGGCATCTGAAGGATGATCGAGCCTTCGCCAGACGTGTCAGGTTGGCCGCCAGTATACTTAATTTTTGGCAGTAAGAACGTCATCCCAGAGCCACTGCCACCCAAGGTAAAGCTGAGTGATGAAGAGGTCTCGTTGATGAACTTGTTCAACATTACTTCATCTTCGAAGTACGCTGAGAGGCTACCGGTAATTAAACTGCGGCCGATGGTAGCCTGAAGTCCTGAGATGCTGCCAATCACCGGGTTGGCCTGGAGGTTGTTATTGAGGTTGATTGAAACCTCAGTCACAATCGCAATTGCGGATCCACCTTCGTTGATAGCACCTGAGAAGCCGTCATACGGAGATGACGTTGGGGCGGCTGGGTAAGTTGACCCAGCAATGGCCGTGCTGGCTGTTGCGTCCTGGTCCTTGCCCATCATGCCAAATGTGATACCGCAGATTGCCTCTGGGGATACCGTTAATGCAAGGGTATTCACCTCACAGCCGCGATACCGCAGGTAGCGCGTGATGTCCGCGAAATACCGTTCAACCGTGAAGCTGCGACGAACGACACCTGCTTTCAGCACATCTGCGGCCCAGGTGCCACCAAGTGCTGCCTGAAGGAAATCGTCGTAACTGCCATCGGAAAGTTCACCGACGATATCGCCGGCAACAGAACGTTGGCCAAGACGGAAGTCAACCAACATACGGTCATCACGAATTTCTTCAGATTGGAGGGTGCCGCGTTGTAAAGCTAGCGTGGCGCTGTTATGGCGGATGGCTGACAGCGTGGGGGTGGCCGGCGTGGTGCCCCATGTTGTTTCGGCCACGTAGGTCATGCGGTGGCGAGCGCCTGATGCAGTAGTCATTTACAACCTCCTGATTTAGCTGCGCAGGATTTGCGCGTACCATTGAATAGTTACAACCACCTTCCACCAACCGTCCACCGGACGACCCGAGCTGCGACCGCAACTTGTGATTAAGACCTCCTGGTTGTCAAAATATAGTCGATCGCCAGGAGTGAAAACATTCGGGAATTGATCAGCCTTGTCCTTTGATTCTTTCGTTCCCTTGTTTAAGGGGAAGTTTAAATCAACCTGGAAAATTCCATCGACCTCATCATATCCATCACTTCCAAGTGTCGACACACTGGGAAGATTTGGGAGGAAGAAAACTGCACCCCACGCTTCGGCAGTTGGCTTTGTAAACAACTCGTTCTCAAACGCAGTCTTGCCAACAGCAAAGAACTCAGCATCGCGATATGCTTTCTGGAGTGCAGCCTCGACCTTTCCAACACTCATTTTTGGTTTCTCACTTTCTTAGCTTCTTGGCGAACCAAGCGCTCAAACCGGGCTACATTCCGACGCATCATCCCTTGAAGTGACTTAGACGAATAGCCGTCATATTCAATGCGACGGGCGTAGGGTAAATTGTTCGTCATATAGATGCTGTCTTCAGAGCCCGCACTTATAACTTGGTTCACTACCTCGTTGGTAGTAGCTGTTCCGGTTTTATCAACTCGGTCCGTTGTGCCGGTAATTGGGTTCTTTGCTTTCGTCTGCCAGTTCCCGCGCAACCGACCTTCAAGAACTGGAGTGTCTAAGATGATCGCACTAAATAATTGAATTATCACGGTACGACGAACTTTGTCACACTTATCGATGGACTTCACGGCGAAATCGGATATCTTTCTTGTGAAAGGTTTCCCACTCGCGTAAGAAAAACCACCGGGGTTCTTAGCCATGTCTATCTCCGCCTTGCGCCCATCTTGTAGATAATTGGAATGCCAGCTGGTGATAATGGCGTGACACCAATAATCTCCCAAGATATTGAGTCAAATTGAACTTCATCCAATGCACGCGGTTCAAATGACGCGTCTGACGCCGCCGCGATGATATACCTCATGTTGTCAAGCATCAACGGTTGGTCTTTTAGCTGGTTGTCAAATGCCCCTATGGTGCCTTTCGACGCTGGCAACACCACTGCGGTAATTGTGCCATTGGTCGTGACGGTGACAACCGTGCCATCGACCGGGTCAGAGCTAGTGTTCTCCCGTCGAACAATCGGGATCGTCCGACCCTTTTCCTTAATCAGCCTTAGCGCGGAAGCAGCGGTAGATTCGTAGAACCCGCTCATACGCGCACCGTTAGAATTCCGCTGTCCAAGCTGTGCTTTAGCAACGGCTCAAGAAGTGCCCTGGCCTTTGTTAGCTCAGGCTGGGCATTCGTGATTCCCGACTCGGCGTATTGGGTCTCAATCACATCAACCTTTTCTCTCACCACCTCACGACCCGCGCCCGTAGGCATTAGGTCTTGCGCGATAGCATCTACGGACAGCTGCGACTGGGCTTGCTTGAGCACCGCTGGAATGACGTCTGACGCAATATCGACCCCATCAACCTGAGCTCCGTACCGTGGCCATTGCAGTGGTTGATTTGGGTCTGTTTTTGAACCCCAGAATTGCCGGCGAAACGACTCAATGTAGTCATTAGCCTGGATGAGATACTTTTCAGCGTCGGCATCCACGGATGGAAAGGTATACCCGCGCGATTCAGCGTAGGTTCTTGCCTCGGCCACCGTAATATAGCTGTTGGCATTAGGCTCATCGCCTGTTCCATCTTCAACAATGATCGCCATCGCCGGCTCTCCGTATTACGCGTTAGCTGCTGGTTGGTCATCTTCGCCGTCGTCAAGGTCACCGACCTTCTTAAGCGCCTGCTTGCACACCTTGAGAATTTCCTTCTCAGAGTCGTGCGCGCACTCGAAAACTTGGGTTTCCGACTTGTGGTAAAAGTCCATAACCGCAGCAATTTTTTCTGCAACCTTGTCGTTGTTTTTCAACTTGGTTGGGTCAATTGCAAAAATCACGCCTGCCGCGGGCTCATGACGATCAGAGCCGAAGGACGCAGAAATATCGCGGTGGCGAATGTGAAAATCTCGCACTTTCTCGAAAAGTTCACGATCAATTGTGCCAAGGGTATACAGGATAATAATTTTGCGCGCCATGTTGCTTGCTCCTTTCAAAACCAACTAGAGACCCTCCAGTTGGTTTTGTGATGTTAGGTTGTATTACTGGGTCAGCAACATGACGCCGGCGGTATCCTTGTTGTCCGTCGCAGTCTTGTCCCAGTTGGTGCCAGTGCCCAAAGCGGCATCGGTCGGAGATGCACCGCCATTGGCCTTGTCCCAGGTGTAGCCCTTAACGCCGAGGTTGTAAGTCCACTCCGCTTGGTAAGTGCGCTTGATGTTGTTGGCGCCAGTTTTTTCTTCGATGGCGGCGTAGAAGTCATTGTTCTGATCAACAAGGACCGCATTTTCCACCAAACCCAACGTCCGGTAGTTATCCGGAGTGCCCGTAACAATCAAGTTCGGGCTGTCAGTGATAACAAACAGACGACCAAACGCATCGGAGACAACCGCCACAGTTCCAAATTGGAACAACTGACTGCCGTTGGCGACCGCGTTCAAATGCAGGTCTGTCATTACCTTGGAGTGCATAACCCAGGCGCGGACTGCCGCAGAACGATCGCCAAACTTACCAGCCGCGGTAACAAGGCCAGCAAAGTCAGCTACAGCACCAGTCGCACTATGCTTCAAGGCCGCGACGGCGTTGATGGCCGCACCAGTGGAGTTGATGGCCGCGTTGAGCATATCCTGCATCATCGCCTTTGCCAGCTGCTCACCAATGACCACCGCAGCTTGCTCTGGATTTTGTTGAATCCAGGTATATTGCTGTGGTTCAAAGTCAATCGGTGGGGTACCAGCAGCCACCTTGACCGACGCATTTTCCAGGTGCGCCAGAGCAGCGGCTGTCACAGCAGTGCTGGATTGGTCGTACGCATTACGGCGACGAATCAAACCAGAGATTGCTTTGAACGAGGCTTCTAGCGAGAAGTCACCTTGGTTCGCCGCAGGACGCAGAATGATTGCGCCACGACTGGCCTCATTGAATTTCGCTGTTTCTTGTGCGACGACTTCAGTCATCGCGGCGTAGGTGTATTGGTTAAACACCTTCAAGTCAAATGCCATGTTTCACCTCTCGTTAACCGTTAAAATTACTGCGGAACGCGGTTATTCGCCCTCAGCCAATCGGCTTTCTGTTGAGGGTTTTTGCATTCCGCCATAGTTTTCGGGAGGTCACCGCCACCCTTACCCTTGTCTTTGCCATCACCGTGGCCACCGCCACCAGTGCCCTTGCTTCCAATAATGATGGCCGCGAAAGACGGGCTGGAACGAAACTCATCGGCAAGCTCGTCCAGTGTCAACGCGCTAGGACTCCCATCCGCGTTGACAACTTTCGTTACGGCCACACCATCGGTAAACTCAGGCTTGAGCCGCGCTTTGACGTGTGGCAGAATAACATCTGGCGCGGTGCTGATTCTCGCAGCAATTTGTGTTGCGACGTTATCGACCAACAATTTGTTAAGCGAGCCCGTCATAACACCAAGTTGATTTTCATACTCTGACTTCTGTTTGTCCAACTTACCTTGCCAAGATTTTTCGAGCGCATCAACATCGCCCTTTTTCTTGTGTCCTTCTTCTTCTTCTTTTTGTTGCTTGGACTTAAAACTATTCAACTCTTCTTCTAAGGTACGTGACCGTTCTTCTGCTTTTCGAGCACGTTCTTTTTCATGATCTTTTGCACGTTTCAAAGCACCGGTGTCTTCCAAGTCGTCGACAAGCAAATGAAACTTGTCATCTTTCTTGGTGTAAAGCTTTTGCGTTGCCTCATCGACACCGTCAAGCGAGTCAAGCACAAGTTTGAGTCCCATATCATCCTCTCTGTTTAAGGTTTACCAACACCGGCTCTTTCAAAAACAATCGGAGCCTTTTTCCTCATTTCATCGAGCGTGAGTGGTTGGAAGTCACGACCGAGATTGAGCCTTGCAAATTCATCTGCTGAAAGACCACCTTGACGAAACAATTTTGCACGAGTTTCACCAAGAGCTTCTTCTTGAAACGTTTTTGACTGCCCCTTAAGCCATTGATAGTAACTCAAATCGGCTGAAACGTAACCTTCAGCGCTTGAGCGTGTTCCTCCCTCATCAGGGATCGCATATTTTTGGTTAACTTCGGCGATTGTTGTGCTGCGACAGCCTGGGTGGATGGGTGGAAGTGGACCTTCTCCTATTGGAAAAACCTGTTGATCAAGACTGCGACATTGGATGGTCGTTTTTGAATCTAAGGTTGAGATCCATCGATACCCCACCAAAATATCGCTGTTAGCCGCCCATACGGCGGCGCGCGACGTCGACGCAACATGCTGAACTGACGTGCGAACAACCATCGCGGCGTTACGCTCATCACGTGCAAGTATTCCGTCTTGAAAATTATTGGCCTTTGTGCCACGGATAAGCGTGATGATCTGTTGGTTAGTTAACCCGTTCGTAAAACCCTGTCGAATTGTGTTGTTAATCATGGCAATTTCGCCACGCGTCCAATCTTCGACGAACGGCGTAAGCAGCTCACCTGTTGCGGAGATTGGCCTGGCCAAGGTTGCCGCATACGCATTCATTGCCGAAACAGCTTGGACGCGGGCAGATGCAGTAGTTAGCTCACGTAAAAATGCCGCTTCAAAATCTGCCTCATCACCAGAGAGAATGCGAAGCTGGTCGAATAATTTACGCGACCACGTTTCATACGTTTGCTCTTGCTGCAGCTTTAACTGGCGAAGTAAATCGTCGAGTTGTTGACGAGCCGCTGGTGAAGCGGTATCTAACAGGCCAACTGTCTCACGCACGGCACGGTCTAATTGGCGTGTCACTGATGCATAGTCACGAATCATGCCCGCTTTAATTCTTTCAAGCAGAACCTGATGGCGAGTAGCAATGTTTACCGCGTGCTCGTTAGCTGGGCGTGCGGTGCGGGGCTTTTTAGCCATTGTTGGTGACTACCTTATCAGACTGAACATCTTCGCTAGGTTGGTCTAAGCTGCTTGTGCCAGCCCCAATCCCTTGGCTCATCTCGTTTTCAAGCTGGTCTTTGGCTTCCTCATCATCGAGATGCGCCTTCCCAGCGGCCCGCAATTGTGCACGCATTTCTTCGAACGTGATTGCGCCAGACATCCATGAGGCAACGCATTGTTGTTGTTCTTGTGGCGTCATAGTTGAAATCGTGAAATCAGTTGGCAGCTCAAATTCAATCGCGTCGTCTCCAGTTGAGGACACAAAGCGTTGAGCTGCCTTAAGGGCATTTTCGTAGGCGGCCGAAACATTCTTTGAGATGGTTGACAACACCGAGGTTTCAGCCGCCTCTTCTTGGCCAGCTTCAGTGGCCGTGCGCTGCACATCCCGTTGCTCCACCAGCTTCGCGCCCAAGGCCGTCATCTGTCGCTCTTTCTGGTCCATCGCCTCTTTAGTCATGGTGTTTGGTGCAACTTGCATCAAGCCAGCTGCCCCGTTCTCTGGCAGTAGCACGCTTCCACGTGAACCCAAGAACACCTGTCCCTTCATCACATCATCAACCCATTGTTGCGTCAGGCCTGAGAACCAAGGGGTCGGCTGGCCAACCATGTAGCACGCATCTTCATAGTCGGCGCTGTTCCGGTAATGCGCGATGTTTATTGTGGCGATGTCATACAGCGGCGGTTCATCAACCGTGGTGTTGTTGTTATCAGAGCCGATGAAATAAAACGGAATGGTGTCCATCAAGGAACCTGAGTTGTCACGCGGGAACACACGGTCCTTGAGGATAAACTCTTCTTGCTTAGCATCAGCACCCTCATTGCGCACCCAGGTCTCCACCGTATAGATGCGGCCAGTTGGCGCGACTAACGGCCCATTCACATAGGCGGTGGGCGCAAAGCCATTGCGAATAGCTTGATCGGCAACCTCTTCAGGTGAGTAGATGCGCAGGGCACGCCACTGGTCCTTGACCTGCTCTTCAAACCCATCGTCCGAGGTCACATAGGTCTCTTCCAACACAACCAAGACAAGCATTGACTCAGCACCAATCTTCTCAACACGCCAGTTGATGATTGCCAGCGGATGGTAACGGCCAATGGTCGGGCGGATGTTAAACGCCTCTTGTTCGGCGATTGAAACAAGGCCTGAGGTCGTTGGGTAGTCCACATAGAGCCCTGAGCGGCCAAATGAGGTGGCGTCACGCAATGAGGCCTGTGCAAGCAGGGGCAAACTAATGCCCGAGCCATCGGCGTCTTCCTCGAGGTCTTGAAGCGTGGATGGAATTTCTACCACCGGCTCTTTCTGTGTCACCTGTCCCACAAGACCACGAAGTGTGCGTGCGGTAACCGGGTAGAAGACGGCACGCGCGACGTACGCAGTGTAGCGGTCGGTGTTTTGCTGGCTGGTGTCACTGGCATTCGGCTTGGGAAGATAAACAGTCGTCTTACCCTTTACTGCATCCTGACCATCGATGCAATCTGCGATAAGCGCCCATTTCTTTTCCATCAGACGATATTCAGCGTGCCTGTAGTTGATCTTCGGCATTTATCGTATCCTCAAGTTGACACATTAACGGTCAGTTTTGTTGCTGCCCGGTTGTTACCAGCAAGCACGCGGTATCGCACAACATCATATGGGTGGTCTTCAGAATTCGTATCGACGTCATCTGGATCATCATCGTCACGCGGCAGCACTGGCAGCGTCGACCGTGCCCCGATGCAATGATCCATCACAAAGAAACCTGGTTCTTCAGCCGCGTAATCCTTGGTTGTGGCCTCAAGGCGCTCACGAAGAAGTTGCAATCCATTCTTACGTGACCCTGGGCTCTTATCAGAAACAGTCCACATGACGCCATGGTCACTCATTTTCTTTTCGATGGTGTCAACGTCTTTTTCCTTGACATCACGAATCTGGTTGTCAGCAGGCCCGGCTGATGGCATCTTCGACATCCATTTTTTCGCATAAAGTTCATTGTCCCGTTTGAGAATGCCCTTTGCGATATCCTTGGCCGACATCTTTAGGCCTTCATTTGTGCCAATGGTCTTAGTGCCATACCACTCATGAAATAAAATCAATGAACCTTTTTTCGGGCAGAACACACGGCCACCCTCCAACACAACTTCTTCGCCATTAGCTTCTGCAAACCAACCTACATAGAATGGGTGAGTTGAGCCCCAGTCAAACCCACGATCAAGGCGCCATCCTCTAGGAATCTTAAAGCGAGGCAATACCACTCTATCTGACCAGACATCATCAAGCGCACCACCTGAGGTAATGTCCCAATCACCCCACAGCCAGGCACGTCGCTTGTTCTCTTCTTTAATGCTCTCCAACTCCATGATGTACTCAGGAGTTAGATAGATGTTCTCTTTATAGGAGCCAAAGATGCGGCAACGGGTCTTAACCGTAATTTCTCTTGTCTGTGTTTGTGGGTTAAAAACCTCAATCTCACGCTTCACCATTTTACCGGGGCTCGCAGCATCGATGTATTCGAGCTTCACCCAGTTGTGCCCAGGACCATATGGGTTGGTGGTCGCGAACACCTCTAGTGGAATTGGGGGCAAGAAATACTTCTTCTTCGTTTGTGGGTCTATGGCTGGATAATCCTCAGGGCGAAATGACGAGCGATTAAGGCTCATCATCATGTCATAGAGCTCACGTGTGGCATGCTTCGTCAGCTCATTCCACCCCACAAACGGATATTCGTGACCGTGGTATGCCCAGTAGTCTTTCTTGTTCTTCACCACCCGAAAGAGGAGTTCCTCGCCTGTTGGCCACGTCCACTTATAGTCGGCTTTCGACTCAAGGAATTTTGCGCCATCATCAAATTGTGGGAACCAGCGCTTCGACTTCTGCACAAGGTCGTCAAGGTTCTTGTACTCAAGGTCGAAGATAACACCACGCCAGAATGCGCCGTAGCCAAGGCCAACCAACCGTCGATACCGCATCAACTGAACATCAGTCTTGCCAGGACCACGTGTGCCCTCGTACAAAATATGATGAGCAGGGCACGACATGGCAAGGACTTGGCTTCCACGCAGCGGCTCCCAAACCATGCGAGGCGAGATGATGTCAATTTGTTGGTCGGTCGCCACGGCGTTCATTTTATTTTAATCCGAAGCTCAAATGTCTTATCACGCGCTGGCGATGAGTCAGTGATAACACGGAACAACAAGGTATACTCAGTATTTACTACCCCGCCGGTAATCCAAACAAGCACAACCGTGTTCGTCGGGAAGGTTCCTTGAACAGGGTCATTGATTGGCTCAGTATTAAGCAGCTCGCCAATCTTTGTCAGACCGGCAGGAACAGTCACTGCAATTGAGTCAATCAACTCACCTTCAAGGAGCCAATCACGAAAGGCAAACCCGTAGACGTCAATGTCCACGGGTTTTTGCGTTCCGTAGATGCCGCGCGAATCTTCACGCAAACCATCTTCGACTGTGATCACGGTTGAACCGCCACGCTATCAATGTCGATTGGTGATGCACCAGGCACAAACGGGCCTGAGGCGATAACGCCATCTTCATCCTGAGCCCAGCCCTTGGAGATGTAGAACAACGCATCTTCATCGGCTACCTCAGATGGCACCATGCGGATCGCGCCTTCTGGATAGTTCTGACCCTTGTCCTTCGTGCCGCCGTTAATGAAGCGGATCTTCTGTAGTGACATGCTCTTACTCCTTTGGTTCGGCCGGAACCTCTTTTACAACCAGGTACCGGTGAGAGTGGATGCCGAAATCGGCCAGGTCTGTTGGATGACCTAACACCTTTTCCTCCGCTAATTGGTCGGGTATATCTGGATCCGACGATTTGTTGAAGACCTGTACCAACACCTTCCAATCGGAGGTGTCAGCGTTCTCAATGCGCACTTTCTTCGTCATGGCGTCGCCTTACGTTGGATCACGGAACTCGGCATCGAAGGCGCTGGTCGAAACCGTGCCACCCGATGACAGAGCCTGTGAGCCGCACGTGGTTACGGCTTTCATCACCGTTCCTGTACACAGTGCAACATGGGTTGCAGTGCCGTTGGCGGCGATGCTAATGCCAGACTCCGCGTTCTTGGTGATGCGACGTCCAGACGTGGCCCCGTTGGCAGGGCCGGTGTAGTTCGAGCCAGTCATGCCAGTGCGAGTTGCCAATGCAAGCGTGATCGCGTTAGCACGGTCAGTAGGCTCTGCAGAGCAGATGTACATCTCAGTGCATGTTTTGATATCGTCACACGGCAAGTCAAGCACGGCGTCGGTAATAACTTTTGCCACAGCGTTTCTCCTTAATCACGAACAGAGATCAATTTACCGCGGCCTCTGCGAAGATTGATCACACGAGCAAGTGACACCGCCAACTCACCAGTGATAAGCAGGGTCCCGGAAATCGTTGGGCTGACAACAACCCCATGAATAACAAGCGCAGGGACCGACGGCTCCAACGTCGTTGCTTGGAGTGTATCGATCACCTGCAGGTTGTCGGGCGAGATAAGGAACCCGACGGTTGCGACGCTATCACTGACAGCAGAGGCAATTTGAAGCGAAGAGACATTCAGCCCGATAGCTGAGATGTCTCCGTTAAGAAGAGCGATGGTCACCGCCATGCTATTCACAGGGATGAAGTCAACGGAAACAACAGGCACTTGAAGTACCGGTGCGATTACCGCTGAATCCACGTCAAGAGTAATGCCGGTTGATAAGGTGGTAGATGCAAGAGCAATGGTCACCGCCATGCTATTCGCAGCAATATCGTACTGTGAAGAAAGTGACGACGAAGAAACAGCTGTATCGCTGACCAACCCGGAAGCAATAAGCAAAACGTCCAACGCCGTTGCACCAAGAGTGGTGCTAATGACCAGGGAGTCTGGTGTGATTGTGTAGGCATGCGTAAGCGTTGAAGCATCAACAACAGAAGTTACATCAAGTGAATTTGGCGTTATTGGAGTGGCGGTATCCAGAGTTGTAGTTGCAAGGGCACAGACCACTGCCGCATTGTTTGGCGTGATTGTGTACTCATGGGTAAGTGACGTTGTTTGCTCAGCACAGACCACCGCCATGTTGTCCGGCGTGACGCTGGCCTCAGATGAAACCTCCCACGGAATAAGACGAATGAAATCCAGGTCCATGTCATTCTGATAGCGTGTTGAGCCGGCGGTGATAGTTTGCTTAAAGCGAATCTTACCACTGGTGCTGGTCTTCGCGCTAAGGTTGACACCCTCGTTGCGGTAGCCCACCGCAGCCATGTTTACAGATGTTGACCACGCTTCGACGTAGCCAGATCCATCATCAATCTCCACTAGAACGTGCTGCTGGTACAGCCGAAGCGAGCGTAAGAGAACTGCATTTCTGCGTAAAGGGTAAGGTTGACGTTTTCACGCACAAGATCGAAGACCGTTCCCTCCGCAACTGGGGCACCGCTTGTTCCTGCCTCAGTGAAGACACGGTACGTTCCAGAACCTTCAACACCGAAGTCGTTGCCTGTGTTTGTGGTAGGTGTTGCGGCGTTGCTGCGGGTCCAAGCAGTTCCCGTCACCCCAGTGGACCATGAGCCAAGCCCACTCGTGAATGACTCAGAAACCGTGTTTGCGTAATCGATGTTTGTGCCATCCCACGAGTCAAGGAGGCTTTGATCGTACATCTCGGCAACTGCTTTTGCGACGTTGGCACCAATTTCCTTGCATCGTGCAATGGTGTTACGCTCATCCCGAACTTCGATGGTCATGCACGCGATGCCATTGCGTTTTACGTTGAAGTATTCAATGGTGGTACCTGTTACGCCAACCGCCACCGCATTTAGCTCAGAGTCCGCCGCAATGAGGATATCACTGATGGCAGTTAAGTTACTTTGTGTTGAGTAGTAATTCCAATACGCATTGCCATCGGTATCATTTAACTTTGTGGCATCGTGGAAGTCGATATGGCCCACCACATTATGCAGGAAGACCCCATGTTGCTCGTCAAGAATTTCCTGCCATTCTTTTACAGTGAGAATAGAGCCATCAGCATCAGCCCATTCACGATTCATATCCGCGCTGGTAGTTGTGGAGTTCAAGGCCTCATTGCGCCTGAATCCAAGCTCACTGCCACCCTTCGCTAAGAGTGGGTAGCAATAAATGTTGATGTTCTCGCGAGCTGCGATGCCCTTTGTGGTGGAGGTAGTTAGCCACTCATCCATAAAGCCTTGGAGCATGTGGAAGCCATGCCACTCACCTACGTGTGTGCCGCACTGAATGACAAACTCGCGTTTCGCGTTAATTCCAGAAGGCACCACGCTGTCATCACCCACCCGAAAGCCGTATGAAGGCAGGTTCGAGACGGTGCGTGAGAGGTCATCGCGGTACGTGCCGCCATTACCACAGACGTAGGCGCCAATAGCCAATCGCACGCGTGGAATGAGGTCATCATGGATGAGAGATGAATAGTTGGTTTCAAGTTGCTGCATCCACGCCAGACAACGGAGGCGATGGTGCGGTGGCACAGAAGCATAGTAGCGGGTTGCGACGTCTGGCGTGTCGGTAAACGTCATGAAGCCGCCAGAGTCATCGTAGCTGGATATCTTCACCCAGGTATCAACACCATCAACAGTGTCGCAACGCCATGGCCCGTCATAGGTGGTTTCGTAGACGGAGTCTGTCTCTTTCCCAGTGAGGTCTACGCTAAATGAAAGGGTCTTGCCATTAACGTCTGAGAGACCAACAATCCACTGCTGCCAGGTACTTTCACTAGGATCCGCGTTGTAAACTTTGACATTGATCGTCGGGGTAGACGTATCTGGGTTGGTAATGGTGCTGGTGGACGTATTTAAATTAGAGCCTGGAAAATCAGTTACGTACGCGGTGGTCACATCCCATCCCCTATGTACGCACGTCCTCTTTCAGCTTTGTCTGAAGAGCAACGGCCATTTTTTCCCATTCAGCAGGATCTGAGGCCACCGGCACAACCATTATCCCGCCACGTATCGAAAACTCAGTTTCGTTTTTTGTGACGATTGCAGTGGGTAGTTTCTGGTGCATGTATGGCCCAAGAAACTCGCATGCCCACTTCTTTTCTTTCATCGGAGCGAGTTCATCGCGAAGCACCGATGCCGCGTACTCTAATGGGGTGATGCCACCTGCGGCGAGCGCCATTGCCTTGCGTTGCTCGTCATTCAGGGTTTTATTCCGATCTTTTTGCCCTTTCTTACGTCCACTCCCTGGTGGCTTTGCTCGCTTTGTTTTGGGCGGCTTGACCACGACAGGTTTTTTTGTGGGAGCTACCACCGGCAGATCTCCATCTAAGGTGTGATGTATGGAACACTTTGACTGTTGGAATTTCACGGAGCTGAGTTCCGAGTTCCAATGGGGTCGATTCTAATACTTTTTCCGAAGAGGCGCTGAACAAGGTTCCAAATTTTGCCCGTAAAGTCAGTTTATCAACATTAAGTTGTTGTTTTTCAAGGCGATTTAGTGCCCGGTCGATAATCTGAAGCAACATTGAGAGCAAGTACTAAGTTGTTGTTTTTAAAGGATAAATGGATGTTTTTGCTTCAATGCTCTTTATTTTTATACTTCTTCTAGGAAAAGAAAGAGTAGAATATATATATAATAGGTAATACATGTTAATATGCCCCATATAAATACATTAGACTGGATAATTCGTTTTTAGCCTATAGTGGGCTAAAAAATTCTGAATCGAGAGCATAGAACGTGGAGCAACGCAAAAACAATCAAAAACCAAGAGCAGAGATGCCTTAGTCAATGATTCTTTGATATTTTTATCAAATTAACCTTGAAGGAAAAATTTTATGTCCGCCGAATCTGAGGTATTTACCAATATAAGGTCGCAGTTTATCAATGACATTCAAATTATTCAAAAGAGTTTGGAAAAAGACCCCTTAATTGCAAGGCGCTTATTAAAACAGCATAAAGAAGCCATCGTTAAGTTCATTGATAAACTTATTCTCGATGATTTAGTGAAAAATCGAGGCAATTCTTTAAGGCGAAAAAAAGCACTTGAACGTTGGGCGGACCCCGATTTTCGAGCGCGAATGACTGAGGTTCAACGCGCAAGGCGTGTGCGCGAAGAAGCTGGTGGAACCCTCCAAATGTATTTGGTAAATTCAAATGAATTTGGCGAGTCTGAGTTAAAGGGAGTTGAGGCAACAAAGCTTTTGCGCGTAACACGAGCCGCACTTGATGCCGCGATCAGCCGTGGAAATGGAAAGGCCGTTTACCGTGGAAACTTCTTTAATGCCGATATTGAGTCGTTGGTAACCGTAGTCAAGGTCGTTAAGTCCACCAAAGAACCTATTCCCCTCATAAAGAAGAAAGGAAAATAAATCAAGGTTTACAGGAGACGGCGATCTATCTATAGTTTCTTTCGCTGCTGCTCTTACCGGCCGCGTCTTGCACACCGCCATCTCCTGGTTTCCAGGTCTCGGTTGCTCGTCAAGCGTCCTCAGCAGACCTTGGTCGGTAGGAGCAGCAGCCTTCTTTCCCCACCCCTAGTGCTGAGGTATGGTGGCGGGCCGCGAGCTGAGCGCGGGTGACGAGCAGACCCTCGCGGGTCGTTATATAACCGAGGACAACCCACATGGTCATTTACTGGACCTGTGTTGCCCATTGTATGAGGCGCATAGGATGACAAGCCCCACAAAAAAGAAAATAGCAAAAAGACCAGCCGGTGGTGAGGCGTACGACCTAGCGCTTGAGAAAATTACGAGCTCTGGGCTTGACCTTCACGACTTTGAGATTCTTGGATTCGAGATCCTCGACGCCAACGTGGTCCCCACCCTTCATAAGAGCTTCCGAGCTCGCCACGCGCTGCGCATCAACTACTACCACCCCATCACCCGGAAGCCAATGGTGCCTTGGCCGTCATGGCCTGCGTTCTATCGGCTTCGCTATCTTGCCCAGAAAGCGGTGCAGGAGTTCTCCGACGTCACGGAGAAGGACAAGAAGAAAAAAGACCCGAAGTACGTGCAGGAGCCTGACAGCGGCATCTGTGCATACTTTCCCATGAACGTCGATTGGACAGACATCCTCAAGGACGCGGACACGCCTCTTATCATCACTGAAGGTGAGTTCAAGGCGGCAAAGGCGTGCAAGGAGGGCTTTTATACCATCGGGCTTGGTGGCGTGTATTCCTTCCGCAGCTCGAAGCTTGGTGTTCCCTTCCTGAAGGAGCTGGAAGAGGTTAACTGGGTCAAGCGCTACGTCTACATTGTCTATGACTCTGACCTACGCAGCAACCCACATGTGTGCGATGCTCTCAACGAGCTGGCGGAACAGCTGCTTGAACGGGGTGCGCTACCTCATGTGGTCTTTCTGCCAGATGTGGTGGATGAGGGCAAGACGGGTCTGGATGATTATCTGGTAAGCCTGTCGAACCCCACGGAGATGTTTGCCCAGTTCATCCGCGACACAGCACAGCCCTTAACCCTGGCACGAACCCTATTTGACCTGAACAAGAAGGTCACGTACGTTCGGAACCCGGGGATGATCATCAGCAAGGTCGATGGAATGAAGATGTCGCCCAATGACTTCTCAGGCCATGCCTTCAGCCACCAGGAGCACTCAGAGCAGCTCATTAAATCGGATGGGTCTATCAGCATGAAGGCGGTGCCAGCGGCGCAGGCGTGGCTTCGGTGGCCGCTACGTCATGAGGTTAGCCGCATCACCTACGCGCCTGGCAAGCCTCAGATTACCGCACAGAACGAGTGGAACAGCTGGAATGGCTGGGGCTGCACACCTCGGAAGGGAGACATTGGGCCATTCCTTGAGCTCCTCAAGCATCTCTTTACCGGTGCTGAGCGTGACGCCATGGCGTGGTTCCTGAAATGGTTGGCCTACCCCATTCAGTATCCTGGAACGAAGCTCTTCACCTCCGTGCTCTTTCATGGTATCCATCACGGGACCGGGAAGTCCCTGATTGGCTACACCATGCAGAAGATCTACGGCGAGAACTTCACTGAGATTAAGGAAAAAGACCTTCACGGCAACTTTAACGAGTGGGCGGAGAACAAGCAGTTTATCCTCGGGGACGACGTTACCGGGTCCGACAAGCGCCAGGACAACGAGATGTTGAAGAACCTCATAACCCAGCGGATGCTACGGCTCAACCCGAAGTTCATTCGCAGCTACACCGTCCCAGACTGCATCAACTACTATTTCACCTCCAACCAGCCAGATACCTTCTTTCTCGAGGACCACGATCGTCGCGGCTTCATCCATGAGGTTCTTGTTGGTCCGCTTGACGAGTCATTCTACATGGACTACGTGCTGTGGCTCGATACCACGGGTGGCCCATCGGTCTTTGACTATCTTCTGAAGATAGACCTCAGTGACTTCAACCCATCGGCGCCTGCCTTCATGACGTCGGCGAAGCAGCGGATGATTAGCGATGGCAAGAGTGACCTTGGCTCATGGGTACAGCAGCTGAAGGACAACCCAGTGAACATCCTGAAGATGGGGTCCATCCCACTGCGCTCCGACTTCTACACGAATAAGCAGCTGCTCGCCATGTACGACCCGGAAGGCAAGACGAAGGTCACCGCCAACGGCCTTGGGCGTGAGCTCAAGCGCGCCGGGTTCCGCCAGGCGATTGACGGCCGCCAGATTCGCTGGGCAGGTGGGGCTGAACGGCTCTATTGCGTGCGGAACCAGGCGTCATGGGCAAATGCCAGTGAATCGCAGATCGCGAAGCATTTGAATGAGACATCGAAAGGCCTTAAGCGGAAATAAGGAACGCATCATGTCGAGAAGACTTCCACAAGGCATGGTCGTCGCTGTTGATGGGCCGTATGTCGGCAGAGCCATTCCGCATACCACCTTGAAGTTCAGTGTCGCCCACATACTGGATGAGATTGGCGCAAGCACTGGGATAGTGAATGGAACCTATCGCCATTATTGGCGAGGTCGCTACACCAGCGGCATGTGGATTGGCGAGGTTCACGCTGTGACGAAGGTATCTCCTACATGAACATACTTACACATCGTGTGCAGATTGGCGACCTTATCCGGGTCATTGTCCGCAACACCACGGAATATGGTGGCGTTAGTCTAACCCACCTCTCAGCGACGCTCGGCGTAGACCCTGCCACCACTAAACGGTGGATCGCACGCCTTCGAAGTGAGTACGATGCTCCGATAATTGGAAACCAGAACGGCTATGCTTGGAGGCCATCACCGTTAGCCGAGGATGAAACTTACGCGTTGGCCTTGAGGTCCGTCTTTTGTCGTCAGAGTGTGAAGAAACTTACACGTTTTGAATGTCCTAAGAAAGAAGATTTTTGGTCAATCTAAAAGGAGGAAGGTAATCATGAACAGCAACCATAAACAAGCGCTGCAATATGTTCGCAATACAAACGGTGGTGCTACCCGCCAACATTTTTTTGAGGACCACGACCCGATTGGCGAATTGCTGTGGAACGAGATTTACAGCCTCGACTACGTCATCGCAGACGCTGCCGGCCGCATCCGTCTGACCGATACCGGTGTGCAGGCGCTTGACGAGGTGCAATCATGACAATCATTCGAGATGATTGGAAGCCAACGGAGGGAAACATCAACCTGCTGCCAGACCCGTTGCGGCGCTATATCCATGACTTGGAGACAAATGCGGATCCTGCGTTGACGATTCGAGAGAACATCCGGGTCAAAGAGGAAAACGATTGCCTACAACGCGCCGTTGCTGATCTGAACGTACGTCTTCAGAGCAATGAAGTACATAATGTTGTGCCATTCCCCGAGCCCGAAGATGAGGTCGAAGACGAGACCATAGATGAAATCGCCGCTGCACGATTAGCAACGGCTGATCCCTCAACGTTTATCAGTCTCGAAGATATGGAACTGGCATTTGCTGAACCACCACCTGAGCCGCCTTCTTCAGGAGCCACGGTGAAAATAAATTACGGCGTAAATGCCACAGCTTCGGACGTGGGTGAGCAAATACTTAACATTTTAAAGGAAAAAGCCCGAGTTGATACGATTCTCATCCCGTCGCACTCAAAACAGGCGGAAATGCTGAAACCCGCACCTCGCATCTACAACCATTATTTCAAAGATGTCCGCGCCTTTACCCATATTGACGTGTACCGCGTGCTACAGCTCTTTGCGGTTACTGACCCATGCCTGCAGCACGCAATCAAGAAGCTGCTTGTGGCAGGTGGCCGCGGCGCGAAAGACATTCGAAAGGATGTTGAAGAAGCAGTTGTGTCCTGCAATCGGTTTTTGGAAATGCGTGAAGAAGATCTTACCGCGGCAATGGGCCTAAAGGTGTCACAGCCATGAGAGTCTTTCTCTGGACCATGTTTGCCTTGTTTCTTCTCACGGTGTTGTGCCGAGCGCTTTTACTCATGTTTGTTGAATATCCAAGAAATCAAACTTTTGACCGGCCTACGGAGGTGGTGAGGTTGTTATTTGAGATTGCGTTTCTGATGTGGGTTTCTCATCTTTTATTTTATGGAGAATGACATGAAAATCTATGCCCGAGCGTTGTGTTTGCTGGCCATGCTGTTGAGCCTCCCGCTCCACGCCGCAACGCACAAATACCAGTACGAGCAGGACCAGCTGTTTCAATCAATTCCGACAGATTTCACGCCCTCGCGGCTACAAGGCGGCGCCCCGTATGACTGGCGGGGTATAGGTGCCACCGCGACCCATGTTGACAAAAGCACCGGTTGGGCGTGGAAAAACATCGGTGGAGATTGGATTGACCGCGATGGGGTTCCGCAGGGCTCAGCACATTGGATCACATTTGGCGCAAACGCAGTTAGCGGAGCGACGGCAAGCAGCCGATACTCAGTTGACGTGACCTCACTATTGCGGCAAGTCCGTAGCACGGGAACTTGGAACGCATTTATTCTCAAACCGGGCGCCGTCGGTCGCACTATTGCCGGAGCCAAGCATATTGCCGCCCCGGTGATTAGCGTTGTCTACACCGACGGTACGGCGGAAGCTTTGAGCTGCTTGTATTCTACGCGTCTGACTACCAGCACGGTGTTTGTCAGCTCCAACAGCCCGACCCACGCACTACCCGCTGTGTTGGAATTCGAGAAGCCGAAGAAAGCCGTTTCAAGCGCGGTGTTGCTCCTTACCGTTACGTCGCACCCGT
>Ga0209342_10000565_pt1 | contig 42839 bp, 31 predicted proteins | sample RifCSP16_2_FD_184023 | JGI IMG/M metagenome (GOLD analysis project Ga0209342, IMG submission 184023) | Soil microbial communities from Rifle, Colorado - Rifle CSP2_sed 16_2 (SPAdes) (version 2) | ecosystem: Environmental > Terrestrial > Deep subsurface > Rock core/Sediment | place: Rifle...
GCGGCAGACCCCCGCGTAGACCTCGATGTCGCCCTTCGTGTCGTGCTGGCGCGCAAGCGGGGTCGCCGGGTAGAGCTGGAAGAAGGGGTTCGAGACCGCCGCCGTGAAGTCCGGGATCTTGAACTCGGCCCACGAGTCCACGCCAAACACGATGTCCGCGTACTCGCAGGAGCCGGTCCACCACCACTCGTTGACCATCACGCACTCGATCCGCTTGAACGTGTTCATGACCACTTCGTAGTGCCACTTGGCGTTGCCGATCAGCGAGTTCGAGTTCGAGACGTGGATCGACTTCGTGGGCGTGGGCATGTGCGTCGTGCCCGTGAACATCTTCGTGCCGACCTTGAGCGGCCGGTCACCGTAGTTGTAGTAGTGCGCCGATTCCTCCTTGTAGTACTTCTTGACCCTCACCGTCTGCGTGAGGGGGTCCGTGAGGAGGTTGAAGGGGTCTTCGGCGGCGTAGGTCGGCAGCCCGTTGAAGAACGCGCCGCGGTAGTTGCCGGCGTAGGAGCCGATGTTCCCGGTCGTCAGGCCGATGTTGGCCGTAAGGCAAGCAATGAGGTAGACCGCGCGGTCTTTGAGGTCGTTGTTGAAGAAGTGGTTCGGGCCCATCCCGGTGATGTAGAACGTCTTGCCCTTGTGGAGAGCGAGCTCCGCGGCCATCGCCTCAACCGTGGCAGCCGTCGCGCCGGTGATCGCCTCGACGTCGGCGGGCGCGTAGGAGTTCGCGAGGTGCTCCGCGAGCACCGCGAAGAGCGGCCGGACGTCTGCCGTGCCGCCGGCCACGAGGCTTACCGTGAAGGTCCCCGCAAGCGCCGGGTCGAGGCCCTTTGAAGCGAAGTCCGCGCCGACCTCGTCGCGCGAGACCGCGGCGGGTGCGCCCCCCGTGAGGTCCCAGACGCAGTAGTCGCCCCACTTCGTTCGCAGGGCCTGCGGCAGCCACTGCTCCCGGTGCTCGCCGGGCTTCGGGACCGTGTCCGTCGGCGCGTAGACGCGCGTCTTCGTGAGGGCGGCGTCCGTGTAGCCCGGGACCACCTCGGAGGCGCGCAGGAGCTGCCGCGTGTCCGTGCGAACGAGGAGCGGCAGGTCCGTGAAGTTCTTGACAAAGGCCGCGTCGTACGTGTTGTCGCGGACCATGATGTTCGCGACCCCCAGCGCAAGCGCGGTGTCCGTCCCCGGGCGGATGAGCACGACCTCGTCGGCCTTGTTGGCGGTCGCCTGGTATTCGCAGGCGATCACGATGACCTTCGTGCCCTTGAGCCGCGCTTCGGTGAGCCAGTGGCTGTCGGGCATCTTCGTGACGATCCAGTTCATCCCCCAGAGGGTGACGACCTCGGAGTTCTCGACGAGCGCGAGGTCGAAGTCGATCGTCTGCTGGCCCGTCACGAGCGTGTGGCCCGGCGGCAAGTCCGTGTGCCACGCGTAGTTGTCCCATCCGCGGCCTCCGTAGGCCGCCGCCGGCAGGACGCCGCGCACGTTCGCGTCAAGGAGCGCCATGGCGTTCGCGTACCGGTACATCCCGATGATGCGGGTCGCGCCGAGGAAGGGCATCCCGCCGCGAAACTTGAGTGCCTGCGTGCCCGCCTCGTGCATCGCGTCGAGCATTTCCGGCTCGTAGCCTTGCTGCGCGAGGAGCGCCCTCCCTCCGGACCCCTGGTAGGTCTCGGCGAGGTTCTTGAGCGCCTTGGCCGCGTACGTGTAGGCGTCGTCCCACGAGAGGGCGACGAAGGGCTCCTGGCCTCGCTTCAGGTAGGAAGGGTCTGGCAGCCCGTCGCTTTGGCGTGGGAACCCGTCGTCGACCCACCTCTTGAACCCCTGGCGGATCATGGGCCTTGTGACCCTTCGGTTGCCGTGGACGCGGCGCATGAGCGAGAGGCCCTTCTTGCAGCAGCGCGGGTCCCAGCGGGCTGTCGACTGGTTGCCGTAGATGTCCGTGGCCTTCCCGTACCCGTAGGACGGCCCGATCCGGACGATGACGCCGTTCTTGACGAAGGCGCGGAGCAGGCAGTTGTGCGTGTCGTTCGGCGCGCAGAGGAAGTGGAACTGCGAGTCGGGCGCCTCGAGGTTCCGGTACGTCGCCTCCCAGTCGCGCTGCGGGTACGAGGCGAGCGGGTTCGTGATGACGACGGCCGTAAGGGCGGAGAGCGCAGGCCCGCCCTCGAGCGCGAGCACGGCCCCGGGGCTGAGGAGCCTGGACCCGACGGCAAAGGCCGCGGCCCCCACGGCCGCGTGCTGGATGAACTCCCTTCGCTCTTTCGAGAACCCTTCGTCGACCATGCCCATCCACGCCTCCGGTCTTGTCCCGCGGCGCCTTCAATTCAATGATCGTACGGCGCCTCGGGTTTGCGGCGGCGAAGGACAACCGCAAATCCGGCCCTGACCGTTTCGTACATACCGTATGAGTTTTGGCGGGGCGGCCAGGGGAAGCGGGGGTCGAGCAAGGGGGGTCCTTCACCGGGCCAGCGGCCCTTCGTGGCCGCGTAAAGGAAAGCACCAAAGGCTTATCCCGGCCCCCGAAACGTCGTTCTACCATACCTCAGGAGCGGGTAACATGGCGTTTGCGGGAATGGAATGGGTGCTCGTGCTCGTGGTTGTGGTCGTCCTCTTCTTCGGCGGGGCCAAGGTGATCCCGAAGTTTGCCCAGAGCATTGGGCGCGCGAAGGGCGAGTACGAACGGGGGAAGCTCGAGGTCGAGCGCGAGCTTGCTGCCGAAAGGGCCAAGGCGCCCTCGATCGACAGTTGCGTGAAGTGCGGCTCGAAGCTCACGGCGGACGACGTGAAGTGCCTGAACTGCGGGAGCGTCCGCGAAAGGCCCATGGCGCCCTCCGGCGTCGGTGTCGCCGCGCGCTAGGGGCGTTCCTGCGCGCCCGTCAGGCCGCGACCTTGCTGCGGGGGCCCCAGGGCGCGTCGGCCGGGCTTGCCTCCACGATGCGGACCTCGACCCAAACGTCGTCGCGCCACATGTAGTCCGAAACGAGGGCCTGGACCTTGGGGCGCAGCTCCTCGGGGTCGCCCGATGCCACGACGTGGACCTCGATATCGGTCCCGGGGAACCACGCGTCCGCGCGCCCGGTGCGCACGACCTTCACCGACTGCACGTCTGCAGGGAAGCGCTGGCGGAGGTCCGCGGCGAAAGACTCGGCTACCTCAAGGGTTGCGGGGAAGCACATGGATCCGGCATGCTGGCGGGGGGGTGAAATATAGGTTCCCTTTGCCGCACGTATCAGGGCGGGGGCCCCTCCTGGTTCTCCAGGTCGTCGGGGGCTGCAGGCGGCGGCACGCGCGCCGCTCGCCTCGCGACCTCGAGATCCGAGAAGCGGTGCGTCATGAACGCGACGGCGGCGACCGCGGCGCCGCCTGAAAGCGCGAGGTAGGGCAGCAAGTCCGTGCCTGGCTTGCTGCAGGCACCCGTCGGGTCGCCGGAGACCTCGAAGGCCACCACGGTGAACGAGCGTGCGTTGTTCCACAAAGCGAAGTCCTCGGACGTGTTGTCGACAAGGGATACCCCGAGAGCGGAGGTGTAGGAGATGCTCGTGAAGCACGGCCCGCTGTCGTCCTTGAAGCCGCCGAAGGGCCCGGGGAGAAAATCGACCGAGAAATTCGCGGATGCACCGGGCGCAAGCGCCGGCACCTCGACGGCCCGCAAGGACCGGGACTCGAGGGGCGCCCACGAGTCCGGCGCAAGGGCGGTCAACGTGAGGTTGAAGCGCACGGGTGGGCTCCGGCCCACACCCCGGTTTTCGACCCGCAGGAGCACGGCCTGTGAATCGTTGATCTCGACATAGTACGCGCGCCTCAGGGGCGGCCCCTCGAGCCCCTTTCCAAAGAGGGTGAAGGACTGGACGGCGAGGTCAAAGGAGCCCAACAAGGCCACCGTGACGTTCACGCGGTGCGCGGCCAGGGGCGCCGCGCTATTATTCGCGCCGACGCCCGGCGCGACTGCCGTGTAGGTCAGGGGCAGGCTCGGCGTGCGGCTTGCCAGGGTCACCTCGGAGGGCGCGGCGGCGTAGTCGAACCACTTGAGGCGCACCGCGGCCGTCCTGTTCGGCGCGGTGAACACCGTGAAATGCTCGCCCCAGGGCCCCGTGCCGTTCACGTTTCCCGCTTGGGGGACGCCTCCGGAGTCGAGGAGGAAAAAGCGCACCGTCGCGAACCCCGTGACCTGGGGCGCGCCGACCGTGCGGAGCGTCGCCCACCGCGTCGTGTCGAGCACGGCGCTGCCGGGCGCCTCGACGGCGATGTCGGCTTCGATCCCGTCGGCCCGGAGGAAGTCGCAGTCGCCCGCTCGCAGCGTTCCGCCGCGGACCCGGATCACGAACTGCGCGTTGGATTCGACTTGGCAGCCCGTCAGGTCGATCTCCGCGGCAATGGCCTCGAGGGCCGAGGCCACCGAGGCGTCTTGAGACAAGCGCATCGTGCAGGCCTCCGCGACGAGGACCGCCTGGTCGGCCACGATCCGGTCCTGGGGGCCCTCCGCGAGAAGGGCCGAGCCTTTGAACTCGAAGCGCGCGCGCGGCTCCAGCCAAAGCGTGCGCGGCCCGGTGGCAACCGCGGGGAAGGCGAGCGTCACGTTGTCCATCGTGAGCGCCGCGTCCGGCCCGACGGTCAGGTTTCCGGAGACCTCGATTGTCCGGTTTGCGTGGGCCACGACGTCTGCAGGCTCAAGCGTCCAGTCCCCCCGCGCGCGCCAGACCCCGTCGGGCTCCAGCGCAGGCGCCCCGGTCTCCGCCCGAGCCGCCCCGGCAAGCGCGGTGGCCCCCGCGAGCGCAGCCAGGACCAAGGCCGCGAAAACGGCGAGCCGCATCGCTCGTTTCATGCCGCCTTAAGCCCCCTTGGGTGCGGCCGCGTTTACCGCGCCCGGCCTTAAACTTCTCCACCGCGCGAGGGCCGCGCTTCGCACGAAAGCGCGGCGAAAGGATGATTTGACGACATCCGGCTCAAGGCGACTCCCCGGGGGGGCTGGGGCCCATGGCGCAACGACCTGACGCGACGCGGCCCCGCAGCCTCTTCATCGCGTGCCTCCAGCGCTCCGTCGAAAACTACTCGCTGCGCCGCTTCCAGGAGGCGGCTTTCGCGCGCGGGCACATCCTCGTCCAGCTCAACCCCCTCAACTGCAACCTCGTCCTTAGCGGGGGGGCCCCCCGGGTCTTCCACGAGCGCAAGGGGTACCTCGAGGGCCTCGACGCCGTCCTCGTCCGCCGCGGGAGCGGGATCACCGACGAGGAGCTCGCGCTCATCGACCACCTCGAGGGGGCCGGGTTCCTCACGGTCAACTCCCACGCGTCGATCGCCCGCGCGCGCGACAAGATCCTCGCTTCGAGGCTGCTCGCCACCCACGGGATCCCCGTGCCGAAGACCGTGCTCATCAAGACGCGCGCAGGCCTCGAGGAAGCGTTCCGGCTCATCGGGCGGCCCCCCTTCATCCTGAAGCCCACGAGGGGCACGCACGGCGTGGGCGTGATGCTTGCCGAGTCCCGCACGTCGGCCGAGTCGATCTTCGACGCATTCGGCGTGAACTCCGAGGGGCTCCTCATCCAAGAGTTCATCCGGGAGGCGCGCGGGACGGACCTGCGCGTCGTGGTCGTCGACGGCCGCGTGGTCTCCGCGATGCGACGGCGCGCTCCGCGCGGGGAGTTCCGGGCGAACATCCACCGGCAGGGGGTCGGTGAGCGCGTGCGCCTCTCGCCGCGCGCCCGGGACCTTGCAGTGCGCTCGGCGCAGGTCGCCGGCCTCGAGGTCGCCGGCGTCGACCTCATCGAATCGCGCCGCGGGCCCCTCGTCGTCGAGCTCAACACGTCGCCGGGCTTCGAAGGGCTCGAGCGCGCGACGGGCGACGACGTGGCCGCGGCCATCATCGCCCATGTCGAGAAGCGCGCGCTTGCGGCGCGCCAAGCGCCCCCGGGCCGGCACGCCCCCCCCTTTGCGGAGATCGCGGAAGATTGGCCGTGGGGGGGCGGGGGCGGCGAGGAGCGCGAGGTCTGATCGCCTCGCCTCCTTTCTTGCGGCAGGCGACTCCCTCCCCGACACGTTCAAGTAACCACCTAAGGAGCCGGCCCCGTTGAACCCCCCGCCGCCGACCAAGGAAGCCCGCCTCGAGGAGCTTCGAGGGAACCTGCTCGACTCGAGCGAGCAGATGCAGAACGCGAAGGGCAAGGCGTCCCGCGCCAAGGCGGAGTTTGCAAGGGCCCGCGGGCCCGACGGCCGCCGGCGCGCCCGCCGGGCTCTGGTCTCGGCCCTCGGCGACCTTCGCTCCGCGACCCTTGCGCAGGAGGTTGCGCGCGCGGCCCTGCGGCGCGATCTCTCCCACGCCGGGCGCGCGGCCTTCGACGACCTCCTTGAGCGGTTCGACCGCACGATGGAGCACTACGGCGAGGTGAGCCGCCTCTTCGAAGAGCACTCGGCGGCCTACGACAGCGCGCGGGCGCGATACCGCGAGGAGCGCGAGTGGGTCGGACGCCAGTCCCGAATCCCCCACCGTTTCGATGTCTTCCTGAGCGACCTTGAGGAGGCCCTCACCCTGCGCGACAAGGCGCTCACCGACGCGCACCGCGCCCACCGGCGCACGCTCGAGATCCTCTCGAAGGCGTTTGCCGCCTCCGACGAGCACCAGCGCCGGCCCACGCCCTCGAACAAGATCCGCCGCGACGAGGCGCTTGCCCGCGCGCGCTCGACCTTCGCCGACGCCGAGCGTCAGACCCAAGGGCTTGCCCGCGCGCTGTCGCGGTGGTTCGAGGCCGACAAAACCTTCACGCTCGGGATCTCCGCCCTCGAAGCCTCCCGGGGGTTTGCCGAGGTCCAGCGGCTCCAGCTCTTCGCGCTCCAGATGCTGCGCGCAAACGCCCGCCTCTCGCTTGCGTCGATCGTGACGGACGAGGCCCTCTCGCAGGTCACCGATGTCCTTGCGGAGGTGCGGGGCCTCAAGTGACCCAGGAACCTCCCGCAAGGCTCGGCGAAGGCCGCTGCCCCCGCTTTGGGCCCACCCATTAGCTTCTTATTCGAGGCGCCGCAGTTCCATCGAGGCGAAGATGGCTGGCTCGAAGACCCGGCAGCGCACAAGTGCCGGCGTCCGCGCCGCCCGGAACCGCCGCAAGCGAATCCTCCAACTTGCCGCCGTGCTCATCTCGGTCGGGGCGGCGGTGGCGCTCCTGTCCCTATCCACGCGAGGCACGGTGAACGCCTCCCTCCACCAACACCCCCACCTCGAAATCTACATTCAGGGAAGCGCGGTGGCGATCCCCACCGACATCGGCATCGACCCGAGCCTCTGGCACGACCACTCGATGGACGAATACCGCCAGATGGAGACCATGTCGCCGATCCACACGCACGACGCCGGCGGGACCATCCACCTCGAGATGGGCAAGTGGCACCCTTGCACCCTGGGCGACTTTTTCGATGTGTGGGGCCAGCCGTTCGGCCCCGGAGAGGCGCTTTCATACAGGGGCCCCGTGTCGCTCACCGTGGATGGGAAACCGAACAGCAACTACCGTGACCTCGTCCTCCAAGATGGGCAACAAATCGTGATACGCGGCGCCTGAGGTCCCGTCCGGCCCCCGCCCCTCAGGGCTTATATCGGGCGCCCCGCGTACGCCGCGCGGTGGCAATGAAGGCGGGGCTCCTTGGCGCCACGGGGATGGTCGGCCAGCGCTTCATCCAGTTCCTCGAAGGCCACCCGCAGTTCGACCTTGAGGCCCTCTTTGCCTCGGCCAATTCCGCCAAGCGCGCGTACGGGAAGATCGGCAAGTGGACGCTACCCACGCCGATGCCGGACTACGCCTCCGACATGGTCGTGGAGGCCACGTCCGGAAAGGCTGTGGAGGCAAGCGGCGTCGAGCTCGTCTTTTCCGCGCTGCCTTCGGCTGTTGCAGGCGACATCGAGTCCGACATCGCCGCTCGCGGGATCCCCGTGTTCTCGAACGCCGCCGCCCACCGGATGGACGCGGACGTGCCGCTTCTCATCCCCGAGGTGAACGCGCCCCACATCGCAATGGCCAAGGCCCAAAGGGAAGCGGGGCGCGCGCCGGTCGTCACGAACGCGAACTGCTCGACCACAGGGCTCGTCATGGGCCTCAAGCCCCTCGCGCAGCGCTTCGAGCTTCGCGACGTCGTCGTGTCGACCTACCAGGCGGTCACGGGCGCCGGCAACGCGGGGCTCGCACTCCTCGAGCAGCCTTTCAACGTGATCCCCTACATCGCCAAGGAAGAGGCGAAAATGGAGGCGGAGGCGCGCAAGATCATGGGGACGCTCTCGCAGGGCAAGGTGCGGCCCGCGGACTTCTCCGTAGTGGCCTCGTGCGCGCGCGTATGGGTCCGCGACGGCCACCTCGAATCCGTCGTGGTCACAGTCGATGAGGAGCCCACGATCGACGACGTCGTCGAGGCCTTCTCGGGGTTCCGCAGCGAGATCGCCGGCCGCGACCTCCACACGGCGCCGAAGGAGCCGGTCCACCTCTTTACGGAGGACGCGCGGCCCCAGCCCGCCCTCGACGCGTACCTCGGCGAGGCCGAAGGGCTGCCGGGGATGACGGCGGGCGTCGGCCAGGTCAAGGTCACAGAGGACGGCCGCATCCGTTTCTTCGTCCTTTCGAACAACACGATCCGCGGGTCGGCCGGAGGGTCGGTGTTGAACGCCGAGCTTGCCCTTGCCGAGCGCGTGATCGGATCGTAGCCCGGCGCGCGACCTCGACTCTCGTCATCAAATACTCGAAATAGCCATTTCGCGCCCGATGACTGGCATTGCCATCGAGGCCGCCTGGCATGGCGACGAACGCGAGGTCTCACGCACGGTGCCGCTCGCGGTGCTCGGCGCGATTGAGAAGCGTTTCGGCGTCGCGCACTTCTACGCGGAGTTCCGCGACGGCGACTCGGTCGCAGGCCCCACGATCACCGCGGACGTGCGCCGCGAGCTCCTCACGCGCCCGCTCGACACGGTCACGGGGTCGCTCTTGGACCGCGACGGGGTCGACGACATCGGGTACTTCTCGATCGACTGCGAGGACGACCCCGCGTTCCTCTTCCTCGACCTCGACGACCCGGCGTACTTCGACATCGGCTCGACGAACCCCCTCACGCAGATGACGAGGCAGCTGCTCGAGGACTTCGCGGCCTCCGGCGCGATCGCAAGCTCGGTGCGGCCGCAGGACGTCGGCTCCTACCTCTCCGGCGACCTCGAAAACGAGCCCGTCTTCCTCTACTACCACTTCCGCAACCTCGAGGCGATGCTCGAGGTCGTGAACGAACTCATCGAGGCCTCGCGCGAGTACGTCGCGGACCTCGGGTTCGACCTCTCGAAGGACGGCCCGCAGACGATCCGCGCGGCGGCCGCCGCGATGCGCGTCGAGGACGTGGGCTTCCCCGGGCGAATGGCGAGGATGCCGTTCATCCCCGTCATCCCCCTCGAGCTTGTTTCGCTCGACGAGATCAACCGGATCTGTGAGGCAGCCGGGTACCGGCTCCTCCAGCGCATCCCGAGCGGCCTGATCTTCGAGGCCGTCCCCGTCAAGGAGGCGTTCGTGGGAGGCCGGGTGCCCGTGGACCTTACGGACCGGCGGGAGACCCTCATCCCTCGGCTTGCCGCCTACTTCGGCGGAATCGCGGAGAAAGCCGCCAAGAAACCGGGACCCGCCTGAGGCCCCATAAATTGCGATCCGTGAGACCCACGGCACCCTTTAAAAACTGGAGCGCCACCCGAATATGGGACGCGGCGGCGGCGATCCCATGCCCGAGGTTATGGTCGTGGAGGATGACTTCGAGCTGCAGGAGCTCTACGAGACGTCGCTTTCCGTGGCGGGCTACCACATCTGCGCGAAGGCCTTCGACGGCCAGGGCGCGTTGGATGCCCTGCGCCGGGAGGGGGCTCACCCCGACGTGATCATCATGGACCACCGAATGCCGGTAATGTCGGGCCTCGACGCCGCCCGCGAGATCCTCTCGCTCGACCCTTCGGCCCGCATTATCATGGTCTCCGCAGACAGCTCCGTGAGCGACGCGGCGCTTGCCGCGGGCGCGTCGGCGTTCCTTCCCAAGCCCTTCCCGCTTGGGGAACTCCTGAAACTCCTCGAGCGGCTTTGCGCGGCCGCCGCGGGGATGCGCCCCGGGCTTCCCACGGGCGGCGCCGGGGCGCACTGACGCCACGGTCATCGCGCGCCCCAAGAGCACGCGACCGGGTTCCGCCGACCGCCACCAGCGGGGGCGGAGGCCGCCGCACTGCGGAGAAAAGGAAGCCGGGGGGGCCTTCGCGGGCCCCCCGGGAACTTCAGGCCACTCGCGCAGGCCCTACATCGCGCACACGAGGACGTGGTCGCCCGTCTCCGCATGCCCATTGTTGTTGATGCGGTCGAGCGTGCCCATGAAGTCCGTGTAGTCGTCACCGCTGATGCCGTCCACGAGCGCATCAATGGCCGCGGCCAGGATCTCGCCAACCGTCGAGCCGCTCCAGTCGTCGCCGGCGTAGAGGTAGATCTGGTCTGCGAAATCGCTCCAATTCAGGGTGTTCATGTAAAGCGCCAGGAGCTGCGCGCGGAAGAGGCTCTTGCAGTCGCCGCTGCAGTCGGGCGAACTCCCGCTTCCTGCTCCCTCGAAGACCCATGAGGCCTCCGAGTCGCTGTCGACGTAGTAGTTGCCGTCCGGCGTCTCCACATCGACCTCCATGGGGTAGTCGGCCAGCGCATCGTAGGCGTCGTCGCGCGGCGGCGAGTCGAGCCCGGTGTGGGTCTTCCAATACCCCCAGGTGAGCCCGTTCGTGTATTCGCATACGTTGCCGAAGTCGGCGTCTTCGACGTCGAGCCCGCTCGTCATCTCGACGTCCCAATCGCCGTCGCCGGTGGGGAAGGTCTGGGCCCACACATGCGAGGAATCCCCCGTCTGCTGGACCTCCCGCACCTCGTAGGTCCCCCAGAGGAGGCCCACGAAACAGTACGATCCGCCTTCATCGGTGGTCGCGGTCGCGAAAAGGGCCCCGTTCTTGTAGAGCTGGATCGTCCAGTCGGCGAGCCCCGCCTCCGGCGCGTTCCACAAGCCGTCGTGGTTCACGTCGTAGAACTTCGAACCGCAGATGCTACCTTCTTTGAAATTGAGGAAGTTGAGCCCCGTGTGGCTTTCACCCGAGGAAGCCGCAAACGAGAAGCTCGTGACCGACGTCGCGACCCACCCGCTCTGCGTCACCTCGCGGACCTCGTAGCTGCCGGGCTCGGTCACCGTGAAGGAATACGACCCGTCCGCGCCCGTTGTCGTGGTCGCGTACTGCGCGCCGTTTCGCCACAACTGGATCGTCCAGCCCGAGAGTGTCGGCTCCCCGCCGTCCCACGCGCCGTTGCCATCCAGGTCGTTGACCTTTGAGCCGGCGACGCGGAAGTGGCCGAAGTTGAAGAAGTCCTTCCCCGTCCGGTCCGTCCCGCTTGCGCCGGTGAACGAGTAACTCGTCACGCCGGTTTGCGTCCAGCCGGCCTGGTTGACCTCTTTGACGACAAAGCTGCCGCCGCGGCAGACCTCGAAGGAGTAGGTGCCATCGGCGGCCGTCGTTGTCGAGGCGAAGAGCGAGCCATCGCGCCAGAGCTCGACTGTCCACCCGGCCATCGTCGTCTCGCCGGCGCCCCATGTGCCATCCCCGTCGCGGTCGTCGACCTTCGCGCCGGAAACCGCGAAGCACTCGAAGTTACCGTACGTCACGTTGTGCGTCTCGCCGCTCGTGTATTCCACGGTGACGGTCGCGGTCGCCGACAGGGAGTTCGAGGTCCCGTCCACGATGAGCGCGGTCTGCGACCAGCCCGCGACGGAGTCTTCCGTCACGACGTAGTCGCCGGCAAAGCCGGGGTAGTAGAAGTACGGGCTAAAGCCGTTCGAGACCAGGTCGTTCGGGTCCGTCACACTGACGGGCCACCCGCCGCTGTCGATCATGAGGTCGACGCCGATCTCCGGCTCGCCCGCGTCCCAGGTGCCGTCCCCATCGGAGTCCGCGAACTTGTGGACCTCGAGGGTGGGCGCGGTGAACCGGCCGTGCGTCTTCACCTTGAAGTTGTCCGTCTTCGAGTCGCTGGGCAGGAACCCGTGGAAGCAGCCGTTGCCGCAAGCGTTGTCGACCTTCTCGGGGTCGCCGTCAAACGCGGAGGTCGGCGTCATCCAGGCCTTGTAGACTCCGCCCCGGTTCGGCGTGTTATCGTAGGGCATTAGCTGGATCGTGAGCGCGTCGTGGTCGGCGTCGAGACCCGTGTCATGCAGGCCGTAGGAATGGCCGTCCTGGTTGCAGTCGACGGTCTTGCCCTTGCTCGTGTACGTGAGTCCGGCGGAGACGTATTCGACAATGACCCCGTCCTCCACGCGGACTTCGCGGCAAAGGACTGGGTCGGTCGAGAGCAGGGTCTTTCCGCTCGGGTCCGTGACCTGGAAATAGTAGTTTCCGTCCGGCAGGCCCGCGGCGTGCTGGGGCGCGTTCGGCCCGGGACCGCCGTCGAGGTAGACGTCCTCCTTGGCGTCGTAGATGTTTGCGTTCACTCGTGAACCGTCCTCGAGCGTCGTGAAAATCGCCCCCGCCAAGGGACCGGCCGCGGCTGGCGCCGCGCTCAACACAAGGACAGAAACCGCCGCGATCGAATACCAAGCACTCCTGCTGAAGCTAGTCGTTGCTCTTGACAAAGTGGTTGCCCCCACTAGCCCCTGCAAATCGAAACCGCCGTGTTAAGCCTTCCTAACGTTGGATTCGTGGCGATTCGCGAAAAGAGGACGCCGGAAAGGCCCTTCTGGACGGGCATTGCGCCGGGTCCGCCGCTAGATCAATCCCTGAATTGACGCGCTCCAAGTTTCAGATCCCGGGCCCGCCTGCCGCTCGCGCGGCTAAACGGCTTGGCCTTGCGGCTCGCCAGGGAGCAGTGCCGGTGCAGACGTCGTGGGGGCAACCACTCCGCCAGCACCGACGTCCAGATCGAAAACGGGGGGCCCTTATCAAGGTGAGTCCCGCGATTTCCAGGAGTGAAAAAGTTATGATGATTTCCCAAGATCCGCGGGAGGGGGTGTTGTGCTCACGGCGCCCCAATCTAGGCCGCCCGAAACCTTTGATAGGCGGCGCTGTTCTCCCGTCCCAAGCCTTGGGGGTTCTGCTTCATGAAAACCACTCGCCTGTCATCGGCCGCACTCGTTCTATCGCTCTTGATTGCATCCGTTCCCGTCGCCTTCGCCGCCTCCGCGATGGCTGCCGACGTCCACATCCTCGACGAGGACGGCGGGCTCCTTGGCGAGGTAATCTCCGAGGCCGGCCGAGGCAACAGCGGCGGCACGCCCACGCAGCCCGACGAGACGCTGCCGTGGGGCATCACGAAGATCAACGCGGACGACGCGTGGTCGACCACGACGGGCTCGACGATCAAGGTCGCCGTCATCGACACGGGCATTCAGTCGGACCACCCGGACCTCAAGGACAACATCAAGGGCGGCGTACGTTTCTACACGCGCGGCTTCACGCTCTATGAGGATTCGAAGTGGGGCGACGACCACGGTCACGGCACCCATGTCGCGGGCACGATCGCCGGGATCGACAACACGATCGGTGTCGTGGGCGTCGCCCCCAGCGTGGAACTCTACGCTGTCAAGGTGCTCGACAAGTCGGGGTCCGGCTCGTGGGCGTCTGTGGCCGCCGGGATCCGGTGGGCCGCGGACAACGGGATGGACGTCGCCTCGATGTCACTCGGTGGCTCCGGCGGCAACTCCGACCTTGCAGGCGCCGTGTCCTACGCGCTCGACGCGGGCGTCGTCCTCGTGGCGGCCGCCGGCAACAGCGGCGACGGCAGCTCGTCAACGACGGAGGTCTCGTACCCGGCCGCCTACAGCGGGGTCATCGCCGTGGGCGCCACGAGCTCCACGAACGCCGTCGCCTCTTGGTCGAGCAGCGCCTCGTATGTCGCGCTCTGCGCCCCCGGTGTCTTGGTCTTTTCGACGTACAAGGGCTCGTCCTACGCGACGTTCTCGGGGACGAGCATGGCGACGCCCCATGTTTCCGGCGTGGCGGCGCTCGTGTTGACGACGGATGCCTCCGCGTCTGCGTACGGCGACGGCGACGCGGTCTGGGAGCCTTCCGAGGTCAAGGCCGTGCTCCAGGGGACGGCGACGGACATCGGCGCAGCCGCGAACTCCTGCGGGGCCGGCCTCGTGGACGCGGCCGCCGCAGTCGCCTGATCCCCGAGACTTAAACGCGCCTTGTAGGGCGGCTACTCCGTGTCGCCGCGCACGACGCGCACCGGCCTGGAACCGAGCGCGCATTCGCGCCCCTCAACGATGGTCGCCCGTACGAGGCGCCGGGCCGAAAAAGAGGCGCCAGCAGTACCTCCTCTTGCACGACCCATAAGCCTCTCCAGACCCCGCGAGCCCAAGGCAAGGAGATATAAGGGCCTTGGCGGAACGTCGTTCGTGGCTCGGATGGGGGCGCGAGCCGGCCCCATAGCACTAATCATGATCCTGCTGCTTGCCTCGGGGCTCGCGCAAGCGAACGTCGGCCGGGACGACACGTTCGCGATCCAAGATTCGACCCGGCTCCAGTACCACGCGATCCTCTCCTACCCCACGCCCGACGCCAAGAAGGAACGCGCGCTCTGGGACGCCGACAACAGCAGCTCGATCGACGCGGCCGAGGCCGCCGCCTACGAGTCCAACGCCTCCTCCTCGCGGCTCGGCGCCCCCACAGCGAACCTTCGGTGGGACGGCAACCCCACGCATTGGATGGAGCTCGGCGCCGCCACGCAGGGGTTCGTGAGCACCACCTACAACGGCCCCTACACGCTCATCCTCGACGGCATCGTCAACCTCACCTCGTCGCAGGGGACGAGCCACACGCTTACGATCACGAACCTCTCCTCGTACGCCTCCTACAGCTTCGCAATCTCCCTTCCCTCAAACTGGACGATCACGAACGTGACCGGCGTTAGCATCACTTCTCAGTCGCAGACTTCCGTCGCCGGCGCTGTGAACGTGAACGGCCTCGCCGTCATCCAACTCGCCGAAATCCCGCCTCCACCCCCACCCCCGATCGAGGACACTACACCGCCGGAGGTCGACGCGGGACCCAACCGCACGGTCCAGGCGGGCGTCCTCGTGTCCTTTTCGGGCTCGGCTGTCGACGACGACCCCGGGTTCCCGATGGGCGCGACCTTCGGGTGGGCCTTCTCCTACAATGACACGCCCCAGCTCTTCACCGGCCAGAACCTCTCCTATACGTTCTGGGCGCTCGGACCCTACACGCTCACCTTCTCGGCCGCCGACCGGTCGGGCAACCAAGCCAACGCCACCGTGCACGTCGTGGTCGAGAGCCCCGACCAGCAGGCGCCCGTTGCGTCCGCCGGCCCCGACATCGAAGTGGTCGCCGGCGAGCTGGCCGCGGTCCACGGAGCGGCCACCGACAACGACCCCTCCTTCAACTCGACGGGGCTCACTTGGTGGAACTTCACGTACAACGGGACGGCCCAGACGGTGAGCGGGAATGACCTGGCCTTCGTGTTCTGGAAGCTGGGCACTTTCGAAGTCGTGTTCTTCGCCAGGGACGGCTGGGGCAACCTCGCCTCCGACGGCCTGGTTGTCGCGGTGCAAAGCCCCGACACGGTCGCCCCGTTCGTCAGCACGGTCACGGATCCTGTCGTCCCGGCCGGTGTGCCGGTTCTGCTGCGCGGGAACGTCTCCGACAACGACCCCTCGTTCCCCGCGGCCGGGCAAATCTGGTGGACCTTCACCTACAACGGCAGCGCGGTGAACCTCACGGGCCTCGAAGCGACCTTCACCTTCTGGGCGCTTGGCGCCTACACTGCGACCCTGACGGCGGTCGACCCCTGGGGCAACCGCAACGCGGCCCCTGCGACCTTCACGGTCGTGAGCCCCGACCAGACGCCGCCGGTCGTCGACGCCGGGACGGACGACCACCTCGTAGCGGGCGCCATCGCCAACTTCACGGGCACCGCCTCCGACGACGACCCGACCTTCGCCGCCAGCGGCGTCCTATGGTGGACGTTCGACTACGGGGGAATCCCCGCCAACCTCTCGGGCGGCAACACGTCGTTCCGCTTCGAGGTTCCAGGCACCTACACAGTCACGTTTTGGGCGCACGACGGGTGGGGCAACAAAGCAAGCGACATGAAGACGGTTGTCGTCGACGCCGCCCCCACGACGGGCAGCCAGCCGTCCGGCTCACGCGCCCCCGACGGAATCCTGTTGACTTCCCTCATCCTCGTGGGCCTTGGCCTTGCTGCCCTCGGCGTAACCGTTGCCTACCGGCGCCGCCAAGCGGTGACTGTTCCGCTTGCACCTGCGGCGGGTTCCGGGGCCGCCTTGCGCCCGACGCCGAGGACCCCCCTCGGCCCCTCCTACGTCCTCGAGGGGCTCCTGGTGCTCTACAAGGACGGCCGCCTGATCTACCACGCCGAGCCGGGCGCCGAATCGAAGCTCGAGAGCCCGGAGGTCCTGGGGTCCATGTTCGCCGCCGTTACCGAGTTCATCCGCGACTCTTTCCGCGAGGCAGGGTCCCTGTCGCGCCTTAGCTACGGCGAGCACACGATCGTGCTCGAACGCAGCCCACACCTCGTGGGGGCCGCGATCAGCTACGGGGCGCCCGACAGCGCGATGCGCGAGAAGCTGCGGGAGACCCTGAAACGCCTCGAGCTCGCCTACGCGGGCGTCGTGGAAGGCTGGAACGGTGATCGCCACGCCTTCCGGGGGATCGAGGCGCTCGTGGCGCCCCTGCTGGCGACGACCGCCGCCCGCACGCGGGCCGAAGTCCGCGAGGCCTCCGCCGACAGGACCGTGAAAGTCCTCTCGGGCACCGAGCACTACCGCGGCTACGTCCGCCTCAAGGTAGCCGTTGCCAACCTCACGAACGAGAAGCTCTCTAACGCAACCCTCACGGTGGGCTTCAACGAGGGACTCCTCGTCCTTGCGCGCGTCGAGCCGACTACCCTCGAGCGCCAAGGCGCCACCGTGCGCCTCGGGGATGTGGCGCCGGGCGAAAGGGTGGGGGCCGTCTACTACCTCGATCCCCAGGTGTGCGGGGAGACCGACATCAGCGGCAAGGCGACGTACCGCGACGCGTCGGGCGCCGAGCGGACGGTCGCCATGAAGACGCGGCAGGCCGAGATCATCTGCCCCATCTTCTTCACGCCGGACCACGCGAACAGCGCGACCCTCAAGCGCCTCGTCGAAACCGCAATCGCCGCGCGCGACGCGAAGATCTACCGCGTGACCGCGCTGCCCGCCTCGGTACCCTTCCAGGACCTCTTCGACCTTGCGGCCCGCGTGGTGTCTGTCCGCGACGTGAAGCTCGTCCGCATGGCGACGGCGGGCCCACCCTTCAGCGGGCGCGCGTGGTTCTACGGCCGCACGAAATACGGCGACGAGCACGTCGTCGTGCGCGTAGCGGCCTCCGAGCGGCGCCGGGCGGTCGAGTTCTTCGTTGCGGCCAATTCGGGGGCGGTCCTTACCGGGTTCCTGGCAGAGCTTGACCGGACGTTCGCCGAGCTTCTCGCCGAAGAGCTGCGAAGCGCGCGCCTCGAGCCGGTGCTTGACGAGACCTTGAAGGCCATGCTTACGCCCGAGGAGTTCTCGCCGTCCGAGAGCCGAGGCGGCGCGGACTGAGCCCATCGCCGTGGCGCAGCCGCCATCAGCCCATGCGCTTCTCCAGGATCGGACGCTCCGGATCGTCGCGCACCACGATGAAACCCGCCCTTGCCAGCATGGGCTCCGGCCCGTTCCACATGTCGTCGACGGTGAGCAACGGGCCCCGCCTCGGGTAGGCCTGGACGACGCGCGCGCCTTTTGCTTTGAGTTCCTGGAGCGCGTGATCAAGGAGCTTGGTCGCCACGCCGTGCCGTCGCATTTCGGGGAGAATGTAGAAACAGGAAATCGCCCAAACCTTGGCGTCCGCGTCGGGTTTCATCCTGCGGGCCAGGTGCCCGAGACGGTCCCGCGGCCCCACTTGGCACCAGCCGACCACTCTGCCGTCCGCGTAGGCAAGGTAGCCGTCGTACTCGCCGCGCGCAAGGAGCCCCTCGCGCTTCGCGCGGTTTTCGGCCGCGGTAACCTTCGACCAGTCGTCACCCGGTTCCTGCCACCAGAACACGCAGAAGCACTCGCCGGGCGGCGTCGAGTGGAGCGAGAAGAAGTCCTGCGTGCCGGCCGGACCGAACGGGCGCACGTCGATCTCCATGGGCGACCGCAGCCCAACCCGCCCCGGCCACCTTAAGGCTTCGCCGCCCGCCCGGCGGTACCATCGCTCAGGCAGAGGGCGCCACGATCCGCCCCTGCAACCAAGAGTAGGCGGCCACGAACTCTCCCCTTGTTGGCCAGCCGTGCGGGAAGTCCTTCTTGCGGACAAAGACCGGCGTGGCTCCGATCCCCTCGAGCTCGAGGCGTAGGATCGCGCCCTCGCCCCACGGCGGGTAGGCAAAGGGGGCGCAGTCGACGACCGGCCCCTGGAGGAAGAAGTCGTCGTCGTAGTAGGGCGCCCTTTCCGAGTCCTTGAGCGGCGCAACGATCGAGGCGCGGGAGACGTCCACCTTCCAGTCGCCTAACGCCTCGATGCGCTCTTTGGGCGAGATGATCCCGCAGGTGTAGGCGATCGCGGAGAGCGCCACCCTGGCCGGCTCGCCGCTTCGGTACTCCGCGCGCTTCTCGTGGTAGTCCGTCGCAAAGAACACGACCTCCCCTTCCGCCTGGACCAGCCTCACGCCGACCTCTGCCTCGAAAGCCCCGTGGCCCCACTCGGTCACGCGCCGGGGGTCGACCAAAAGGCCCGCGCCCGCCCCTTTGAGGTGCGGGTACACCGTCGCCACGCCCGGCTTGTCTTTCCCGCGGATCGTGACTTCGATCAGGCGCGCCTCGAAGTCGGGTGTCCCGAGAGGGAGCGCACGGACACGGGCATGGATCACTCCCTCCTCGCGCAGCACGATCGCGACGCCCTCGTCTACGGTGCCGCGCCTGTAGGTCTCTTTGATCACGCGGGCGAGCTCGCCCGGGTCTTCGAGGACCGCGTCCCAATGGGAGCCGTGCCCGCCATCGAAGCCTGCTTCGATCGGGATCTTCTGCAACGAGACCCGGCACGACCCGTCACGCTATGAACACACCGAAGCGCCAGGCGGCACGAGTGCCCGCTCCCTTCTTTGCAGCCAACTTCGACAATTGAACCGTTCCACTCATGTAGTCCCCCGAATCGAAGGGGACGCGGAAGCACCACGATGCTCGAATCAGACCCCAACGCGGCCCTCCAGCCCTTTGAGCTCGATGTTCGTGAAAAGGCCAAAACCGCCGCGCGCCGGGCACGAGGCGCCGCCCTGGCACAGCGCCTCAGGGGCGCCAAGGCGAGAACGGCCCAAGCGGCGGCAAGCGCGCGCGCCCGGCTTTTGCGCGCGTCCTTGGAAGCTCGCGCCGTGGCCCGCAGCTCGGCCGCGCTTTCGGGCATCTCCAAAGACCTCAAGCGGATTCGCGGGCGCCTCGAAGCCGGCACCGCCGGCCATTCGGCCGCCCTCCAGGGCCTGCGCGCGGACCTCCAGCGGATCGACCGAGAAGTCCGAGCGATACTCGGGCAGTTCGGCGATGTGTTCCCGCAGGAGGTTGGCGCCCTCATGCGCCCGCTGCGCGAGGACCTCGCGCGGCTTGGATCGCGCCTGCGCAGGGCGGAAGAGCAGGGCAAAGCCAAGATGATGCGTTCCTCGACCCTCGCCGGGCTCGCAATCGACTCGAAGCGCGTCGCCCGGCGCCTCCGTGAGGGCCGCGAGTCCCGCCGGCGCCGCGCGTCCCAATGACCGGGTCGGCTCGCGAATCGACAACCAAACGACACGGCCCGAATAGCGACCCGCCAACCTCGGCCCCTAAACACCCCCTTCGGGCCCCCCACCGTGCATCGGATCGAGAGTTGATCGAGTGGAAGAAAATACGCCCCCGGGAAATCGGGTCGCCGGGGCGGCCGAGTGCAAACCGGAGTCTTCGATGCCGCGGGCGCCCGATTTGGCGATCTGGCCCGCGAACGGCGCCGAACGGTCAGCCGAGCCCTCGCGGACGCGCAACGGAGGCTTGGGCGGTTGATCCTGAGCCAAGACCCGAACGGGCTTTCCGGTCAGGTGGACGCTCTCGTGGTCGACGACCTTCAGGGAAGGGCCAAGCTGATGGCCCTGAAGATCCGAGACCTGAGCGGCGAGCTTGGCTCCGCACGAGTCGAGGGCTCTGTGCCGGTGACGCCAGGCCTCTGAAGGGTGAGCAATCCTCGGTGCCTCTACGTCGTTGGCGGCTGCTGCGTCTCGCCGGGCTTGGCCTCGGCCGACGCACCCTCGCCGGGCTGGCCTGGCCGCCCCTCGATCTTGCGCATCCGGCGCACCACCAGAAGGAGCAGCGCGACCAGGAGCGCGGCCATGAGGAGAGCGAGGAACATGTTCGAACCAACGAACGACCCGGGTACCTGGTCGAACTTGAGCTCCACGGTCTTGCCCTGGTCGAGGGTCACGTTCGCCACGCCGACGCTCTGTTCGACCGGCGACCAGTAGGTCGTCGTTGCGAAGTGCCCCGCCACGTTGTAGGTGCCGCCCGGCATGCGGAACGTGGCTGTGCCATCCGCGTTGGTCACCTGGACCTCGTACACGGTCCCCGTAGCCGTCAATACGGTCACGGTGGCGCCTGCAATCGGCGCACCGTCGGCCTTCACGGCCTTGACGGTAAGCGCGAAGACCCTGGCGCTGATCGTGACCGTCTTGTCCGCGTCAAGGACCGTGCCTGCGACCTCTCCGACCGCCAGGCCGCGCCAGCTAGCGGTGGCGTCGTAAGTGCCGCGCGGCAGCCGTTCGGTGAAGCGCCCCGAAGCGCTGGTCACGTTTGAGGCCGACAGGAGGCCGAACACCGCGTCGTCGAGGCGCACGAGCGCAAGCTCGACGGGCGCACCGGCCGCGTCGTTCACCTGGACGCTGAGGTAGAAGACCGCGGCGCCGACCGAGACGTCCGCGCTGGCGCTGACGGTGATGGGGCCGCCCGCGACCTCGACCCCGCGCCAGAGCACCCGTGCCGCGTGAACGCCGCCCGTTACCTGGGCGAGCGCAACCGCGCCCGATTCATCCGTCCGGAAAGGGACCGCCGTGACGGTCCCATTCGCATACGTGAGGTAGACGAAGGCGTATTCGACCGCCGCACCGCGACCGTCGACGACCTTGAGCGCGGGGTAGTAGACAGCCGCGTGGACGACAATCGGGGACCCCTGCGTGACGTTTCCCGTGAGGTTCAGGGAGGAGCGGGAAACCTCCACGCCCGCCCACCCCACGGCCAGCGTGTAGTTACCGGCAAAGGCCGTGAGGTTTGCAAGACCCAAGGCGTCCGTCGTTCCGCTAGCCACGGCGGTACCGCCATCGAGGACCTCGAGCGCCGCGCCCGAAAGCGCAACATCGCGGTCGTCAACGACCTTGACCCAGGCGTAGAGCGGAAGGCTCCCGATGAAGAACGAGCGGGCACTCCAGTCGCCGTAGGGCCCCGTACTGAACTGCGCGAAGTGCGTGAACCAGTTCACGCCGTTGTTGTCCATCGAGTGGACGATCGCCTGGTATTCGCCGGGCGGCTGGCCGCTGTAGTTCCAGCCGAACGCGAAGGTCGTGGCACGCGAGATCGGCGTGCCGCCCGTCCGCGCCATGGACGCGTTGTCGACAAGGACCGCACCCGTGGGCGAGAGGATCGTGATGTTCGCCCGCACGACGTCGTAGCCTCCGTACGGGTCGTCCACCGTCGCCACGAACCGGGCGGTCCTGTTGGCCGCCTGGGGGTCGAGCGACGCGACCGAGGCGCCCGCGCTGTCCTGGACATCGATCGATGCAACGGCAAGCGCATCGGCCGTCCGCAGGACGACCCGCGAGTCGGCGCGCGCGGTGTCGAAGATGATGAGCATGGAGCCCGAGCCGGGATTGAGCGTGAGGACGAACTGGACCGACGAGCCCGCCGCAAACGTGTGCGGCGATACCAGGGTTGCATTGAGTTGCTTGAGCGAGGGGGAGACCGTATGGGATTGGGAGCCGAAGTTCACCGTCTCGACGGATTGGGGGCCCGTCGCATTGATTTCGACAAGTTCGAGCGTCGTCTGCGCGTTCGGGTTGCCGGAGATCGACTCGGCCCAGAACGCGAACGAGTACCCCGTAACGGTCACGGGCCCGGGCAGCACCGGGACAAGCGACCAGTCGAAGACGAGCGCCGAGCCGTTCACGGGGAAGGTGACATTCACGTCATTCCACTCGGTCGTCGTGTCGAAATACGTCCACGTGGAGTCCGCGCCGGGCAGCGTCTTCGAGGTCTCCGTGGCGTTCACGTAGTGCATGAAGAACGTCATGTCCTTCACCGTCGGGGCGGCGGCGGTCGCAGGCGGCGCCGCGGCAACGAGGAAGGCGCCCAGCACGAGCAGGCAGATCGACAAGATCGCGGCCGGGGCTCTTAGCAGGGACGTCGTGCGGGGCATCGCGGGGCACCTTGCCTCCCCTTGGGCGCTTTCCGTTATTTGAAGGAATCTCGATCAACCCTCAACCTCTCTGACGTGGGGAAATCCGACCAACTTCGACAGTCGATCGAGGAGGCTCAAATACCGACGAGCCTGGGTGAGGGGTGGCGACAACCATGCGAAGGACAACCCTTGCAGCAATTGTCGGCCTCGCGGTGGTGGCCTCCGCCGGTTTGACGGCGGCGGCTTACGCGGGGCAGTCGGTCTGGGGAGACGCAAACCCCGGGCAAGGCGCCGCGCACGCCAACATGCCGGCCGCAGGCCTGGAACACAACCAGGCCGGCGCCGAGCACCCCCCGGCGTTCGCGGGCCAGCCCGAGGAACTCCCCCCCGTGGACACCGGACAGCCGGACGACGTCCCCCCTGAGGACGCCGGACAGCCGGACGATGTGCCCCCGGAGGACGCTGGAATGCCCGACGAGCTCCCTGAGCAGGCCAACGAGCACGCTGAGGAGCACTACCCGCCCGCGCACATTCAGGCGTGACCGACTTTCGGGGGGCTCTTGCCCCCCTCTTCCTTTCCTTTTTCCTTAACCGCGGGGATCGCCTCCGATCCGGGCAAGGCGAAGCCCGACCAAGTTTCGAGGAAACGGTCGACCGCCCCATCGGCGAAGGAGCGGGCGTGCGCAACGAGCAGCCGTGTCATCAGCTTCGGGTCCACGAGGCGGATGAACGAGTAGCGCCCCTCGCGCCGGACCACCACGACGCCGGCGGCCTCGAGGCGCGGCATGTGGTAGGAGAGGGTCGGCGGCTTGATGCCCCCGGCGTGCGCGAGGTCCTGGTGCGAAAGCTCGCCCCGCTCAAGGAGCGCGAGGACGACCGAGCGCACCGGCCGCTTTCGCAGGAGCCCCAAGAGCGCGCGGTCGGCGAAGGCGAAGTCGGCCGCGAAGTACCGCTTCAGGTTCCCGTCCTCACTCGTGCGCACAAGCTGCGCCTCCTCGAGCGCGTGAAGGTGGTACTCCGCCGTTCCATAGGGCAAGGACACGCCCCGCTGGATTTCGCGCAGGTGCGCGCCGGGGGTGCGGCGGATGAAGTCGTAGAGCCGCCGGCGGTTTTCGAGCTCGAGCGCTCGGATCCCGTCGGTTCGCTCTGGCGCTCCATGGCTCAAGGCCGCGCCTCCTTGGGGGTCTCAGCCGCGCCGCGCGAAGAGCGCGGCGTAGAGCAGGACCAGGCTGGCAAGCGTCGCCGCCGCCAAACCGACCGGCGCCGTGGCGCCCAGGGAGGCGCCAAGGAACTCCGAGGCAAGGAGAAACGCCCCGCCCGCCGCCTGCGCCGCGAAGGCGGCGGAGAGCACGGCCATCTTCCGGTCTCTTGCGCGCCGCCACGCGAGGGCCGCCACGACCATCAGGAGCCCTCCGAACCCGGCCACGGCCGCCCCCAAGAACGCCTCGAGAATCCCCACGCCTTACCCCCCACCGTGGCCCTCGACCGCGCCTACCCCGTTATATGCCCTGCCCCGTTGGATCCCATCAGCGAGAGCCCCAAGCCTCCACCTTTGAGTTTCGATCTAAAGCGGTTAAATATCGCAAGGGCCCACAAGAAGGATGGAGAAGGGCCCCGACCGAGGTGCTAGAATGAAAAGACGTTTGGCCGCAATCAGCCTCGGGCTGGCGGCCCTGCTCGCGGTTTCGGCGCTCGCCGTTGCCCTACCGCCCGGCGCCGCGGCCCCGCCCTCCGCCGTTCCGGCTTCGCCGCCGGGACCTGGAAGGCTGACGGAGAACAACACCTCCGGCGAGATCGCGGGGACCTTCGTGAGCCTCTTTGCCCCGGCCAACGGGAGCATCATCGAGAACTTCACATCGGAAGGCGTCCGCTTCTTCGACGCGGTCGCCGTCGACGGCTATGCGCTCGAGGAGAAGACGTTTGTCGGGTCGCTGGTCAAAGTCACGGGGACCCGCGCCACAGCCCAGGTGCACGACAACCCGAGCTCGATCCTGCAGATTACGATCGACTCGAACACGACGGCCCTCTTCGAGCTTGCGGAGGGCATCGGCGCGTCCTGGGGGGCCAACGGCACGATCGCGCTCTCCATCAACGGCTCGAACCGGACCGCGTCCGTGTGGACGACCTGCGGGGAGAACGCCACGAGCCTCGACGATGAGAATGGCAGTTTCAGCGTCGCCTCGACGGTCGCCTGCCACGTGTTCTTCCGCTCCCATGTCCTCGACCCCTCACCCGAAGCGCTCATCACGGGCGCGGCCGAGGGCCGGCGGCTTGCCGCCGAGGTTTACGTGGGCGCCAGCGACACCGACGAAATCGACGTGTCGACCTACGGCGAGGCCGACGTGATCGTGACCCACGCGGGCGGCCGAATCGTCGTATCCGTTGCCTCCTCCACGAACGCGCCCACGTCCGTAATCATCCGCTTCGTGACACCGGCCTCCTCCGGGACTCGCACGGTTCTCGTGGACGGGCGCCCGGTCCGGCCCGCGGACAGCCTGGCGGATTCGCTCGATGCGACCGACGACGGGGTCGACGTCGAGTACAGCGTGAGCGCCTACGACGGCACGGGCGTGCTCGTGGTCTCGATCCCGTCTCCAAGCTCGCACGTGATCGAGATCCAATCGGGCGTGGCCGCAGGGCCTGCGCCCGCCGCCCCCTCGCCGCTGCTTGGCGTCGCGGCCGCTCTTGCCCTGGTAGCGGTCGCCGCTGTGGGCCTCTTCAGGCGCCGGTGAACCGGCGCCGGCCCGCGGCCGGTCGCGAAGCCTACCCCACCGCGAGGTCTGCGGTCCGCTGCCCAGCCCAAAGCGCAAAAAGGCGGGCCCGCGCCTCGACGCCCTCACCGGGCTTCGGGATCCGCGCGATGAGGCTCTGGTGGATCCATAGGTCGATCCACTCGATCGGCTTGACCTCGAGTTTCACGATCACGCCCATCCCGCCCTCGTAGTGCGCCTCAGCCGAGGCGAGCACCGTCCCTGCGATGTCAAACTCGTCGGGCTCGCTCGCCTTGCCCCCGGGGTACACGACCGCCCTTACCGCCTCGTCCTGGGGCGGCGGAGTTCCGCGCACGGTCTCGGCCACGGCGGCAATCTCGAGCGGCATCGCCGCACCCCGAAGGTAAGGCGGCCCGTACCAGGCGAAGTCGACCGCCGCAAAGCCCAGCGGCTCCGACCCGACGGGCGAATCCACGTTCCCCTCGACCCACGCCCCCGCGCGGTCGGCAAAACGCTTCACCCAATTCGGCTCGCACGTGTGCGTGAGGTCGGTCCAGTAGACCGGCACTGCGCGCCCGAGCGCGCCGCCCCCCTCGGCTTCGACGGCAAGGACGCTCACGCGCTCCCCGAGGTCGAGCCGCTTCACCGCGCGCTTCTCGGCCCCCTCTTTGACCGCTCCGTCGGCCTCGCTAAGCGGCGCGAAGGCGCGGAACGGCACCCCTTCCGCCCACGCGCGCTTTCCCATCTCGATCGCGGCTGTCGATTTCAGCCCGAGCATCCGCTCGAAGGCCGCCTCGGGGGAGGGCCCCTTCACGGTGTCGAAACGAACGTTGACTCGGCCGGCCGCCGCGTGCGCGCGGACCTTTCCCACGCCGGGGGCGACCGGCATCTCGTGCAGCGCCGCCCTGTCCGCGCGCTTTCGCGCGAAAAACCCCACGCCTACTCCTCCTCGGCTGCGCCCAACGGCACCACGACCTTGCCCCTCGCCGAGGGCGAAATAGCCACGCGCCCTCCCTTAAACTTCCGGCGCGCCCACGCGCCCTCCCCGAGCCTGTCCAAGAACACCGCGAGCGCCGCCACCTCGCTGTGCGGCTGGCTCGCCACCGCCACGTTGAAGTCCGCAAGCCCATAGACCTCGCCCGGCACCTTCGAGGCCCCCACGACGACCATCACGCGGCCGCCCTTGGCCGCCTCGCGGATCTTGGGCAGGGCCTTGTCGAGCGGCTCGCCGTACATCGTCAGGTGCACCTTCACGCCGCCGAAGGCCTCCATGGCCTTGCGCCACCCCACGCCGGTCTTCACCGCGAAGGGCCCGCCAAACCTCTCGACCACGCCCTTGACCGCCCGCTCGAGCGCGGAGTCCTTCTCGACCACCCAAACCGCGTCGGCGCCGAGCGCGCGCGCCGTGAGGCAAACGTGTGTCGTCACGCGCGCGTCGCGCGAGCGCCGGTGCCCGAGGCGAAGGACGACGAGCAAACGCGGCGCGCCCCCAAGAACGGCGCGGCTTCCCCGCGCGCGGGGCCCCACGACTACTTCTGGGGGCCTGACGGCCCGATCCGCAGCCCCTTCATCTCGAGCCTCGACGAGCGCTTCACAAGCGCCCGCAGCATCGTCTGCGACAGCGCCATCCTCGCCGAGGCGTCAATGAGGTTCACACCCGTCGTGTTCGCAAGGCCCACGAGCGCCTCCTCCTTCGACATGAACTCCTCGGCCGGCATCATCGCCGCCGAGAGCACCTCGCTTAGCTCCACCATGGGCGCCGTCGTGTCGATCTTGAAGGACGAATAGCGCACATGGAACATCTTCTTCGGCCCCTCGGCCGTCGACTCCCAGCGGCTCTCCAAGAGGTCCTGCTTGTCGAATTGCGAGAGCGCAGACCTGCCGCCCATCCCGAACCGGCTCTCGATCGTCCGCTCGCTCTCCCAGCCCGAGGTGAGCGCAAGGTAAACATCCCGCTTCACGGGGCTGTCGACGGCGGTGAGGAGGCCCACAAGGTCTGTAGGCTCGTTTACAACCTTGATACGCGCCATAGGGGACGCTTCATGTCTTTTCTGCGAGGCTAAAAGCCTGCCGATGCCAAGGGAGGAGGGCCGGCCGGCCGCGGCGCTCCACCTTCGTCGCGAGACATGGAAAGAAGGGCCCTTACCGGCGCCGAGGCGCTCGAAGGACGAGGCCCGCCGCAACGATGATCCCCAAGACGAGCGCCGGGACCGTCACGTTGGGCAGGAAACCCGGAGTCGTCGTGACCGTGAGCCCGATCGACTCCGTGTCCGTGTAGGTCGTGCCCTGCACGCGTGCGGTCACCGAGAGCGTGTGGCTCCCCGCGGGCGCCGCCGCAGGCACCGCAAGGTCGAAGGTGAAGTCCTGGCTCTTGCCCGGGCGGATCGCCGCCTGCGCGGGGGACTTCGTCGTGTCGAGCGAGAGCCAAACCGAGTCGCCCGTGAACTCCGCGAAGAAAACCCGCACCTCCCGGTTCCCGCTGTTCAGGATGTGCACCGTGACCTCGACGGCCTCGCCCGCTTTCATCCCCGTCGGGAACGAGACGAACGAGACCTCGATGCGCAGGATCTCCTTCACCGTCGTGAGGACCGAGACGGAGGCCTGCTTCGTCGTGTCGGCCGTGCTTGCCGCCGTGACCACGACCTCGGAGGCCTGGTCGACGAGCGCGCCGCGCGGCACCGTCACGGAGAGCCGGATGATCCGCACGCCCCCCGCCTCGAGGTTCACGACCTGCCGCGTCTCGAGGTTGTACCAGCCCACGACGTCGGGGTCCCCCGTAAGCCCGAGGGAAATCGTGTCCGTGCCGTCCCCCGTGTTCGTCACGGTGAGCAGGTACGACGACGAGGCCTCCGGAGCGACTTCCTTCGTGCCTTCCGAGTCGATAGCAAGGCGCACGCCGCCCGTCTGGAGGACCTCCGCGAAGACCGTATCGACCCCCGATTGCCCGAGCGCGTCGTAGACCGTGAGCGTCACGAGGTAGGTCCCGCCCTTCGTGTAGGTGTAGGCGGGCGCGATCCCCGTGAAGTCCTCCTGGATCCCGTTTGCCGAGTCGAAGTCCCAGGCGTACTTCGTGATCTGCCCCTCGGGGTCCCTCGAGCCCGCCGCCGAGAAGTACACCTGCTGGCCGGCTGCAACCGACTGGTCGGGGCCCGCATTCGCCGTGGGCGGCAGGTTCGCCTTCACGAGCACGGAGGCCGTGTCCGTCCCGCGCGCCCCGCGGTTGTCGGTGACCCGCAGGACCGCGATGTAGCTCCCGGCCGAGCCGAAGGTGTGGAACGCGTCGCCCGACGAGCTGTTCGAGGTCTCGAACACGCCGTCGCCGTCGAAGTCCCACTCGAAGAGCGAAATCGCGCCGTCCGTGTCGGTGCCCGTGCCGTGGAAGAACGTCTGCACGCCCTGCGTCTCGTTCATCTTGTCGAGGCCCGCGTCGGCGACGGGCGCGTCGTTCGGCGCGGGCGTGATGGCCACGCGCCGGGCGTCCGTCCCCGTGAGGCCGTCGTTGTCCGTGACGCGGCACGTCGCCGTGAAGTTGCCGTCCCGCGAGTACGAATAGATCGTGAACCCGGAGTCCGGGTTGCGGTAGTCGAACGCGCCGTCCCCGTCGAAGTCCCACTCGAAGAGCGTGATGTTCCCGTCGCTGTCGGTGCCGCGGCAGTCGAAGACGATCCCCTGTCCGACCTGGGCGGTCGTGTCGTTGCCGGCAAGCGCGGTGGGCGCGTGAGTCTCGCGCGGCTCGATTTGGATGTTGAAGGTCTCGATTACGGGGATGTTCCGGTGCTGGCCATCGAGCACGCTTACGGCGATCGTGTACCGGCCCGGGGCCGTGTAGGCGTGGGTAACGTTGCGCCCCGAAGCGTCGCCGTCGAGCCCCAGCCCGTCGGTGAGGTCGAAGTCCCAGCTGTAGTTCAGCAAGTCGTCCTCGTCGTCCGTGAAGTTCGCGGTGAAGTTGAGCACCTCGTCTACTCGGCCCGTCGAGGGCCCCTCGATCATGCCCGAAGGCTGGCGGTTGATCGGGCCGCCGCCGGTCTCATTGACAAAGATCGTGACTTGGTTGAAGCCGGAGGGGCCAGTAGTCGGCTGCACCTCGAGGACGATCTCCTTGAGCCCGCCTTCGGTGAACGCATGGTTCACATCACACCCGGTGAATTGGGCGCCCGCCGAGGTAAGCGCATTCTCAGTCCACGTGCACCCGAAATTCGCCCCTTCCGGGTCAAAAGAGCGGCTCGCGTTGAAGTGCACGGGGTCGCCGATGTTGAACCGGCTCCCCGGGAACGGGTCCGTGATGATCGCGATCGCCGGCAGGTCGGAGACCCCGGGCACGCCGCCCGAGACGTCCGTCACGATGACGCGCAGGGTGTCCGTGTCCTCCCCCTGGGGGTCGGCTGCGCGGAGCGTTACGTTGTAAAGGCCCGTGTCACGAAACGTGTGGTAGACAAGCTCGCCGGTCGCGTCCATGTGCTGCGACGAGCCATCTTCGGAGTTGAAGTCCCACGTGAAGACCATCTCGTCGCCGTCGAGGTCGAACGAACGGTTCGCGTTGAATTGGAACGACGTGTCGACCTGTCCGATCTGGTCGCCGTCGGCGACGGCCACCGGCGGCACGTTCACGCCAGGGATTAGCGTGCCGTTATCCGGCAATATGAGGGCGGTCGTGCGCCCCGAGTCGGATCCGCCCTGCCCGTCCGCGACGACCATCGTGACGTTGTAGACGCCCGCCTGGTAGTAGATCCAGCTCACGACCGCGCCCTGCGCGTCGCCGCCGGGGGTCAGGCCGTCGAGCTCGTCGAAGTCCCACTCGTAGGTCAGGTTGTCGCCGTTCGGGTCAAAGGACCGCGTCCCGTCGAAGACCATCGAGACGTTCTGGAAGCCCTGCTGGGTGAGCGGGGGCCGCGCGACCGGCGGTAGGTTCGGCACGCCGGGGATCGTCCCGTTCGTCGCGGTGACGACGACCTGCGTCGTGTCCGTGTCCGACTGCGCGCCGTCGCTTGCGGTGAGCGTCACGGTGTAGATGCCCGTGTCGTTGTACTGGTGCGACGCAAGCACACCCGTGGCGTCCTCTTGGATCCCGTCGGACTGGTTGAAGTCCCACTTGTACGTGAGGTTGTTCCCGGAGAGCGTGTAAGACCTTGAGCCGTCCACGATCGCCGTGTCACCAACGGAAATGACCTGCGAGCCCCCAGCGTTTGCCCGCACGCCGACGGCCGCCGCCGCGGGCGCCGCGACGAAGGGGAGCACCATGGAACCGAGGATCAGAAGGGCGGCCGCAACCGCGCGGCCGCGGAGAGAGAACGACAAGTTATCGCACCGCCGGTTTTCTGGGGTACTGGCTACTTAAGTCCAGTGGGGGAACGGGCCGCGCGATTTGGGTTTAGCCTTATGAAGGCTTTGTTTTGCTCATTAGAGTGCTGGCAGGCGAGTTGTAGGGCGCCTTCAGGTGGGGCGGTTTCACGCCCTCCCTGGGGACATTATCTATGGCCTTTCGGATGGCCGCGCGAGGGCCCGCTTGAAACTCGGTGTTGAAGTCCGGGACCTGCCGCTCGACCCGCGGATCCTCGCAAAGGTCGAGGCCTCCGGGATTACGCGGCTGCACCCGCCGCAGGCGGAGGCGCTCGGCCCCGCCCTCGAGGGAAAGCACGTCGTGCTCGCGATCCCCACGGCCTCGGGCAAGTCGCTCGTCGCCTACCTCGCGTTGGTCAAGGCCGCCCTCGAGGGCCGAAAGGGCCTCTACACCGTGCCGCTGCGCGCACTCGCCGCCGAGAAAGTCGAGGAGCTCCGCGCCTTCTCCGACCTCGGCATCAAGGTCAAGGTCGCAACCGGCGAACTCGACGAGTCCGACAGCGAGATCCGAGGCGCGGACATCGTCGTCGCGACCTCCGAAAAGGCCGATTCCCTCATGCGCCACCGCTCGCGGTGGATGGAGGACCTCGGCGTCGTGGTGGCCGACGAGGTCCACCTCATGCACGACCCGGAGCGCGGGCCGACCATCGAGGTGCTCCTCTCGAAGGTCAAGATGACGAACCCGCGGGCCCAGATCATCGCGCTTTCCGCGACGATCAAGAACGCGAAGGAGATCGCCGAGTGGCTGAACGCCGCCTTGATCGTCTCGGACTTCCGGCCCGTCGAGCTCCACGAGGGCGTCTCCGAGGGGACCTACATCCTCTTTGCGAACCGGAAGAAGAAGATGGTCCTCGCGAAGGGCGAGCCGCTCGAAGCCCTTGTCCTCGATTCGCTGAAGGCCGACGGCCAGTGCCTCGTCTTCGTGAACACGCGGCGCTCCGCGGTCGCCGAAGCCGACCGGCTGCGGGACGCCGTCGAGGATTTGCTCAAGGGCGAGGAGCAGGAGGCCCTCCGAAGGGTGGCCGACGCGGTGAAGGCGGGCGAGCACTCCGACGTGCACGACCGGCTCGCGCGGTGCGTCGCTTCCGGGACGGCGTTCCACCACGCGGGGCTTGCCCACGCGCAGCGAAAGGCCGTCGAGGACGCGTTCAAGGCGCGCCGCATCAAGGTGCTCGTCGCCACGCCGACACTTGCGGCGGGCGTCAACCTCCCTGCCAAGCGCGTGATCGTGCGCGACGTGCGCCGGTTCGAGTCGAACATGGGACAGGTGCCGATCCCCGTGCTCGAGATCAAGCAGATGTGCGGCCGCGCGGGGCGCCCGCGCTACGACAAGGAGGGGGAGGCGATCCTGCTTGCCAAGTCCGACGACGAGGTCGAGCAGCTCATGGAGGAATACGTCTACGCCGAGCCCGAGCGCATCTTCTCGAAACTCGGCACCGAGCCGGCGCTGCGCGTCCACCTCCTTGCCGCGGTCGCCACGGGGTACGTGGCGGGCGAAGGGGACCTCGATGCCTTCCTCGCGTCGACTTTCCTCGCCCACCAGACGAACGCGTGGGACCTCAAGGGGCCCGTCGACGACGTGTTGGAATTCCTCAACGAGCACGGGCTCATCCGCCGCTCGGGCCCAGACCTCAAGCCCACCGCGCTTGGCGCCCGCGTGAGCGAACTTTACATCGACCCCCTCACGGCGGTGCGCTTCCAGGAGGCGATGGACCGGATGGCCAAGAGGAGGGTGACGGACCGTTCATACCTTCACCTCATCTCCTCGGTGCCCGACGCGATGCCCCTCTACATGCGCGAGAGCGAGTGGGCCTGGGTCCAGGACCTCGTCGAGCGCGAGGCGGACACGTTCCTCGTCGAGGACATCGAGGTCGCGAAGACCGACGAGTCGTTCCTCTCGGAAGTCAAAACGGCCGAGGTGCTTGCCTGGTGGAGCGAGGAGATGTCCCTCGACTCGATCTGCACGAAGTTCGACATCGGGCCGGGCGACCTGCGCACTCGCATCGACACGGCACGCTGGCTCCTGTACTCGTTCAGGGAGGTCGCGAAGGCGACGGGCGCGGGGCCGCTGCCCGACGTTATCGACCTCAACCGCCGGGTCGTGAACGGGGTCAAGGCCGAGCTCCTGCCGCTCGTGGCGTTCCGCGGGATCGGGCGCATCCGCGCACGAAGCCTTTGGGGGCACGGGTTCAAGGGGCCACAGGACATTCGGAAGGCGGGCGTCGAGCAACTCGCGCGCGTGCCGTTTGTCGGCGCGAAGGTGGCCGAGAACATGAAGAAAGAAGCGGAAGGCGCCGCACCCCTCGGCCGGGCCCGCGCCCCGCCCTCCGGGGAAGCCGACGAAGACTTGCCCGCCGGCGCCAAGGTGCCCGAATCGAAACCGCCGGGGCCGGCCGAGCCGCCCCTAAAAAGCAAGAGCCCGCGCAAGCCATCGACACCGCGCGGGGCCCGCTCGTCAAGCCGGCGGCAGCGGAGTCTGGGGGAGTGGCACGAGTGACGGGCCCCACGAAACGTCCCCCGAGGGACGCGCCGCTTGCGACCTTCGACGAGACTCCGGCCGCGTACTTCCTCGGCGCGCGCGGGAGCCTGCCCGACCTCAAGGTCTCGCTTTCGCGAGTCGCGGCCGTCGAGAAGTCGACCGGCGTGCGGGTCCACCTCGTGGACGCGTCGCGCGTGTGCGGTGCCGTTCACCTGGCCTCGGCACTCTTGCACGCAAGGCGCGCGCACGAGCGGGGCCGGGGCCGCGCAAGGGACCTCAAGGTCGAACTCATGATGTACCTGGTGGGCGAGCGGCAGATCAGCCGGGCGATCGAGTCGGCGGGCGTGAAGCGCGGGACGAAGGCCGTTGGCGTGGCGGTAGAGGGGGGCCACAAGTCGGCGGTCCGCGCCGCCTCCGAGTTGCTCCCGGCCCTTGCGCTCGAGCGCGATGATGCGGCCCTGGTTGCCACCGCGGCGAAGGCCAAGGCACTCAAGGCGGCCGGTGCTGGCAAGGACGCCGCGGAGTGGGAAGCGCTCGCCCTCGAGGTCACGGCCTTCGTGGACCTCGATTGACAGTTCAGAGCTGGAGCCCCTGCGCCGAGAGCGACGCCCGGATCGCCGCTTCGCGCGATCCCATCTCGCCGCCCTCCGCGAAGTACTTCCTTAGCGACGCGGACCAGTCGAACTTGCCGCTCTCGCTTTTCATCGCTTCGAAACACGCCGCGACCTCCGCCTCCGTGATCGGGTGGTAGCGATCTTCGTGGAAGGTGGCTTCGACCGGCAGCCGCTTGCGCGGCTCCGGCAGGCGTTCGATCACACCCACGACGAGACCCACGACCGGGAAGACGCCCGCGGGGCACCCGAGGACCTTCGCGACCCCGAGGGCGTCCTTCTGCACGCCGCCGATGAACCCCGTGCCGTAGCCGAGCGCCTCGGCCGCGAGCGCCATGTTCTCGGCGACCAGGACCGCATCCGTGATGCCGAAAACCAGGGACCAGGCGCCAAGCCGCGCCTGCCCCAGGCCGAGGTGGTCGAGCAGACGCGCCTGGCGGTGGAAGTCCAGGCACACGACGAAGAAGTCCGAGGCCTCGACGATGTGCTTGTTCTGGCCAGTCAGCTTTTCGATCTCGGCGCGCCTCGCCAAGTCGCGCACGCGGACCACCGCGTACATGAACCCCGTCGCATCGGAGGGGGCGCGGCGGCCGGCCTGGATGATCCGCGCGATGTCCGCCTCGTCGACCTTCTGTGGCACGAAGGTCCGGATCGTCCGGTGGCGTTCGAAGACCTCGAGCAACCGCTCCTCGCGGGGGTGCATCATGGCAATCGGCGCGAAAGCGCCGCTTGCCGCTAAAGACCTGACGCGCCCTCACTTGACCTTCGCGCCCTTCCACTCGCGCGCTCGGCGGCTAAGGCTAAAGCCCGGCAGCGCTTCGCCAAGTTCGTGCCGCCCCGCCGCGTCCTCGTCGTCTGCCTCGCGAACCAGTGCCGCTCGCCGATGGGCGAGTACCTCCTCGCGTCGAAGCTCCAGGAGGCGCGCGCCGACGTCGAGGTCTCGTCCGCCGGTCTCGAAGCAGTCCCGGGCCTCCCCGCCACGAGCGGCGCGCGGCGCGCAATGGAGCGGCGGTTCGGGAAGAACGTGCTGGCCTCCCACAGGGCGACCCACCTGTCGCCGGCGCTCATCGCGCAGTCGGACCTCGTGCTCGTCATGACGCGCGGCCAGCGCGAGTTCCTGCAGCACGAGTGGGCAGGCGTCATCGACGGGGTCAAGCAAAAGGTGCAGACCCTTGGCGAGTTTGTGGGCCGGCCGGAGGTCGATGTTGACGACCCCGTGGGCGGGGATGATGCGAGGTACGACCGGTGCATGGCGCTCCTCGAGGAACTGACCGGCGCAGTGGCCCAGCGGCTGAGGGGTCGGTAGAGGCCTTTCGTTGGGCCGGAGAGGCTGCCGCTTTGGGCGAAAGGCTCCTTTGCGTCAATTCATATAAGAGCTTTTGACGGGAATCGACACTCCTTCGGTGAACCGATCGTCAAGCACCGCTTTGAAATCTGAAGGCGAGGCCCGCGAAGCCGCGCGGCGCGTGACACGTCACCTCTTGGCACGCTCGGCGTGCTCCCGCTTCGCCTTCTCATTAAGCGCCTCGATCTCGTCCAAGTCGTCCTCGACTTCTTCGAGCATTTTGGGTAAGATCGGAACAGCAACCTGGTGCCTCTCCACCAACTCCTCCAAGGACTGGATGAAGATCGGCATGAAGAACTTGTTGCCCGTCCGCCTCTGGGCGATCATCTCGCGTTGAATCGCCGCCCAGTCGAGTCCTTTCTCCGCAATCAGGGCCATGTCGTCTACGTCACGAGGACGGTCAGTCACTGACTTGAGGACAAACACATCCTCGAGTGCCGCTAGCCGCAGATCCATCTTCCCAGGCCCCAGGTCGAAAGTCGTGGCCCTGGCCTGCATCCGCTCGCTATAATCAAGGGCCCGGCAGATAACGTCTACAAACAGGTCGATGCGGAAGCCCGACAGGTTGTCGAGGACCGCACTCGCGTGGAGGTTACGGTAGGTGGGCGTGAGTTTCCGGCGCCGGTAGTAGCCTGCCCCCTCGAAGCCTCCGATGAGGTCGTGGGCCGCTTTGCCTCCCCTTACGACCATGTCGAGGTCTTTCGTTTGGCCTTTGAACCCGCGAAGCGCCATTACACCGCCGCCGAACAAGTAGACGGTTACCGGCTCCGCGAGGGCGGCGCTCACCTTGCGCAACTCCCGCAGGAAGTACTCGGGCCCAGCCTCCATCAGACCACCACCCCGTACTCAGCGGCGATCTCGCGCACGTCGCCACGAGGAAGGATGGCGGGGTCATCTGCGCCTTCGTCCACAAAAGCCCTGATTCGCGCCGCTTCGGGCGCGAGCCCGTACCAGCGCGCGAGGCCCTCGATATCCCGGGCCCTTCGCCTGGCGTACATGATTGTCGCGTGGGCCCTTGTAAGCCGGGTTCGAGGCGGCACAAGGAGGCACTGGAGGAGCGCGTCGCCCCACGATTGGCGCCGCAAGGACCGGATAAAGTAGGAATCTCGTGAGATGAAGAGGACCGTGTTGGCTGCGGCGGTATATGCGGCGGCCTTCATCCCCCTTGGGACGCCCTTGCTGCCCTCGAGCGCGACCACGGACTCGTTGGCCCTCGTCCACAGGATGCGCGCGGCCCGAAGCCCTGCTCGGTCAAGCCACGCGCGCGTTTCAAGGTCGCAAAGGGCCTGGCAAAACGCCTGCAGCGGCAAGTGGCCATCGGAAACGCGGTATTTTGTTTTGTGATCGAGTCGTAGCACTCCCTTCTGTAGGAACGATTTGAACGCGGCCTCCGCGGCACCCTTGGACAGCCCCACGATTCTGCGGAGGGCGACCGGCTTGGCGAAGCCGACTCCGGCAAGAAGCGCCGCGCGGCGGCCGCGGAGCGTGTCAGCGATGTCGAGGTCGGGGAACCGTGCAAGTTCGAGGCGCAGGGCTTCGAGGGCGGGCTGGGGCGCGGGGGCAATGACGATGCGGACTCCCTCGCGTTGCTTTGTGACCAGCCCGAGGCCTGCGAGCTCCGCTACCGCTCGTGAAGTGCCCTCGGGAGTGAGGCCGGCCCGCACCGCGACTTGGGAGAGGGGCATCTCCCCGTCCAGATGGCGAAGCACCTCGAGTGCCTTGGGGCGCATCTTGATCAAAGGGCCTATTTCGATCAATTTCTATTTAAACTATTGATCAAAACCATCCCTTTTTCTGTCTCACTGGTGTCTCAAACCGCGCTTGTTCCGGCGGCGAGTACACCCTCCAACGCATCCTCCACGCCCTTCAGCTCCGCCCGCGACCCGTCCCACCGCTTCAGCGGCAGGGCATTCGCGTCGAAGACCGCGTCAAGCGCCGCGCGCATCTGCATCCGCAGGGCGGCCGCGTTCGCGCCGGGCTCCGGCAGCGCGGCGAGGACGAGCTGCGAGCGCGCCTCCACGAGGAACTGCCGGCCTCCGACCGAGAGGGTCTCGCCCTCGATGCGCCCGCCCTGCCTCATGGCCCGTGCCCGCGTCTCGAGGGCCGCGGCAAGCTCCTGGGCCTTCTCCGTGTCGGCGTCCTCCGGGGCAGATGTCCGCGCCCACGACATCGGACGCCCGTCGCGGTACGCAAGGACAAGCTCCAAGGCCGTCCGCGCGCCCGCGGGCGCGATGATCGTAACGGGCGGGAGCGCATGGCGGGTGGCGCCGGCCTCCTTCTCGAGTTCCTCGAGCTTGTGGTCCATCTTCTCTTCGTCCGACTCCTCGAGGCCCTCGGGCCCCGAGAGCCGCTCCCGCTCGTCCTCGTCCGCCTCGATGTCGGCGTCCTCGCGCGCCAGTTTCCCGAGCGAGGCCTGGCGACCCCTTCCTTTGCGGTAGGACAGGAAGAGGATCCCGCCGACCCCCACCGCGACGGCCGCGCCGAGCATGCCGAATAGGAGGCCGCCGGAGACACCGGGCGCAGCCTCCGCATCGACCTGCACAGTCGCCGATGCGAACGCGCCCGCGGGGTCCGTCGCCACGAGGGTCACCTCCGCGTGGCCACCTGCGCCGCCAAGCGAGCGGATGACGAGGACGCCCCCCTCCCGGTCCGCCGTCACGACGCTGCCGTTGTCCCAGGCGATCGAGAAGGTGAAGTTCGCCATCGCGTCGTCGGCGTCCGTGAGGTACTCGGAGATGTTGAGGCGAAGCTCGCCGCCCGAGGGAATGCTCCGGCGGAGGCCGTCAAGGGCGCCGAGCGAGGGCGGGAGGTTGGTGGTCACGCGAAGGAGGAGGATGCCCGCCGCAAGGTTGTGCTCGGAGTCCTCGACCGTGAGGCCCACCTCGACATCGCCGATGGCCGTGCCGCGGAACTTGAGCGTCCGGTTTACCGCGTCGACACGGGCCGTCGCGTCGCCGGGGATCGCGCCCACGCCCACCACGCGCAGGAGGCCCCACGTGAGCTCGCCGTCCGCGTCGCGGTCGTCCGACACGAAGGGGTCGAGGAGGATCGTGAGGTTGTGGCCTTCCGTCGCCGGAATCGGCGGGGGGGTCGTGATCACCGGCCGGCCCGCGTTGTTCACGAGCACGCGGAAGGTCGCGCTCGTGTTCGTCGTGCCGTCGTTGGCCCAGAGGGTGACGGTCTCGATGAGCAAGCTCGCCGGGGCCTGGCGGTAGTCGAAAACGAGCTCGAGCCCCGAACGCCTCGCGAAAACGGACGAGACCGAGATGGAAAGCGACGACACGGCCGTGTCGTTGTCCCTGATATAGGGCGCAAGGTCGAGGGTGCCGGTCGTGCTCGCAAGGGCGAAATCGGGGATCGGCAGAATCCACGGCGCGTCAGCCACGGGCAGGACAATCACGTCGAAGATCCGCTCGGCCGAGAGCCCCCCCGAGTCGGCTGCCCGCACGCGGATCGAGGCCGGCCCGCTGTACTCCTGGTCGCGCGAGGTCACCGTGAGGTTCCCGTCCACGCCCGACTCGAAGATCGCCGCGCTAAGGAAGAGGGCCGGGAACACGGCCTCGACCGTGTAGTTCAGCCGAAACCCATCGAGGTCGTCGACGAACCACTGGTAGAGGTCCGCGATCGTGACGTTCTGGGCGCCTTCGAGGACCTCCACGGGGGGGCCGCTAGACGGCAGAGCCACGGGCGGTTCGGAGTAGAGGACGTTTAGAGCGGAGAGGCGCGCGGAGCCCGCGAGATCCGAGCGGAGGATGAAGAGGATGTCCGCGGGGCTCGGCCCCGGGGCCACCGTTGCAAGCGCTCGATTGAGGGCGGGGGCAAGGCCCGCGATGGGAACCGTGGCGTCGTACCTGAGGTCCGGGGCGAACACCAGGACGTCGGCTGGGCCGTCGGCGCGCAGGCGGAGCGGGACGAGGCCAAGGACCGTGCCATTGGACAGGACGGGCGAGGTCTCGCCGAGGGCAAAGGCCAAGGCAAACTCCGCCGTCGCTTCGACGACGAGGGGGCCCGCGAGTTCGGGGACCGTGAGGAACGCGGTGCGGTTGCCGACGGCGACCTCGACATTGCGGGGGAAGAGGTAGTAGCTCAAGGAGACCGTCCATTCGAAGTCGACCGCGTAGGGCAGCGAGTTCACGAGCGTCGCGTTCCAGAACGCGCCGCCCATGAAGTCGGGCGTTAGCTGGACGGCGAGGCCCTGCACCAGGAACCTGAAACCCGTGCTGGGCCCGGAGTAGTTTGCCATGGGCAGCGCCGGGCCGGTGGCGCCGGCAACGGAGACCGCCGCGATCTCGCTCTCGTTGAAGGGCGTTGAGAGCCAAAGGCGGAACGCCATGTCCGTGTTGCTCTGGGGGGCCCACGGGGGCTCGCCGCTGGCATTGAGCGAGAGGAAGGCCGTGCCGCCCGAATAGGGGTCCGTGATGACGCCGTTGCGCCCGCGCCAGTCCCAGGTCTCGTTGGCGGCCGCGCCGGGCGAGGCAAGCACGAGCGCGAGATCTTCCGAGGCGAGGACCGCCAGCGCGGGGGTAAGCGCGAATGTCACCCATCCGCCCGGCCTGGCCGTCGTCGCGTTCATGGAGCCGGTGGAAAGGAGGCTCGTTCCCGGCGCGCCCCCCGAGACGTTTCGCACCTCCAGAAGAAGAGGGCCGATGGGGTGCCCCGTGGCGTCGCCGAGGTTCAACGAGACGCTCTCGAGCGTCCCATCGCGCTGTAGCGTCACCGTCTGGGCCACACCTTGCTCGAACGAGCTGAAGTTGCCCACGGAGAAGGACGACGAATTCGTCTCCTGGCGCGCGTCGAGGACGCTGTGGGCGGTCAGGTTGAAGAGGGTGACCGTCCCGGTGAACGGGTGAGCGACCACGGGTATCGACGGCACGGAAACGGGCAGGGGGCCAACCGCCGTGGAGAGGGCGGGCAGCAGGTAATGAGTGCCCCCGCTCGACGCGCCAGCAAGCGCGAAGGAGGGCCGCGGGGCGATCTCCACGAGCGCGGATCTGATTGTGGCGTTGGCCGGCGCGAAAAACGCCCGCGCGTAGCCCTCTGCCACCGAACCGTTCGAAGGCACGGAGTTGTGCGTGCTGCCCCCTTCGAATGCGTTCGTCCAACCGAAGGGCGCGGGCCTCCCGTCCGGCGCTGCGAACCTCCAGACACTCTCCCCGGTGTCGCTCACAATGAGCGTGGCGTTGACCGGCGCGCGTGGGGCGTGTAGCGCGATCGAGACCGCGTCGACAGTCAAGAAGCGGGACGCTTCGCTGCGCGGCGCTACGAGCACGGCGAGGAATTCCGAGGTGCCCGAGGTCCTGGTGGCGGGGTGCACGGCAATGCCGCCGACCCCGGAGGAGACGACCGGGCCTGCGAGCAGCCCCGCGCTGCGCCAGCCGGGCGGTCCCAAGAACGGCGCCACGTAGAACGCCACCTCTATGTCAAGCGCCTCGGCGTCGGTCGCGCCGTCGGTGCGGGCCACCACCTGCATGTCGGCCGACCCAAAGGGGCGCGCGAGCGCGAGCCCGGTCACGTTGAACTCAAGCACGGCCGCCGGCTTTCCGGTCGTCGTGTTGACCGTCCAGTTTTGCCCGCCAGGCGAGTAGAGGGCCGCAAGGTCGGCGGTGGAAAGCGGGTTCACCATCAGGTCATCGATCCACCCCAGTCCCAGCATGGGCCCGGCGGTTTCAGCCCACCATCCTCGCTCGGGAGCGCCGAGGACGGCGTCGTCGGTCTGCGCTTCCGTCGAGATGTTGAGGGAGGCGTTGACGGCCCGCACGGGGTTCGGGAACGAGGCGGTGGCCCAGCTTGTCGGAACCGCGGCGTCGAGCGGGGTGTCGGGGCCCTCGGCAAAGGTCGCAAGGAGCCCGGCACCCGCAAAGGGCGAAAGGAGCGACGGGGCGAGGAGCGCGGCGAGCACCACAAGTGCGGCGGCCTTCGGCTGCCCTCCCGCCAACGACCTTCACCTCACAAGCCGCCGAAGGATGTCGCCCACGGTCTCCACGACGTCATTGCGCTGCCAGTCCGCGGTCGACCCCGGGAAGTTGTGGTCAACTTCCTCGATGAGGGTGCGCACCCGGCTCTTCAGCTCGTCGAACCCCTCGCCGCGTGTGCGACCCGCGATGTAGAATGACTCGCCGCGCGCGAGGACCACCTGCACGCCCTTCCACTCAAGCACCTTAACGGCTTCGGCCGCTTTTTCTTCCTTGCGAACCGTGTCGAACGACCACTGCAGGAACTCGCTCTCGTCGGCCTGGGAAAGCTGGGGCAGGCCTTTCGCTGGGACCTCGAAGAGGAGCCCGCCGTCCTTGAGTGAGAAGAGGTAGAGCTCCGCGAGGCGCGCGTGGGGCTTCGCGCCGAGGGGGCCGGGCGCGAGCGGCGCGGCAAGCGGCGAGGAGGCCCCCTCGAGGCCCGACTTGAGGCCGAGCGACACAACCCCTTCGTCGGGCCCCGGCGGCTTGTCGCCGGGGGCGTTCACGAGGCCGCGCAGGAAGGGGCCCGTGTTTTCGGGGCCGGCAGGCGCGGGAATCTCCATGCGGTCCTCGCCGGTTGCCCCCTCGACCACGAGCAGCGGGACTTCGTCGGTGGCCCCCTCCCCCTTCATCGACTCGAGCCGCGCGTCCTTGCGCGGGCGCCCCTTCGCTTGCGCGCGGCGCGCGGCGACGGCCGCGAAGACGACGACGCCGGCAAAGAAGAGGCCGACCGCCAGCACCGAGGCGCTCGAGCTGCGGTAGGGTGTCGGCACGGTGACCGTGAAGGTCTTGGAGGTCTCGAGGCCCGCGGAGTCGCGCAAGATTAGCGAGAATGAACCCGAGCCGGAGGCGCCGGGGACGGGCGTGAGCACCAGGCGCTGCGTCGCGGCGTCGACCTCGGCCGTGAAGAGGTCGGGGTTGTCGTTTACGACGGCCCAGGAGACGCGCGAGGGGTCGCTTGCGTCCTCGGGGTCCGAGTACTTCGTCGCGAGGAAGATCGTCGTGGAGTCGGCGCCGAGCGCGATGATCGGGTCGATCCCCACGATGCGGGGAGGGATGTCCGCGGGCGGCGTGATCCGGACGCCGAGCGAGGTCGTGTTCGCGTTGCCGTCCGTGTCGGTCACGGTGAGCTGCGTGGTGATGTTGGCAATCAGGCCCGCCCGCGGAATCAGCTTGAGGAAGGTCGAGGCGGCGGTCCGCTCGACCATCCAGAAAAGCGAGTCCTGGTCCGCGGCGGGCACGGCGAGCGAGAACTGGAGCGCGGAGAGGTTGTCCTCCCCGTCGATTGCGAACGGCGCGAGGTCGAGCCACCAGGCGGCATTGCTCGGGATGACCACCGTGGGAAGTGGCAGGAGCGCGGGCGGCGTGTTCGCGGGCCGCGGGTGGACAAGGAGCGGGTAGGTCGCCGAAAGCGTGCCGTCGCTGAGAGTGATGAGCATCGGGACATCGCCGGCGCCGACGGCGAAATCGAAGATCAGGCTGCGTTCGTTCACGGAAACGGTCGTGCCGGAAGCCGACGTGATTGTGACCGCGAGCGTCGGGAACTCCGCGTCGACGATGAAGGGCGAAAGGTCGATGGTCTCGATGTGGCCCCAGGAGACGTTGATCCGGTCGACCGTGAGGCGCGGCGGGTCGTTGAACGGGCGGATCGTGAAGAGGACGGGGCCCGAGTCGGTCGAAAGCCCGCGTGAGTCGGTCGCGGTCACGGTGAGGACGAAGTTGCCGGAGCGGTTCGCGATGGGGTTCACCGTGAGGTTGTAGCCGGAGACGAGGAATGAGGCGTTCTCGAAGCCGGAGGTCTGGTTTACGTAAAAGGAGAGAGCCGCGTTGTCCCAGTCGTCGTGGAAAACCGTGTTGAGGTCGGTGGTAAGCGGGGTGTCCTCGTCGGTCACCGTCGAGGGGAAGTCGAAGTAGACGGGGGGGCGGTCGTAGGTGATGGCGGCTTCGAGGATCGTGATCGTGGAGGCGCCCGGGGAGTAGATGCG
>Ga0209342_10000566_pt1 | contig 42827 bp, 38 predicted proteins | sample RifCSP16_2_FD_184023 | JGI IMG/M metagenome (GOLD analysis project Ga0209342, IMG submission 184023) | Soil microbial communities from Rifle, Colorado - Rifle CSP2_sed 16_2 (SPAdes) (version 2) | ecosystem: Environmental > Terrestrial > Deep subsurface > Rock core/Sediment | place: Rifle...
TCCGTACACGGTCGGTTTGGCGCCAGCAATGGCAAGCCCGCTCCCCGCGGGGGCGACAAGGGATTTAACGATTTTTGGCGACGATCCGGCGGAAAATCTTGGTCACAATTTGGTCACAAGCTGCAAATTTGTTGCAAAAAAGGGGTCACGGAATCCCGTAACCCCTTGATTTTATTGGTAGCGGGGCCAGGATTTGAACCTGGGACCTTCGGGTTATGAGCCCGACGAGCTACCTGGCTGCTCCACCCCGCGTCGTAAGCCATGTATAATATCTATTCATACCCCCTTCTGTCAAACCTAATAAAACATAGAAGCCGTGCTTTTCATCCTTCTTATCGAAGCGATGCATGACCTAACGACCGAAACTCTTTCCGCGGCGGGGGCTGCCCGTCTTTCGAGCGGGAATCCGGAAATCCCTCCCCTTCCCCGGACCCGGCCGGGCGCCGGGGTGAGGCGATGAAGGGACCGCCGGTCCCTTGGACGTTTTCTTCCACTCGGGCTTGGGCTGGCGGGGGCCTTTCCGCTCCCCTGATGCTTCCTGGGAGGCGGGCGGTTGAAGCCGTTTCGCGCGGGGGACGAATTTCGGCTTGCCGGCACCCGGCGGCCGGGGCGGAGCCGCGCGGGGCTCGTGCTCCTTCCGATCCACGTAGGCCTTCAGATCCCGAACTTCCTTCCCCGTGAGATAGCGCCACTCCCCCGGCTCCACGCCTGCCAGTTCGAGCGGACCGATCGCGACCCGACGCAGCTTCATCACCTTGTGCCCGATCGCTTCGAACATCTTCCGGACCTGGTGGTAGCGGCCCTCCGCGATGCGGATCGCGATCCAGGATTTCCCTTCCCGCTTGTCCAGGAAATTGACCTGTGCGGGGTTCGTCATCACGCCGTCGATCGGCAGGCCTTGGCGCAGGATCTTGAGCGCCCTCGAAGTTGGGTCGCCCATCAACTTTGCGACATAGGTCTTCTCGACGCCGAACCTGGGGTGGGTGAGCTTGAATCCCAGTTCCCCGTCGTTGGTGAAAAGGATCAAGCCGGTCGTGTGGTAATCCAGGCGCCCGACGGGAAAGACGCGCGCGGCCAGGTCGCCCACGAGCGACGCTACCGTCTGTCGGCCCTCCTTGTCCTTCATCGTGCTGACGACGTTGTCGGGCTTGTAGGCCATCAGGTAGATCTGCTCTTCCCTTACGGGGACCAGCGTGTTGCCGTCCAGCCGGATCTCGTCCCGCTCGGGATCGACAAACGCGCCGGGGTCCAGGACCGTCTGCCGCGCGACGGTCACCCTCCCCTTTCGGATCAGCTCGTCGGCCGTGCGGCGGGAGACGCTCGCGGAGAGCGCGATGTACCGGTTGAGCCGCTCACCGGCCATCCGGTTCGCCGCCCTCCTTGCGGGAGGCCGAATCGGACAATACATCGTCGGAGACCCCTTCGGGCCATCCGGACTCGGACGACAGAAGAGGTTCGCCGTGCTCCGCCACCTCGTGGCTGGCGACAAGTTCGAAATCGACGCGCAGGTCGGCCTCCTCTGCCGACGGTTCCGGAACGACCCCGCCGGTGGCCGCCGCCAGGAAATCCTCGATGTCGCGCATCGAGGGGAGGTCGGAGAGGCTGGCCAGCCCGAACACCTCGAGAAACTCCCGGCTCGTCCCGAAGAGGAAGGGCCTGCCGATCACGTCCTTCTTGCCGACGACCTTGACCAGCCTGCGCTCCATCAGGGTCTTGAGCGATCCGGCGCAATCCACCCCGCGGATCTGCTCGATCTCGAGGCGCGTCACCGGCTGCTTGTAGGCAATGATGGACAGCGTCTCCAGCGCCGCCCGGGAAAAGCGCGGAGGCTTGATGTCGAACAGCAGGCGCACGTATTCCTGGTTGGCCGGGTTCGTGCGGAATTGGATCCCCTTGGCGACCTCCTCCAGGAGGATTCCGGAGGAATCCGGAGGATATTTCGCCTGCAGGATCCGGATCACCTCGCGCACCGCGTCCCTGGGAAGCCCTCCCAGCACCTGGCCGGTCTTCTCCAGGGAGAGCGGCTGATCGGAGACAAGAAGCAGGCTCTCCAGGATCGAGGCTGCCCGGGAGAGGTCCGGGGCGACCGGGTCGGCGTCGGCGGGGCCCTCCGGGCCCGGATCAACGGGTGTCGGGTTCATCGGGTTCTCTTCCATTTTCCACCTCGCGCACGGCCGGGACGATCGTGATCAGTCCCATCGGGTTGGCCTGGTAGGCCTTGACCGTCCGAAGCCGGATCAGTTCAAGGATCCCCAGGAAGAACGAGACAATCTCGTTTTTCGTCCTGAACTCCTCGATCAGGCGGTCGAACCGGATCGACCCGTCCTCCTTGATCCGGTCCAGGAGAAAGGCGATCGCGTCGGCGATCGTGAGGCGGTCCACGAAGATCTCGTGCGCCTCGTCCTTCGGCATCCGCTCGAGGACGTCCTTGAAGGCGGTGATCAGATCCGCCAGGGACAGCTCGGTGATCGCCACCTCGCCTTCCGGGATCTCCTCGCCCGGGAAATCCCGCGCGAACACGTCCCGCCCCAGGATCGGCCGGTCGGAGAGCCTCGCTGCCGCCTCCTTGAACTTCTGATACTCGATGAGGCGCCGGGAGAGCTCGGCCCGCAGGATCTCGGGGTCCTCCTCCGGCTCCAGCTCCTCGTCGGTCCGCGGCAGCAGCGACTTGGACTTGATGTAGAGGAGGGTCGCCGCCATCACGAGGAACTCGCCCGCCACGTCGAGGTTGAGCGCCTTCAGCGCGTCGAGATAGGCCAGGTACTGCTCCGTGATCCGGGAGATCGGGATGTCGTGGATGTCGAGCTTGTCCTCGCGGATGAGGTGCAGGAGGAGGTCGAGCGGACCCTCGAAGACCTCCAGGTGAACCGCGATGCCCGTTGCTCCGTTGGGCGTTTCAGATCCCAATCGCTTCCCGGACCTCCTTCATCTTCTTCTCGGCGGTCTTGCGCGCCCTCGCTGTTCCTTCCGCCAGGATCTGCCGGACCGGGACGCCGCTTTCGACGATCTGCTTCCGCCGCTCGCGGATGGGGGCCAGCACCTTTTCCATGTGGTCGTACATCCACTTCTTGCACTCGATGCAGCCGATGCCCGCCGTGCGGCAGCCGACGTCGACCTTTTGGATGGTCTCCTCGTCCGAGACGATCTTGTGGTACGCGAAAACATTGCAGATCTCCGGGTTGCCGGGGTCGTTACGGCGCACGCGCGCCGGGTCGGTGACCATCGGCTTGACCCTCGTCCATACCTCTTCGGCCGTGTCGGACAGAAGGATCGCGTTGCCGTAGGTCTTGCTCATCTTCCGGTTGTCTGTCCCCATGAACTTGGGGGTTTCGGTGAGATACGCCTGGGGGATGGCGAAGACTTCCTTGTAGAGGAAGTTGAAACGGCGCGCGATCTCCCGGGAAAGCTCCAGGTGGGGGACCTGGTCGATCCCGACGGGCACCAGCAAGGCGTAGTACATGAGGATGTCGGCGGCCTGCAGGACCGGGTAGCCCAAAAACCCGTAGGTGTGCAGGTCCCGCGAGGTCTGCTCGCGCAGCTGCTCCTTGTAGGTCGGGTTGCGCTCCAGCCACGGCAGCGGGGTGATCATCGACAGGAGCAGGTGCAGCTCGGCGTGCTGGGGGACGTGGCTCTGGATGAACAGCGTGGCCTTCGAAGGGTCGATGCCGGAGGCCAGCCAGTCGATGACCATGTCGTCGATGCTCTCCCCGATCACGCTCGTCCGCTCGTATTCCGTGGTCAGCGCGTGCCAGTCGGCGACGAAGTAGAAGGCGTCTCCCTCCTCCTGGAGCTTCTTCCAGTTCACCAGGACCCCCAGGTAATGGCCCAGGTGCAGCTTGCCGCTCGGCCGCATGCCGCTCAAGATCCGCTTGCGCAAAACCATCCTCCTTGAGGAGGGTCATCCGCCCAGGAACAGCAACGTCAACAGGTGGATGACCGGATTGATGACCCGCCAGATTATACCAAATGGATCGAACATGAAGAGCGCGATGAGGAGGAGCATCCCGTACCGCTCGACCGAGGCCAGGGCCTGCGAAGGGCCGTGCGGGAGGAGCCCCACGGCGATCCGGCCGCCGTCCAGCGGGGGGATCGGGATGAGGTTGAAGATCGCCAGCAGGACGTTCCACTTCACGGATGCCACGCACATCAGCGCCAGCGGGAGGAGCGCCATCTGGAGAGTTCCCTCCGCCGTCTCGTGCAGGCCCAAGCCGCCGATCTTCGGGATGACCTCGGGATCCAGCAGGCCGATGAACCGGAACAGGAGGCCCGAGGCCGCCGCCAGCGCCAGGTTCGTCACCACTCCCGCGGAGGCCACGTAGACCGGGTCCCGCTTCAGGTCACGCAGGAGCCGGAAATTGACGGGCACCGGCTTGGCATACCCGAAAAGGAACGGGCTCCGCATCAGGATGAGGATCGCGGGGAGAAGGATGGTCCCGAAGGGATCGATGTGGGCCAGCGGGTTCAGCGTCACCCGCCCGAGCATTTTGGCGGTCGGGTCCCCCTTCTTATACGCGACCCACCCGTGCGCGGCCTCGTGGAAGGTGATCGCCAGGAGGAGCGGGATGGCCTGGATCGAAACCTGCTGTAGGAACCCCTGGATATCGAACAAATAACACCCCTCTCCAAAATAGAATATCTTAACAACTTAAAGCCGGGGACGTTCTTAAAACTTTTTATCAGGGACGTTCTTGAACTTTACTTTTTTCGCCTGGGGACGTTCTTGAACTTTCGCCGAGTGTTCGCCTGAAAAAGTTCAAGAACGTCCCCAGGCGTTCGTCACCGTTTAAAAAGTAAAGTTCAAGAACGTCCCTCTACTTTTTGGGGAAGTGGGAGAGGACGAAGGACATCTCGTCGGCTTTGGTTTTAAGCTCGCCGGTGAACTTCCGCTCGAGGACCTCGTCGAAGATCTGCTTGAAATCCGGCCCCGGAGTGTAGCCCAGGTCCAAAAGGTCTTTCCCCGTCACCAGGGGGCGCACGTTCTTGAGCTGCGTGAAATAGAGGGAAATATACCTTTTGATATCTATGTGTTTCGCCTTTGCCATCATGTGAAGGATGACCTCGTTGGGCATAGGGCTTAAGCAGTCGTAGATGAGCTTGCGGGAGACCGCGCGGCTGCTCAGGAGCCTGTAAATCAGGTCGTCCGCCTCGAACCTGGCGATGTGCACCCACTCCCTCGCCCTGCGCCCCACCCCCAGGTCGGCCGCGAACGTCCTCGCCTCCTCGGGATCCAAGGGGTCCAGCAACGCGAGAAAGAGGACCCCCCATTTTTCCACCTTCTCCTCCAGGAACAGGAGGGAGAACCACACCAGGATCTCGGCGGTCACCTCCAGGAGGGCCATCTGCTTCCGGTCCAGGGTGATCTTGGCGTGGACCGACGGGCCGATGTTGAACTCCGCGAGGCGGCGCAGGATCGCCGTGGGATCCTCTTCCTTGAGGATCAGTTCCAGCTCTCCGAAGAGTCTCGGCTTGGGCAGCCTGCCGATCAGGTCCAGCCGGACGGCGTTGCGAATGAGGTTCAACGTGTGCCTGCCGATGATGAACCCGAACCGGCGCTCGAAGCGCGACGCGCGCAGGATGCGCGAGGGGTCCTCCACGAAGGAGAGCGAGTGCAGGACGCGGAGCACCCGCTCCTTGATGTCCCGCTGCGCGCCGTAGAAGTCGATGAGCTCGCCGAACACCGGCGCGTTCAGGCGCACCGCCAGCGTGTTGATGGTGAAGTCCCGCCGGTACAGGTCCTGTTTGATGCTGCTGAACTCCACGGTGGGGAGCGCCGCCGGCTCCAGGTAATACTCGACCCGCGCGGTCGCCACGTCGATCTTGAAGCCGTCGGGGAAGACGAGCACCGCCGTCCCGAACTTGTGGTGCGGCCGGACCCGGCAGGGGTTCTCGCGGGCGTAGGCTTCCGCGAACCCGATCCCGTCCCCCTCGATCACGATGTCCACGTCGAGATTGTCGATCCGCATCACCAGGTCCCGCACGAACCCCCCGACGACATAGGCCGACATCCCGAGCCCTTCGGCCACGATCCCCGCCGACCGGAGCAGCTCCACCACCCTTTTCGGGAGCAGCTCCTTCATCAGGTTGGCGACGTTTTTCGTCCGGGAGAGGATCCCGCCCGCGGGGATGTCCTCTCCGGCATCCGGGGGCTGGACGTCCCGGACTTCGTGAAGGAAGCGCAGCAGTCCCGTGCGGGTGATGATCCCCGCGATCCGGCCGCCCGACACGACGGGGACCAGCCGCTGGTTCTTCCGGAGGATGATCTCCTGGACGCGGTCGATCCCCTCACCGGGCTCCACGGTGTCGAAATCGGTGCTCGTGTATTCGCTTACCTTTTCTTCTCCAAGTCCGTGAAAAAGGGCCTTTTCAACGATCTGCCGAGTGATGATTCCGAGAACGCTCCCTCCCCCTTCCCGCAGGACGGGGACGGCATTGAAATTGAAGCGTGTCAGCAATTGATGGACGTCGGCGATCGTGTTCTCCGCAAGGGCGCTCCGGGCCGGGGTCACCATGAGGTCCGCCGCCGTGCGCCGCGGGATCACCTTCTCCGAGAGGACTTTGAAGATCTTCTCCCGCACCTGGAAAGTGGTCGCGTCCTTGATGTTGGCCGACGCGGCGTAAGGATGCCCTCCCCCGCCGAACTCCCGCATCACCGCCCCCACGTCCACCTCGGGCTTGCGGCTTCGCCCGATGATCACAACGCGGTCCCCCATCTGGCAGATGGCGAACAGGACGTTGACTGCCTCCATGTCGCGCAGCTTGTGGACGAGGACCGCCAGGTCCCCGACATACTCCTCCCGCCGCGCCTCCGCGATCACCAGCTCCACGCCGTGAATGGTGTAGGACTTCGATCCCTGGATGAGGTCGTAGAGCAGCGAGATCTGCTCGGAGGTGAGGTCCTTGGCGAGGATGTCCGAGACGGCCCCCAGGTTCGCGCCGCAGGACAACAGATGCGCCGCCGCCTGGTAGTCGGATACGGTCGTCGAGGGGAAGATGAGCGAGCCGGTGTCCTCGTAGATCCCCAGCATCATGACGGTGGCCTCGTCCGCCGTGATGGGGATCCCGCGGTCTTTCAGGATTCCCACGAGGATCGTCGTCGTGGACCCGGCGGGGCGGATCACCTCGACGCTTCCGTGAAGGTCCGCCTCCTCGTCCGGGTGGTGGTCGTAGATGTGGAGGTCCACCCCGGGCCGGTTCACCACCTCCCGGAAGACGCCGATCCGGGCGGAGTTGCGGATGTCGACCAGGATCACCCGCGTGACCTTGGCGAGGTCGATCTCCCGCGCCTTGCGAACCTCCAGGGCGTAGAAGGCCGACTGGATGAGGAATCCCTTGACCGTCTCTTCCTGGGACCCCGGCAGGACGAGGACGGCTTCGGGGTAGAGCTTGTGGGCCGCCACCATCGAGGCGATGGTGTCGAAGTCGGCGTTGACGTGGGTGGTGATGACTTCCATTTCCTTCCAAGTATACAGAAAAGGGCAGGAACGTTCCCGTCCCTGCCCTTCCCGTTAAACCCGAATCCGCCGAGACTCACCCTTCGGCTGCGTCGCCTCGGAGGGGGACTCCGTTCGTGGCTCGCCGTGCGGTGAACCTGCACGGCTGCGCTTTACCTCACTGCGCCCCCCTCCTGCGACGACTCCGCCGGATCTTCCCGTCCCGACCTAGAACAGGGCCTTGAGGTACTCCCGGTTGAGCCGGGCGATGAACTTGACGTCGATCCCCTTCGGGCACGCCGCCTGGCACTCGTAGTGGTTCGTGCAGTTGCCGAACCCGCAATCCTGCATCGCCTGGAGCATGTTGGCGACCCGCTCGGCCGCCTCCACCTGCCCCTGCGGCAGGGCGGCGAACTGGGAGACCTTGGCCCCCGTGAAGAGCATCGCGGCGCCGTTCGGGCAGCCCGCCACGCAGGCCCCGCAGCCGATGCACTCGGCGGCGTCCATCGAATACTCCGCGTTGGGCCTGGGGACGGGGATCGCGTTGGCGTCGGGGGCCCCCCCGGTGTGCGCGGAGATGTATCCCCCCGCCTGGATGATCTTGTCGAGGGCGCCCCGGTCCACCATCAGGTCCTTGAGGATGGGGAACGCCCGGGCCCGCCACGGCTCGATGTAGATCGTGTCCCCGTCCTTGAATTTGCGCATGTGGAGCTGGCAGACGGTGGTCCGCTCCTGCCCGCCGTGGGGGACGCCGTTGATGACCTGCGAGCAGACCCCGCAGATCCCCTCCCGGCAGTCGTGGTCGAAGACGATCGGCGGTTTCCCCTCCTTGATGAGGTCTTCGTTCACCACGTCCAGCATCTCGAGGAAGGAGTGGTGCTCGGTGATGTTTTTCGCGGTGTAGGTTTCGAAGCGGCCGGGCTTGCCCGGTGCGGCCTGCCGCCAGACGATCAGCTTGAGGGTCATTGTCTTGTGCTCGCTGTGTCCGCTCATTATTTATAGCTCCTTACCGCGAGATGGACGTGCTCGAATTTCAGCGGCTCCTTGTGGAGCTCGGGCTCCTTGCCGATTCCCTTGAACTCCCAGGCGGCCGAATAGCAGAAGTTTTCGTCGTCGCGCTTGGCTTCGCCGTCCTCGAACTGGTATTCCACGCGGAAGTGGCCGCCGCACGACTCGTTGCGGTGAAGGGCGTCTCGGCAGAGAAGCTCGGCGAACTCGAGAAAGTCCGCCGTGCGCCCCGCGTTCTCCAGCTGCTGGTTGACCTCCGCGCCGTTGCCGGTGATCTTCACGTTTTGCCAGAACTCCTCCCGGATCCCCGGGATCTTCGCGATCGCCTCGGAGAGGCTCTCCTTGCTGCGGGCCATCCCCACGTTGTTCCACATCAGGGTGCCCAGCTCCCGCATCAACTCGGTGACCGTCCGCTTTCCGTTGATCGAAAGGAGCTTCTTGCTGTAGGCCTTGACGTCCTCGATCGACTTCTTGCACTCGGCGTGATCCGGCTTCACCTTCCCGGGCTTGGTCTGCGCCAGGTAGTGGGCGATCGTGTAGGGAATGACGAAGTATCCGTCGGCCAGCCCCTGCATCAGGGCGCTCGCGCCGAGCCGGTTCGCCCCGTGGACCGAGAAGTTCGCCTCGCCCAGGACGAACAGGCCGGGGAGATTGCTCATGGCATTATAGTCGACCCACAGGCCGCCCATGGAATAGTGGGGGGCCGGGTAGATGCGCATCGGCACCTTGTAGCCGTTCTCGTCGGTGATCCGCTCGTACATCTCGAAGAGGTTACCGTACCGCACTCGGATCGTGTCCTCGCCCAGGCGCTTGATCGAGTCGGCGAAGTCGAGGTAGACTCCGCGCCCGCCGGGCCCCACGCCGCGCTTGTCGTCGCACTGCTCCTTCGCGGCGCGGGAGGCGATGTCGCGGGGGGCCAGGTTCCCGAAGCTCGGGTACTTCCGCTCGAGGTAGTAATCCCTCTCCTCCTCGGGGATCTCGTTGGGGCCCCGTTTCTCGCCCTGTTTCTTGGGCACCCAGATCCGGCCGTCGTTGCGGAGCGACTCGGACATGAGGGTCAGCTTCGACTGGTAGTCGCCCGACTGCGGGATGCAGGTGGGATGGATCTGGGTGTAGCAGGGATTGGCGAAGAACGCCCCCTTCTTGTGGGCCTTCCAGATGGCGGTGACGCTTGCCCCCATCGCCATCGTGGAGAGGTAGAAGACATTCACGTAGCCGCCCGTGCACAGGCAGACCGCGTCGCCCACGTGGACGCGGACCTCGCCGGTGACGAGATCGCGGACCGTGATCCCCTTGGCCTCTCCGTCGACCACCACGAGGTCGAGCATCTCGGTGCGGGGAAACATCTTGACCGTTCCCAGCTTGACCTGGCGGGAGAGGGCCGAGTAGGCGCCCAGCAGCAGCTGCTGCCCGGTCTGCCCCCTGGCGTAGAAGGTCCGGGACACCTGGGCGCCGCCGAAGGAGCGGTTGTCCAGGTAGCCGGCGTAGTCGCGGGCGAAGGGGACGCCTTGGGCGACGCACTGGTCGATGATGTTGTTGCTCACCTGGGCCAGGCGCCACACGTCCGCCTCGCGGGCGCGGAAGTCGCCCCCCTTGATCGTGTCGTAGAAGAGCCGGTAGATGCTGTCGTTGTCATTGGGGTAGTTCTTGCCGGCGTTGATCCCCCCCTGCGCCGCGATGGAGTGGGCGCGCCGGGGGCTGTCCTGGTAGCAGAACGCCTCCACGTTGTAGCCCAGCTCGCCGAGGGACGCGGCGGCGGATGCCCCCGCGAGGCCGGTGCCGACCACGAGGATCTTGTACTTGCGCTTGTTCGCGGGATTCACCAGCTTCATCTCGAAGCGGTGCTTGTCCCACGTCTTTTCGATCGGTCCTGTCGGGCATTTTCCGTCGAGTATCACAGGGGACCCCCTATTTGGTCAAAATGCCGGCGAGGATGAGAACCGGGATGGCGCTGTACCCCACCAGGAAGAGCACGCTGATCAGGTTGCCCAACATCGTTACCTTCGGAAGCGTCTTGTCGTTGCTGCACCCCACGGTCTGGAAGATGCTCTGGATTCCATGGCTCAAGTGGAGAAACAGGGTCACCATGGCGGCCACGTAGATCAGGGAGATCGGGGTGACCCGGAAACTGGTGAGCACCATCTTGTAGACGTCGCCCGGGCGGTTGGCGACCGCATCCGGCAGGATGTCCGGCGTGACCCGGACCGTGAACTGCAGGAGATGGTAGACGAGGAAGGAGAGGAGCAGGACTCCCGTCCAGATCATCGTCTCTCCGGCGAAGGTCGCCTTGAGCTTCTTGCTGACGGCGTACTTCTCCGGGTTCGCCGCGCTGTTCTCCAGCGTCAACTGGATGCCGAACCAGACGTGGATCGCGAGCATGAGGAACATGAAGCCGCGGAAGATCCAGACCAGCGGGCCCAGGCTGTGGAGCTTCTCGGCGTACGTGTTGAGCGCCCCCGGGCCGATGAAGATCGTGGAGTTCCCCAGCAGGTGCACGGTGACGAAGAAGAGCATGAAGAAGCCGGTGACCCCCATCAGTACCTTCCGCCCTACGCTGTTCGTCATGAATCCCATGACACTACCCCTTCTCCATGGATTTTTCTTCTCGAGGCGAAGATTGTATTCTGCATACACGCCGTTCCGCTTTTCTTTATATCGCCGTCCGACACGAATCGCAATAAAGAATCGAGGATTATTTTTTGCGGAAAATTCCCTATCCCCTGGGGTGGTGTTTCCGGTGGACCTCCCGGAGCCGCTCCGGCGTCACGTGGGTGTAGATCTGCGTCGTCGAGATGTCGGCGTGCCCCAGCATCGTCTGCACGGCCCGCAGGTCCGCCCCGCCCGCCAGCAGGTGGCCCGCGAAGGAGTGGCGCAGGGTGTGGGGCGAGATCTTGATCCGGATCCCCGCCGCCCGCGCCCACTTCGCGATCCGGTTCCACAGCGTCTGGCGGGTGATCGGCCGCCCGAGGCGGCTTAAAAACAGCGCGTTGGTCGCCTTTTCCCTCAGGAACTTCGGCCGCCCGTCCTTCCCATACTCGCGCAGCGCCGCAAGGGCCGCCTCCGCCACGGGGACGACGCGCTCCTTCCCGCCCTTGCCGAGCACGCGCAAAAAGCCGGCGTTGGCGTCCACGTTCTCCATCCGCAGCGTGACGAGCTCCGAGGCGCGCAGCCCCGCCGCGTACAGGAGCATGAGCATCGCGCGGTCGCGCATCCCCTCCGGCGTGGCGCGGTCCGGCGCCGAAAGGAGACTCTCCACCTCGGTCACGGTCAGGTATTTCGGGAGGGGGCGGCCGATGCGGGGGCCCCGCGCCGCGGAAACGGGGCTTGCCGGGAGGAACCCTTCGCGCTCCAGGAACCGGAAGAACGACCGCAGCGAGGAGACGTGCCGCGCGATGCTGCGCGCGGAGAGCCCCTCCTCCCGGAGCGCCGCGAGGAACTTCAGGTGGTGGACGCGGGAAAATTCCTTCAGGGAGATGGAACCGCCGGAGAGGAACGTCGAGAACCGGCGAAGGTCGAAGGCGTACGCCTCCAGCGTGTTCGGGGAGAGCCGCCGCCCCGTCCGCAGCTCCACGAGGAACGCGTCCACGAGGGCGTCCGTGTCCATGGGCTGCAAGGAGGCCTTCACCTGCGGCCGGCCGCGCCGGGGACCTGGACCTCCCCCTTGTCGTCGTCCGCCGCGGAGTCCAGGATGCGGGCCGTAACCGTCTCCAGGTCGATCACCGCGCAGGTGGGCCTGCCGCTCACGAACCCGCACGCCTCGCCGGGGTTGATGACCAGGGCCCTGCCCACGCGCATCGTCAGCGGCCGGTGCGTGTGCCCGAAGAGGATGAGGTCGAATTTCCCCCCATCGCCGATCTCTCCCTGGAGTTCGTCGAACGCATGGGACATGAGGATCTTGCGCCCCCCGATCTCGCAGAGATAAGGCCCCCGGTGAAACCGGTTCCCCGAAACCGCCTTCAGCCCCACCCGGTTGACGTCGTTGTTCCCGAAGACTCCCAGGAGCGGGATCCCGCAGGCGCGGAACGGCTCCAGGACCAGGGGGGAGCAGACGTCGCCCAAATGGAGGACCGTCTCCACGTGCTCCCGCAGGAAGACGGAAAGGATGTCCACGGCGCTGCCCCGGTTGTCGTGCGAGTCGGAGAGGATCCCCACCTTCACCTTCGCCCCCTCACTCCCCGATCGCTTCGAGGAGCGCGGCGCGGATTTCCTCCAGCCGGCCCTCGTCCGTGATTTTGCCGAGGCCCCGGTCCGTCAGATAGAAAACGTCGGCGACCTGGTCGGCCTTCGTGGAGATCTTCGAGAGGGCGATGTCGATCCCCATTCCCGTCAGTGTCCGGGTGATGTCGTACAGGAGGCCGATGCGGTCGTAGGTGAAGATGTCCACGACGGTGTAGCGCGAGGAGACCGAATTGTCGAAGACCACCTTCGTCGGGCGGTACCTGGATACTTTTTCCCGCACGAACCGGGCGATCTTGCGCTCGGCCACGAGCTGCTCCACCGTGGTCTCTCCGCGCAGGACGGCGGAAAGGTCCTGGAGCACCCGCTCCTTCTTGTCGTCGCCTTCAAGACTTTTCCCCAGGTAGTTCACGTAGAACGTATCGAGTGCGACCCCGTCGACCGATGTGGCGATCGTTGCGTTCAGGATGTTGATCCCGTTGACCGACAGCGTCCCGGCGATCTTGGCGAAAAGCCCCCGCTGGTCCTTCCAGACGATGTTCAGCTCCGAGGCGCCGGATTCCGGGTAATCGACCGCCTCGACCCGCGGCGCGGTCCCGTCGAACCCGGAAAGGAGTCGAAGGTGATCGGAAAACCGGCCGTCCGGCGTCCCCAGGAAGTAGCGGTCGTCGAACCGGGAGAGGTACCGGTCGACCTCCGCCCGGGAGAACGCCGAGAGCCACTCCCGCACCTGCTGGCGGCGCTGCAGGGGGCGCTCCTCGTACACCCGCTTGAGCTTCCCGGTCTCCAGGATGTTCTTCGCCTTGTCGTAGAGCTCGGCCAGGAGCATTGCCTTCCACTGCGTCCACACTTCCGGCCCTACCTCGCGCAGGTCGGCGTAGGTGAGCAGGTAAAGCTGGTCCAGCCGCGGCTGGGTCGTCACCACCTCCGTGAACGACAGGACGAGTTCGATGTCGTGCAGGTCCCGGCGCTGGGAGGTGTGCGCCATCAGGAGGTGGTTCTCGACGAGGAACACGAGGTCCGCGACTTCCGACTCGGAAAGCCCCATCCGGGGGCCGATTCTCCCCACGATCTCCGCGCCGATCCGCGAATGCCCCTGCCCCTTCCCCTTCCCGATGTCGTGCAGGAGAATCGCGAGGTTGAGCAGGTCCTTGCGGGAGACCGACCGGTAGATCTTCAGGAACTCCTCTTCCTCCTTCGTGCGCCGGTCCGCGTTTTCCAGCCCGGAAAGGACGCTCGCCGCGCGGATGGAATGGATGTCCACGGTGTAGACGTGGTAGATGTCCCGCTGCACCTTGCTGTACAGGGGGGCGAACTCCGAAAAGTAGCGCCCCAGGAACCGGCACTCGTTCATGGCCAGCAAGGTTTCCCTCACCCAGTGCGGGTCGGAGAGGATCTCCAGGAAAAGCCTTCCGGCCCGGGGGTCCTCCCGGAACTCCTGCCCGGCCGCAGGAAGCGCCCGCTGGATCTGCTTCTTCGCCTCGACGGAGAGGACCGAATGGGTTTTCTGCATCGTCCGGAAGAATTCGAGAATGCTCACCGGGTCCTTGTGGAAGGAGGAGCTGTCCTTGAGGCTCAGCTTCCCCCGGTAGAGGATCCCGGCCCCCGCCATCGTCTTCCTGTGGATCGAGAAGAATGGCTTGCGTCCCCCCTCCGGCAGGAACCGGTCCACCTCTTCCAGGAGCTCGTCGGCGAGGTGGGCGACGGAAGCGGCGTGCATGTAGTACGCCCGCATGAACCGCTCCACCCCGTAGTGCTCGCCGAAGGTCCGGTAGCGGAAGAGGTCGGCCATCTGTTCCTGGACCTCGAAGGTCAGGACGTCGGTCTTCTTCCCCGTGAGGATGTGCAGCTCGTTGCGGACGCGCAACAGGTAGGACAGGCCGTGGTGGATGGCCCGGATCGTGTTGGAGCCGACGACCCCCTTGTTCCGCAGGTCGAGGAGGTTGCGGCATTTGTACTTGATGCGCGCCGTCCAGATGGCGGTGTGCAGGTCCCTCAAGCCTCCCCTGCCCTCCTTGACGTTGGGCTCGAGGACGTACACCGTGGAGCCGAACTTCGCGTGCCGGTTCCGCATTTCCTTGATCTTCTTCTCGATGAACTTGTCGGCGTCCGAATAGAAGAGGAATTTCTCGATCTCTTTCTCGGCGTCGCCGAAGAACGGTTCGTCCCCGGCGATGAACCGGTAGTCCAACAGCGCGGTCCGGATCGAATCGTCGGCCGCGGCCATACGGACCGTCTCCTTGACGTTGCGCACGCTGTGCCCCACCTCCAGGCCCAGGTCCCAGAGCGGATAGAGCATCCATTCGGTCAATGCCTCGACGTAGCGGTCCAGCTTGCGGGGGTGAAGGAACAGAAGGTCGATGTCGGATTTCGGGCACAGCTCCTTCCGGCCGTACCCCCCGATCGCGACGACCGCCATGCGGTACTCGAGGTCCGTCGTGACGGACAAGAACCGCTGCCGCCCCCGTTCGTGCAGGGCCCGCAGAACGACGTCCATGGCCTCCGAATAACACCGGCAGGCGTCGACCCCGTTGCACTTTGCGAACCGCTGCTCCTCGTGCAGAACGGAGAGTGTCCCCGAAAGATACGCTCTCAGGTAATCGAGGAACTCGCGGTCGGACAGCCCTTCCTGCGCAGGCGGGAGCATGAAGACGGGCAAGGTCATGGCGGCTCTCTCACAGGCCCGCATGGGCCAGCGCGCCTTTTTCCCCGTAGTAGCGGATCGCCTCGACCACGCTGTCGGCGATGGTCGCCAGGTATTCGGGGTCGTACAGGCGGGCCTCTTCCCGCCGGTTCGTGATGAACGAGGCCTCGACGAGCACCGCCGTCATCCGTGCCCCCACCAGGACATAGAAGGGCGCCTGCTTCAGCCCCAGGTCGGCCACCTTGCCGAACCGGCCGTTCACGTTCTTCACGATGGCGTCGTTGACGGTCTTCGCGAGCCTCAGGGATTCCTTCTTCCGGCCGTAGGTGGACAGGTCGTCGATGATGAACTTGACCGCCGAGAGCTTCGCCACGGGGACGCCGTTTTCGCGTGCCGCCAGCTCGAGGGAGTGGCGGTCGCTGCTCGCGCGGCTCAGCACGTACGTCGATATCCCTTCCGCCTTGCGGTTCGGACTGGCATTGATGTGCAGCGAGACGAAGAGGTCGGACCGCGCTTCGTTGGCCATCGCGGTGCGCTCCTCGAGGGGGATGAACACGTCGCTGTCCCGCGTCATCTTCACCTCGTAGGCCCCGTCCCGCCGCAGGAGATCCCGGACCCTCCGGCCGATCGCCAGGACGACGTCCTTCTCCCTCAGGCCGGTCGGCCCGATCGCGCCGGGATCCTTGCCGCCGTGCCCCGGGTCCAGCATCACGCGGATCTTCCCCCGCGAGGGGGCGGGCCTCGGTTCCGGGGTTTCCCGCGGCGCCGCGGATCCGGCGGGAGCCGCGGTTTCCGTCTTCCCGTCGATATCGATGATGACGCGGAAGGGATCCGTCATCGTGAAGACCCGGTAGCTGCTCTCCCTCTCCAGGTCGACCACTACGCGGACGACCCCTTTCCGGAACCGGCCGGCGCGGACGACCTTGAGCAGGCCGTTGCGCACCTGGACGGGCGTCTTGAGGATCTCCTTCCGGATGTCGGCTCCCTGGAGATCGATGAAGATCCGAGGCGGGAGGTTTCGCTCCGGGTCGGCGCGGAGGAAGTTCGCCTCGTACGGCGCCTCGTCCTCCAGATCGATGGCGACGCGCGTGTACTCCTCGTTGGTCCAGAACCGGATGCCGGAAACCGTGGCGGGGCGCGGGGAGGGAAGCGACAGTTGGGGCAGCGACAGGAGGAACGCGGCCAGGACGGCCGCCCGGAAATATGGCGTGAGGGGGCTCACGGTCTTCCCTTCAGTATCCTCTCTTTCCACTCCGCGAGGCGAAGGAGCGCGTCCAGTGGAGAAAGCCGTTCCGGTTCCGTCCTGCGGATCTCCTCGAGGACGGCCTCCTCTTCCGAGGTGCGTCTCCCGCCGAAAAGCTCCATCTGCGCGGCGGCCAGCTCTTTCGCGGCGCCCGGACCGGCGATATTGGGCAGCCCGTACTCATTATACTCGGCGGATTCGAGGTTTTTCAAAATATCTCGGGCGCGGGCGACCACGCCCTCCGGGATCCCGGCCAGGCGGGCGACCTGGATCCCGTAGGACTTGCTGGCGCTCCCCGGGTCGATCCGGCGCAGGAAGATGATGTCCCCTTGCCACTCCCGGACGGCCACGTGGAAGTTCTTCGCCCGGGGGGACGTTTGCACGATGTCGGTGAGCTCGTGGAAATGGGTGGCGAACAGCACCTTGGGCCGGTGGGGAGAATCGTGCAGGTGCTCGGCGACGGCCCAGGCGATGCTCAACCCGTCGAAGGTGCTCGTCCCGCGACCCACCTCATCCAGCACGACCAGCGTGCGGAGGGTGAGCCCGGAAAGGATCCGCACCGTCTCCCGCATTTCGACCATGAAGGTGCTCTCGCCCCGCGAGATGTCGTCGGAGGCCCCGATCCGCGTGAAGATCCGGTCGACGACTCCGATCTCCGCCTTCTCGGCGGGGACGAACGATCCCATGTGCGCCAGGAGAACGATCAGCGCGACCTGCCGGATATAGGTGGACTTGCCGGCCATGTTGGGGCCGGTGAGGATGACCATCTGGCACCCTTCGGGGAAGAGCCGGCAGTCGTTGGGGACGAAGGCGTGGCGCCCCAGGATCTTCTCGACGACGGGGTGCCTGCCGTTCTCGATGACGATGTCCCGGCCGGCGTTGACGACGGGCCGCTCGTACCCCTCGGAGGCGGCCAGCTCGGCGAACGAGAGCAGGACGTCGATTTCGGCCACGCCTTCCGCCGCGCGTACGATCTCCGGCAGGAAGGCCTTCAGCTCCTCCCGCAAGGCAAGGAACAGCTCCTCCTCCCGGGCGTTGCGCTCTTCCTCCGCCCGCAGCACCCTCGCCTCGAAGTCTTTCAGCTCCGGGGTGATGAACCGCTCGGCGTTGACCAGCGTCTGTTTGCGGATGTAGTCGTCGGGGACCCTGTCGAGATGGGACCTCGAGATCTCGATGAAATAGCCGAACACGCGATTGTAGCGGACCTTGAGGTTCGAAATCCCCGTGCGCTGCCGCTCGCGTTCCTCCATTTCCGCGAGCATGTTCTTTCCATGGGTCAACAGGTGCGCGAGCTCGTCGACGCGGGGGTCGAACCCCTCCCGGAGGATCCTGCCTTCCTTGAATCCTGCGGGAAGCTCGTCGCGCAAGGCAACGGCGATCTTCCCCACGGCGGCGGAGTGGTCGCCCACCTTCTCCCTTGCCTGCATCAGAAGCGGGGAGTTCGCGGCGGAAAGCCCCGACCGCACCTCCGGCAACAGCTTCAGCGCCTCGGCCATGGCGGCGATGTCGCGGGGACCCGAGCGATCCTGGGCGAGCCGGGAGGCCAGGCGGGAGAGGTCCGCCATCCCGGCGAGGCGGCGGGCAAGCCCCTGCCGGACGGGCTGCGCCTCCACCAGCTCGGCGACGGCATCGTGCCGCTCCCCGATCCTTGCGGGGTCGACCAGGGGCGCGGACAGCCACGCCCTCAAAAGCCTTGCCCCCATCGGCGTGCACGTGCGGTCGATCGCCCATAACAGGCTCCCCCGCCGCTCCCCCGACAGGGTGGAGAAGATCTCCAGCGTCCGGACCGCCGTCTCGTCCATGGCGAGGTAGCGCCGCCCCTCCCGCTCCTGCACGCGGGCGATTTCGGCAAGGGCCGCCGGCTGGTGCAGGTGGAGATAATACAGGGCCGCCCGAACCACGCCATGGGCCGGGTGCTCCCGACCCGGCAACCCCGCCGGCTCCGCCGGCGGGGTGAACCCCTCCACCGCTTCGGCGGACAGGGAGGAGTGGAGCTTCCCTTCGAGGATCCGCCGGAACCGGTCCGCGGGCGATTCCCCTTCGCCCGCAAGCGAGACGAACTCCGCGGGCGCCAGCCGGAAGAGCGCGTCCGCAAGCGCTCCTTCGGTGTCGCACGCCTCGTAGAAGAACTCGCCCGTCGTCGCGTCGAGGGCGGCGTAGGCGAACGGCGGGAGGAACCGGACGGCCGCCAGGAAATTGTTCCCCCGCGCGTCGAGGCATTCGTCGTGGAACACCAGGCCGGGCGTCACGACCTCGGTGACCTCCCTGCGGAACAGCCCCTTGCCGCCCGGCTCCTCGATCTGCTCGCAGATCGCCACCTTGCACCCCTGCCGGATGAGCTTGGAGAGATAGGCGTTGCGGGCGTGAACCGGGATCCCGCACATCGGGATGTTCGATTCCTTGTCCCGGCTGGTCAGCGCGATGGCCAGGAGGCGCGAGGCGCGGATGGCGTCCTCGAAGAACATCTCGTAGAAGTCGCCCATGCGGAAGAACAGGATGCAATCCCGGTAGCGGGACTTGATCTCCACGTACTGCCGCATGGCGGGTGTGAGCTGCATCGACATCCGGGTTCCCGGGGGGACCTGCGGGGTTATGGACGAAGCAACCCGAACCTTGCGGAAAGCCGGGCGTGCGTCTCCGGAAGGGACTCGGGTAAAACGCGGGTGGTCTGGACCGCGGTCATGAAGCTGGTGTCCCCGACCCAGCGCGGGACGATGTGCACGTGAAGGTGGTCCTCGACCCCCGCCCCGGCCGCCTCCCCCAGGTTCATTCCGACGTTGAACCCCTGCGGGGAATATTCCTCGGAGAGCGCCTTCACGCCCAGCGTGACCAGGGACATCAGCTCCGCCTGCTCCTCCTTCGAAAGGAGGGACGGGTCGGCCACGTGCCGCCGCGGGGCCAGCAGAACGTGCCCGTTATTGTAAGGATAACGGTTGCAGATCGCGAGGGTGCGGGGGTAGAGCCCCAGGACCAGGCGCTCGGGGTCGTCCCTCTCGGACTCCCCGATGCAGAAGATGCACCCTCGGCCCTTCCCGCCGGAAGTTCCCTGGCGAATGTATTCCATCCGCCAGGGGGAGAACATCCTTTCCATCAGGCCGTCAGGAGTTGACCAGTTCCCGGAGTTCCTTGCCGACCTTGAAGAAGGGGATCCGCTTCTCGGGGATCGACACCTTCTCCCCGGTCTTGGGATTGCGCCCTTCCTTGGCGCGGCGGACGCGGACGGTGAAACTGCCGAAGCCGCGGATCTCGATCTTTTCCCCGCGCTGAAGGGCGTCCTTCATGTGGTGGAAGACCGTGTCCACGATGACCTCGCACTCCTTCTTCGTCAGGGTCGTTACCTGCACGGACAATTTCTGAACAAGATCGCTCTTCGTCATGCCGTCATTCCCTCCGGGGAATTTTATTGTGCGAGGGATTCGAGGCGGATACGATTTTCCGTCAATTTGTCACCGATTATACTGATCGCCTCTTCCTTTAGCAATTCCAGGATGGAGAGCTTTTTCTTCGGAGGGGTCACCACGCGGGGCTCCCCTTCGATCTTGGCCAGCTTCCCCGCCTCCGCAACGGCGTCCTCCAGGTTCCCGAGGGCGTCGACCAGCCCAAGGGCCTTCGCCTGCTCGCCGGAGAAGATCCGCCCGTCCGCGATCTTCGCCACCTTCTCGCGATCCATCTTCCGCCCCTCCGCGACGGCCCCGATGAACTGGGAGTGCACGTTGTCGATGACGCCCTGGAGGAGTTCCCGCTCCTCCGGCTTCATGTCCCGCACGGGGGACCCGATGTCCTTGAAGACGCCGCTTTTGACCACCATCCCTTTGAGGCCGATTTTCTCGATCAGGTCCTTGACGTTCACGAACTGCATGATCACGCCGATGGAGCCGGTGATCGTTCCGGGATTGGCGTAGATCTTCTGCGCGGCGCAGGCGATGTAGTAGCCGCCGGAGGCCGCCAAGGCGCCCATCGACGCCACGACCACCTTCTTTCCTTTCAGCTTTCTGACCTCCTCGTAGATCTCCTGGGAAGGCCCCACCCCGCCGCCGGGGGAGTTGATGCGGAGGACGATCGCCTTGACGGAATCGTCCTTGGAGAACTTCCTGAGCTGCTCGATCGTGCTTTCGGAATCGGCGATCAGCCCCGTGACGGGCAAAACCGCGACCTTGTTCCCGGTCGGGAGAGACCAGTCGTCCACGCGCGAGATGATCCCGATGAGAACGAAGAAGGCGACGAAGACCAGCGCCACGATCGCGCATCCGCGCAGGAACGGGCGGCGGACTCGCGGCGACGGTTGAGGGATTTCCATGCTCATATGCGGCCTGGCTTCACTCGCTGTTGATCTTCAGCTTCGCCCGCAGCGCTTCCCCGAGGACGGTGAGGTTCTCCGACGAGTTGGAGGGCTTGGACATGTACGATTCCATGTTCTTCCGATCCGTCTCGTCCTGATACGCGCGGACGGAGAGGGAGATCTTCTTGTTCGTCCGGTCCACGGCGAGCACGACCGCCCCCACCTCGTCCCCGGCCTTGAACAGGGAATTCGGGTTGTCGACCTTCTCCCGGGACAACTCGGAAATGTGCACCAGACCCTCGATGCCGTCGGCCAGCTCCACGAAGACCCCGAAGTCGGCCACGCGGGACACCCGGCCTGCGACGACGTTGCCCTTCTTGAAGCGGGTCTCGATTCCCGACCAGGGATCCACGGTGAGGTGCTTGATGCTCAAGGAGAATTTCTGGGACTCGGGGTCGACCTTCAGGACCCGGGCCTGCACCCGGTCCCCCCGCTTGTACAGTTCGGAGGGGTGCTTCACCCGCTGGCTCCAGGAGATGTCGGAAACGTGCACCAGGCCGTCGATCTCGGAGCCGATGTCGACGAAGACCCCGAAGTCGGTGAGGTTCTTCACCAATCCCTCGACGACGGACCCTTCCGGGTGCTTGGAGCGGAGCTCGTCCCACGGGTTGGACAGCAGCTGCTTCAACCCGAGCGAGATCTTCTTGTGCTCCTTCTCGACCCTCAACGCCACGACCTCGACCGTGTCGCCCGCCTTCAAGATTTCGGAGGGATCCTTGAGCTTCTTGCTCCAGGTCATCTCGGAGACGTGAAGCAGCCCCTCGACCCCTTCCTCGAGCTCGACGAAGGCCCCGTACTTGGTGATGTTGGTCACGCGCCCCTGGTACCGGCCGCCCGTCGCATACCGCTTCTCGATGTCGATCCACGGGTCGGCCTTCATCTGCTTGAGGCCCAGGGAGATCCGCCCCTTCTCGCGGTCGAAGCGGATGACCTTGACCTTCAGCGTGTCGCCGACCTTGCAGAGGTCGGAGGGGTGGCCCACCTTGCCGTAGCTCATGTCGGTGATGTGCATCAGCCCGTCCAGTCCCCCCAGGTCCATGAACACGCCGTAGTCGGTGATGTTCTTGACCTTCGCCTCGACGTTGTCCCCCTCCCGGATCCGGTCGAGAATCCCCTTGCGCTGGCCGTCGCGCTCTTCCTCCAGGGCGGCGCGCCGGGAGACGACCACGTTGGTCTTTTTCCGGGAGAACTTGAGGATCTTGAATTTCCCTTGCAGCCCCACCACGGCCTCATTGTCACGGACCGGACGGATGTCCACCTGGCTGCCCGGGAGGAACGCCTTGACGCCGATGTCGACCGTAAACCCCCCCTTGATCTTGGCCACGACGGTCCCCGGAACGGCCGTACCGTCGTCGTAAGCCTTCTGCAGGTCGTCCCAGACACGGATCTTGAGCACCTTGGAGCGGGACAGGAGGACAAACCCCTGCTCGGGATCGTATCTCTCCACCATGATGTCGATGCGGCTGCCCGGCGAGAGCGCCGCGAGTTCCTCCGCAGGCAGTTCCTCCAGGGGGAGCATCCCTTCCGATTTCCGGTTGATGTCGACCGCGATGTACTCCTTGAGGACCTTGATCACCACCCCGTGGATGATCTGGCCTTCCTCGGGCACCTCGATGCTTTCCTCGTACAGTTTCGCGAAATCGTCCTCGTTCTTCCCGGTCGTCTGCCCGCCGGCCCCCTCTTCCCCCTCCCGGGAAGGATCGGCATGGGTGAGTTTGTTTTCCATAAGTTCCACCTCTGATGGGGTTTCCTGAATACTAATATCCTCGGAATCCGTAGAAAATGCAAACCTTCCGGGAAAGGTCATCCTATCACTGATAATAGGCAACCTGAATCTTTTCTTCCTGCCAGACCGACCGGATCCGTTCGACCAGCTCCTCGATGATCCACTCGGGAGTCGAGGCGCCCGCCGTCACCCCAACGCAGGAGACCCCCGAAAGCGTTTCCGGGGAGAGCTCCGAGGCGGTTTCGATGTGGTGGACCCGAAGGTTGAATTCCCTGCAGATCTCCGCCAACCGGCGGGTGTTGGCACTGTTGTACCCGCCCAGGACGATCATCACGTCCGCCTTGCGGGCCACCGCCACGGACTCCTTCTGGCGGAGCACCGTGGCGTTGCAGATCGTGTTGTAGACCCGGACCTCCGGGATCCTTTTGAGCGCCACGGAGACGAACTCCATCAGGTTCTCGAAGGACTGGGTGGTCTGGGCGACGATCCCCACCTTGCGGATCCCCGACGTCTCCATGAGGTCGGACAGGGAGGTCAGGATGGGAACCCCGGCCTCGATGTAGCTGATGATGCTCTTCACCTCGGGGTGGTTGGCGTCCCCCACGACGGTCACCGCGTACCCTTCGCGGCTTAAGGAACGGGCGTACTCCTGGGCCTTCTTCACGAACGGGCATGTGGCGTCGATGATTTGCACTTCCTTGCCGGCCAGCGCCTCCGCGTCGCGCCGGGTGATGCCGTGGGAGCGGACGATGACCTTGCCGCAAGGGATATCGTCCACCGACTCGACCACGTGCACTCCCTTCTTCTCCAGCTCCTCCACCGCCTGCGGGTTGTGGATCAGGGGACCCAGCGAATGGATGGGGAGGCTCTCCGGCCCCGCGCGGCCCCCGGCCGCCTTGCCCGCGGTCTCGTTGGCGATGGAGATGGCCCGCTTGACGCCGAAGCAAAACCCTGCGCTGCCGGCGATGAGAATCTGCTTCACGGGACCAGCCCCCTTCTCACGCTTTCGGGAAGCCGCCGGAGCATCTCCTCCACCACCTCGTCCACGGTGAGCGTCGTGGTGTCGATGCAGATCGCCCCTTCCGCCATGCGCAGCGGCGAATGATCCCGGGTACTGTCCTGGATGTCCCGCAGCAGCACCTCCCGCAGCACCTCTTCGAAGGGCTTCTTCTCTCCGGCTCCCCACTCCCGGAAGCGGCGCATCGCCCGGACGGCCGCATGCGCGTCCAGGAAGAACTTGGCCTCCGCATCCGGGAAGACCACGGTCCCGATGTCGCGCCCCTCGAGAACGACACCGCCGCGCTCCCCCATTTTCCTCTGCAGCGCGACCATCGCCTCGCGCACCTGCGGGTGCGTCGAGACCTCCGATGCTCCCATGCCCATCTCGGGTGTTCGGATCGCTTCGCCGACATCCTCGCCTTCGATGCGGATCCGCAGCTCTCCATCCTCCTCGCGGCGGAATTCCAGGGGGATCTCCGGGCACAGGCGCCCTAGCCGGGGGCCGTCGGACCAGGGGATCCCCGCCCTTCGCGCCGCCAGGGCGCAGGCGCGGTACATCGCGCCGGTGTCCAGCCGGGTGAGGGAGGCGCGCTCCGCCAACCGCCGGGAGACGGTCGTCTTCCCCGCCCCGGAGGGGCCGTCGATCGCGAGGATCGGACGCTCCCTCACGCGAGCACCTCTTCCAGCAACTCCCGGAACCCGGGAAAGGAGGTGTCGATGCAGGCGGTGTCGGTGACCTCGATGGGAACGCCCGTCGCGGCCGAGAAAACCTCCAGGGACATCGCGATCCGGTGGTCTCCATGGCTGTCGCACCGGACCCCGGGGGCGATTTCCGCGGGGCCGTCGATCCGGATCCCGTCCGGGGCCTCCTCGCACGAGACCCCCAGCAAGGAGAGCGCGGCCGCCATCGCCCCGATCCGGTCGGACTCTTTCACGCGCAGCTCTCCCGCGCCGCGGATGACGGTGCGGCCCCTGGCCAGGGCCGCTGCCACGCAAAGGGCGGGGACCTCGTCGATCAGCGCCGGGATCTCGCCGGGGGAGACCTCGGTCCCCGTGAGTTCCGCTCCGTGGACCACGATGTCGGCCACCGGCTCCCCTCCTTCCTCCCGCAGGGACTCCATCTGGATCTCGGCCCCCATCTTCCGGAGCACGGTGATCAGGCCCGTTCGCAGCGGGTTCACCCCGATGCCGGCAAGACGCAGCTCCGCGCCGGGCACGCAGGCCGACAGCACCAGGAAGAACGCGGCCGAGGACATGTCGGCAGGCACGTCGATCGACAGCGGCAGGAGCTGCGAAGCCGGCTGGACGGTCACCTCGTTTCCGCGCCTTGCGATCTTCGCGCCCATCGAGGAGAGCATCCTCTCCGTGTGGTCCCGCGACGGGAGGGGTTCCACGACGGTGGTCGGCCCCGCGGCGTACAGCCCTGCCAGAAGGAGCGCCGACTTGACCTGTGCGGAGGCCACGGGCATCTCGTACCGCATCCCGGAAAGCTTTCCCCCGCGGATGCAGAGCGGCGGAAGGGTGTTCCCCCTCCGGCCGGTGATCGACGCCCCCATCCGGGAGAGCGGCTCCACGATCCGCTTCATCGGGCGCCGCCGCAGGTACCGGTCCCCCGTGACGACCGTCAGGAACGGTTGGGCGGCGAGGATCCCCGCCCCGATCCGCATCGTGGTCCCGGAGTTCCCGGCGTCAAGGACATCCTCGGGCTCGGAGAGTCCCCGCAGCCCGCATCCGGTGATGCACAGTTCCGTCGGCGAGATCTCCCGGACCTCGGCCCCCAGCGCGCGCACCATGGCCACCGTGGAGAGCGTGTCCCCGGCGTGGAGGAACCCCCGGATGCGGCTCTCCCCTTCCGCCAGGGCGGACAGCATCACGGCCCGGTGGCTGATCGACTTGTCCCCGGGGACTCTCACGGTTCCGGCGATCTTCCTCCGTTTCCTCATCGGCTCACAACCTGTCCCTGGTTTTTTTCGCCTTGTGGAAGTAGGCCAGAAGGCCGGGTGCATCCTTCCGCCGGATGAGACGTTCCAGGAGGGCGAGGTTCTTCCGGTAGTGCCCGACGGCGCCCAGGACTTCCTTCCGGTTCTGCAGGACGATGTCCTTCCACATCTCCGGGTTGCTGGAGGCGATTCGCGTGAAGTCGCGGAACCCCCCCGCCGAGTACCCCAACGGCACCTTCGAGTCCAGGGTGGAGACCGAGTGGACCAGCGCATAGGCCACGGCGTGCGGCAGGTGGGAGACGTAGGCAAAGACGTGGTCGTGCAGCCGAGGGGCCATCCGCAGGACTCTCGCGCCCGCCATCCTCCAGATCCGCTCGACGCGCGCAAGCGTCCCTTCGGTGTTCCTCTTCGTCGGCGTGAGGATGACCGTCCTCCCCTTGAAAAGGGAGTCGTCCGCCGCGGGATAGCCGGAGTTCTCGGTCCCGGCGATCGGGTGCCCGCCGACGAATTCCGCGCCCCCCGGCACGGCACCCTGCCCGGCCTTTACCACCGTCGCCTTGACGCTGCCGACGTCGGTCAGCACCGCCCCGGGGCGCATCCGTCCGCCGATCCGCCGCAGGGCGTTCACGGACCGCAGCACGGGGATGCAGACGACGATGATGTCGCACGCGGCGATCTCGCTTTCCGTGCAGGCCCGCGCGATGGCGCCGTCGGCCAGTGCCATCCGGACGACCTCCTTTCGACGGTCGCATCCCCAGACCTCGGGGGCGCCCCGCCTGCCCTTGAGGGACAGGGCGAGCGACCCGCCGATCAGCCCCAGTCCCAGGATGCCGAGCCGTTCCGCGCTCACGTCCGCCCCAGGGTTTTGCCGACCGCGTTCGCGATCTTGGCCAGCCGGGAGACCACTCCCCGGAAGTCGTCCGTCTTGAGCGACTGCGGGCCGTCGGAGAGAGCCGTCTCCGGCTGTTGGTGGACCTCGATCATGAGCCCGTCCGCGCCCGCGGCGATCGCGGCGGCGGAGAGCGGTTCCACGAGGCTCACCTTCCCCGCCGCGTGGCTCGGGTCGGCGATGACGGGCAGGTGGGACAGGTCCTTGACGACGGGGATCGCCGAGACGTCGAAGGTGTTGCGGGTCGCCTGTTCGTAGGTCCGGATCCCCCGCTCGCAGAGAATGATCTGTTGGTTCCCCTCCGAGGCGATGTACTCCGCCGACATCAGCCACTCCACGATGGTGGCGGAGAGGCCCCGCTTCAGGATCACCGGCTTGCCGAGCTTGCCGACCTCGGTCAGCAGGCGGAAGTTCTGCATGTTCCTCGCGCCGATCTGGATCACGTCGGCGTACCTGGCCACCAGTTCGATGTCCCGCGGGTCCATGAGCTCGGTGGCGACGGGCAGCCCCGTGGCCTCGCGCGCCTCGGCCAGGTAGCGCAGCCCCTCTTCCCCCAGGCCCTGGAAGGCGTAGGGGGAGGTGCGGGGCTTGAACGCCCCGCCGCGCAGAAAGGAGGCGCCCGCCGCGGCCACCTTCCCGGCGATCCCCACCATCATCTCCCGGCCCTCCACGGAGCAAGGCCCGGCGATGAGCGCAACCGTTCCCCCGCCGATCTGCTGGCCCCGGATCGTAAGGATGGTGTCCTCCTTCCGGAAGTCGCGGCTGACCAGCTTGTAGGGCTTCAAGATCCGCAGGACCTTCTCTACGTACTCCAGCCCCTCGAACACCCCGGGATCCACGTGCCGCTCGTCCCCGATCGCCCCGATGATCGTCCGCTCGGTCCCCTTGGAGATGTGGGCCGAGAGCCCGTGGGATTTGATCTTCTCCTCGATGAGCCGGATCTCCCGGTCCGTTGCGCCCGCCTTCAATACGATGATCATGGATCGATCCTCCTTCTATCCCGCATCGGGAAAGCCGCCAGGGAAAGCGCCGACGGCGATCAGACGGCTCGGGGATAGGATCCCAGGATTTTCAAGTATTGGGCCCGCAGCCGGAGCTCGTCCACGGCCTTCGCCACCGGCTCGACCGAGATGTGCCCCTCCATGTCGAGGAAGAAGAGGTATTCCCACGCCTTCGTCTTGACGGGCCGGGATTCGATCTTGGTGAGGTTGACCTTGTTCTTCGCGAACGGCTCCAGCATGAGATGGAGAGCTCCGACCTCGTCCCTCGCAGCGAAGAGGATCGAGGTCTTGTCGTTGCCGGTCCGCTTCGGGGCGATCTTCCCGATGATGATGAAGCGGGTGAAGTTGTTCGTGTTGTCCTGGATCCGCTTCCGGATGCTTTTCAACCCGTAGATCTTGGCCGCCGCTTCCCCCGCGATCGCCGCCGCAGAGGGGTCGTCGACCGCCAGCTCCGCCGCCCGCGCGGTGCTCTCCACGTCGAAAACGGGGACGGAGCGAAGGTTCCGCTCGAGCCATCCGCGGCACTGGGCGATGGCGTGCGGATGCGAATAGACCTTCTTGACGTGCTCGATATCGCCCGTCACGGAGAGCAGGTCGTGGGCCACCTCGACCAGGATCTCCCCGCAGATGAACAGGTTGTGGTCGACGAACATGTCCAGCGTGTTGCTGACGATCCCCTCGCTGGAGTTCTCGATGGGCACGACGCCGAAGTCGGCGACGTCGCGCTCGACCGCCTCGAAGACCTCCGACACGTTGATCTGCGGGACGTAGTCGGCGCTCTCCCCGAAGTGCTTGAGGCAGGCCAGGTGCGTGAACGTCGCCTTGGGGCCCAGGAATGCCACGGAGAGCGGCTTTTCCAGGGCGAGGGAGGCCGAGATGATCTCCCGGTAGATCGCCTTGAGCGCATCGCCGGGGAAGGGTCCCCGGTTCGACGCCGAAAGCCGCCGCAGGATCTCGACCTCGCGTTCGGGGACGTAGAACCGGAGATTATGCTCCGACTTGATCTTCCCCACCTCGATCGCCGCCTGCGCCCGGCGGTTGAGGAGGGAAAGAATCTCGTCGTCCAGCCGGTCGATCTCCACGCGCAGTTCCCTGAGGCGCTCCTCCGTCACCCGCTGCTCCCCGCCTTCCGCTTGATCTGCCCGATGTCGCGGTATTTCGCGTACCGGCGGTCGAGGAGCTGTGTCAGGGAGAGGGCGCGCAACGCGGAAAGCGCTTCCACCATGGCGACCTTGAGGGTGTCGGCGGCCGCCTTGTGGTCCCGGTGGGCCCCTCCGAGGGGCTCCGGGACAATCCGGTCCACGACGCCGAATTTCTTGAGGTCGATGGCGGTGATCTTCATCATCTCCGCCGCGGTCTCCATGCGGGCGGTGTCGCGCCACAGGATCGAAGCGCACCCTTCGGGGGATATGACCGAGTAGATCGCGTACTCCATCATCAGGATCTCGTCTCCCAACCCGAGCGCCAGGGCGCCGCCGCTCCCCCCCTCGCCGAGAACGGCCACGAGGATCGGGGTCCGCAGGCGCGCCATCTCCAGGAGGTTCCTGGCGATCGCCTCGGACTGCCCGCGCTCCTCCGCCCCGATGCCGGGGAAGGCCCCGGGGGTGTCGATGAACGTGATGACGGGCAGCCGGAACTTCTCCGCGAGCTTCATGGCCCGCAGAGCCTTGCGGTACCCTTCCGGGTTGGCCATCCCGAAGTTGCGGTAGATCTTCTCGGTGGTGTTCCTCCCCTTCTGCTGACCGATGATCATCACCTTTTCGCCTTCCAGCTCGGCGAATCCGCAGACGACCGGGGGGTCGTCCCGGAACGCCCGATCGCCGTGGATCTCCAGGAAATTCTTAAAGCAATGGTTTACATAATCGAGCATATATGGCCGATTCGGATGGCGCGCAAGCTGCACGATTTGCCACCGGGTCAGGTTGGAGAAAACCTCCTTGCGAATCTTGCCGATCTTTTTGTCGAGCTTGGAGATCTCCTCCCTGAGGTTCTTGTCGATCCCGTCGTCGATCCGCCGCAGCTGCTCCAGGCGATTTTCCAGATCGATGATCGGCTTCTCGAAATCGAGGTATTGGAGAATCATCCGTGCTCCTTTATCGGTAATCCTTGAATTTAGGCCAATCTATCGGTTAAAACAAGAACTTTTTGGCAATTTCAGCCGCCGCACCGGCCGCGTTTTCCGTCCCGATCCAGACGGCGTCCGGCTCTCGCGAAAGCCAGGTCAGCTGGCGTTTGGCGTACCGGCGGGTGTCTCGCTGGATTTCCGCGATGGCCCCGGCCAGCGAAACCGCGCCCGAAAGGTGGCGTACGACATGCCGGTACCCCAGCGCCTTCATCGGCTTCAGGTCCGGCGCATATCCTTTCGACAGGAGCCCGCGGACCTCGTCGACCAGCCCTCTCCGGAACATGTCGTCCACGCGGGCGTCGACGCGCCGGTACAACTCGTCCCGATCCATGGAAATTGCGATGAACAGGATTCGGAATTTCCCCGCGCCCTCCGCCCACCGGCGCTTCAGCGTGCTGGGGGGCGCCCCGGCGATTGCCGCCACTTCCAGTGCGCGCAGCAACCGGACCCTGTCCGAGGGATGGATGGCCTTCGCGGAGGGGGGGTCGATTGTTCGCAGCTCCGAGAAAAGCGCCGTCCCGCCTTCTTCCTCCCAGCGGCGCGCAAGCCCGGCGCGGATTCCGGCGTCCGAAGGGAGAGCGTCCAGGCCGCGCAGCAGGGACCGGATGTACATTCCGGTCCCACCGGCCACCAGGGGGAATCTCCCGCGCCCCCGGATTCCGCGGATCGCCTCCTCCGCCTCGGCGACGAACCGCCCCGCGTTGTACTCCTCGTCCGGATCCGCCACGTCGATCAGGTGATGCGGGACTTCCCTCCGTTCCGAAACGGCGGGCTTGGCGGTCCCGATGTCCATCCCGCGGTAGACCTGGAGGGAATCGGCGTTGATGATCTCCAGCGGGAGGATTCGGCCGAGGGAAAGCGCGAGCGCCGTTTTTCCGGAGGCCGTTGGGCCCGACAGTACGAGGAGCCGGTTCTCTTCCATCCGAAGTCCGATCCGGCCGCCTCTAGGAGCGGCCGAACATCCTTCCCAGCTCGGCGCCGGAGAGCTTCACCCACACCGGGCGGCCGTGAGGGCAGCTGTGGGTGGCCACGGCCCGTTCCAGCTCATGGAGCAGCGCCCGCATCCCTTCCCTCTCGAGGAAGTCTCCCCCGCGCACGGAGGCGTGGCACGCCATCCGCCACAGCTCGCGGTCGGCGTCGAAGATCCCCTTCGGGCAAGTCTCCTGGGCGAGCAGGAATTCGCAGAGGTCCTTCCACCACCGCTGGAGGTCGAAGTGGCCCAGGATGGCCGGACCCCCGAGGATCTTGAAGGCGTTGTTGCGCAGCGACTTGAAAATGAATCCGATGCGGGACAGGAACGATTCGATCTCGGCCCGCTCCCTGCCTGCCGCCCCGGGGAGGGAGACGACCTGCGGGACAAGCCACCTCTGGGCGGAGGCGCCGCCCCCGAGCAGGGCGCCCTTGAGCCGGGAGAAGACGATCCGCTCGTCCGCGGCATGCTGGTCGATGATCACGACTTCCCCCGCCCCCTCGCAGACGATATAGGTCCCGAGAATCTGCGCGATCGGCCTGAGCGAGGCGAAAAACCCGGCTCCCGGTTGCATGGCGCCCGCGACGGCAAACGGGAGCACCGGATTCTGCGGCTCTCCGAAGAGCGGGGCGGCCCGGGCCTCCCGATCCAGGGTGGGGAGAGCCCCCTCGCGTTCCTCGCCCGCCGCCTGCAAAATCCGCGGCCCCGCGGAAAGTCCGGAAGGCTCCCCGACGACGTCGCCGATCGCGTGGCGCACCAGTTCGTTCAGTTCGCGCGCGTACCGGAACCGGGCCTCGGTCTTGGAGGGATGGACGTTCACGTCCACCTCCCCGGGGTCGCACTCGATGAAGATGGAAACCACCGGGTGCCGGTCGGCGGGAAGAATCCCCCGATACGCCTCCTTGACGGCCGCGAAGACAACCCGGTCCCGGAAATGACGGCCGTTGACGAAGAAGGAGATGCCGGAGGATCCGAACCGCGAGAGATGGGGAAGCCCCGCCCAGCCGGTGATGCGGAAGAAGGGCGATGAAAATTCCAGCGGGACGAGGTATTTCCCGTCCTCCCCCGCGTGCCGCAGGGCGCGGGCCGTCCGCGTTTCGCCGCCTTCGTAGGAGAATTCCCCCCTGCCGTCGGACATCCGGAAGGAGATCCGCTCGCGGGGGATCGCCACCATGTGGAAGACCTCCCACAGATGGATCATTTCGGTGCGGGGGGTTTTGAGGAATTTCCGCCTTGCAGGGACGTTGCCGAAAAGATCGGACACCTCCACCGTGGTCCCCGGGGGAGACCCGACGTGTCGCGGGGGGGTGACCGCTCCCCTTTCGACCACGATCTCCGTCGCCTCCGTCTGCAACGCGGGACGCGTCACGATCTTGACCTTTGCGACGGAGGCGATGGAGGGGAGTGCCTCCCCACGGAATCCGTACGTGGCGATCTTCCGGAGGTCCTCCGCCGTCCGGATCTTGCTCGTGGTGTGCCTGCGGACCGCCAGCGTGACCTCCTCGGCGGTCATCCCGGTCCCGTCGTCGGAAACCCGCAGCGTAAAGGGAAAGGCTCCGGAAATCTCCGCCTCGACGCGCATGGCGCCCGCGTCCACGGCGTTTTCGAGGAGTTCCTTGAGGACGGAGGCGGGCCGCTCGACGACCTCGCCGGCGGCGATCTGGTTGATCACCCCGTCGGGGAGAAGGTGGATTCTGCCTCCCACGACTTCAGTCATTCCCCCGGATGCGGATTTCCGCGGGCGCCCGGCTCTTCATCTTCCGCAGGAACCGCTCCCGCAAGGCGGATGCCCCTTTCTCCCCCATCAGCGCCCGGGTGATCTTCTTCCCTTCCTCCACCCCCGGCTGGTCGAAGGGGTTGATCCCCGCGCTCTCCCCCACGACGGCGGTCACCCACTCCCAGAAGTGGAGGAAGGCGCCGATGTGGGCTTCGTCCCGGGCCCCGATCTCGATCCGCACGATGGGCCGGCCCGCGTTCCACAACGCGCCGATCGTCCCCTCGAATTCCGCCTCGAAGAGATCGCGGAGTGCCTTTCCGCCGGGCATCGCCAGGTTGCCCTTCCTCCACTTGATGAAGGTGTAAATCTTGTCCGGCGGGCCGTCCTGGTAGAGCTGCACCTGGGAGTGCTGGTCGGTCACGCCCACCGCGCGCGCCGGCGTCTGGCCCACCGGTCTCCCGTCCGGCCGCAGTTTGCCGAGGCTTTCCGCCCACAGCTGCTGCCACCACTCCGCCACGCGCTCCAATCCCTGCCCGTAGGTCATCCAGACCTGGACGGGCTTGGGGTTGGCCAGCAGGTAATGGGCGTATACCGCCGAAGCGAACAGGACCGGGTTGTTCTCCGGCTTCCTCCTCCGGAAAAGGTTCTCCATCCCCCGCGCCCCCTGCAGCAGCTTCTCGGCGGACACCCCCGCGGCGGCGAGCGGGAAGAGCCCGACCGGCGACAGGACGGAGAATCTCCCGCCGACGTTCGGGGGGATGGGATAGGACGCGATTCCCTCCTCCTGCGCCATCCGGCGGAAAGCCCCCATCGAAGGGTCGGTGATGAGGATGAGGTGTTCCTTCCAGGAACGCCCGTTGGCCTTCTTCAGGGCGTCGATCGAAAGAGCAAGCTGCTCGTTCGTCTCTGCGGTCCCCCCCGACTTGCTGATGGCGACGACCACCGTGGTCTTCATCGGATGGGAGCGCAACAGGGGGAAAAACGCGTCGGGGTCGACGTTGTCCGAGACGGTCAGGGCGAGCCCTTTCCGGGCCCCGGAGCCACCGATCCCTTCCAGCACGGCCTTCGTGCCGAGAGCGGAGCCCCCGATCCCCAGCAACAGCATGTGGGTGAACCGCTTCCGGATTTTCGCCGCGTCCCGCGAGAGCCGGCGCGTTTCCCTTTCGAGAAACGGCAGGTCCGGGAACCCGATCTCCCCGCCCGCGTGCCTGCGGGCGACCGCCAGGGCGGCCTTTTCCGCCCGGCGAAGACCCTTTCGCAGTTCGCGCGTGGTCAGCCCGTCGCCGCTGCGAAGGTTTTTTCCGAGGACCAGCGAGAAGTCGAAACGGATGTCCATCCCTACGCCGTGACCCCTTCCTTGCCCGATGTCACCCGGAACCTGGATTCCATCTTTTTCATCCGGTCCACGATCCCGCCGTACTCCAGCTCGCTGTACGGCAGCATGGCCGGTCCGAAGAACCCCTGGCGGCGCATCTCCTCGGACTTCGCCGACACCTTCGTCCGCACGTATTCCCAGTAGGGGTGATCGAAGGGATCGGCGGGCTCCGTCAGCTTGCCGTTCTTCACGCAGAACGCGAGGCAGGAGACGATCGGCGGTCCGTCGAAGAAGGAGGTGCCCGTGTTCCTCGGCACCGGCATCAGGGCCCCGTGGTGGCTGCCCCGCATGAAGCCGGCGACGAAATGCCCGATGGTGAAGGGCGACAGGATCTCCCCCGTGGCGGGGAAATTCCCCTGGACGCGGACGAGCATCACGGGGTCGTCCTTGCCGGTGTACTTCCCGGCGATGTTGTGCAGGCGGGTCGTGCTCACGGAAACCGAGATCTCCCCGGTAGCCCTGGAACGGATCGATTCGACGACGAACCGCTCCTGGTCGCGCAGCAGCGCGGCGATGTCGTAAAGATCCTCGGGCGCGTTAAGATCGATGACCCGGTCCCCTTCGGTGTTCTCGACGTCCATGATCCGGAAGGTGAAGCCCGCACCGATCTTGGGGGACAGGATCAGTCCCGCGCAGTGCATCGGATCGGCGAAGGCAAGGTAGCACGGGAGGTTGTAGGCCCCCGGGTCGGTCTTGTCCGCGGCGAACAGCAGGAACGGCTCGTTGGGCCGCTCCTCGAAGGCCAACTCCGCCACGGCGGGCCCCATCCCCTTGACGTTCCCGGAGAACGAGTCCTTGAGCAGGTCCTGCCCGGCCCCGTAGAGCCCCTGCGCCTTGGCGACCTCCGTGCCCGCAAGGAAGGTATCCCAGGCGAGCTTGTGGACCTTCTCGTCCAGAAGGCCGCGGGTGTGGGTCATCAGGATCGCGATGTCGTCCCCCGTGTACCCGATGTAGGTATCGATCAGGAGGTTTTTCCCGAGTTCGGCCACTTTCCGGCGGACCTCCTCCACGAGCTGCGCGCTCGGCTGTAGATGACCACCGATGGAACCGATATCCGCCTTGATGACGGAGAGCGTGATCTTCATCGTTTGCCTCCTTTCCGGCTTATTCGTTTAAGGTTGCCGGATCGCCGCCAGGTCGCGGTACCACTGCACGAACCGTTTCACGCCTTCCTCCACGGGCGTCTTCGGGTCGTACCCGATCTCCGCGCGCGCGCGGGAGATGTCGGCAAAGGTCACTGGCACGTCCCCCGGCTGCGGAGGCAGAACCTTCCGTTTCGCGCGGACGCCGGTGGCACGTTCCAGCAGGGCAACGAGGTCTTCAAGGGAGATGGTAGCGGACTCGCCCAGATTGTAGACGCGGTAGCCGGGGGGCGCGGAGAGCGCACCCAGGACCCCGCTCACGATGTCGTCGATGTAGGTATAGTCCCTGCGCGTCGTCCCGTCGCCAAAGATTTCGATCTCCCTGCCTTCCAGGAGACGCCGGGTGAACTTGTGGATCGCCATCTCCGGGCGCTGCCCCGGGCCGTAGACCGTGAAGAAACGGAGGGAGACGATGTCCATCCCGTACAGGTGGGCCCACGTGTGGCAGAGCAGTTCCCCGGCTTTCTTGGTCGCCGCATAGGGGCTCACGGGGTGGTCGACGAAATCGTCTTCGGAAAAGGGAATCTTCGTATTCCCCCCGTACACGGAGGAAGAGGAAGCGAAGAGGACGCGGGGAACGGATCGATCCCTCGCCCAGGAGAGGACCCGGACGGTTCCCATGACGTTGACGTCCGCGTATCCCGCGGGATCGGCCACGGACGGGCGGACGCCCGCCTTGGCGGCCATGTGGATCAGCGCGGACGGGGACTCTCCCGCCCCCCATCGCGAAAGCCTGTCGGCGTCGCGGATGTCCCCCTCGAGGAATCGAAACCCCGGAAATTCCTCGAGCGCCGATAGATTCCGATCCTTGATCGCCCGATCGTAGAATGGATCGAAGTTGTCCAGCCCGAAAACGCTTTCGCCGCGCCGGAGCAACGCCAAGGCCACGTGGGAGCCGATGAAACCGGCCACCCCGGTGATGAAGACGGAAGTTCGCAACCGGGCCTCCTGCTCGGGAGGGGCGTCGGAGTACGTTTCATCCTATCATTATTTCGCGCGGCCGGCACAATAGCGCCGGCGCCCGACAAACTTGACAGGGCACGGCGTTCGCCCGAGAATATGTTATGGCGGCATAGCCAAGTGGTAAGGCAGAGGACTGCAAATCCTTTATCCCCCGGTTCAAATCCGGGTGCCGCCTCCATTCTTCTTCCTTCATCATTCACAGCCGATATCCCTCGACTTCCAAGGAATGTCCCGGTTCTTGGGGCCTGTTTTTATGATATGTTTCTGGGGTGCGCCCGGGTGGCGGAACTGGCAGACGCACGGGACTTAAAATCCCGAGGCTGAACAAGCCGTGGGGGTTCAATTCCCCCCCCGGGCACCATGAGAATTTCCATGTGTGCATCATGGGGGAATTGAACCCGGCGAGGGGCGCCGACCGGCCAGGGAGGAAAAGCGCGACCTTGCGGAGCGCGGAAGCACCGAGCCGCGCCGCAGGGGCCGGAGGCGAGATCGCCGGAGGCTCAGGCGGTTCGATTCCCCCCCCGGGCACCATTAATCCCGACAGGAGGGACTTCATGCCCAGAACGATCCGGTTGGCCGGCTTGATAGCGATGATCGCCTTCGCGTTGGTGTTCATGGGAGCGGCGATCCAGGGCAAGATCGGGGTGATTTCCATCCTCACCGGGCAGGGATCGGGTTACGGGGAAGCGATCACCAACGGGTTCAAGCTCGCGCGGGACGAGATCAACGCCAAGGGTGCCGTCCATATCGAGCTGGTCATCGAGGACTCCTCCGGGAAGCAGGAGCAGGCGCTTGCGGCGGGGCAAAAGCTGATCAACTCCGCCCAGGTCGTCGCGATCCTGGGCCCGACGCTCAGCACGGAGATGAAGGTCATGGGCCCGGAAGCCAACGCCAGCGGCGTGCCCATCATGGGGACCTCGACCACCGCCGCCGGGATCACCCAGATCGGGAAATACGTCTTCCGGAACTCCCTGCCGGAGTCCCAGGCCATTCCCGCGTCCGTCAAAAAGGCGGTGAAGAAATACAACATCAAGAAGGTGGCGCTTTTCTACGGCAACGACGACGTCTTCACGAAATCCGGCTTCGACACGATGAAGAAGGTGGCCGAGGACCTGAAGCTCAGCATCGTGACCATCGAGACCTTCCAGAAGGGGCAGTCGGACTACAAGGCCCAGCTGACGAAGATCAAGGGCCTTTCCCCGGACGCCGTCTTCTGCTCCGCCCTCTACGAGGAGGGAGCGGTCATCCTCTCCCAGGCCCGGAAAATGGGAATCAAGGTCCCCTTCGTCGGCGGGAACGGATTCAACTCGCCCAAGGTCATCGAGATCGCGAAGGAGGCGGCGGAAGGGCTGTTGGTCGCCACCCCCTGGTTCGCCGACAGGAACGACCCGAAGGTGAAGGCCTTCGTCGCCCGGTACGAGAAGGCGTACGGCAAGAAGCCCGACCAGTTCGCCGCGCAGGCGTACGACGCCCTTTACATCATGGCGGAGGCGCTTCAAAAAGCGGGAAAGGCCGACCGGGAGAAGCTGCGGGACGCCCTGGCGGGGATCCGGAACTTCGACGGGGTCCTCGGGAAGTTCTCCTTCGACGCCGACCGGGACGTCGTCATGGAACCCAACGTCCTGATCATCAAGGACGGGAAGTTCCAGATGTTCCAGTAGAAGCCGCCCCCGCCGGAAAGCGTCGTTGTTCGCTGAACAGCTGATCAACGGCATCACCCTGGGCAGCATCTACGCCATCGTGGCGCTCGGGTATACGATCGTCTTCGGTGTGCTCGACATCATCAACATGGCCCACGGGGAGATTTTCATGTTCGGGGCCTTCGTCGGGATGCTGATCGCGACGAAGGCCCACGCTCCGCTATGGGCCGCCTTCCTGGGCGCCATTGCCGTGACGGCGGTCATGGGCTACCTGCTGGAGCGTATCGCGCTGCGGCCCCTCCGGGGAAGATCGGGCGGATCCGCGCTGGCCCCCCTCATCAGCACGATCGGCGTCTCCATCCTCCTCGAAAACACCGCCCATAAGCTGTTCGGGGCGGGGAACCAGCTGTTCGAGACCTCCTTCGCGGAGATCAAGTTCGAGGTGGGGCCGGTCACCGTCTACCTCGTCCAGGCCGCGATCCTGGCGATCGCGATTCTCCTAATGGCCGGGCTCTGGCTGTGGCTCTACAAGACCCGGGCCGGCAAAGGGTTGCGCGCAACCGCGGAAAACCTCGAGACCGCCGGCCTCCTGGGAGTGGACACGACGAAGATCATCACGGCCACGGTCGTCGTCGCCTCCTCGATGGGGGGCGTGGCGGGGGTGCTGGTGGGGATGGCCTTCAACTACATCAACAACCAGATGGGCCTCTCCATGGGGCTGAAAGGTCTGGCGATCATCATCTTCGGGGGAATGGGAAGCGTCGCGGGAGCGGTGGCCGGCGGCATCCTCCTCGGCTTGTCCGAAACGTTCGTCGTCGCCTACGGGAGCTCCGGCTACCGGGACGCCATCGCTTTCATCGCGATCATCGTCGTGCTGCTGATCAAGCCGCAGGGGCTGTTCGGGCAGGCGCTTCCGGAAACTCGGCGGTAGCGTCATGCCCTTCGACTGGCTGAATCCTTACCATCTGCAGGTCGCGTCCTTCCTTCTCATCAACGTCCTTTTGGGGGTGAGCATCTACATCACCCTCGCCACGGGACAGCTCTCCCTGGGAAACGCGGGGTTCATGAGCATCGGGGCGTACGCTTCCGCCATCCTGACCACCCTGCACGGGATACCGATGCCCGTCGGCATCCTCCTGGGTTCCCTCCTGGCGGGCGCCTCCGGGGTCCTCGTGGGGATCCCCGCCCTGCGGCTCCGGGGGGTGTACCTCGCCATCGCGACGCTCGGGTTCGGCGAGGTGGTCCGGGTCGTCTTCGTCAACTGGGAGTCGCTGACCGGCGGCGCCGTCGGGATCGCGGCGATCCCCCAGATGGGCAGGGAAATCCTGGCTGCCCTCGGGAAGTCGGGCTTCTCCCCAGGAACCCTGGGATTGAGGAACAACCAGTTCATCAGCCTGTCCGTCTTCCTCATCCTGCTGGCGGCCACTCTTCTCTCGATCCTGTTCTTCCTGCGCCTTTCCTCCTCCCGGGTCGGGAGGGCCTACAACGCCATCCGGATGGACGAGACGGCCGCGGAGGCGGCGGGGATCGACACCACCTATTACAAGGTCCTCGCCTTCAGCCAGGGGGCATTGCTCTCGGGATTCGCCGGGGCCCTGTTCGCCCACACCACTTCCTACATCAGCCCCGCGGACTTCACCTACCACCGCGCGGTGGAGATCCTCGTGTTCGCCGTCTTCGGCGGCGGCGAGCACCTCCTGGGGCCCGTGTTCGGGGCGATGTTCCTGACCGTCGTCCCGGAGGCGCTCCGGTTCGTCAGCGACTACCGCTACATCATCTACGGGATCCTCCTCGTTCTCATGATGACCTTCCGGCCGCAGGGGGTGATCGATCCTCCCCTGGTCGGCCGTCTGACCCGCCGAGGGACGGCGGAAGGCCCCTGGCGGAGCGACTCCACCCGATGACGCTGCTCGAGCTGGCAAATGTCGGCAAACGCTTCGGAGGCCTCGCGGCCGTGGACGGAGTATCTTTCTCTGTCGAGGAAGGGGAAATCCTGGGGCTGATCGGCCCCAACGGCGCCGGCAAGACGACCCTGTTCAACCTCATCACCTCGATCTTCCCGCCGAGCGGCGGCCATGTCCTCTTCCGCGGGGAACCCATCGAGGGTCTCAGGCCCAACTCCATTACGCGCAAGGGGATCAGCCGGACGTTCCAGAACATCCGCCTGTTCGCGCAGATGACGGCGCGGGAGAACGTCATGGTCGGAAGGCACGCCAGGAGCCGCGCGGGGATCTGGGGGAGCGTCCTCAAGACGGGAAGCCAGAGGGCCGAGGAGGCGCAGATCCGGGAAAAAACCGGCGAATTGCTCGCGCTCATGGGCCTTGCCGGCTTCGAGGAGTTCCCCGCCGGAAAGCTCCCCTACGGGCACCAGAGACGCCTGGAAATCGCACGGGCGCTGGCGGCCGAGCCGAAGCTTCTCCTCCTGGACGAGCCGGCGGCGGGCATGAACGAGAGCGAAACCCGCGAAATCCACCAGTCGATCCTCACGATCCGCGCACTCGGTGTCACGGTCCTGCTGATCGAGCACGACATGTCGCTGGTCATGAAGGTGTGCGACCGGCTGGTCGTGCTGAATTTCGGCCAGAAGATCGCGGAAGGCACCCCGGAAGAGATCCGCGTCAACCCGGAAGTGGTCGAAGCCTACCTCGGAAGGGAGGAGGACGACGGAAATGCTTGAGGTCCGGGGGCTCGCGACCAGCTACGGGAACATCAAGGCGGTGAAAGGAATCGATCTCGACGTCGCGGAAGGGGCGATCGTCTGCATCCTCGGAGCCAACGGCGCCGGGAAGACCACGCTCATGAAGACGGTTTCCGGCCTGCTCAAGCCGGCGGCCGGGAGGATCACGTTCCGGAAGGAAGACATCACGGGGCTTGCCCCGGACAAGATCGTCCGGAAAGGGATCGTGCTCGTGCCGGAAGGAAGGGCGATCCTCTCCCGGATGACGGTACTCGAAAACCTCGAAATGGGCGCCTATCACAGGAAAGACAACGGGATCCGGAAGGACCTGGACGCGGTCATGGAGCGGTTCCCCATCCTGAAGGCGAGGAAGGAGCAGCGGGGAGGCTCCCTTTCCGGCGGCGAGCAGCAGATGCTGGCCATCGCGCGCGCGCTTCTCTCCCGTCCCCGGCTCCTTCTCCTGGACGAGCCCTCGCTGGGGCTGGCGCCGCTGGTCGTCGCCGACATCTTCCGGATCCTGCGGGAGATCAACGCGGACGGAACCACCGTGCTCCTGGTGGAGCAGAACGTGAAGCAGGCGCTCAAGGTCTCCCGCTTCGCCTACGTGCTCGAGACGGGGAAAATCGTGCACGGCGGCCCGGCGGCGGAGCTCCGGAACGACCCGAAGATCATGGAGTCCTACCTCGGGGGAAGGCAGAAGTGAGATACTGGTGACAGGCGTTTCAGGCGAATCGAAAGGAGCCCATGCCGATGAACAAGGCGCAATTCGTGCCCCTGGCCGAGGCGGCCGGGGCCATCGCTTCCGGGTCGAAGGTCGCGATCGGAGGCGCGATGATCATGCCCCCGATGTCGTTCGCGCGGGAACTGATCCGGCAGGGGAAGAAGGAGCTCGATCTCGTCTGCTCCCCCATCGGGGGGATCAACGTCGACCTGCTCGTCGGGGCGGGCTGCGTGCGGTCCGTCGAGTTTCCCCAGGTTTCCCTGGGAGAGTTCGGGATGGCGCCCAACTTCCGGCGGGCGGTCGAAGCGGGGCGTCTCAAGACCCGCGAGCACTCCTGACCCGGCATCCTAGCAGGGCTCCAGGCTGGAGCCGCCGGGTTGCCGTACCACCCCATGCTCGGGTTCGCCGACAGCGATTATGAAAAGGTCCGCGCCGACTTCCGCCAGGTGGAGGACCCGTACACCGGATGGAAAATCTTCGTCGTCCCTCCCATCGTCCCCGACTGGGCCGTGATCCACGCGATCCGTGCCGACGAAAACGGCAACGTCGTCTGCTCCGCCCTGGAATCCGACCGTCTCGCGGTTCTCGCCGCGAAGCGGGCCGTCGTCACCGTTGAGGAGATCGTCCCGGCCGGGGAGTTCGTCGCCCGCCCGGGGGAGGTCTTCCTCTCCGCCCTCCACATCGATCTCGTGGTGATCGCCCCGCGGGGCGCGCATCCCGGCGCATGCGTCAACGCGTACGGGATCGACCGGGGGCACATCGAAAAGTACCTCTCGGCTTCGAAAACGGAGGAAGGGTTTTCCGCGTGGCTTTCGGAAACCGTTCTGGGGAAAACGGAGGAAGAGTACCTGGCGTTTGCTTTTCAGGAACTGAACCTTGCGGGAAAGGGGGCATGAGGCGATGCCCCTGCTTCTTTCCGGATGCACTCCCGACGAGTTCCTCGCCTACCGGATTTCGCGGGAGGTGCGCGACTTCGAGCGGACGGCCGTGGGGACCCTCTCCCCCGTGCCGCTCCTTGGGGTCCTGCACGCACAGGCGTCCCACGCCCGCCACGGGAAGTTCCTCCTGCTCGGGTCCGGGGAAACCCCCGTCACGGAAGGCTCCAAGGAGCTCTTCGACCTCGCGCAGCGCGGGAAGCTCGACCTCTTCTTTCTCTCGGGGGCGCAAATCGACCGGAAGGGGAACCTCAATCTCACCTGTATCGGTCCGTACGACGCGCCGAAGGTCCGGCTTCCCGGGGGCGCAGGCTCGGCGATGCTCTACTACATGACCCGGCGCGTGGTCCTGTTCACGCTCGCGCACTCCCCGCGCATCTTCGTGGAGAGGTGCGATTTCGTCACCTCCGCGGCGAGCACGCCGCAATACCCTTGGCGGCGCGGCGGGCCGACACGGCTCGTCACCCCGCTCTGCACGATGGAGTACGACGCGCGAGGCCAGGAGTGGCGCCTGCTCTCCCTGCACCCGGGGGTGACGTACGAGGAAGCGCGGCGGGAGACCGGGTTCCCGCTCCTTCCGGAATCGGTGCCCGTCACGGAGACTCCTTCCGCGGACGACGTCGCCCTCCTGCGCGCCCGGATCCCGGTGCTCAGGAACTCCTACCCGGTGTTCGCCCAGGCGCTCGAAACGCGCATCGGCTCGCTCTCCTCCTGACGACGTTCCCCGCGACCGGCTCCGTTCCCTGGTTTCGCTTGATTCCTCGCGGGTGGCTGTTCGCCCCTTTACGGAAGTCGCTGCGCTTCTCACTGCGGCGAAGCCGCCGCAGGAGGGGGGCGAAGTGAGGTAAAGCGCAGCCGTGCGGGTCCATCGCACGGCGAGCCACGAACGGAGTCCCCCTTCGAGGCGGCGCAGCGGTATGGGAAGGTGCAGCGCCTTCCGTTCGGTGCGCGTTCTTCGCGCCCGTGGTTTCAGGGTTCGAAAGAGGATGGAGCGGGCGACGGGATTTGAACCCGCGACTTCAACCTTGGCAAGGTTGCACTCTACCGCTGAGTTACGCCCGCGTTCGGAAATCCGATTCTAAGGGAATCGGCCGCTCCTTGTCAAGAAAACGGACGGCCGCCTTACTTTTTGAAGATCTCCCCCACGAATCGTAAAAAGTAGTCGAG
>Ga0209342_10000567_pt1 | contig 42784 bp, 42 predicted proteins | sample RifCSP16_2_FD_184023 | JGI IMG/M metagenome (GOLD analysis project Ga0209342, IMG submission 184023) | Soil microbial communities from Rifle, Colorado - Rifle CSP2_sed 16_2 (SPAdes) (version 2) | ecosystem: Environmental > Terrestrial > Deep subsurface > Rock core/Sediment | place: Rifle...
TCGGACTCCCGTATAATGTAGGTTGTCGACGCGGGGTGGAGCAGTCCGGTAGCTCGTCGGGCTCATAACCCGAAGGTCGCAGGTTCAAATCCTGCCCCCGCTACCACTTAAACCAGTAAGGGCCTTCTCCAGTGGGAGGAGGCCCTCAACGTTTCCCTGCAGTTCGGCAACTATGCCCTCTGCGGTGGGCTGAAGTACCACCGCCCCCAGAAGGTCTCGGAGAAGGGCTCTAGCGCGCTCCACGTCGCGGCCCAGAACGCCTGCAAGGTCCCTCAGCTTGGATTCGACGACCTCCCGAAGGTTGAAGGCCGGGATTTCGTCTAGCGCCGGAGTCTCCAGTTGAGCACGAAGCCGGCGGATCCGGGTTTCCACTTCCTCAAGCATCTCTCGAGTGATATCGCCAAACAGACCTCGGCGGATGGCCTCTTTGATGTACTCGCGCTCCCTGAGGGCCTGTGCGATTTGCAGTTCCAGGTCCCTCTTGTTTGCTGACTCGGCCCGTTGCCGCGTTAATCGCCGGATGGCCTCTTCTGTTCGCTCGCAGAGATAGGCGATTGCCTCAGGGGTGAAGACTTCTTCGTGGATAGCCGCGAGCAGGCGTTCTTCGAGCCGGGTCCGGCGGACCACCTTGCTATTCGGACAAATGGCGCTCCCTCGGTTAGTGTGGGCAGAACAAGCGTAGTACGTGCTGTTGTAGACGACGTAATTGGCGCCGCATGCCCCGCAACGAAGCAGGCCGCTGAAGAGGTACCGGCCGTGGCGTTGTCGCTTCGGCCTGCCCTCCGCCGTCCGTACCTCCTCCGCCTGCCGGGCCTTGACCCGCTCCCAGAGTTCCTGAGGGACGATCCTCAACTCGGGATGCTCTATTACCAGCCAATCATCCTGCGGCCGAAGACGAGGCACCCGCTTCCCCGTCTCAGGGTTCTTCTCCCAGCGGAATCGGTTCCAGACCACCTGACCGATATAGATGGTGTTATTGAGGATTCCCGTGCCGAGGAAACGGTTGCCAACAATGGCAGTCCAGGTCCAGCCCCGTGTTCGGCGCTTCCGGGGCGGAGGGACTTGGTCACGGTTTAGATCACGGGCGATCGCCTTTGGAGAGCGGCCCGAGGCGAATTCCTCGAAGATATGGCGAACAACCTGAGCCTCTTCCTCGACGATTCCCTTCCGGTAACCCGCCATGGCGGGATTTCCGTGCGCGTCGGTTCGCGTTGTGTCCGTTACGGGCTCAGTGCGGTAACCATATGTTCGGCCGCCCGCACTGAATCCGCGTCGAACCTGGCCGCCAAGCCCACGACGGGTCTTCTCCCGCAGGTCCTCCAGATATGCTTCGTCCTTCCAGCCAATCACAGTGGCGATCAGTTTGCCGGCTTTGTCTGTCAGGTCCGCACCGGTTGCTACAGAGAAGACCTTTACCCCCCAGAACTGGAGCCTCTGAAGAGCGGCATGCATCTCCGCCTGGTTTCGCCAGAGGCGGTCTTGCGCTTCAACGATGATTGCGTCAAATGAGCGGGCGCGGGCAGCGGCGAGCAGCCGCTGGTAGCCTTCGCGGTGCTCTGCACTTCCGCTGACCTCATAGTCGGTGTAGACATGGTCGTCAGAGACCATGCAGCCAAAGCGCGCGGCATGCTGCCGACAAAGGGTTATCTGGTCATCGATTGAGGATGGATTCTGAAGGGCGCTAGAGTAGCGGGCGTAGATAGCGGCTCTCAACATGCCTGGCGCTCCGGAACAGGAAGGGTTTTCTTTGAGACCAACCGTGCCTCCTCTACGGCTTCTTCCACCACGGATTCGGCCAACAAATCGGCAAGCCCATCTAGGAAAGCGCGGAGGGCAGGTGACAAAGAGGCCCAATTTTCGTCGGTTGTACCCCGCATCATATGGGGGGCTGACCTGCACCCCCGCACGGCCGGGAGGACGGAGCCTATCATGCCCAGGGCAAACGCCGCCCTTTCCCGTCAGTGATCCACGCCTCCACGATGCGCCGAATGAGGCGGCGAGGGGGCGGAACCTGGCCGTTAACGTGCACCACGGAGAGCTTCACGCCGGGATGGAGCAGTTGGTCACGGGGGAGAGGATCATTAGGGCGTGCCTGGAGTCGAGGCCGTAGCAGATCACCTCCCAGGATCGGGTCCCACGCCACGGCCTCATAGGGCATGTTGTGTCGGTCATGGTGGCTCAGCAGGTCGTGGGGTTTGAGGTAATAGACCTTTATTACGTGGATGAACGGCGCCCCACGGTGCTCTTCCTCCTCCTCGGCAGTCCGAAGCCACATCGCCAGGACGAGGTCATCCTCTAACAGCCACCACGATTTCGGCGGCCGGTCGAAAGTCAGCCGCGAATGATAACGCGGAAGACCCCATGGCAACGGCCTGACCCACTGAGGGCTGCGGCCTCCAAAGAGAGTCTGGACGACGTGCAGGGCGGTGTCGTTCACGAAGAGGAGGGGCCACCGATTTTGCAGCCAGAAGGGCTGCCACAGCATCTTCTCCTTGACCACCGGTGTCGCGAAGGGGGGGTGGGCCGACAGGAGCGCCACGCCCTTCCGCAGTTGCTCGCGTACTTCCGACTCCTGGAGAGCCGCATCCTGATGAGCTTGTCGTTCGCGAAGGGCTGCGTTGTGCCGCCGCGTCTTGACGCTGGCCTTCTGGGCCATCCGACGCTGTTCTGTGCGCGTGAGAGCACGCCGACGGGCTGCTGGCTGAGTTGCACGCCAACGCTCCCACCGCTCCGCAGCGGACTCCTGGTGTTTACTCTCTGAAGAGGAGGGTTGCATCGTGGATTGCCTCCCATTGCTTTCTATCGATTCCATACGCTTGCTCGACGGCTTTCAGATTCAACTCGATCACCTTGCTCGAAGTCCCACCGAGCCACTTGCCCGTGCGCATGCTGTGCACAATGCCTTGTCCGTCATGCTCCTGATACTCAGCCCGGAGTGCCTCCCGCAGCGCGTCCTCGCTCGTCGGGAGATCACGGTCTTCTCGCCGGAGGTACGCGCTGACTTTGAACAGGACGGTCGTGGGGTTGAAAAAGATTCGATCCTTCTCGATCTTCAGATCCTGGTCGATTCGAAGCTCTCGTTGCTGGAGCAACTTGAACACCGTTAGTATGAGCAACCGCAGCAGGGATGGCTCTTCCTCGTCGTCTGACATCCGCGCCATGGCCGCCGCCGCCGCATCGGGATCGTAGCCGGGCAGAAAGTCCTCGAAAAGCCGGAGGCCGACCAGAGCGGTGATGAACGCAAACCGCTTGCGGTCGTCCGCGCCGAGCTGCATTAGCCGCCCCACCCGTGCTGATTCCTCACGCCAAAGAGCTCGCACGTCTTTGGACCGGATATCCTGATAGAAGCCGCCGTTGAAGTCCTCCAGCGGTAGCGCCTCGAATTCCGCCTTTGCCTGCCTCCGCAGGGATGGTGGGGTGGCCGGCCCAAGCATTTCGTGCGAGAGCCTGACCATAAGGGCGCGGTGGCGGAGGGCGGGATCGGGAAGAGCGGATTCGCCCGCGACGGCAACTGGGGAAGTGAGAGGGAGACGCACAACGGTAAGGTCAGCGCGCCCCCGCTCATGCTCTTCCGCCGTGTATGCTTCACGGAGGGCGGCGTAGAATTGGGCGAGCCCGGGTCCCGTGCGGTGTTCGTCCAGAACCATCGGTAGGGTAGTCGAACTCGAAAGGTTCATCGTGCGTGAGAAGTCTGTACTCCCGCGAATGCTGATCGGGAGACGGGTCGATCCGGTCATTCGCCAGAGCAGGGAAAGCAACGTCGTCTTCCCCGAGCCCGTGTTCCCGTAGACATTCAAGAGCGGGAATCCCTGGCTCGCCAGCTCCCGGATCTGCGGTGCGACGAACGTTGCGAGGAACCAGCCTGCGATGGCGTAAATGGGACCCGGCTCGTGGAGCCCCAAGAGGATACGTCCAATCGCTCGTGCAAGCTCCGCCCAGTCCTCGACCAGGCGCAGCGTTGCGGCACGGTAGGAGCCCGTGTAGACGAGTGTAGGATCGGTCTCCAGACCCGCGGGGCCGAGGACGGCGTTGGGGAAGACCACGCGATCACCGTGCACACCAATCGTCCCAACTGAGGTCTTCTCTGGGACGGCGTGGCTCTCGAAGTACGGGATCAAGAGCTGCGCGTCCTGATCGGTTCCCGTCCACGCCCCTACAGGCGGCAGGGCGCGCTTGAGGGCATGGGCGCTGGCGAGAGCCTCGCTGTCGAGGATGATGGGAGGCTCACCTGCGACTCGCACATGCCATGCGTCGGTCGCCCCACGGAGGCGGGCGAGGGGGATGATGGGCTTGGAGTAGATGGTCTGATAGGCATTCCGGTGTACGCGGTAGGCTTTCATCACGCCGTCCTCGAGCTTGAGCTTGCTCCCTTGCGCGATGTACTCCCGCGCCGAGGCGAGCGTGATCGCGAGGTAGCGGGGACCATCGGCCTCTTTCTCCCGGTACTTCTCGCCGACTCCGTTAGCCGGGTCTTGGAAAACCGCAGTGATCTCCGAAGGCGTATGCCCCGCGCGCAGGAGTGCCACCATCACGGCGTGGTCTAGCTCGCTCCTCGACGGGTAACCGCTCCCCTTCAACCAGCCGCTCCGGATGAGCTTCTTCCAGCGGTCGCTGACCCGCAGCTGATCCACGGGGATTGGCGGCGCAGAAACGGGCAGAGTGACAGGGGTGGTGGAGTGCGGGACGATGGGACGCCGGAATTCCTCCAATTGCTCCATCGACACCCGCCGCCCCGCGTCGGTATGCAAGACCGTGACCTCCCGAGCCGGTTTGTGCTTGCTGTTGAACGTGCCGGGGAGGCGGAGGACCCGAGGCAGGTCGTGGACGGTGGGATCCGCGCCGAGTTCGATGGCGAGGCCATGGACCACCTCGCGGACCCACATGGCCTGCTCCTCGTCGCGAACATTCATCGGGTGGGTCAGCCGCCAGTAGGCGTGGATTCCGCCGCCCGAGTCCACGATGTGAGTCGGCGGGATCCTGAGCCGCAGCAGCTGCTCCACCAGCGCAGCTTTGTCCTCGACATTGTCGAAGTCCGCCCAGACCACTGGCGCCCATGTCAAATCCGTGGCGCGGCCCGTGCGGGTGCCCCGCCTCCGCAGGCAGACGCCAAACCAGCAGTGTTCGTCACGGCTGTACCGGGACGGGTAGAGACCCTGGATCGAGTCATAGAACTCCTGGCGGATGCCCTGGTCGCTGTTGTGCTTGCGGCGGACCTCCAGGCACGAGTCGCGGGGAAGGGGGCCCAGGAGGGACTCTAAGAACCTGCCCGTCAGTTGTGTGCGATCGATGGTGGCCAGCATCGGCTCAACTTGGCCCGGGGGACGGCAGCCCGGTCAAGCTTCCAATACGCGTGCAGGTCGCCGCCGTTATCGACGATGATCGTACGCGGATATACAAGGCGGTTAAGTCCCCTTATCTTCTCTTCCTTGTTGTCCACGGCATCGAGGTCGGCCCGGAGGCAGGTGGCCCAAGTCAATTCCTCTATGTTCCTACGCGTGGCGCCGCGGCGACACAGACAGACTCCAAACCAGACCTGGCCATCGGGGGGAAACTCGTCTATGCACAGGACAGACAGGTGCGCGATGAACAGTTGACGGGTTCCTGGCGTGTCATTTTGTCTCGTTCTAATCTCGATACAACTGTCCTCAGCTGTCGGGCCGAACAGATGCTCCAGGTACTCGCGTGCAGTGTCGTTCCAAGATCTTTCCACGGGTCTCACACCTCCCATCCTGCTCTTCGTCCGCTCCCAATGGCGTGAGTCGAGCCAAGCCATCACGCCAAGCCCACCTTCACGGCCGCTCTTCGAGCATCCCAACCCCTCAGGCGGAGGGCTCGTTCCACAGCATCAAGTACTGCCAGCTCTTCCCAGGGCTGGAGTTTGCGGAGCCGCGTTTCCAGCTTTTTGAGATCTACGCTGAAGCTTTCGGACAGGGCAAAAGTGTTGTCTGCCAAGCGCACGGTTGTCCAGAGGGAATTCCTATATTCCTTCACCAGATCAGTGCTAGGTCGCGACCGGCCGCCTCGCTGCGTGATTTGCGGCGCGATAGACTGCAAGCGGTGAATGCTCTCAAGGATAAAGCCTGCTTGTTCTTCGTCGAATCGTGGAAGGACCCGGCGCAGGAGGAAGTAGTATCTGGCCAAGTCGCGCTTTGCGACCTGGCCTGCGTTCTTCCCACGCGCGGCCACTTCGTCAGCTAAATCGCCAAGCCGGAAGCTGGCGTTGGGGTATTTGATCATGGTTTCTACCTCCTTATTGGATCGATCTCCCCCTCTACTTCCTATTCTCGCACGAAGCGTGCATTTGTCAACACTTGCGCGCAATATAGGCCTGCGGCGGGACCCGCGAGGGTTTTTGGAAGGATCTCCTCCGGACTGGCTGGGTGCGCGATTGCCGGCTGACGTCGCCCAGCGGCAGTGGTTCGGTGGCGTTGGTCGGCGAGTGACGGGTTCTTCCTTTCTGGGCGGGCGCGTTTTCCGGTGATCACCTTGTTATCGGCGTTACCAAAGAGAATGTGAGAGCTAGCCTCCGTGTGAAGGAAGTCTGACTCCGAGGATGGCGGGTCAGAGGAACCCCGCTTCAACATGCGGCTTTCGTCGAGGTACCGGAATTGGAAAAAGCAGGTCGTCCTGCTCAAAGACTCACAACCCCCGCTCCAGATGCGGGTTTCCTACACGCGGCAAAGGGGCTGGACAGGAGCAGGACGCGGGTTGTCCTGCCCAACAACTCACAACTCCCGCTCCAGATACTGGTTCAGCACGGGATGATTAGATTTCAGGACAACAGGACAGGGACAAAGAGGGTAGGTATGTGGGCGCCTCTGCGTGAAAGTGAAATATACGTACCCCTTCCCTCCTCGAGGGTGTCCTGTTGTCCTGAAACGCTGAAACTCCGTGACGCGGGTTTGAGCGTGACACACCCCTCTCCTGCTGTGTTCTGGTCAGCCCTGGTGGGACTCCCGCCAAATTGGGCCAGAGCGAGCCATCCAGAAGAGGCCGAAACCCTCGCCCAGAGCGGTGTTTGCCCTTCCGTGCAATTCTCTCTTTCAGGTGCAACAGCACCCCCATTTGCTCCCCACTCGCCTCCCCACACCCCCCTGGGGGGTAGACTCGAGCGTGTCCTCCAAGATCGCCAGCACGTGCTTCGGCCCTGCCCCCTGTGCTCCCGTGACCTCGTGGAGTGCACAGGCGGGGCGGGTAACGGTGAAAGGGGTGCGAGGGTCCAGCCTCAGGCGCTATTAGTGGGGTCGCTGGAGCTCAGACGTGGTTGTGGCTGATGCCGGGCCTGGCCTGTGGAAGGCCTGGGGCGAGCGCCAGGATGCTCGAGGACCGGGGTCAGCGGGGCGGCGAGGGGGAAGGGCTGGGGCTAGGCGAGGAGGGGCTGGAACGTGGCGCGAGCCTCTCCCTCGGCCTGGTCAAAGCAGGCCGTTGATGACTTTGCCATAGAGGGGGGCGTTGCGGAGGATCTTCCTGATACCTTCGGCCGACCACTCCGCCCTGCCTGCAGGCGACAACACGCGCTTCTCCGCCAGCGCGCCGGCAATCTCACGGAGGCTCGCGCCGGCCGCGCGCCGGGTGAAGATCTCCTCGATCACGGCCAGCTCCGAGGCGTTCGGCAGGAGCTGGTCGCCCTTCCGCTTGAAGCCGTACGGCGTGTGCCCGTAAACGTGCAAGTGTTCACGTTTGTACCGGAGCGCCGCAGCGGTGCGCTCGCCGATGACCTCCCGCTCGAGCTGGGCGAAGGTCGCCACAATGTTCGCCATTGCCCGGCCCATCGGCGTGGTGTCGTCGAGCCCCTCGCCAATGCTCACTAGGCCCACTTCGACTTGGCGCATCTCCTCCTGAAGCCGTCCCCAGTCGAGCACCCGGCGGGAGAGCCGGTCCAGCTTCGTGAAGACGACGACCTCGAACGCCCCGCGCTTCGCCTCCTCGAGGAGCTGCTGAAGCCCCGGCCGCTTCATGTCCTTACCGGAAGCCACATCGGTGTAGATGCGGAGCAGATGCCAGTTGCGGGCGGTGCAGTAGCCCTCGATGCGTTCGCGCTGGGCCGAGAGGCTCACGCCCTGCTGGCCCTGCTCCTCCGTGCTCACGCGGGCATAGCCGGCGACTCGGAGCTGGTCGCTCTGCTGACCCTTGCGCCGAGGTACCATTGCTGCCCTCCTTCCACGGCAACCGTAGCACGGCCGGGCTGATCTGTCAACCAAGGAACCGAGGTTGACAGTCTTTGCCTGCGTCTAGATCAAAAGGGACAACGCGGCCCACCTTGCGATGCGGCAGGCCGCGCCGCAACCGGCGGTAGAGTGTCGCTCAAGAGATCAAGACGCGAAATGGCGCCCCTCCCCGCCCCCGTACCGTCGATTGGGGGGCCCACGGCGGTGGGGGGTTGGGGGGCCCCCGGGATGACACACCTGAGTTGCTAATGGTTGTGCGGTTTGTAGCCCGCAAACCGGTACAGGATAAGTTCTACCTGCATCGGCTTCTCGGCCTTCTCGTTGTCTAACCACGTGTGCAAGCCGCCCCGGTAGTATACGATAGACCAGGTCGCGAAGAAGTGGGCCGCGTTCTTTAGCGCGAAAAGTAGAAAATGATAGGGATTATTAGGGCCTTATCGAGCAGCATCTGCTCCACCTCTTGAGCAGCTCCCCGCTCAACCAGCGCGCGCATCTCAGGGTCGGACATGAAGTATTCATGAGCCAGCCCCAACGGTATTGACGGGTATCCGAAATCCCGGGGGTCGGCCCGCCAACCATACAACCACATGGGGACTTTTCCCGATCGTGCGGATGAGGTGAGGACCGCAAAACTTGCTACCTTCGCAAACGAAACGGTGGCGCCGGTACTGGCGCGGAGACTCTGCGCAAGGGCGTTCTCAATCGCGATGACCCAATTCGAGGTGGTACTTGTGGTCAGGATACTGATAGCCGACGTCCATCCCGACTGGCCGAAGAGTTCTCTCGCTCGTGCTGGATCATAGACCTGCCCGCGCACCGCCGGGTTGTACCCGGGAAGGCTCGGATGCTGAATGCTCCATGCAGGCTGATCGCCCGGAAGAGCCGCATGAGGGGCAGCCGCTCTAGCAACGGCAGCCCGATCGATTCCGTGCGCCAGGGCTAGGCGGAACTGCAGCAGGTCCCCGGGAGGGAGCGACGGCGAAATCCCGAGGAACCACACCGCCGACGCCCCAGGCGTGCCCTGCGCCTGAGATGGGGAGCTGGCGGCTAAAGCCAGACTCACAAGGATCACGACCGCCAGCCCCATCGATCTGCGCGGCCACACGGGTGAAGTGTGCCTCATGGCATCGATCCCCTTTCTGGCCCGATGACGTCGGCCCCTTCTGCTTCCCCAAGTGTCTAAGCGGACAGTTGCCTCGTGGCGCTACAAGGCAGGCAGGAGGACCAGCGCGGGGCCCGGCCTCCCGCACAGGCGAGAGCTGGGCTGCCGCCTCGCCAGTGGCCGCCAAGCGATTATGGCTAACCCCGTTGGGCAGAATCGGCCTCGAGCGGGTTTGCCACGCCGGGCGGGGAGAGCCTCCGGGTAGGGTCGATCCGGGTCCCCTGCGCCCCAGCCTCACACACGGGCTGGGAGGGGAGATATAGGGTCCCTCCGGGATACCGTCGCTCCGGGGCCCGTCCGGCCGGCGGGGGGGGCTGTCCTCCTTGGTTAGCCGGCCTCACCAGTTCGTTATTCTATTTCGGGCTCCACTTTCATCTCTTGCCGCCTGATCTGACTTTGGTATGGGACCACTATTGTTTGCATCTCACTTGCACCGCAAGAGCGGAAGAGGATCTGCCAACCATGGGCACTGCGAGGGCCTACGTGGCGTTTTCCATCCCGTCCTATCCCGATAAGTGCTGTGCTACGCTGTACCGGCGGGCGCACGACTTGAGGAGGTGCAGGCGATGGTCACCCGATGGTTGCACCTTCAGATGCTCGGCGGCGACCCTTGGATTCTGCCAATCTGGACCGCTGCGAACGAAGCTTCTCAAGCGGGAACAATCCAACCACTAACAGACGAACTGGGCGAACTCGGTCTCCACATTTCGATACGGTTAGAAATTCTTCCCCGCGTCGCTCAACGCATCATCCATGAGACTTCCGAGCTCTACGAGGCGGCGAAAGGTCACAGGCCAGAGCACGTATTTACCGAGACCGCACAAGGCTTCGCCTTCCCCGTGAACGATGACCTCAAGTACCAACTGATCGCTGACATTGACGCCCTTCTGTTCGAGGTCAACGCCTGCTGGGAGCTCATGAGGAAGCTCTTTCGACTTGTCCGTGCTCACATCGGGCGCCCGATTGCTGGTGGCCGAGACAAAGTGACCGATGAGCTCAGGGCGGCGTTAGCCGGTGGCGGAGACGAATGGTTTCGCTGGCTTGATAGACACCGCAACTTCGTGGCGCACGAAGGGACGCCCTATCTCGCAATAGACGTGACGAACGACGGCCGGCGGGAGCTCCTGGTGATAAAAGAAAACCCTACTACGTTCGCCGACCCGGATAAATTCTTTCGGTACTCCGAGCTGGTCGAAGTCGCCAGAGGATTCGCCGGCGCGAAGCAGGCACTACAGACACACCTGATTGGCCTCTTCAGACAATCGAATGTCCCGCAGGGCTAGGCGGACTGTTCTCTGAGCCAGCTTGGAGCCGGTTTGCGGAGCCGGATGACGCTGAGATCAGTTCCACTAGGCTGGCAGACCCGCCGAATCTCGTGAAATGCCACGCCGTGATGACTAGGTTCGATCCGACGAGCATGTTGCTTTCTGCATGGGGCCCAAGCCTCACACACGGTCCGAGGCGGAGGTATAAGTTCCCCGGGATAACCTTCGATCCAGAACTCTATCCACTCGGGCTCCGGGCATCAAGGGGAGTCCCCCGGGACACCGTCGATCCGGGTCCCATCGGCCCGGCCGGCGGGGTCCCAGCCGCACACACGGGCTGAAGGGGAGGTAGAGCTCCCCCCGGATACCGTCGCTTCGGGTCCCATTGGGTCCGGGTGGTCCCCAGCCTCACACACGGGCGAAAGGGAGTGTCCCCCGGGATACCGTCGCTTCGGGTCCCATCGTGCCGACCGCGGGGGTCCCAGCCTCACACACGGCAGGAGGGGAACGAATAGGATCCCCCCGTGGGATACCGCCACTTCGGGTCCTGTCGGCCAGCGGCCTGAGGGGACCCCAGCCTCACACACGGCGGGAGGGGGCGCAGACACACCACGTCCGGGAGGATCCCTGCGTCGGACATTTTTGTCCAATGCTTGACAATCTTGACCATGCGCGCAACGATTGCTTTAATACCCCCGAGGGCCGCAGGAGGGCCCAATGCTGAAAACGGAATCATGGCATGTAGTTCGGACGCTCCGAGCGCTGGAATGCCTTGCCCTGCGTCCGCATACTGAAGTCGAACTAGCCCAACAACTTGAAGTCCATCCTCGAACAGTACGGCGGCTTGTTCGCCGCCTGATAGCCGAAGAGTATGTGATAGAGTCTTCCCCACGAGTTTATGCGGCGACGCTGAGAATTGTTGCCTTGGCGGGGCACATAATGGAGCGAACCGACTTGGTTCGCACCGCCTTCCCGTACGTCGTGTCTCTCCGCAATCGCACTGGGGAAGCGGCACATCTCAGTGTTCCTAATGACAAGGAGGTTATTCATCTTGTTCAAGAGACTGGCAAGAGCGTCGTTACGGTAAAGCCGCGCCTAGGAGAACAGGTGCCATACCATTGCACGGCAGTCGGGAAGGCACTGCTGGCCCATCTCCCTGCGCGGTATGAGCATCTCTCTGACGGCGGATTGCAAAGATTTACCGAGCACACGATTGTCGATAGAACTGACCTGCTTCGCGAACTGGCGACGATTCGCGAGCGCGGATATGCCACCGACGATCGAGAGTACAGTCTCGAATTGCGTTGTGTGGCGGCACCGGTCTTCTCCGCATCCGGTGGTGTCGTGGCCGCGCTTGGCATCTCCGCACCATCATCGCGATTGCTCGTAAAGCATTTTTCCGAGGTGGGCAAGATCGCCACGCAGACAGCCCTGGAGCTTTCCAGGGCCTTAGGGTTCACATCTGCTGCACCTGAACGTCATGTTCCGTCGCTCACGATGGCCCAAATTCCATGAACGGGTGGGAGAGCATGAGAATCCGAAACGATCAGATGACCGCAAGTGACTTCATTGCCGAGTACATCGTCAGGGAAGGTGTTCCGTTCGCCGTAGGGATACCAGGCCACGGCATTCTCACCCTCTGCGACGCGTTCGCCCGTCGGCGAGATCGCATCAAGACCGTGATGGTCCGTCACGAGCAATCCGCTGTGCACCTGGCGGATGGATGGGCCCGGGTCACCCGTCGACCGCTTGTCGTGTTCACGTCCGTCGGTCCCGGCGCGGTCAACACGCTCGTTGGGTTAGCCACGGCGATGGCCGACTCGATCCCGGTCGTGGTAATCACAGGCAACTGCCAGACGTATTTTCTGGAACGAGGCGCGATTCAGGATATCTCTCATCATGGGACAAGCCAGTTTGGGGAGATGGCACGGCCAGTTGTCAAGCGTTCGTGGTCCATCCGTTCGGCGAGTGAGGTACCCCGGGTGCTTCCTACCGCTTTCCGCCTCGCCACCAGTGGCCGCCCGGGGCCGGTCCACATCGAGCTCCCTATGGACGTTCAGGCGATGGGGCTTGATCAGCCGGTGCCTGACCCATTGATGCTTCACCCCCGATCACTGCGTCTAAGGCCGGACCCCGCGGCGGTTGACCTGGCGGCGGAAGCGATCCTAAGTGCCGAACGGCCGGTTGTACTGGCGGGCGGTGGGCTCTTCCTTGCCGACGCAGCCCTCGAGCTCCGTCGGTTGGTGGAGTGGCTCGGGATTCCAGTGATTACGACCACGCAGTCGAAGGGGGTCATCCCAGAAGATCACCCTCTCAATGCCTTCTACACGGGGCCGAAGGGATCGACGTGCGGAACCGCTATCGCCCGGAACGCTGACCTCTTCATTGCACTTGGTTTCCGGTTCAGCGAATGGGCTTCCGGAAGTTACAAACCCGGCGAGGTCTTCTCGATTCCGCCCCAGCGCGTCGTGCAGTTCGATATCGACCCAATAGAGCTGGGTAGGAACTACCCTGTCGAGGTCGGTGTGCTCTGCGATCTCAAAGCCGGGCTGACGGAGTTGTGTGAGCTTATTGAGCACCGCACGCCGCGCCGCGCATGGGAGTCTGGTGAGCGCCAGCAGGAGCTTGAGCGACTGCAGCAGGAGTGGCTCGATCTTGTTCGGGAGCAAAGCGAGTCTGATCATCTTACGACGAGCTTCCTGCTGCGGGAACTGCGTGAGGTCCTACCGCGTGACGCCATCGTGGTCTCGTCCTCGGGACATACTCAGGGGCAGCTGTATCAAGAGTTTCCAGTGTATGAGCCGGGGACACACCTCTCCGCTGGCGGCTTCTCGACCATGGGCTTCACCGTACCAGCGTGCATCGGTGCGAAGTTAGCGAGTCCTCGCCGAGCAGTAGTTGGGGTGCTCGGCGAGGGTGACTTTCTCATGACTGTGCAAGAGTTAGCTACTGCAGTGCAATACGGAGTTTCCGTTGTTTATTGTGTCGCCAACAACTCCGGGTACCTGAGCATTCGCGACATGCAGGCCCGGCTCTTTGGCCTCGACTCCATAGTAGCCACTGAGTCGAGGCTCGCGGGTAGCGGCGAATGGTACACTCCCGATCTGGCTGCCGTGGCGCGCGGTTTTGGCGTGTGGGGTGAGACCGTCGAGGTGAGGGAAGGTCTCAGGGCGGCTCTTGGACGTGCACTCTCGGCTCAGCGTCCGGCAGTGCTGGATGTCCGAACGGCGCGGGAGTTTCCTGCGTCAGGGAACACCCTCCCCGGCTGGGCGGAATTCCCGCTGCCGGCGCGTCGGCGCGTCGAGGAGGCGCCGACGGCGACGCGGGCATGATTCGTCCGGGAACCTCGATTGGCAATGGGTGGTTGGCGACCTGTCGATGGAAGGCGTGTGTGGCAGAGGCAGATGCATATTACAGAACAAGGGGGGTGCGGATGTGAAGAGTCGGAAGAGAAGGCAGGAGGAACGAGCCGATGTGCCTGTCGGCGAGCTTTCACCTACCGGCGGGACAATCTCACGAAGGGACCTGCTGAAGGCGGCTGCGTTGAGCGGTGCGGCGATGTCCATGCCGCAATTCCTTTCGACCTTTGCTGCTGACGTGCCTGTGGCGAGAGCTGCGCCCGGAAAGCGGCGAAGAATCGTCTTCATGACGCACAGCGTCGACCCCTTCTTTATTCCGATTATCGTTGGCGTGAAGGAGTTCACGAAGCTGGCGGGGTGGGACTACCAGTTCACGGGACCGCAGAAGGCCGACAATGTTCCGGAGATTGTAAACGTCCTGGAGAGGCTTCTAGCGACCAAACCTGATGTGTTCGCCATGACGATCTCCGATCCCACCGCCCAGAACCGGGTCATCGAGCAGGCCATGAAGCGGGGGATCACCGTGATCTGCTTCAACGCTCAGACGAGGTCGGTTCGGGAGAAGTATGGTATTCCCTGGGTTGGCATGCCCGATGAAGATTCCGGATACATCAACGGGCAATTGGCGGCGAAGTACGCTCAGCAAGTGACAGGCCGGAAGGACGGCGAAATCGTTGTTACCTTGATCGTCCCCGGAGCGCCGAACCTTGAAACACGCGCAAAGTACACTATTGATGCTATCAAAGACTACAACAAAAAGAATGGTACGAATTTCACTTGGAGCAAGTTTGCGTCTGATTTGGACGAGAATACGGCGCTTCAGCGCATTCAAGCGAAGTGGTCAGCGGACAAGGGCAAGATCGTCGCGTTCGCCCATACCGACTGGGGCGACTGGTATCTGGGCGACTTCATGGACCAGAACAAGCTGCAGGGAAAGTTTGCCAACGGTGGTTTCGACTTACTCCCCGGCGTGATGACGCACATGAAGAAGAAGAACATCCAATGGTCGCTAGGTCAGAACCCTTACGCTCAGGGATGGGTCACATGCGCTCTGGGACACATGGCTGTGGAGCGGAAGTACCCACCTAAGGACTACCAGACCGGGCCTGAGGTGGTCACAGAGGAGAACTTGGCTGTAGTGGCTGCCCGCGAAGAGGCGTGGCGCAAGGTGCGCGTAACGGAGATTAAGGTCAGGTAGTCGAGGGCCCCGGCCTGATCGGCGAGGCGTGCCGTGGTAGGAGTTTGACGCTCTGCGTCGCGGTAGTTTGTCGTGAGGAGGTGAGCGATGGCCTAACACGAGGTTGAGCGAGCAAGTTGTGTCCACGAAGCGTCCTTTCTGCAGGGGGACCATAGCCCACGTGTGTGCCCTCGAGGGGCGGGGAATTTGGCATGGAACCACCAACAATAGGAGGATCTACAGGTCAGCACCGGCCTGAGCCGGGCGACCGTCCGGCGCGCAGTAGTTCCGTCTCCCCGAGTGCAAATGCGCACGGGGTCGGTCACGAAAGCACCGTCCAGGGAGTCGCGCATAGAACTGAGCAGTTACGGGCGCGGATGGATGTCCTGTTGCGCAGCCGCGAGCTGGCCCTTCTGGTGATGGCAGTCCTCCTCTTCGTTGTGTTTGCTGTTCTGGGCGGTGAAAACTTTCGAGATGCCGAAAATTTGCTTGGAGCTGCGCGTCAGACGATTATCGTAGTCATCATTGCGGTTGGCATGACCTATCTCCTCATTGCGGGCGAGATCGACCTCTCAGTTGGCGCCAACTTCGCACTTGCCACCATACTGCTCGCCATGATGATTGACTACTTCGGCTGGAACCCGTTCATGGCAGCTGGAGCAGCGCTGGCGGCCGGTGCACTGGTCGGTTTAGTGAACGGAATCGGCGTCATCCTGACCCGGATGCCTTCCCTGATCTTCACGCTGGCCATGATGTTCATGCTGAAGAGCATTGCGCTGCTTCTTACGGGCGGGTTCCCCATCAACTTCCAGGAGCAATCGTGGTTCACGAAGGTTACTGGGGGGTACATTGGCCCTATATCAGTGCACCTGCTGTGGGGGGCGCTGATTGTCGCTGTTGGCGCTTGGATTCTCGCAAAAAGCCGCTTTGGCTACCATGTCTACGCCACTGGAGGTAACGTGCTCGCAGCAAAGCGGGCGGGAATCAACACGAACCAAGTCAAGATTATCTGCTTTGTCCTATCAGGTGTCCTAAGCAGCTTCGCTGGCGTATTGCTCATCGGTCTGATCCAGTCTGGCAACCCCAATACCGGGACCGGCTACGAGCTTGCGGTCATCGCGGCTGTAGTGATCGGGGGAACAAATCTGTTCGGCGGCGCTGGCAGTGTGGTGGGGACCGCGATTGGAGCCGCTATCCTTACGCTTATTGCGAACGGGTTGATCCACCTGGGGGTCTCACTCTTCGCTGAGCATCTCGTGACAGGGTTGATCATCATTACAGCCGTGGTGGTAGACATTCAGCTCAGGAAGCGGATTGTGCAGTGAACAGGGGCGCCTTCGCTGCAGCCGCCTGGCATTGGTGACTCGGTGGGAGTGGTAGGGATGGCGGAAGGAAATGGAAACAAGGCCGTCCTGGCTCAGGGTTTGACGAAGTTCTACGGGCCGGTGAGGGCCGTAGAGAACGTTGATCTCGGGCTCGAGTATGGCGAGGTTTTGGCGTTAGTAGGCGATAACGGAGCGGGGAAGAGCACACTCATGCACATCTTGGCCGGTGCCGTCATTCCCGATCGGGGCCATATCTGGATTGACGGGCTTGAGGTTAAGCTGCACAGTCCGCACGATGCTCAGGCGCGTGGCGTGGCCGTCGTATACCAGGATCTGGCCTTGGTTGATCAGCGCGACATCACGGCGAATCTCTTTCTAGGTCGCGAGCCAAGTGGTCGATTCGGTGTCGTGCAGAGGCGTCGTATGGAACAGGAAGCCCAGCGAGTAGTTGGAAGCCTTCGGATCAGGATCTCCTCGGTTCGCACGCTGGTGGGCAATCTGTCAGGAGGCCAGCGACAGGCAGTCGCGCTCGGACGAGCCATCTTGCAGGGTGGACGCATCGTTCTCATGGACGAGCCCACCGCCGCTTTAGGGGTTAGGGAGTCCACGATGGTGCTGGATCTCATTCAGCACCTAGCGACAAGTGGTGCTTCAGTCATGATTATCAGCCATAACCTGCGCCACGTCCTCTCTGTAGCGGATCGCATTTGTGTCATGCGACAGGGACATGTCGTCGGAGTAAGAAGGGTGGAAGAGACAGACGAAGGCGAGATTGTCGGGTTGATCGTGGGGCGGGAAGGACTCAACAACGCCTCACGGGAGGTTTGAGGAGAGTGAGGGCAGTTCGTGTGGGGATGGTGGGCTCCGGCTTCATAGCCAGGGTTCACAGCCTGGCCTACAACAGCGTTTCCAGGTTTTACTGGCCCTCGCTTCCCGACGTACGACGGGTAAGGATTGCCGACGTCACCATGGATCTTGCACGGACTGGGGCCGCGAGGCTGGGATGGGAAGAAGCTGCCAGTGACTGGCGTGAGATCACGCGGTCACCGGATATCGACCTAGTGGATATCGTGACGCCAAACGACACTCACGCCGAGATCGCGATTGACGCGGCGAGACACGGGAAGGACATTTTCTGCGAGAAGCCCCTTGCGGCAGATGCGGCCTCGGCACGGAAGATGTATGAGGCCGTATCTGAAGCAGGCATTGTTCATCAAGTGGGCTTTGCGTACCGGCAGTGGCCTGCCGTACAACTAGCGAAACAGATAGCCGTCCAGGGCCGGCTCGGCCGAATCCTGCACTTCCGCGGCCATTACTTGCATGACTATGGCCTTGACCCGTACCTGCCCATGAGTTGGCGCTTCGAGGCGAGGAGGGCAGGAGCAGGGAGTATTGGCGATCTGGGCTCGCATGTGATTGATATCGCAAGGTGCCTGGCAGGGGATATTGTCCGAGTGTTGGCGAGGTCGCGCACATTGACTACGAGGCGGCCTCTCGGCACCGCCGTGAGTGATTCCTCCTTTCGCCGAGGTGCTGGGGGGACGATACCAGATCCGTCTGAGTTCGGCGCGGTGGATGTGGACGATGCGACGGATATGCTTATGGAGTTTGAAAACGGCGCCACAGGGGTTATTCAGACCAGCTGGATGTCGGGCGGTCACAAGAATGATCTTGGCTTCGAGCTCTCTGGCGATCGAGGCGCTGTCAGATTCAGCTGGCAACATGCAAATGAGTTGTCCTTCTATTCGGCCGAGGACCCCGAGGACGTAGCAGGTTGCCGCACTATCGTCATCGGACCGATGCATCCAGAAGCGGAACCATTCTGGCCTGTACCTGGCCTTGGGATGGGGTATGGTGATGCTTTCCTGATAGCCGTTGGAGGCTTCCTGGAAGCCGTATCGCAAAAACGGTCTGCCAGTCCCGACTTCCTAGACGGATTGCGTGCCTGCGAGGTCGTCGATGCCGCGGTTAGGTCAGCGGCCTCAGAAGGTTGGGTGGACGTAGCTCGGTCCGGGGTGATGACGACTGGGCCGGAGAGCCGGCCGGTCCGGTCCTAGGGTCCGGCGGCATGCCGTATCGTTCAAGTGCCTCCCGTCCGAGCGTCTTAGGTGATCATGCTCTTCCTGTCTTTCCATGTCGATGCTGGCAGGGACCGGTCGCGTGAGGTGGGCGTGACGCGTGCTTCTGACGGCGATACCGTCGACCAAGTCGTCGTAACCTGGCCGGGTTTCGACCCCGACGACGCGGAAACCGGTGGGCTTCTGCGGAGCAACGGGCTTCAGATCCAGCTTTCGCCCAAACTAGGTCCGCGCACTTCCGCAGAAGTCAGCCGTCTGATGGCCAGCGCTGTGGCGGCGATCGTCAGCACGGATCCTTTCGACCGCTCCGTCTTCGACAGTGCTAGGCGACTGCGGGTCGTTGCACGCGTGGGAGTCGGGACGGACACCATCGATCTCAGTGCTGCAACGAAGGCCGGTGTCGTAATCATCACAACGCCGGACGCCAACGAAGAGACTGTGGCAGACCACACCTTGGCGTTGATACTGGGCGCCGTCCGCCGAGTCGTTGAGCACGACGCCTCTGTCCGCAGGGGGGAGTGGAACCGCGCCGGGAGGCTCACGGCATGGGATCTTCATGGTTGCACTGTCGGTCTTGTGGGCTTTGGAAGGATCGGGCAGGAGGTGGCTCGCCGCCTGCGAGGTTTCGGCGTGAATCTAATGGCCTGCGATCCCTTCGTAAAGCCCCCGAATGAGGTCAGGCTGGTGGACCTTGATGAACTGCTCGGGTCCGCGGATATAGTGTCGCTCCACGTGCCGCTCCTCCCGACGACACTAAGGCTCATTGGCCGCCGGGAAATTGCGCTGATGCGCCCAGAGGCGATCCTGGTGAATACGTCTCGGGGTGGCGTCGTCGACGAAGAGAGCCTCATTGAAGCGCTGGCGTCCCGACGTGTGCGGGCGGCCGCTCTCGACGTTTTCGAGGACGAACCACCGACGTCCAGGCAGTTGCTTGAACTTCCGAATGTCGTGCTGACACCGCATATCGCAGGTTTGAGCGTCGATTCGATCAGAGTCATGGTATCTCGAGCCACGAGAGCAGTTGTCGACGTGCTGCAGGGACGTCAGGTTGATGGCGTGGTCAATCCAGAAGCGCTGCGCTATCTGCGCTCCCGAGAAGCAGATGGGGGAGAATCGTAGCCAATAGCAAGACGGCGCGGTACGTAGCGGGCGGAGGAACCAATATGGACATGTTCATCGCGGGCAACTGGGTATCGCGAGATTCGCAGATGGAGATACGGTCGCCGTTTAGCAATGAGACTGTTGATTCCGTGCCCAACGCGTCAGTTCACGATGTCGAAGTCGCTCTGAACGCTGCCGTCGAGGGCGCGCGGGCGATGGCTACGCTGCCCGCCCATCGCCGTGCATCCATCCTCGAGCGCGCCGCTGCCCTCATTGAGGCCGACTTCGAGGATCTCGCCTCGACTATCACGGCGGAGGAGGGAAAGCCCATTCGGGAGGCCAGAGCGGAGGCGGCGCGCATCCCCAGCCTACTACGTCTGTGCGCTGGCGAAGCAATACGCATATCCGGCGAAGTCCTTAGCATGGACGCGGCCGCGGTCGGGGAAGGCCGTCTTGGCTTTACACTCCCTGAGCCGTGTGGGGTAGTAATCGCGATTACGCCCTTCAACTACCCGGCCCTCTTGGTCATGCACAAGGTCGGTCCAGCCCTCGCTGCCGGGAACGCCGTCGTGCTGAAACCGGCCGCACGTACACCTCTCACCGCACTATTCCTCGTCCGGCGCCTCGCTCAAGCCGGTCTTCCGCCGCTAGGACTGCAGTGCATTCTGGGACCAGGGTCGACGATCGGAGAAGCGCTCTGTGCCGACCAGAGGGTGCGCAAGATCTCCTTCACTGGCAGTAGGGATGTGGGGCTGAGAATTACGCGGGTCGCTGGGCTGAAGCGGATTACGTGCGAACTTGGCTCGAACGCAGCACTAGTCATTTTCGATGACGCCGACCTCGAGCAGACTGCGGCGGAAACGGTTCGGAGCGGCTTCATTAACGCGGGGCAGGTCTGCATATCGGCACAGCGCGTGCTAGTGCCGCTCCGGCTGCGTGACCCTTTCGTCGACCGCTTGACCGCGCAACTGAGTTCCCTGCGGCCGGGCGACCCTACCGACCCTGAGACCACCTTGGGGCCAGTTATCTCGGAATCGGAGGCGGCGCGCGTCGTGGAGTGGATCGGAGAGGCGGGCCGCGACGGCGCAACCATCGTTTGTGGCGGCGGCCGGTCGAGAACGCTGGTGGAACCAACCGTTCTCCTTGACCCCCCCACCGGGGCAAGGGTCTGGCGTGAAGAGTTGTTTGGCCCGGCCGTCGTCGTCCGAACCTTCGAAGACGAGGCCGAGGCCCTCGCCCTAACTAACGACACCCGATACGGGCTGGCGGTGGGAGTCTTCACTACACGCATTGACCGGGCACTTCACTTCGCCCGAGGAGTTAAGTCGGGTGTAGTTCACGTGAACTCTGGTCCGCTCTGGCGGACGGACTTCATGCCTTATGGCGGTGTCGGTGATAGCGGTTTTGGGAAGGAAGGGGTCAGGTACGCCCTCCAGGAGATGATGGAGCAGAAGCTCATCGTCATCCATCCGGGACCTGTGGCATGAATCGTGGTTCGTCGACAGTTCCTGGTAACTTCGCCGACCGGATCCGCTCAGGAGAAATCCTGGTCGGCACCGTCCTATCGTTCCCTGGAACAGCGCTTACGGAGCTCGCCTCTGGGCCATTTGATTTCGTATGGATTGATCTCGAGCACGGCGCACTAAGCGTGCAGGAGATGCAGAATATGGCCATCGGGGCCAAAGCGACGGGCTGTGCGGCGCTAGCACGGCTCCCCCGGTACGACGCGGAGTGTCTCACGGCGGTCCTGGACGCGGGCCTGGACGGGGTTGTCGCGCCGCGCATCGAGACGGCTTCGGAGGCTGCCGAATTTGCCAAGTTTCTGCGTTACCCGCCGCTGGGTACGCGCGGCTTTGGACCACGACGGGCTGGTGCCTATGGCAGAGGTGCGGATTTCTGGAAGTCTGCACACTCAACGCTTGCTTGCCTGGTACAGATCGAGACGGCTAAGGGCCTAGCGGCTGTTGAGGACATCGCGGCCGTCAGCGGTATCGACGCAATCGTCGTTGGTTGCGCTGACCTCTCCCTCGCCCTCGGGACACCATTAGATGTAACGTCGGCGCCCATGATAGCCGCCATCCGCGGGGTCCAGACGGCCGCTACCCGGGCCGGCGTCGCGTCTGGCATCGCGGCCTCAGGCGACCCAGACGCGATTGCTCAGCTGGTCGCGGAGGCATCCACGATGGTCGTCTACTCCGCGGATGTGCGGATCTACTCGCGGGCTATCGACAGCGCCGCACGGTCAATCTTCGCAGTCTTGGGCTCGCGGAGCCAGCGAGCTATTCGGAAGGCGCAAGAATAGGAGGGAAGAGTGAAACTCGGCGTGATCAATTCGGTGTTCATAAGAGATTCGCTTGAGACGGCCCTGGCGCACTGCCAGCGTCTCGGCCTTGCGGACATCGAGATCGGCACAGGTGGGTTCCACCCTACTGACCACTGCAATCCTAGTGCCCTCTTGTCGAACCGCGGTGCTCTGGACGCGTTTGGAAACCTCCTTGCGAAGTACGGAGTAGCGATAGACGCGTTCGCCATTCACGGTGAGCCGCTGCATCCGAATCCGGGGATCGCCGCCCAGTATGATCAGGAGTTCAGGGCCACTTGTGAGTTGGCCAAAAGGCTCGACGTGACGAAGCTCACGCTACTAGCCGGGCTACCCGGTGCGACCGCGAATGACCCGAATCCCAACTGGATTCTCTATCCGTTCCCGCCCCGGAATGGAGAGAATCTGGAGTGGCAGTGGACGGAACGTTTGATCCCATATTGGCGCGAGCACGCTCGGATCGCCGAGGATTGTGGCGTGAGGTTGTGTTTTGAGATGCATCCGGCGGACTTAATCTTTCAGCCGTCCGGACTCATGAGGTTGCGCGACGCGGTGGGGCCGGTCGTCGGTGCGAACTTAGACCCATCCCACCTGATTTGGCAGGGGATGGATGTGCGCGAGGTCGTCCTGGCCCTGGGAGAGGCCATATACCACGTGCACGCCAAGGATTCGCGGGTCAATCCAGACGTCGTCCGCCGCGAAGGCATACTGGACACAAAGCCGTGGCGCGAGGAACGAAACCGGAGCTGGCTATTTCGCACTGTTGGATACGGTAATGACCAGATATGGTGGCGGGATTTCGTGTCTGCTCTCCGGATGGTCGGCTACGACTCGGTGCTCTCGATTGAGCATGAAGATCCTTTGCTGGATCCACTTGAAGGCCTAGAACGTGCCGTCGAGTTCCTGCGGTCTATCCTGCCTGAGAAGCCTAGGGCAGGGCTTTGGTTCGAGTGATGCCGCTCCTGTGAAGGTGGGGAAGCAGCGAAAAAGCCACGTTGTGGTTGCGTTTTTGTCGACACCGACGCGCAGTTTCGAAGCATGTCCCGCGGATTGACTGCACGGGCCTGGCTCGAGCCGTCGCCGCGGGGGTCCCAGCCTCACACACGGCTCGAGGGGAGGTCCCCCCCCGGGGATGCCGTCGATTCGGGTCCTCCGCCGCCGGCCACGGGGAGGTCCCAGCCTCACACACGGACGAAGGGCGGAGGTATAGCTCCCCCCAGGTACCATCGCTTCGGGTCCCATCCTCCCGGTCCGAGGGTCCCAGCCTCACACACGGCCCAGGGGGGAGGTATAGGTCCCCGGGGATACCGTCGATCCGGGTCCCCTTTCGCCGGCGCCGCGGTCCGATGCCCTTGAAGGTTTGGCTGGGGAGATCAAGGAAATACGCGGCGTACGGGGTCCAGCCTCTCACACGGGTTGAGGGGAAGGTATAGCCCCCCGGGATACCGTCGACCCGGGTCCCATCGGCACCGGGGCGGGACATCAACAAGCGCCCGGCCGCCTCCTACCCTAGAGGATCTCCGAAAGAAGACCGACACAGTCCTTATCCCCGTCGCGCAAATCGCCCAGCACGGACGCCACCTGCCATTGAATACAGACGTCATACAGGCGCAGGAAGCATGCCGTCGCACGGTGCTGAAACTGACCGCGGACGGGATCGACGTCGCCCTTGGCCCGACGCTGCCCTTTGGGCACTCACCCACGCATCACCGCTTTCCCGGATACGTAAGCTTGCAGCCTGAGACCCTGACGGGGGTTGTCAAGGATGTCGTCACCAGTCTCGCACGTCAAGGGTTCCGGCGCTTCGTCATCTTTAACGTTGGTGGCGGCAACTGGGGCGGCTTGGAGAACGCAGTTTATCACCTCCATGCCGATTTGAGGGTAAGGGTCTTTCTCTTGGGTTGGTTTGAGATGGCGCCGATTTGGAGTCGGTTCTTGGAAAGCCACCATCCTGAACGCGGCGAACACGACGGCCACGCGGGTGAACTTGAGACTTCTTGCGTCCTTGCAGCAGCTCCCAAGCTAGTGGCCCTGGATAGCCTGGAGCGCTACCATTCGCCTCTCTATGCCGAAATCGATCGCCTGCCGTTCGCCAATATGAACATGAACGAGCGCGCCCGGGCTATTGGATGCTGGGATATGGGCGAGATCAGCCCCTCCGGTATGTGGGGAGATGCCACTGCTGCTGACGCGGAAATAGGTGAGCGAATTTTCTACGCAGTGGCGGACGCTCTCGCAATCCATGTTCGTACATATGTGCTCAGATCGGAGGTATCTCAATGAGCGCTCTCGCCTCGTAGAGGTCCCCTTCTTGCCACACTCCGGCTCTGGGCATGGCTGTGCCGTCCGTGTAGGCTGGAGCGGAGCGCGAGTAGGGTTGGTCTGACGAGCTTCACCTCTGTGGGGTGTGATCCATGATCGTGGGCGCGCCGCGGGCGAGCGGAGTGTACCACAGTTTCGCAACGAATATGCTTAATGCGCAGAACGCAAGTGCCACTGCGTAGGCATGAGCAGGGTACGCTCCCGATGAATCTGTGGGAAATGCTCCAATAAGCACACCCAACAACCACTGCAGCACAAAAGCCCCGCTAATGATGAAGAAGTTTACTCCCGCGACGGCGCGCCCCGTGGCCCACGAAGGAAAGAGAAGGCGAGCATGGACCAACAGCATTACATTGGGAGCCCCTGAAAAGCCGAAAATGAAGAAGATCCCCTTTACGAGGGCCGATGGTACAGTCTGGGCAAGCGCGGCGAGGCTGATGACGAAGATTGTCGCGCTGGTGATGATCAAACGCTCCACGCCAAACCTACCGGCCAGCCAACCGGAGCTGGCGTATCCTGCGATGACCCCCACACTCATGAAGAGCAGGGTACTACCCGCGGCGGGTGGCTGCAAACGCAACACATCGAAAAGGTAGGGCCCTGCCCACAAGCCCTGGATCGCGAGGTGGGTCCCACCCATGAAGAACGCAAGTATGGCTATGCGCCAGAAGCGGATTTCACGCAGCAGCTGAATCGGACCCCGCTCCCGAATGGCGCTAGATGGCCAACCCTTTCCTGCCGGTGTGTCCGGAGTTCCAACCACGATGGTAATTCCGCTCAGTGCGACAACGAGGGCTCCCCACGCAAACACCTGTCGCCAGCCGAATGTTTGATTCAGCCAAGCAAGCGGGCTCGTCCCCACCAGAGCTCCAGATGCCCCAATTGCAATTAGGAGTCCGGAGGTTGCACTGAAAGAATCATCTGGGTACCAGGGGCTGAACGCTTTAAGAGCACCAGTAAGAATGCCGGCCATGCCGATCCCGATCATTCCCCTTCCTGCCGCCAACATGCCGAATGAGCGGGCAGACGCGAAGACCAGGCTTCCCGCCGCCGCCACGAGCATAAGAGCTGGGATTACCCTTCGCGGACCAACGGTATCGAGGGCGATTCCGAGGGGCCACTGAACGGCAGCGAAGGCCCCAAAAAACAGACCTGACATAAGGCCTAGATCTGACGCGGCAAGCTGAAACTCTCGAGACAGGTCAGGGGCGATAATGGCATTCGAGGAACGGAAGAAGTAGGAAAGAAAGTAGGCAAGTGCAAAGACGACGAAGACTACCCATCTCCGTGTCTTGCTCGGCGAATCCTCTGGTCGCAAAACGGGGTCCCACCTGCGTTTTTAGTCGACGCTGCCGCGGCGTCGCCTTTAGTTCAACCCTACGCCTCTAAAGACCTAGTCCCCTTCGTCACACATCTGGGCCGAGACACACATAGGTTGGGGGGGCCGAGCCTCACCCACATCCGGAGGCGGAGGCATAGGGTTCCCCGGGATACCGTCGTTCCGGGTCCCATCCGCCGGCCCGCGGGGCGCCCAGCCTCACACGCGGCGGGAAGGGGAGGTATAGGTCCCCCCGGATACCGTCGTTCCGGGTCCCATCCGCCGGCCCGCGGGGCGCCCAGCCTCACACGCGGCGGGAAGGGGAGGTATAGGTCCCCCCGGATACCGTCGCTTCGGGTCCCGCCTCGCCGGCCCGGGGGGGGGGCCAGCGGATAGCATGAAGATCCGGCCGCGCCTCGATGTCGGATCGGCCTTCAGGTCGTCCGGTGAGGAGAGATGGAGGTGACTCGGCCAACAAACTCCTGAGGCCACTTCGTCCCAAGTCCGAGTGAGGTGGACGCCTCCCAAGCGGCGGCGGCAGCGCATAGGTCTTCGAAAGCTAACCCCACGCTTTTGAAGAGTGTCACCTCTTCCCGCGCTGCCCGCCCGGCGGCCCGCCCCAGAAGTACGTCTCCGATCGAGATAGCGGCATGGGTCCTGTCGATTGCATGCTCGCGCTCGGGAATCAAGAGGTCTCCGGCCTCGGCCCAACACGCTTCAACAGAGTCGCAAAAGATGCGGCCCTTCGCTATCGTCTCGGTGTCCACTTCACGGGCGTTCGGTGAGTGGCTGCCGACTGCGTTGATGTGTGCTCCAGGGCTGACCCACTCCCAGCGGAGGACCGGCTCTCGCGCTGACGTGGCCAGCACAACAATAGAAGCCCCTTCCACGGCGCTCTCCGGGCTCCCCATGGCACCGAAGTCCACGCCAAGGGGCTCGAGGGTAGTAGCGATGGTCGCCCACCTTGCGAAAAGCCTCGGGGAGTAGATGCGAACTGAACGGAGAGGGCGGACCTCAGCCAGCGCGCGGATGTGAGCCAAGGCAAGGGGGCCCGAACCGAGCACGCTCAGGTCGGCGGGGCCAGGGTTGGCGAGGACATCAGTTGCAACCGCAGATGTCGCTGCGGTGCGGATGAGCGTCAGCACAGTGCCATCCAGGATGCCCTGAAGTTCGCCGGTCCGAGCATCCATCAACAGGACTGTGGCCTGTACGCTCGGCAAGCCAAGGTCGGGATTGCCCGGATGGACGGTCGCCACCTTCACCGCCATCGACGATTCGTCCAGTGCCGGCATCGCTACGAGGAGACCGTGGGAGCCATCCAGGACCAGTCGTTGCGGGAAACGGTATGTTCCCTCCGCAAAAGCCCGGAATGCGCTGTAAAGAACCTGAACGGCACGGCTGTAGGGGAGCGCAGCCTCGAGATCCGAGGCTTCAAGCAAGAGGGCCAACTGGGATTCCTCCCTTTCTTTGGTGATACTGACGGCCTACCGGCGTTGGTTGACGACTGTGCGAGTAGCAACTAAGATTGTATCAAGTATAACAAAATTGTGACCATCCCAGGGAGGGTTTCTCAGAGTGTCTAGAGGCAGCCCGACGGCTGAGCTCAGGGGATTCCCGAGGGACAAGCCGATCCCCCACATCCCGGCGGCGCAGGTGGATGCGATCCTCGATCTGCTCAAACCGATTGTCGACGCTGTTGGTCTGACGGTGGGCCCCTACTGCGAAGTCGTGCTGCACGACCTGCGTGTCCCGGAGCGCTCGATCGTCGCCATCAGAAATGGCGATGTCACTGGGCGTCGTGTGGGGGGCCCGCTGATTGGTGGCCCGGCGAAGGACATCGCTCTGAAGCTGCTGGACTCTAAGGTTACCGATTCCACCCTCTCTATCGGCTACACGACCTACACTCGCGACACCCGCGAGCTTCGGTCCACCTCCCTCCTGCTCCGGACCCCCGACGGAAAGCTGGCGATCGCACTCTGCCTCAACGTCGATCTCTCTGCGTTCGCGATGGCGCGTCTGCTCCTCGAGGAGATCTCGAGAGTCCCGCCGGCCGATGGCCAAAGCGTCCCTGAGGAACCACCGCAGACCGGGGTTGGAGATGTCATGGCCCACATGATCCGTGAGGCCCTAGCCGAGGTGGGCAAACCCCCGAAGTTCATGAATAGAGACGAGCGCCTGCAGGCAGTCCGCCTTATGCACGAACGAGGACTCTTCCTCATTCGGGGCGGAGTAGAACGAGCCGCGGCCGCACTCGGAATTTCCCGCTTCACGCTGTACAGCTATCTGAAGGAGATCCGGACTGGCGAGTAAGGCACAGTCATAGCGGGGTGGGGCGGCTGAATAAGGGATGAAAGAGGCTGCGACAGCAAAACTGAGTGAACAACCGGCGAGAGGTAAGGAGAGAAGAGAGTCCTAGTGGGCTTTTGGAGGCGGAATGACAACAGACATTAGCGTTGTTGCTGAAAGCATCGAAACATTGTGTACTGTCGAGCTTCGGAATCAGGGCCCGACCTACGGAGTGATCCGGCGATTGTACGAGAGCGCCCGCGAGGAGCAGGGAGGGTTGCCTACGCAGTTGGCAGTTGAGGGCCTGATGAGAAACGTTCATGCAGGGGATGTTGTAATTATCATTACGGGTGCTTACGTCCCTAATTACCTTCCTTATGGAGAAACGGATGGTCCCCCAGGAGCGGCTTCCCTTGCTTTTGCATTGAAGGTGGGCCTAGGAGCTGTGCCATTGATTCTTTGCGAGGGAGAGATCCTTGGACCGGTGAAGGCCTCGTGTCAAGCAATCGGCCTAGGCGTGCACCCTCTAAATGTTGTGCGAGAAATTCCGTATGCCGTTGCGGTGGACGCGTTTCCCGCCGATGACTCGGCGGAGGAAGTAACCCGTACGCTGCTCAAAACCCTGGAACCAAAGAGCGTCATTGCAGTAGAGAAAGTGGGACCTAACCATAAAGGTGTAGCGCACACGGCCATGGGTCTTCCGCTCGCCGTTGGACGCGCACGGGCAGAGGTTCTCATCTCCGCTGCCAGAGACTCCCAGATTCTGACTATCGGAATCGGTGATAATGGCAACGAAATCGGTTTCGGACGTATTGCGGAAGCGGTCCGGAAATATAAACCTTATGGACGCATGTGCCGCTGTCCGTGTGAAGGGGGCCTTGCCTGTGCCACCCCCTCCGATGTCCTAATTACAGCCAATGTTTCCAATTGGGGCGCTTATGGGCTGTCGGCGTGCCTCGCCGCCGCCCTCGGGATGCCGTACATGATCCATGATGCGCCGACTGAGCTTCGCATGATCGATGAGTGTGTACGCGCGGGTGCGGCGGATGGTGCGACGGGTCTCTATTCCCCATCGGTCGACGGAATCCCCGGGCGCGTTGACGCTGATTTCGTGGAAATATTAGGCTTCCTCGTGCAGAAAAGCCTGGTGAAAGGAGAGGAGAGAAAGTTTTGAGTTCTCTAGAGAAGATCCATCGAGGCATCGAAGCGGCCTTTCCTAGTCACCTCGAAGCCATTCGCGATTTCGTGCGGCATCCGAGCATTAGTGCGGATGGGACTGGTATTGCCGAGACTGCTGAGAAGGTGAAAGGTTTTATTGAATCGGTAGGGGGCCAAGCCGAAATCGTGCCAACGCAAGGCCATCCTGTGGTCTACGGAGAACTCTACGCCGCTCGGCCCAAGACGCTCTTGATCTACGGAATGTACGATGTGCAGCCGGTGGTGGGAGAAGAGTGGTTGGTTCCCCCCTTTGCCGGGGAAACGGTCGAACTGCCTAAATTAGGTCCTGCCATTGTCGCACGCGGCATCTATAATACCAAGGGACCTCTCCTCGCTTTCTTCAAGGCATTAGCTGTGCAGCGTCAAGTGGCTGAACTCCCTGTAAATCTCACGTTCGTCATCGAAGGGGAAGAAGAGCAGGGCAGCCCGCACTTGGCTGATTTCGTTCATGAATACAAGCAGCGGCTTGTCGCAGATGCGGCTTTCTTCCCCTTTTTCACCATGAATAGTAAGGGTAGGCCAATGGTTTATCTAGGCGCCAAAGGTAACATGAAGATACACCTTGCCTGTACAGGTGGGCCATGGGGAGGGCCAACGAAAAGGGCAATCCACAGTCGGAATGCGGCGTGGGTAGCCTCACCTGTTTGGAAACTCCTACACGCCCTCGCCACTTTGGTAGATCGTGATGAATCGATTACGGTAGATGGGTTTTATCACAACCTGCGAAAGCCCTCCGAGGAAGATGAGGAGCTTATTGAACAACTGGCGGAGGTTTTCGATGAGCGTGTGGATAAGGACGAACTCGATATCCTTCGGTTCAAGTACGACCTAAAAGGGGCGGAACTGCTCAAGAAGTATCTGTTCAGCCCGACGATCAACATTAATGGTCTTGTCGCCGGTCACATAGATAAAGGGATCAAGACCGTTTTGCCGCACAAGGCCCTGGCCAAGCTGGACATCCGGTTACCCCCAGACATGACCGTTGAGAACACCCTAGCCAGGATTCGAGCTCATCTGGACAAATATGGTTTTGCGGATGTTTCCTTGGAGAAATTCTCCGGGTACCCCTCGAGCCGCACGTCCGTTCGCGAATGGGTCGTGCAGGCGCTCATTCGCAGTTGCCTCTATCATGGTTATCAGCCAGAGATCTGGCCGTACATCCCCGGATCAGCCCCCTTCTACCTTTTCACTAGGGAACTAGGATTGCCATTGGCCATGGGAGGACTCGCCCATGGGGGTCGAGCTCATAGTCCGAACGAATTCGCTGTTATCGATCAGATCAAGTTGTTTGAAAAATCTATGATAACGTTTCTCCATCTGTACGCGGAAGGAACCTAGCGCAGTTTCTTTAGGAGAGTAGTCAGAACGCCGCTGTCGTACGCGAGGATGAGGTCAGGCAGAGAGAAACCTGAACATTGGAGGGATTGCGTGGGCGTTGAGTCGAGGGGACTGGACACCACTCGAGATGACCAGGGGAATGTCGACGCAAAATTAGCCTGCGTGTTGGAGACAATTCGAACGCGTCGAGTAACTCGTTACTTCAAGGATGTCGCCGTTCCCCGCGAACACATCGGATTGGTTCTGGAGAGTGCCCGATGGGCCCCCAATGGGGGAAGGCGACGGCTTAATGTCTACATCGTCGTGCAGGACCCCCAAATGCTTCGCAATGTGCGTGCAGTCAGTCCCGGCATGTTGCCCCCGCCGCCCCCTGCGATCATTGTTGTTTGTCTTGATGTCGGGAGGGCTGAGGCACTGGGTTTTCGTTACCGGGAGCACGCATCGGCCTATGTCGACATAGGCACTGCAGTCCAAAATATGCTACTGACTGCTCATGCTCTGGGCTTGGGAGCCGGGCCGGTCATGTCCTTCCACCGTCAAGCCGTTCAACTTCTTCTCGATCTACCGGAGACCATAGTTCCCGAAGTAATCGTGAAGTTGGGGGAACCAGCGCAAGCGCGAGAAGTTAAGGTGCCCTCTATCAATGTGAACAAATTTACCCATTGGGAGCGCTATGGGGGTTAGTATGAGCGGTCGCTCGGAGGTGTGGGCCGAAACGCTCGATTTATTGTGCTACTTTATGGCGGCTGCTCGAAGTTCGATCTATGAACCCCGTCTCTATGCACCGTTTCGCCTTGCAGAAGGGGCCTATCGGCTCATCATGCTGATGGAGAAAGTTGGGATTTCTGATCCAGAATGGCGGGCTGTAGGCGAGGAGGTGGAGCGGAGGCTGCTAAGAGCCATTAACGATGAAGAGTCATGTAAGCGAATTCTCGATGATATTGTTCTTCGGCTGGCGACCCAACTAAAGCAGTCGTAGGGATTTTGCTTTCTGTTCGCCCAGATTATCGGCGGGACTTGGCGATCATTGGTCAAGGCCTCGAATGGCGACGAAGGTTAGGGAGGTTAGCAGCAATGACAAAGAACATCAATGAGCAATCTCTTCTTATCGAGGAGATGCTCAAGATGAGCAAAGTCAAAGAGGGGGAGAGAGTAGTCGTTGTCACGACGCATGAGTACAACCAGGAGGATCTGCGCGACTACCGGATCGCTCTGGATAGATTCGGTACAGAATCAGTCCACGTTGTCCTGCCGCCTCGGGCAAAAGGGACCAAACTGGTACAACCGGGCACTGCGCTCTTCTACGACATCGCTGTGCAGGCAGACTTTCTCCTTTTTCCCCTTTCCTCCTGCGCTGGCGAAAAGCCTCTCTTGCCTAGTACTCATCACAAAGTGGTTATCGAATTTCTGCAGAAGGGAGGACGAGCTCTGCACGTGCAATCGCCGCTAAGCAAAGTGAGAGAGATGTGGCCTACGGAGGAGATAATTAGCAGGACGCTTGCTGGAGCCAAACTGATGGAGGAGGCGGAGACAATTCGGATCGCGTCCAAATCAGGTACAAATCTGACCATGAACAAGAAGGGCCGACCAGCGCATACGCAATATGGAGTTGCCGATGTGCCAGGGCGATGGGATAACTTTGCTTTCGGATGTGTCTCTTGCACTCCGCTGGAAAACAGCGCGAATGGTACGCTTGTCTTGGAGCCTCCCGGGGCCATCAGCCCGCTGGTGCGTTTCATCTCGGAACCCGTAAAACTGACGTTGAAAGATGGTTACATCACAAGCATCGAGGGAGGACTTGAAGCGAAGCTTCTCGGTAAGTGGCTCGAGCAATGGGGCGATCCCGAGTCGTATGGGACGTCCCATGTGGGCTGGGGAACTCACGACAAAGCAGGGGTAGGAACAGGTGGTGGCTGGCTCAATCTGGTCTCGTACCTTCACAACGCGTACGGCACCCTGTTGATTGCCTTCGGGGACAGCTATCATCCGAGGACCGCCAAGTACTCTGGTGGAGAGGGACAGCGAGAGTCCGCCTCCCATTGTGATATTGGGGGGATGGAGGTTGATTTCTATCTAGATGATCGGTTGATTTGCAGTGAAGGAAGAATTGTTGATCCCGAATGTCGATGAGCAAAAATCGGACAAACTGCCATATGCAAGAGAGACTCAGCACTCTGTCGTCTTCGACAATCGGATTCTGGCCTTGGCAGAGGACCTACAAGGCAGACCAGCTGGGCAGCCGTTCTGGCGGCGTGAGCACAAATCAGGAAGGGGGGCAGCCGATCGGGTAAACCAGACTCTTCTTACTGCTTCACAACTTGTTGCACTAGGCTCCTACGGGAGGAGGAGGAGAGAATGGCGGAACTCGGAAAGGGGACGCGGAACTCGGGTGCAATGACGAGACGTGAATTGCTCGGTCTCGCAGGCAGTAGCGCGCTAGCCCTCTCGTTGGCGGCGTATGGCGTGCCGACTGCGGCCTCCGCGGCTACGCCCCTGACACGGGGCAAGGGTACGGGGAACGCGGTGTTCGGATTCAGCGTACCTGTGGACCAAATCGACCCCGGCACCTCAGCGCTTGCGGGAGACGCAAAGGTAGTTTTCAACATCTACGACACCCTCTTCCGTTCAGAAGGCGACCCCCCCCAACTGAGAGGCCATGTCTGTCAAAGGTATCAAGTCTCAGAGGACGGCAGGACTTACACTTTTCGAATTAGGAGAGGGGTCAAATTCCACGATGGGACGGAGTTGAAAGCTTCCGACGTCCGGTATTCATGGGTGAGGACGCTGGAGTTGAAGAGGGCCCCATCCGTGATCTGGCAAGGTATTGTCACACCAGAGATGATAAAGGTCCTGGACGACTACACCCTGCGTGTCGAGCTGACCAAACCCTATGCCGCACTACCCGACACGTTGATGTGGCTGTATGTGGCGAATCAGAAGCAAGTGGAGGCTCACATTACCGGCAACGACTATGGGACCGCGTGGTTGAACCAAACCGATGCCGGGTCGGGTCCTTTCGCGATAAGATCTCATCAACCGGCTGTCAGAATCATATTGGAAAGATTCCCAGACCATTGGAAAGGCTGGGGACCTCTATACCTCGACGGCTATGTATATGAGGTCATTAGAGAACCGGCGACTCTACGCTTGGCACTGGAAAGGGGGAACGTGCATGTGACTGATCTCTTCGCCCTCTCAGTAGACGACATGGAACTCGCTGAGAGGGGAGGGTTGGTCCGCATAGCGGAAGATCGAGCAATGAGCATTGTTCAGCTCAAGATGAACAACCAGAAGTTCCCCACAAATAACAAGCACTTTCGGAAGGCCATGTCTTTTGCCTTCAACTACAATTCGGTCACCAAGGATCTTCTACGTGGCAGAACCGAAAAGTCAGAAGGGGTGATACCCAAGGGTCTGCGATTCTGGAAGGGTTATAAAGGTACCCGCCGGGAGTATGTAACTGACCTGGATCGGGCGCGGTTTCATCTGCGCGAGTCGGGCGTCGACCCGAAGATAATTGGCCCTCTTGGCTACCTGTACCGCGGGGACGATCCCCTGCAGCGCGACTATGGGCTCATTCTGAAGAATGACCTGGCCAAACTGGGCATCGAGATTGAGATGCAAGGCGTCACCATCCCGGTTCTACTGGAGCGGCTGAAATCGCCGCAGACGGCCCCTAACTTCACTCGGATCTCTGTGAGCACACTGATCGTCGACCCTGATCATGACTGCCGGCGTCTCTTTTACTCCAGGACATGGCGGGACGTGCCTGCACCGTTCTTCGCCGCTTCCTTTTACGGGAACAGGGAGGTTGACGGGCTCATAGAAAGAGGACAGTTTACGGTGGACCCGCAGGCGAGAAAGGCGATCTACGAAAGGATCCAGGATATCGTCCAGGACGACGCCGTGGATATCTGGGTCGATCAACAGCACTGGCTCACAGCCCTGAACAAGAAACTGAAGGGCTATAAGTACGTGCCGTTGGGGGTGAGGCCGATCGATTTCTCGCCGCTGTACTTTGAATCGTAACAGGGCCTTGGGTCAGCACATACCTTTGCAAGGAAACTTGTCTCTCGACAGCAAGCGGGGCAAGCACCATGGTCTCACAGTGTGCTTGCCCCGTCTTGCAAATCTGGTACAGGCGCTGTTCGTATGACCCTTCTGCGCTTTATCCTGAAGCGGCTATTGCAGGCGATACCGACAATAATCGGCCTGATCACTGTTTCGTTTTTCATTTCGCATGTGATACCGGGCGACCCGGCCGCACTCGCGGCAGGAGAGGGCGCCTCGCGGGAGACGATTGAGCACATACGTCAAGAGTACGGCTTAGACAAGCCCATCTGGGACCAGTACGTCAGATTCTGGAGGGATCTAGCGAAAGGTGATGTTGGCAAGTCGATTATGAGCGGGCGTCGGGTTGCCGATGACCTCGCCCTCTTCTTTCCTGCGACATTGGAACTTTCGTTCGTCGGGTTTGCCATTGCCGCCATTGTAGGTGTGACCCTAGGTGTACTTTCCGCGCGCAACTATGGAAATAGCGTTGACAAGCTCTTGGGAGTCTTTTCAATTGCCGGCATAGCCATACCCAAATTCTGGCTGGCTCTCATCCTCCAGTTGCTCATTGCAGGCTCGGGCATTCTTCCTCTATCCGGGCGACTCGAGATTTTCACCCAGCCCCCAACTCGGATTACAGGTCTCTACCTCCTAGACAGTCTTCTCACTGGCAACTGGCCGGTGCTTCGTGAAAGTGTCGCCCACATTATCCTTCCGGCCATTAGCTTGTCGTTTGCACTGATTGGCATAGCTCAAAGGATGACCCGAGCCAACGTCCTTGATGTGATAGAGAAGGACTACGTATTCAACGCCCGGGCTGCGGCGGGTTTGCCGCCGAGCATTATCCACTACAAGTACACCCTAAAGAATGCCCTTATTCCCGTGGTCGCTCAACTGGGATTGAACTTCGGTTATTTCCTTTCGGGTAATTTGCTCGTCGAGACTGTGTTCAATTGGCCGGGCATCGGATTGTACATAGTACATGGTGCTGTGGATCAAGACTTTCAGCCTATCCTGGGGGGAGTAATGCTGACCGGGGCGATCTATATCATCGTTAATCTCCTAGCAGAAATCGCGTACGGTGTCCTCGATCCCCGAATCATGCATGCCAGGCAGGCGTAATCGACGAGGAAGGTACAGGCCTATGGGGGAGTTCATTATCTCTCGCGCAAGACGACGAAAATGGATTCTTTGGTTCGTACCAGAGAGGCACGAGGAGACTTTTTACCTCCTTTTTCGGAACCCAGTCGCGATTGCTGGATTGGTTATCGTCATCGCGTGGATTGTCGTCGCTGTGTTCGCTTATCGGATTGCCACCTTTCCAGAGGACGCTACAGGTACCACTAGACTCGAACGGCGATTTCAACCCCCGTCGCTGGCACATCCGTTTGGGACCGATGGGCTCGGCAGGGATGTCTTCAGCCGGGTGACTGTAGGGTCGCGGGTTTCAATCACCAGCGGCCTGGTCCCTATCCTGATCTCGCTACTGATCGGCGTTCCTTTGGGGGCTGTGGCCGGTTTTTGGGGGGGACGACTCGAAGTCCTGATCATGCGAACGGCGGATCTCCTTCTCTCGCTACCGAATCTTGTTCTGGCCATTGCTATCGGTGCCGTCCTGGGCCCCTCCCTCCAGAATGCCATGCTCGCGGTGATCGTAGTGTGGTGGCCTACCTATACGCGGGTCATTCACGGTCAGACGCTGACCCTTAAACAGCAGAACTTCGTCGAAGCCGCTAGGGGGATGGGTCTTTCTGATTGGGGGATCGTTTGGCAACACATCCTGCCAAACTGTTCATCTACGCTCATTGTGATGTTCACGATGGATCTCGGTTTTGGAATTCTGACCATGGCCAGCCTTGGCTTCGTGGGCGTGGGCGCTCAACCGCCGAGTGCCGAGTGGGGTTTGGCCGTGAGCATTGGGCGGGCCAATTTGCCTACCTGGTGGTGGACATCTTTCTTCCCGGGGTTAGCGATTTTTTCGATCGTTATGGCATTCAATATGCTGGGTGATGCGCTCCGTGACGCCTTAGATCCGCGGAGGAGGCGTTAGATATTGCCGGAGGCAAGGGCGGGAGACGCTCTACTCGAGATTAGAGACTTGCAGGTGCAGTTTCACACATGGAGAGGCCTTGTTCAGGCTGTGCGACATGTGAATTTGCGGATTGGTCACAATGAGATCGTCGGACTCATTGGTGAGAGTGGAGCCGGAAAGTCAGTAACGGGTCGTTCGATTCTTAACCTGTTAAGGACTCGGCCTGGCATTGCGGGGGGAGCGATACTGTTCGAAGGCCAAGACATTCTCAGAATGCCTCCAGCTGAGCTGGATCGTATCCAAGGGAGAGCAATAACTTACGTCTCGCAAGATCCTTTGTCGTCGTTGAACCCAGTTTTCACCATTGGCGAACAACTGACGGACGCGATCATATGGTCCGAGTTGAGCGCGCAGGCTCCGCGCCGCGGCCGAATCATAAGGCTGTTAGATAGATTGACCCGGGAGGGCCGAGCGAGGGTTGCGCGAGCCCGACGGAGGGCAAAGGATTTCCTAATCCGTGTAGGCCTACCCGACCCGCAACGGCTACTCAAAGCCTATCCACACCAACTAAGCGGTGGAATGCGGCAACGAGTATTGATCGCTATGGCATTGGTCAACGGCCCGAAGCTACTCATTGCCGACGAACCGACGACGGCGCTCGATGTCACGGTGCAGGCTCAGATCCTGAATCTCCTCAAGCAGTTATCCCGATCCCAGAATCTCTCAGTGTTATATGTCACGCACGATCTTAGTGTGGTAGCACAACTCTGTGACAAGGTCGCAGTCATGTACGCAGGCTCTATCGTTGAACAGGCGGACGCTCGAGTCCTGTTCCGAAACCCAGTTCATCCTTATACCCGAGCGCTCTTGGATGTAGTGTCTGGTGAAGCCAAGGCTGAGCAGTTATACGAGATACCGGGCGAACCACCGGATATGCTAAGTCCCCCTTCTGGCTGCCCCTTTCATCCGCGATGTCCCCTTGCGCAGCAACTATGTGCCCAATTCACTCCTCCATTAGAGGAAGTAGAGGAGGGGCATCTGGTCGCGTGTCCTCCGGGCTTGCAGGAGAAGAAGCCAGGTCATCGGGGGTGGGCTGTGACGATAGGAGGAATATCGGTGGGCATGGGGTCAAAGCGGGGATGGCTGTTACAGTGAATGACGTAATACTCAGGGTATCGAACCTGGAGAAGGGATTCTCGATACGTACTGGTTCCTGGCGGCATTCCACCTCTGTGAAGGCAGTGGATGGAGTCTCATTTGCATTGCGTAACGGGGAGACCCTGGGATTGGTAGGGGAATCGGGGTGTGGGAAGACCACCTTGGGCAAGTGCCTTCTGCGGCTCGTGGAACCAACGACCGGGAAGATCGAATTCAAGGGTATCAATATCCTCGATCTAGATCCACGAGAAATGAGAGCCCTCAGAGCGCAAATGCAAATGGTGTATCAGGATCCCACATCCTCATTGGACCCGCGTATGCAGGTAAAAGACATAGTGGCAGAGGGTCTGAGGGTACACTACAAGAAACGAGCGATCGACATAGACGCGAAAGTCATTGAGGCCCTGCGGGCAGTCGGTCTAAACGAAAGAGATTCACAGCGGTATCCTCATATGTTCTCCGGAGGGCAGCAACAGCGTATAGCCATCGCGAGAGCATTGGTCCTCAATCCGGCGCTTATTGTCTTGGATGAGCCTACTTCAGCGCTAGATGTTTCTATTCAGGCCAAGCTGTTGAAGCTTTTGAAAGGACTTCAAACTGACTTTCATCTAACGTATGTCCTAATTTCTCATGATATGCGGGTCATTAGAGCGATGGCTGACCGAGTCGCTGTGATGTACCTTGGCAAAATCGTGGAGCAGGGCCCAACGGAGCGCATCTTCAATGACCCTATTCATCCTTATACGCAGGCTCTGCTCTCCGCCGTCCCGAAGGCGGATCCGACTAAACCGGTAGGAGATTTCGTCCAGCTGAAAGGGGAGGCTGCCGATCCATCAAATCGGCCTTCGGGGTGTGTTTTTCATCCACGGTGCAGCCTGGCCCAGCCATTGTGCCGACAATATTCTCCTCCTTTGGAGATGGCAGAAGGGGATCATTGGGTCGCGTGCCCGCCAGGGCTGCAGAAAACTGTTCCGGGCCATCAAGGTTGGACAACTAGTCTTGGAGACTTGCCTGTCAGTGGAAGGCACGCGGGCGCCCTGCAAACCCAGTAGCGGGTGTCGAACTGGATCAAACATAAGGGAGGTTACAAATGGGGATCGTCCTCAAGAGCGGTAATTTGATTGATGGGACGGGCAAGATCGTCGAGGGGGCTGTGGTAGTGATGGAGGATTCGACCATTACGGCAGTTGGTAAGGCGGAGGAGGTGAGGATTCCTCCTGGGAAGCATAAGGTAATCGACGTCCAGGGGATGTCGATACTGCCTGGGCTGATGGACCTGCATGATCATCTGCATGGCGATGCATCCGATTCCATGGACGGTAGGCTGCACGACCGCTTTGGCGAACAGGTGAGTTTCACCGAGGATCACGACGCCTATCTAGCGGTATTGATGGTGGAGAATGCAAAGAAGGCCTTGGGAGCGGGTTTCACCACGATCCGGGACACCGGATCGCCGAGAGATTTGACGATCGACATTGCAAGGGCGGAAAGAGATGGTCTGTTCGTCGGTCCACAGATTCTGGCTTGTTCCACCATTGACATTACGGTGCCGGCAAGCAAGAAGCAAGTTCATGGCATAACGGGAAGCAACATTACTGGAGCCGTTGAGGCGGTCAGGTTGGCGAGGGAGAAGATTGCGAGTGGTGCTGATTGGCTGCATCTAAGGGCCACCGGGGCGGCCGCTGGAATGTGGGGAGCGGATACGGAGTTGTTGTCGGAGGAGGAGATGCGAGCGGCGACAGAGGAAGCACATAAATTCGGGAAGAGAGTTGCCTCGAATGCGTGCGGGGTGAGAGGGATGAAGAATGCGCTGAAGGCGGGGGTAGACTCCATTGAGCACGGGACACACATCGGTGAAGATGACGAAGTGATCAGGATGATGTTGGACCGCCAGGTAGGGTGGGTGCCCACGCTTTACGTAAGCATCGCGAAGAAGGAGCAGGCAGACGCAGCCAAAGCCAGAGGCGGTAAGTCTGGACTTCCTGAGTATTGGTTGAAAAGGGAGTTAGAGCTTATAGATTTATGGCGGCGCGGCTTCGAGAAAGTGATGGCGGCGGGCGTACTAACCGGGGTGGGCACAGATACAGGTGCCCCCTATATGGAGCATGGGAAAAACGCGAAGGAGCTCGAAATATATGTCATGTATGGGATGAGTGAAATGCAGGCCATCGAGGCTGCCACCCGGGTTAATGCGGAGATCTTGGGCATGGAAGATAGGTTGGGAACTGTAGAAGCAGGCAAGGATGCAGATGTGATAGTGGTGAAGAAAGATCCACTGAAAGACATCCGGGTGTTGCAGGAGAATGAGAATGTGGTACTGGTGTTCAGGGGAGGGAGAATAGTTGTAGATAGGAGGGGCAAGACTATCGACGGTTGAGCAGGTCAACGGGGTGAGCGTGGCAATAGTAACAAGAGGGCTTAGGCGGCAAACCGCATCAGGGAAGTGCGCCCAAGAAGTGAGACATCTCTAAGGGTACAACCTCGGCCGGTCACGGTCGGGCCTGAGTCTGATCCACGAAGGTCTCCGGAGCAACATACCCGATCCGGGAGTGACGTCGCTCACGGTTGTAGTACTGGATGCGGGCAGCCACCAGCGCCTGCAATTCGGCGAGGGTCGGCGCGTCGAGAAGGAGTGACCGGTTCTCGGTCTTGAACCGGCTGAAGAAGGCTTCCATCTCGGGGTTATCACGCGGACCCCGGAGCGAGTAGAAGACCCGTGCGTGCGCGTCCAGCAGCGTGGACGTCCACCGGTAGGAGAGAAACACGGGATCCTGATCGTGATGCACGATCATCCCCGTCACCGACACCTGACGCCGACGCAGGAACTGCCGCGCGCGGCTCCACGCCCGCGGGGCCACCGCGGTCGTCTTCTGGGCGCCGACCGCCCAGTCCAGCACCACCTTGCTCGCATGGTCGACCAGCACGATCAGATAGGCGGTCCGCCCGTCGGCAAAGACGAGCTGGCTGAAGTCCGTATAGGTCACCGCGAGGACTGGGATGACCGACGTCCGATCGACCAGGTTCGCCAGTGGCCCGGCGGTCGTAATCACCCTCTGGATGCCGCTCGGTCTCGGCCGGCGCGCCGTGCGGAGCAACGGCAGGTCCCACAAGCGATGCAGCCGTCGCACCACCTTGGCGTTCACCGGCTGTCCCCAGGTCCGCTGCAACTCCACCGCGACCCGCCGGTACCCATACTCCGGATGGGTGCGGGCGATCTGCTCCAGCGCCTCTCGCAGGTGCCCGTACTTGTCCGCATAGGCCCGCCGCCGTTGATGCCGGTACCAGGTCGCCCGAGGCAAGCCGATGGCCCGCAAGGCGGCGGTCACTCGAAACTCTCCCCCCACCCGAGCCACCCGCGTCACTTGCTCCGCACGGCTCATGGCACCGGCCGCAAGAAGTTTTTTGGAAGAGCGAGCTCGACCTCTTTCTTGCCCAGCAGCTGCTCCAGCTCGGCAATCCGCCGCTCCGCGTGGTCTTTCTTTCCGGTGGCATCGAAGAGCTCGGCGCCGCGCTCGAGGAACTGTTTCTTCCACAGCCCCACCGCCACCGGGTGCACGTCATAGGCCTTAGCAATCTGGCCGATGGTCTTCTCCCCCGTGAGGGCTTCCAGCACCACCTGGAACTTCAGCTTCGGAGAAATCTGCCGTTTCGTCCTGCCCATGGCTGTGGCCTCCCATGTGTTCGGCCTCAACCATGACCGTACCACGTCCCTACACGGGGGGGTTGCCCCTCAAATCATGTCTCGATTTTGGGGCGCATGACCGCCTCCAGGAGTCGAATCCTCGACCACCTGCTTGGGAAGCCGATGTTCCGTTGGGTGTCTAGCCTAGGAGAACCCTGACTACTGGTAATTCAACTAGCGGGCCCCCGCTACCAGTTAGAAGGCGAGCAGGACGCGGGTTTCCGCCTGCGTCCTGCTTGTCATTTATGAACGGAGTTTCTGCCCTGCCGAACACCGGGGCGCGGTGTGGGCGCCCCGACTATCGGAGTAACCGTCCGAGTCCATCTTCCACTTGGGCGACTGGCTAGTGGTAACGCGCCGGTCATCACCCGACTTGACGGGCAATCGAGGCGGTTGCAGGAGTTTCCGATGTCGTAGAAAATCCAGTGCGTGGTACGCTAATGCTGTTAGGATTTGGAGTGATCTGGCACCGAAGGGAGGATGAGCGTGGCCGCAAAGCGGAAGGCGAAAGCCGCGAGGCGCTCCGCCCGGAGTGTCCGAGCGGGGGCCCGGAGGACGGCAGCTCGGCGGAAAGTGGCTAAGGCAAAGAAGAGGGTGGTCAGGAAGAAGGCAGCCCCAAGGAAGAGGGTCGTCCGGAAGGCCGCGGTGAAGGCCCGCCGGAAGGCACCGGTCCGGAAGCGGGTCGCGAAGAAGGCTGCTCCGGCCAAGGTTCCGGCGATGCCTCCCGTTCCCATGCTGCCCGAACCGATCCGCCCCGAACCCGGGATGGGCATGGGCCGTCCCGGTGGCGTGGGCGGTATGGGAAGAGCGGACGACTACTCCGCGGGGCCGCTCTGGCCCAGCTCGGAGGACGAAGAAGGCTAGACGGCCCCAGGATTTCCGGAGGGCCGCCGGGGGCAACTGGCTCTGGCGGCCCTTCTCCATTTAGGGGCGGCGGGGCTCCTGCCCCCCAGGCTGAGGGGTCCCCCCGCCCGCTTGACCTCTTTTCCACCTTCCGGGAACCTCCCTTCTATGGCCAGCCGCCCGGGGCCCGGAGCACACTGAGGATCAGACAGACCTCAGCTCCGGAGGTGAGTCCATGAAGCGTCTTTTCCTCGCGCTGATTCCGGTAGCACTCCTCGCCAGTGTGTCCTTCGCCTACCCCGTCCTGAACCCCGAACCGTACGCGGAGTCCGCCCCGGCGCTTGTGGCCGGACCGGGCGGCACCGCCACAACCTCTTCCTCGACTGCTCCGGCGGTTGTCGCCCAGGCTCCGGCCACGCAGACGGTGGCCCAGCAGCCGGCCGGGCCCGCGCAGCCGGCGCCCGCCCCGGCAGTCACTGACGAATCCGTCCCGCCGCTGGTCGTGGACAAGAGCCAGCTGGTCGAAGCGGCGGCCATCCTTGAGCGGGCGATCCAGCAGGCCAAAGTGGCCGCGGACAC
>Ga0209342_10000568_pt1 | contig 42781 bp, 45 predicted proteins | sample RifCSP16_2_FD_184023 | JGI IMG/M metagenome (GOLD analysis project Ga0209342, IMG submission 184023) | Soil microbial communities from Rifle, Colorado - Rifle CSP2_sed 16_2 (SPAdes) (version 2) | ecosystem: Environmental > Terrestrial > Deep subsurface > Rock core/Sediment | place: Rifle...
CGATACCAATATCTGCATCCATGTGGTCAACAACCGACCGGAAGCGGTGCGCAGACGATTTGCCGCCGCTGCGGCGGGCGACGTCGGGATGTCGGTCGTATCCGCGCGGCGCTACAGAAGGCTGGCGCTCTGATCGGCCCAAACGACCTGTGGATCGCCGCTCACGCGCGCGCGGCGGGGCGTACGCTGGCGACCAACAACGAACGCGAATTCAAGCGCGTTTCTGACCTGAAGATCGACAACTGGGCGCGGAGCTAGCCGGACTGGCGGCGCGGGCTCAGGGCAGCACGCCGGCGGCGTGTTGCGCCTGCCCTGGGTGTCGGGCGTAGCGTGGCGCGCGGCTCACGCACGACATCAAGAACCTGCTGCAGTCGCTCAACGTGCGGTGCTCGGTCGCGGCGCGCGACGAGGGACGCGACTCCCCCGAGCTGCAGGCCCTAGTGAGGCGCCAGCTGCCGGCGATCACGCAGCGCCTGTCCGAAACGCTCGAGAAGCTCCAGCGGCCGACGGAAGCGGCGGAAAAATACGTCACGGCCCGGGCCTGGTGGGAAGCGCTCGTCAGGCAGTACCGGGGCGAGGGCGTCGAATTCGAGGCGCGGGCGCTGAAGGATGGAGCGCGGATTCCGCAGGCGCTGTTCAGCAGCGTGGCCGACAACCTGCTGCGCAACGCGATCGCCAAGCGCGCCAAGGACGGCGCCACGCGCATCCGGGTGACGCTGGAGGGCGAGAGCGGGATGGCGTTGCGGGTGTGCGACACCGGCCGCGCGGTGGCGGCCGAGTTGGCCGTCATTTTGCTGCGCGCTCCGGTGAGTTTGCTCGCCGGGCTCGGGATCGGCCTTTACCAATCCGCCCGGCAGGCGGAAGCGGCGGGCTACACGCTCGAGCTGGAGACCAATCGTGACGGAGACGTCTGCTTCGCCCTGCGCGCGCAGTAGCGCGTACTTGAGTCGATCAGGGAAGCCGGCCCGCGGCCACCATCCTGCTCTTGAGCAGGTTGGGTGGAATCCAGACGACCAGATCGTCGAAGGTGGGGGCGTTGATCTGGCTGACGAAGGTCGTATCGTTATCGGCGTTCTCCAGCTCGTTGCCGGCCGCGCCGCCCCATTGCGCGCCGTCCGGGCCGAAGGAGCCGAGGCCGTTCTTTCCGTGCGAGACGATGATTGCCGGAACGGATGTTGCGATCGCAACGCCCGCTCCGTCGTTCACAGTGATGTCTCCGATGTTGCCGGTGAGCGCGAACGACGAAAGCGCACCGGCGGCCGGATCGTCCGCAGATGCGAGAGTTACCCGGTAGGTGAATCGACGGCCCCAGGCGTCGGTTTCGGGGACGCCGAGCGCGGCCCAGGGCGCTACGCCTTCCGCGATGTTGCAATTGGGGACGGTCCTGTTCTCGGTCCCGGCACCGGCCGTGCCCGTCGGCGTGTTGGGCGTGGCGGGGCAGGGCAGGCGTCCGTTCGCCAGGGCGAAACCGATCACCGCCTCGCGAACCAAGTCGAGCTGTCGTTGCGTCTCGCCGGTGCGCTGCTGGTCGACCTGAGTGCTGAGCGGCACCAGCAGCATGCCGAGCACGAAGCCGATGATGAGCACCGCGACCGCGAGCTCGACGAGAGTAAATCCCGCAGAACTTCGACTCGGACGCGCGCATCGCGCTCGCGTCACGGTCTCACCACGGCGGGCTGGTCGTTGAACGCCGGGGACCGCATGTTCTGCTCGAACGCCAGGTCGGCGGGAGTCTGGTTTCCACCCTCGAGGAAGTCGGCTTCCGATGCGGGCGGTGCCACCGGGCGCGCAGCTTGAGGTGGCAACGTACCTGTCAACGTACGGCCGCTCGTCACGATTACCGCCTGCTTGTCGTTATTCGGTGCAATGGCGTTGGCGACAGAAACGCAGTTCGTGCCCGGGACGCAGCTGTTGGTTCCGTTGATCGCGTAGCCGGGCGACAGGGCGTAGTAGGAAAGTTGATGCCAATTGTTCGCGGTGAGCCAGGACGCCGTCCAGGCGCTCGCAGCGGGCGCGCGCACCTGAATCTCGACTTTACCGGGGGCCCCCAGCACGAGCCCGTTCCACGAGAAATTCAACCGCTGGTTCGCTTGATCGAGCGTCCAGGTCACCGTGGGAGGAATAAGCACGACACCCGACACGACCGTCACTTCGGTCCCGCCCGGGGGATCGACGAAGGCGGTCGCGATATTGTCGACCTGTCCCGTGATGCTTACCGCCACAACGCCGGGGTCGCCGGTGCAGCTGATCGAGGACGACCCGAGGCCGGCGCAGGTCAGGACCGGAGACGGAGGTACCGTTAGGGCCGACGTCCACACGACCGACGCGGCGCCGATCGGCAGCTGGCCGTTGAGCGTTCCGCTCACCCCGGGCGAGGCGACGGTGGGATCGTTGAAGGGCGCGGCCCATGGGTAGAAGCCCTTCCTATTGACGATGTTGACAGGCGGCACGCACGGGGCATTGCATTGCCACGCGTCGAAATGGTCGCGCAGCTTCTGGCCGAGCTCGCGCCCGACACGCCTTTCCACCAGCGACATGATCTCGTCCGAAAGGATCGGGAGCATCCGGTCGTTGAACGTCTCGCTTTCCGCAGCTGAAACGAAGGTTGTGTCGCCGTCCGCGTTGTCGACTCCGCTGACGTCGAGGTAACCAGCCGGATTGCACTTGGGCGTGTTGCTGGCCGGCGAGGTAGTGCACTTGTACGTCGCGTCGCAATCGGTGCCGACGATACAGCTTCGGTCTTGGAGGGCGGCAGCACCGGCGCGCTTGAGGGTGGTGCCCGCGGAGAACACGATGGCGACGACATTTCCCGCCACCTGCGTGCCGCTGATCGAGAGCGACGTGTTGCCTGGCCTATAGGCGGTGTCGCTGTTGAGGGCGACCGGTCCGTTGGCGTGGAAATCGTTCGACAAGGCGTACCACAGGCGCTCTCCCTGCGCGTCGCGAAGATCCGGAAGGTCAAGCGTTCTCCACGGCAATCGGCCGATCAGGCTCACGCAATTGCTTCCCACGAAATCCTCGCCGAGCATCAGCTTCCCGTCGTCGTTGACGTCGGGGCAGGGTAGCTCTCCTGGTCGGGCCGTATCGCTCACCGCGTACGCAATGAGCGCCTCCTTCGCCTTGATCAGCGCCTCCTGCGTCACGCGGTACCGGTCGGAGCGCAGGGAGGCCGCATTGATCGTGCGCAATGCAAGGGCCGTTGCGCCCAGCACCACGATCACAAGGACCACCGCGAGCGCGAAGCCGCTCTCGCGTCGCGCCCTCCGCGCGAGGAATCGGGAAAGCATGCGCGGCCCAAGGCGAGTCAAGCTCACCGGCGCTCGGTGCGCTCGCGGCGCACCCTGATCTCCCCGTCCCCGATCACGTCGCGCACTTCGCCCGAGCCGCGATCGAGCGTCTCGCCGACCCTGAGCGGGATCCGCGTTTCTGTCTCGCCGACCGTCACCGTCGCCCGGCTCGGGTCGCCGCGCGCGGGCTGCACGCGCAGGCCCTCGGGCTGCGCACCTTCGACAATCGACTCGCCGTTCACCCACACGGTGGACTTGCCACCCGAGCGCATGACGTAGCCGTCGAGGCGCGTGGTCGGCGAGGCCACCACGGCGGCCGGCTTGTCGGGCAGCCGCGCCTTGCGGCGCGCGTCCAGCGCGTCGCGCTGCTCGGGAGTGAAAAACAGCCGCCCGAGCTGCTGGCCGAGCGCGGGCCCCGAGGCGCCGAGGCCGAGCGCGAGGATGGCAATCAGCGCCCGTCTCATGCCTTCGCCGCCCGGTCGAGGATGGTGATGAGATCGATCTCGCAGTCGCCGCGCAGCCGCGGCGCGATCACGGTGCCCGCGGGCGTGGCGCCGGTGCGCGTCACCGAGCACTTCTTCACCGCGTAATAGGCGTTGCCCGAAGCGCGCAGATCGGCGAGGAATCGCAGCAGGTCGCCCTCGTGCAGGAGCGCGAGCTCGACCCGCATGGGACTCGCGTAGAACTCCACCCCGGCGGGCTTGCCGGGCACGCTCGAGAGCAGTCTCTGGCGCTCGACCCGGTAGCGCAGGTCGAGCAGCTCCCTCTGGGTGCGGATGCGGGAGATGGTGTCGGCCCATTCGAGCCGCCGCTCCTCGCCCAGAACATTGAGCTGCCCGAGCTGCCGGTAGACCTCGAGCTTCGCCTTGACCTCGCGCTCCTCCTCGGCGATGCGAGCGAGGCGCTGCGTGTTGTCGGCGCGCTCGGCCCGCATGGCGGCCAGCATGCGCCGCGCGCCGTCGACCGAGCGGTCGGCGGCCCAGATCAATGCGGCCCCGGCGCCCAGCAGCAGCGCGCAGGCGAGCAGCGGAAGCACGAGCTTGCGCAACTCCTCGCCGGTCAGGTTCACGGCAGCCTCCGCGACACCGCGACCACGAAGCGCGGGGCATCGCCCGTGTCCGCGCCGCCGATGTCGCCGGTGAGGGTCCCTTCCGGGCTGGTGTCGAACGGCAGTCTCGTGCGCACCAGCTGGTACGAGGAGGCGGAGCTGAGCGCGGCGGCAAAGCGCTGCACCTGGGCGGTGATGGCCCGGTAGTCGGAGCGTTGCGTGGCGTTCACCCGCCCCGAGACCTCCAGGATCTCGGCGACCTCGGCGCCGGCGGGCGGCTTGGGCGCCGCCGCGCCCGCGGCCGGCGGCTTCGCGCCGGCCGACTCGCCGGGGCGCCCGACGTTCCAGTTCAGCTCGTCGATCTCGATCTGCGGAAACTGTTCGAGCACGCGCGACAGATGCGCGAACGAGCGCTCCGGCGACGACGACAGGTTGGCGATCTTCTCGAATTCAACCACCGTCGCCCTCAGGTTCTCGGTGGTGGTCTGCGTCACCGGGAATCCGGCGGTGATGCGCTGGTACTGCTCGGCGGCGACCCGCGCCTCGCGCTGCTGCGCCTCGGCCTGTCCGCGCACCGACATCGCGTCGAGCCACTTCGAGCCGGCGAACAGAGCGCACGCCGCGAAACCGAGGGCGCCCGCGGCGACGATGCCGCGCTGCAGCTGCCACACCCGATAGCGGCGCCGGTCCTCGCCGCGCGCGAACTGCTCCCTGGGTGGCTTCTTTCCGAGGAGATAGAGATAGAGCGCCTCTGAAAGCACGCCTTCCGGCGCGCGCTTCAGGCCGCAGGCACGCGCCGCCTCGATGGCGTCGAGGGTGTGGAACGCGAGCCTCGCGTCCGAGACCAGCGCCTGCTCGAACGCCGCGCGCTGCCCGGGAGGCGCCACCACCAGCACCTGCACCGGGGCACCCTCGCGCGGCAGCGCGCGCAGCGTGACGAGATACTGCGTCAGCCGCAGCGTCTCGGAGCGCACGAACAAGGCGAGCGCCTGCGGCACCATGTCCACCGTCGGCTCCAGGCGCGCGAAGCGCAGCCTTCCGTCCTCCACGAAGCACTGCCGCAGCCCCGCGCGGTTGGCGCTCACCACGATGCAGCGCCCCGCACGCCCGCCAAGGCGCGCGGCGAGCGCCGGGGCGAGCAGCGGAATCGAGAACACCCCGGCGAGCTTCGCTCCCGCCTCGGCGAGCGCATCGAGCCAGGGCGCGAACTGTTGCGTATTGGTGAACGAGGCGAGCAGCAGGCGCTCGTTCCTGCGCTCGCCGGTGACCACGCCGAGCGAGAGCGCCGCGGCGAGCCGCGTGTCGCGGTAGCGCTGGGCGATGCGCCGCTGGATCACGGCCTGGCGGTCGCCGCCGCGCAGGTACGGGATCTGGTCCTCGTGGAAGTCCTCGCCCGCGAGATCGGCGACGACGTAGAACAGCGACCCGCGCCGGCCGCGCAGGTATTCGCGGAACTCGGTCACGCCGAGATCGTCGCCCGAGAACCTCGCCTCGAGCTCGAGCGCGGAGCCCGAGCGGTGGTAGACGTAATGGTTGTCGGCCGTGAAATAGAGGATGCGCTTCGCCGCCATGGCTAGAATTTCATCTTCGAGATGGTGTCGTACACCGGCCCGAGCACCGACAGCATGACCCAGCCGAGGATCGCGCCGAGCACCAGGGTGAGCGCGGGCTCGATCATCGCCTGCACCTTGCCGATCGATTCGCGGACCTCGCGGTTGTAGAAGTAGGCCACGTTGAGCAGGGCGGTATCGAGCGCGCCGGTATTCTCGCCGATCTTGAGCATGCGGATGACGAGCGGCGGAAACAGCCCCGCGTCCTGGAACGCCGTCGTGAGATTCTTGCCCTCGGCGATCTGCTGGCCCGCGGTGCGCAGCGCGTTCTCGAGCGGCTTGTTGCCGACGATCTCTTCGGTGCTGCGGATAGCGTCCAGCACCGTGATCCCGGACGAATACATCATCGCGAAGCTCGAGGCGAAGCGCGACAGGATGATCTTGCGCAGGATCGGGCCGATCGCGGGCAGCGCGAGCTTGTAGCGGTCGAGCGCGTACTCCAGCGCCGGATTCGTCCTGACGGCGAACTTGACCCCGAACCACGCGACGAAGGGCGCGGCGAGGATTGCCCACCAGAAGTTGACGAAGAACGCGGAAACCTCGATCAGGATGCGCGTCTGCAGCGGAATGTCCTGCCCCATGTTGCGGATGAACCCGGTCATCTGCGGCACCAGGTAGACCATCAGGAAGAACGTCACCAGCAGCACGATGCTGCCGACGAACGCCGGGTACATGATCAGCTTCTTGGTCTGGGCGGCGAGCTCGTCCTCCCACTTGAGCGACTCGGTGAGGCTCTTGAGCACCTCCGGGAGCTTGCCGGTCTGCTCGCCCGAGCGCACCAGGCTCACGAACACCTTGCTGAACACCTCGGGATACTCGGCGAGCGCGCCCGAGAGGTTACGCCCGCCCTGGATCGACTCGATCATCCCGGAGACCACCTCGCGGAAGCGCGCGTTCTCGGTGCTGTCGCGCAGGTCGACCAGGCCCTCGACCACCGGCACCCCCGCGCTCGTGAGCTGCTCGAGGTGAAAGCAGAAATTGATCTGGTCCTGGCGGCTGATGCGGCGCCCGCCGATCAGCCTCGTCTGCTGGCTCGACTGGGCCCCGCTGACGAGGTCCAGCCCCATGCGCGCAAGGCGCTGCTCGAGGTCGAAGACGTTGACCGCATCCACGCGGCCGAGAACGCTCCTGCCGTCCGCGTCGATCGCCTTGTAGGTGTAAAGAGGCACCCGGCCTCCCGCGCCGCCTACGCCATGCGGTCGGTCAGGTCGACCACCCGCAACAGCTCGTCCAGGCTCGTCACGCCGGCGCGCACCAGCCGCACGCCGTCCTCGGCCAGATTCTTGAAGCCCTTGGCGCGGGCGGCGGTCACGATCTCCCGGGTGGTCGCGCGGCGCGCGATCAGCTCATCGATGGCGCCGTCGATCTTGAGGATCTCGAGGATCGCGGTGCGTCCGCGAAAGCCCTGGTAGTCGCACTGCTCGCAGCCCACCGCGCGGAACAGCGCCATGGGCTCGGTCGGCGTCACGCCGAGCAGCCGCCGCTCCTTGACATCGGGGTCGTAGGACTGGCGGCAGGTGCGGCACAGCCGCCTCATCAGGCGCTGCGCCACCACGCCGATGATGTTGCCCGTCATAATGTCGGGGACGATCCCGATGTCGAGCAGCCGCGGAATCGCGCCGACCGCGGAATTGGTGTGCAGCGTCGAATAGACCTGGTGGCCGGTCATGGCGGCGCGAAACGCCATCTCCGCGGTGTCCTGGTCGCGCACCTCGCCCACCAGGATCACGTCGGGGTCCTGGCGCATGAGCGCGCGCACGCCGTTCGCAAAATCCAGCTTCGCCGCCTCGGACACCGAGGTCTGCCGGATCAGCGTCATCGGGTACTCGACCGGATCCTCCAGGGTCATGATGTTGACCCCGTCGGAATTGATGTGGTTCAGGATCGAGTACAGCGTGGTGGTCTTGCCGCTGCCGGTCGGTCCGGTGACCAGGATGATGCCCTCGGGCCGCGCGATCATGCGTTTCAGCAGCTCGAGCTGCGATTCCTCGAGCCCGAGCCGCTCGAGCGGCACGATGCCCTTTTGCCGGTCGAGGATGCGCAGCACCAGGTTCTCGCCGTGCGAGGTGGGCAGGCTCGCGACGCGGAAGTCGATCACGCGCCCCGACATGGTCGCCGAGATCCTGCCGTCCTGCGGCGCGCGTGTCTCGGCGATGTTCATCTTCGCCATCACCTTCAGGCGCACCGCCATCGCCGGCCAGTAGGTCTTGTGCAGGCTCCTGATCTGGCGCAGCACGCCGTCGATGCGGTAGCGGATCCTGAGGAAGTTCTGCTCCGGCTCGAAGTGGATGTCGGAAGCTCCCCGCTCCACGGCGTCGGCAAGCAGCGCCGAGATGAGGCGCACCACCGGCTGCGAGTACTCGTCGCCATCGGCGATGGTGGTGTAATCGACCTCGCCGGTCTCGATCTCGCGCAGGATGCCGTCGATCGAGAACTCGTGGCCGTAGTAGTGCTCGATCGCGCGCTCGATCTCGGATTCGCCGGCCAGGCGCAGCTCCACCTCGTAGTCGCCCTTGAGATGCGCGCGCAGCTGGTCCACCGCGACGATGTTGTTGGTGTCGGCGAGCGCGACGATGAACCTTTTCTGCTGGCGGTCGAACGCCACCGGGAACATGCGGTAGCGGCGCGCCAGGTCCCGCGGAAGCATTTTCAGCGCCGCGGGATCGACGATGATGTGCGCGAGGTCGACCGACTGCAGCCCGAGCTTCTCCGACAGCGCGTCGCGCAGCGTCGCTTCGGAAACGAAGCCGAGCTGCACCAGCAGCCGCCCCACCGGCACGTGCGACTTGGTCTGCTCGAGAAGCGCGATCCTCAGCTGGTCCTCGGTGAGGATGCCCTGGTCGATCAGGATCTGCCCGATGTGGCGCTTGGCCTGGGGATTCGTGGGCGAATTCATCCAGCGTGAATGATACCCGCGGGGCCTTTTCTCGGGGCTGTCAGATTGTGTCAGCGTGCCAGCTGCTGCACGCGGTCACGGGCCATGGCCCGCTCGAAGCTTGCGCCGCGCTTGTCGGCGAGTGCGAGTGCGCGGCGGTAATACTCCAGCGCGAGACTGGGCTGGCGCAGATGGTCGAGGCTCACCGCGAGGTTGAAAGCGAAGTCGGGATTGTCCGGTTCTGCCGCGAACGCCTTGAAGTACGCCTGCTGGGCCTCGGCCCAGCGGCCCTGCTGCGCATACTGGTTGCCGAGCGTGAACTGAAGCGCGTGCGCCTCGGGGTCCGCGCCGATGAGCGATTTAATGCGGCTCTCGGCCACTACCGGATCGATGCGGCCGCTGCGCAGGACGATCAGGTTGGCCTGCGCATGCGGGTCGCGCGGGTCGGCCTGCAGCAGCCGCAAGTAAAGCGCTTCTGCCGCGTCCGACCTGCCCGCGCGCAGTTCGACGGCAGCGAGCCCGAGCAGCGCATCGCGGTTGGCGGGCTCCTCCTTCAGCACCTGCTGGTAGTCGGCGCGGGCCGTGGCGAGGTCGCCGCCGAGAAATGCTGCGTACCCGGATTCGACCCTCGGGTGAACCTGCAGCGCTCCGCTTCGTACGCTCAGGTCCGTGCGCCGCTCGGGTGCGCGCGCCTCGCGGGCCGTCGCGCGCGGCCGCGGAGCCACGCGCGCCGTCTGCGGCGGCGTCTCGGCAGGAGCCGGCTTTGCGGTCGGCGCCGCGGCGGCGGGCGTCGGCGCGGTCGCGGGCGGCGCGGGCGCTTCGCCTGAAGCGGCGGGCGCAGGCAGCCCCGGGATCGCCGCTGGCGAGGCGGCACCGGGCGCTGCGGCGGCGGCGGGCTTCGTCTCGGTCGCCGCCACCGGCCTTTCCTCCGCCGGAGGCGGCGGATTCGCGTTCGCCAGCGACGGTGCGGGGCGCAACTGGAGCCAGAAGTAGATCACAGTCCCGATCGCGAACGCGCCGAGCACGCCGACCGTGATGAAGAACGGCAGCCGCGGGTTCGGCTCCCTGAATTTCGCCTCGAACACTTTCCTCGCGGCGGCGCGCTCGGCCGCTTGCGCGTCGACGCCCGTTGCGCTGGCTTGCGAGGGGCGGCGGCCGGCGGGAGCGCCGGCCGGGGCCGGCTCCTCCGCGAGCGCGAGCCCGGGCTCCCGACGGTCCCGCTTCGGACCGATATCGTCGCTCGCGATCTCCAGCGGCTGCGAGATGTCGGGCAGCTCGTCGCGCGTCAGGACATGCTTCGCGTCGGCGCCCGGCGCGGCTTCGGTCTCCAGCCGCGGCTCGCTCGCCTCGCCGCGGGCGCCGCGCTGCGCCTCTTCTTTCGCCCGTTCGGCCTTCTTGAGCGCCTCGAGGAGCAGGCTCATGTCATTCGCGGTTCAGCGGCTGGCCGCCGGGCCCGATCGGGGGCGCGAGCCGGCCGGGATTGGGTTTGCGCAGGAAGTCGGCGTCCGGCAGCAGGTCCCGGAATTCGCGGAAGTCTCCCTCGACGCTCGGATCGCGGATCACCAGGGCGCGCAGGAAGATCACCAGCTCGGTCTTCAGATTCGTGTCCCTGCGCTGCGCAAGCAGCTCGCCGATCACGGGAATTTCGCGTACTCCCGGAACGGTGTCTTCAGTGTTCGAAACCGAGTCCTGCATCAGGCCGCCGAGCACCGCGATCTGGCCGCTTTGCAGGCGCAGGATCGAGTCGAATTCTCGCGTCTCGAACACGGGTATGAGGTTCGGCCTCGTCAGGGCGGGGTTCGGGTCGGACGCGTCGGCGATCCTTCTGCGGATGGTCGGCCGCACGCTCAGCACTACCGTGTCCGTATCGCTGATCTGCGGCAGCACGGCCATCATGAATCCTTCGGCGGCGATCTGGGGAGTGGTCGTGAATGACTGCTGCACGGTCAAGCTTCCCGAACCGCCGGCGATGGTGATCGGGGTGGTCGAAGGCGTGATGGTGAAATACACGATGTCGCGCGTCACGCGCAGCAGCGCAGTCTGGTTGTTGAGGACGCTCAGCTTCGGGCTCGACAGCACCTTGACGTCGCCGAAGGACTCGAGCAGCTTCACCGCCGCGGTAAAGTTGAGGCTCCCGAGCGCATAGCCGACGATAAAGGCGCTGGTGCTGATGTTCGCCGGCGTCCCGGCGGACGACTGCTGGATCTGGAAGCCGCTCGCGCCGCTGCGCAGCCGCGACCAGTCGATGCCGCGCTGGTACTCGTTGTTGAGCTGCACCTCGGCCACGGTGGCCTCGATCAGAACCTGGCGCTTGGCGCCGGCGAGCACCTGGTCGAGGAATTCCTGTACGCGCTCGTGCTGCTTGGAGGTGGCCCGCACGTACAGCACGCCGCTCTCGCGATTGGCGATCACCGCGGCCGCCTCCTGGTAGGTGGCGCTCGGCTGCGGCGCCGGCGCCGCAGCCGGCGCACCCGGGGCCTGGGGTGCCGCGGCAGGCGCCCCGGGAGGCGCCGCGGCAGGGGCCGCAGCGGGCGCGCTCACGGGAGCCGGAATGACCCTGTCCGTTTCACGCAGGATTTCCTTCACGTTCTGCACGATCGAGTCCCACAGCTTGTTCTCCGACGCGACGTCGACCGTGGCCGACGCTCCGGTCCCTGACGAGCCCGCGCCCGCCGCCGCGCCCGCAGCGGTTCCGCCAAATTGCGTCGAGGCGGTCGACTGCATCTTCACGTTGCGCGCGGCGCTCAGATAATCGATCTTGTAAGTGCGCAGAAAAGGCGTGTCGCGCAGCACGAGCAGGCTCTCGCCGCTGATCTCGTAGCGCATGTCGACCTGGCGCGAGATTCGCGTGAGCAGCTGCGGCAGCGTCTGGTCGATCGCGTTCAGCGTGACCGTCCCGCCGACATCGGGATGGATATCGACGTTGATCTTCGCGTCGCGCGCGAGCGCGAAGAGCAGTTCCTGCACGCGCACGTTGTTGACCACCACGCTGTAGGTCTCGGGGCGGGCCGCGGGTTTCGGCTTGGGCAGCAGCGGCGCGAACTGCACCGGCGGCGGAACGGCTGCGGCGGGGCCCGGCTCGGCGGCGCGAAGATGGGTGTCGGCCGGCTTGACCGGCACCTGGCCGCATCCGGCGAGCACGACCGCCAGCGCAATGGCGAGCGCGATTCTGAATGTCATGACGCCCGAGTGATCTCCCTCGGCGCCAAGCATAGCACGACAACGATCTCAGGAAAGTCGCCTAAGCGCCTGTCGCGCCGGGCTTTTCCGGTATCCTGACTAAATTTGACCGCGCAGCTCCGAGAAGCTCCGCGGCGAGGTCCGGAACGCCTGCTGGTACCTCGGAGGCAGGCCGCGCTCCGCTTCCCGCGCGTCCTCGCGGCTGGCGAACTCGCCATAGACGACGCGCAGGCGATACTTCCCGCCGCCGGGCATCGGGATCACGAACAGGTCCTGGAGCAGCGCGAGCTCGCGCGCCCGCACGAGGAAACGTTCCATGCGTGCCGGGTCGGTGTTCTCGGTGATGAACAGCTCGATCGCATAGCGCTCTGCGGCGACGCGCTCGAGGCGATCGCGCGTCGCGGCGAGCCGCTCTGCGAGCAGCGGCTGGCCCGCCGGCCGGTACCCGGAGATGCGGCGCAGCTGCTCCTGAGTCAGCAGCCGAGCCGGTTCTGGCGATGGCTGGGGTGCCGCAGCGGTCACGAGCGCAGCCTCTGCCGGCGCGGCCGACGGCTGCGCAGCGGCGTCCGCCTGGGGCACGGCGGCATGCGGTTGCACCGCGCCGGAAATAGGCTCGCTGCGCGAGACGCTGACCGGATCCGGCGCGAAGAGCGCCCACTGCACCGCGGCCCCGATGGCGATCCCCGCGGCAAGCGCCACGGCGGCGTATGCCACGGGGCGCAGGTTCGTTCTCCTGAGCGCCACGAATTCGGAATCGGCGATCGCCGCGCGGGCGTGCCGCCCGGTGATGGCGTGGGCATTCTCGGTAAACGCCGCGAGCAGCGACTTGTCGGCAAGGATGTTGATCCTGCGCGTGAGGCCCCCGGAGCCGCGCGCGATCAGCGCCACCGCGCCGGGCGAGAACACGTCGGGACCGCGGTATCCGACTCCGCGCATCCGGAACGAAATGTAGCTCGCCACCTCGGGCGCGGTAAGCGGCCGCATGCTGAACGCGTGCGTGATGCGGTCCTTCAACTGGCGCAGCGACGGCCTGGCGAGCGCGGCGTCGAGCTCGGGCTGGCCGAACAGCACGATCTGCAGCAGCTTGTGCCGGCTGGATTCGAGATTCGAGAGCAGCCGCACCTGCTCGAGCGTCTCCTCGGGCATCACGTGCGCCTCGTCGATCAGGATCACCACCCGGCGCTGCGCGGCGTACCGGCTGATCAGATGCTCCTGGAGCTGCCGCAGGGCCACGGTCATGCGCTCGTGCGAGAGCTTGAGCTCGAGCTCGTCGGCGATGGCCTGCAGGATCTCGTCGCGGGCGAACGACGGCGTGGCGAGATAGATCGTGTCGACGTTCTGCGGCAGCCGTTCCATCAGCACGCGGCACAGCATGGTCTTGCCGCTGCCCACCTCCCCCGACACCTTGACGATCCCTTCGTCGTGCAGGATGGCGTAGATGAGCGCCTCGAGCGTGGCGCCGCGGTCCGCGCCGTCGAAGAAGATGTCGGTGTGCGGCGTGATGCGGAACGGCGCCTCTCTCAGTCCGAAATGCTCGAGGTACACGCGTCGCCTATTTGGTCTTCGCTTCCAGTTTGCCGTAGAGCGTGGTGCGGTTCACGCCGAGCAGCTTCGCGGCCTGGCTGATGTTGCCGTGCGCGAGCTGCAGCGCGGCCTCGATGTAGGCGCGCTCCCAGCCCTTCAGCGTGTCGTCGAGATTGAACGGCGCGCCGCGCTCGAGCTGCCTGAACGCCTGCTCGGCGAGCCCGCCCGCATCGGCCGGCGCCCCCGGGGCGAGCGCCTCGAGGTCGAGCTCCGCTTCCAGCTCGGCCACCGAGATGCCCCGCGCGCCGTACTTCGTCATGAGCCGGATCACGATGTTGCGCAGCTCGCGCACGTTGCCCGGAAAAGGGTACTGCAACAAGCGCTGCGTGGCCGCTTCGTCGAGCGCGAACGGCGGCACGCCGAGCTGCGCCGCGTAAAAGCGGCGGAAGTGCTCCAGCAGCAGCACTTTGTCGCGATCGAGCTCGCGCAGCGGCGGCACCGCGAGCGCGAGCACCGAGAGACGGTGATACAGGTCGGCGCGGAAATTGCCGCGCCGGACCTCGTGGCGCAGGTCGCGGTTGGTCGCCGCGATCACGCGCGCGCCGGAAACGCGCTGTTGCGTCTCGCCGAGGCGCTGGAACTCGCCGTTCTCGAGCACCCGCAACAGCGTCACCTGCATTGCGGGCGGCAGCTCGCCGATCTCGTCGAGAAACAGCGTTCCGTCCCGGGCGTCCTCGAAGTAACCGGACTTGGCGAGCGACGCCCCCGTGAAGGCGCCCTTCGCGTAGCCGAACAGCGCCGCCTCCACGAGCGTCGGCGCGATGGCGGCGCAGTTGAGCGCGAGGTACGGCTTCGCTGCGCGGCTCGACATGCGGTGCAGGCTCTGCGCGACCAGCTCCTTGCCGCTGCCCGACTCGCCCTCGATCAGCACCGGGAACGGCGAATCGGCGAATTGCGCGACCTGGTCGCGCAGTTTCGCGATCGCCGGGCTGTGCCCGACCAGCCCCGCGGCCTCCTCGGGCACCTGCTCGGCGCGCAGCTCCAGCGCGCGTAGCAGCGCACGCCTCAGAACCGCGGGGTCGCTCGGTTTGGCGACGAATTCCCAGGCGCCCAGCGCGCGCGCGTGGCGCGCGTTGGCGTCGTCGTTCTGGCCCGAGAGCACGAAGATCTTCATCGCCGGCGAATGCGCCAGCAGGTCCGCGATGAGCAGGAAGCCCTCTTCGGGCCCGTGCGGCGTCGGCGGAAGCCCCAGATCCACCAGCGCGAGCTCGGGCGCGCGCTCGAGCTGGCGCAAAAGGCTCACGGCGTTCGCGCGCGAGTCGCAGGCGTGCACCTCGAAATCCGGACCGAGCGCGAACGCCAGCGTATCGGTGATCAATGCGTCGTCGTCGACGATGAGCAGCGACGGCTTGGCGTCACGCGCGCTGTAGGGGCTCGTCGCCACGCAGGCACCTCATGAACGCCCGTTCGAGATGGGGCTCGGAATAGCGCGCGCAGAGCTCGGCGGGCGCGCCGCGAAAGCGGATTCGACCGCGGTCGAGCACCGCGATCGACGAGCACAGCTCCTCGACGTCGGCGAGCACGTGCGAGGAGAAGAACAGCGTCTTCGCCTCGCGATTCAGTCGCAGCATGACCGATTTCACCGCGACCCGGCTCACCGGGTCAAGGCCGCTCATGGGCTCGTCGAGCACGTACAGATCGCGCTCGACGAGGAAGCAGGCGGCGAGCCCCAGCTTCTGCGTCATGCCCTTGGAGAGCTCGCGCACCGGCTGATCGAGCACGCCCGGCTCGAGCCCGAGCTCGCCGAGGATCCGCTCGGCCTTCGCGCGCTCGAGGCGCGCGCCCGACAGATCGAGCACCAGCTCGAGGAACTCGCCGCAACGCAGGTAGTGCGGCGGCGTGAACCGCTCCGGTACGTAAGCGAGGCGCCGGCGCGCCGCGGCGAGCGTGCCCGGCACGCCGTAGATCTCCACCCGGCCGGCGTCGGACGAGCACAGGTCGAGCAGGCACTTGATGAGCGTCGTCTTGCCGGCGCCGTTCGCGCCGACCAGGCCCAGCGCCTCGCCGGATCGCACTTCCAGGTCCACCCCGGCGAGCACCCGCTGGCGCCCGTAGCGCTTGGCGAGCCCGGCGATGCGCACCGCGACATCGTTCATGGCTGTCGGCATGAATCGTAATATTAGGTGAAACCCGGGAGAAATCGCGCCCGGCGCGCGCAGCTCCATCGAGGCCGCTTCGGCAGTCGAGTAAAATGCGCACGCCGTGCCGCAAGCTCCCGTCGTCGAGATCGAGGCCGTTTCGTTCAGCTACGAAGCCGGGCACCCCGTGCTGAGCGAGGTGAGCCTCGCCATCCCGCGCGGCAGCGTCGTCGGCATCATGGGGCAGTCGGGCTGCGGCAAGACGACGCTGCTGCGCATCATCATGGCGGCTCACCTGCCCGAGAAGGGCGTCGCGCGGATTCTCGGACGCTCGACCGCCGAGCTCGACCGCGACGGCCGGTACGGGATGCGCCGGCGCATGGGCATGCTGTTCCAGTTCGGGGCGCTGTTCACCGATCTGTCGGTCTATGAAAACGTCGCGTTTCCGATGCGCGAGCTGGCCGAGCTGCCGGAGGAGCTGATCCACGATCTGGTCATGATGAAGCTGCAGGCGGTGGGCCTGCGCGGCGCCGCGCAGCTGATGCCCGCCGAGCTCTCGGGGGGTATGTCGCGCCGGGTGGCGCTGGCGCGCGCGATCGCGCTCGATCCCGAGCTGATCCTCTACGACGAGCCGTTCACCGGGCTCGACCCGATCTCGTTCGCGGTGATCGCGCGCCTGGTGCGCAGCCTGAACGACTCGCTCGGCGCGACCTCGATCATCGTCACGCACGACGTGCAGGAGACGCTCGGCATCGTCGACTACGCCTATTTCATGGCCGCCGGCCGCGTCATCGCGCAGGGCGCGCCCGACGAGATCCGCCGCACCGCAGAGCCGTTCGTGGACCAGTTCGTGCACGGCAAGCCGGACGGCCCGGTGCCGTTCCACTACCCTGCGCCCGGATATGCCGCCGATCTGGAGCTCGCGGCGACCTGACATGGAGCTCGCCGCCGTCCGGCAAGCGTTCGAGCGCCTGGGGCGCGGCGTCAACGCGCGGATATTGCGGCTGGGCTTCGCCAGCCGCTTCCTCGCGTACCTGCTGCTGCACTCTGGCACGGCGCTGCGCCGCTTCCGGCTCACCGTGCGCGAGATCTATTTCGCCGGGGTGCTCTCGCTCGTCATCATTCTCGTCTCGGGCCTGTTCGTCGGCATGGTGCTGGCGCTGCAAGGCTACGAGACGCTGCAGCGCTACGGCGCGTCGGAGTCGCTCGGGGTGCTGGTCGCGCTCTCGCTGGTGCGCGAGCTCGGCCCGGTGGTGGCGGGACTGCTGTTCGCGAGCCGCGCCGGCTCGGCGATCACCGCCGAGATCGGGCTGATGAAGGCGACCGAGCAGCTCTCGGCGATGGAGATGATGGCGGTGGACCCGATCGCGCGCGTGGTGGCGCCGCGCTTCTGGGGCGGCGTGCTGTCGATGCCGCTGCTCGCGGCGCTGTTTTCGGCGATGGGAATCTTCGGCGGCTACCTGGTCGGCGTGCGGCTGATCGGCGTGGACGAGGGCGCGTTCTGGTCGCAGATGCAGGCCGCCGTGGACCTGCGCGAGGACATCCTGAACGGCGTCATCAAGAGCGTGGTGTTCGGCTTCGCGGTCGCGTGGATCGCGGTGTTCGAAGGCTATGACGCGCCCCCCACCGCCGAGGGCGTCTCGGGCGCGACCACGCGCACGGTGGTGATGTCCTCGCTCGCCATCCTCGCGCTCGATTTCATGCTCACCGCGTTCATGTTCACCGGAGGTAACAGATGAACCGCTCGGCCATCGATTTGTGGGTCGGCGTATTCGTCGCGGCGGGACTTGCCGCGCTGTTGTTTCTCGCCCTCAAGGTCGGCAATCTCGCCACCTTCACGGATACGCAGGCGTATCAGGTGCAGGCGAGGTTTGCTAACATTGGCGGCCTGAAAGTGCGCGCGCCGGTGAAGAGCGCGGGCGTGGTGGTCGGGCGGGTCGCGGAGATCCGCTTCGACAACGAGAGCTACGAGGCGATCGTGTCGATGAACCTCGGCGCAGCCTACCAGTTCCCGCGCGACACCACGGCGAAGATTCTGACTTCGGGACTGCTCGGCGAGCAGTACATCGGTCTCGAGGCGGGCGGCGACGGGGTGATGCTGAAGAGCGGCGACCGCCTGCGGCTGACGCAGTCCGCGGTGGTGCTGGAGAACCTCATCAGCCAGTTCCTGTTCAACAAGGCCGCCGAAGGCAAGGAAGCGGCGAAGGAACCGGGCAAGGAGCCGGGAAAAGAGCAAAAGTGAAGCCGACCCGACACTGCGGCCTGATCGCGCGAGCGCGCCGGCTCGCGGCTGCGGCCGCGCTCGGCGCAGCCGCCGGGTGCGCGACGGTGAACGGCGATCCGCGCGATCCGTTCGAGGGCTTCAACCGGGCGGTGTACACCCTGAACGAGGGTTTCGACGACGTGATCGGCAAGCCGGTCGCCGGCGGCTATCGCGAGATCGTGCCCGCCCCGGTGCGCGACTGGGTGCGCAACTTCTTTGCGAACATTGCCGATATTTTCATCGGCGTGAACAACCTGCTGCAGGGCAAGCCGGTCGAGGCGATCCAGGACTGGGGGCGCTTCGCGTTCAACTCCACGATCGGGCTGTTCGGCATCAACGACATCGCGAGCGACATGGAGCTGGAAAAGCACAACGAGGACTTCGGCCAGACCTTCGGGCGCTGGGGCTTCGGCGACGGTCCGTACATCGTGCTGCCGATCCTCGGGTCGAGCACGCTGCGCGACACCGCGGGGACGGTCCTCGACATCATCTTCGATCCGGTGCGCCAGTTCAAGGGCAAGGACGCTCGCTACTTCCTGATCGGGTTGCGCGCCACCGGCCAGCGCGCGGATCTGCTCGCTGCGAGCCGCATCCTGGAGGAGGCGGCGCTCGACAAGTACGTCTTCCAGCGCGACGCGTACCTGCAGCGGCGCAGGAGCCTGATCTACGACGGCGAGCCGCCGCGCGAGAACCACGGCTCGCGCGGGCCTGCCACCGCAGCGAGCGAAATCGGCGATGCGAAGCTGCGTTGAGCGGCTGCTTGCCGCGCTTGCGCTCGCGGGGCTCGCGAGCGCGGGCTCGGCGCAGGTCACCGCGCCCGACGTGCTGGTGAGGACCGTCACGCTCGAGGTGGTCGGCATCCTTTCCACCGACAAGGAGATCCAGGCGGGCGGCCGCAGGAAGGTGATCGAGCTGATCGAGGCGAAGGTCCTGCCGCACTTCAATTTCGCGACCATGACGGCGCTCGCGATGGGCCAGAACTGGAACAGGGCCACTGCCGAGCAGAAGAAGAAGCTCACCGAGGAGTTCAGGCTGCTGCTGGTGCGCACCTACGCGAGCGCGATCATGGCGTACCGGGACCAGAAGTTCGAGTTCCGGCCGCTGCGCGCCAAGGCCACCGACACCGACGTCACCGTGCACGTGCGCGTGCTGCAAACTGGCGCCCAGTCGATCGCCATCGACTACGGCATGGAGAAGACCGCCTCCGGCTGGAAGGCGTACGACGTGATGGTCGGCGGCGTGAGCCTGGTCGCCAACTACCGCACCGAGTTCAACAACGTGGTTCGCGAAAAAGGTGTGGACGGGTTGATCAAGGACCTGCACGCGAAAAACCGAGCGCTCGACCCCGGCGCCGCGGAGCGGACAAAGTGATTCGCCGCGAAGGCCGGCGCATGCTGGTGAGCGGGCCGGTGACGCTCGCCAACGTCGGCCGCGTGCTCGAGGAGGGCAGGCAGCACCTGGGCGAAGGCGTGCGCACGGTGGACCTCGGCGAGGTCACCGAGATGGACTCGTCGCTGCTCGCCGCTCTGCTCGTCTGGCTGCGCGAGGCGAAAGGCCGCAGCCGCGAGCTCGTCTTCGCCAACCTGCCCGAGGGCCTGCAGACCATCGCGCGGCTCTACGGCGTGGAGGCCCTGCTCCCCGGCGCCGGCCACCGCTGAAGGCAATAGCAGCCCGCCACGTTGGTCGCGCCGGAAAGCGTCAAGAGCAGCATCGAGGCGGGCCTCGCCTGCGCGCATGTCGAGGTGATCGGCGACGGCGAGCATTTCCAGGCGCTGGTCGTCTCGAGTGCGTTTGAAGGCAAGAGCCGCGTGCAGCGCCATCAGCTGGTGTACGCGGCGCTGGGCGAAAGAATGCGCGTGGAGATCCACGCGCTCTCGATGCGCACCCTGACCCCGCTGGAGTGGCGCTCCGGTGGATAAGCTGCGTATCGCCGGGGGCCGTCCGCTCGAGGGCGAAGTGCGCGTCTCGGGAGCGAAGAACTCGGCCCTGCCGATCATGTGCGCGGCGCTGCTCACCGACCAGCCGCTCGCGCTGGGCAATGTGCCGCGGCTGATGGACGTCTCCACGATGGCGAGGCTCCTTTCGCAGATGGGCGTCGCGGTGGAACGACCGGCCGACGGCGCCATGGTGCTGCGCGCGGCCGAGGTGAATGATCCGACCGCGCCGTACGAGCTCGTGAAAACCATGCGTGCCTCGGTGCTGGTGCTCGGGCCGCTGCTCGCGCGCTGCGGGCGCGCGAAAGTCTCGCTTCCCGGCGGCTGCGCGATCGGCCAGCGACCGGTAGACCAGCACGTCAAGGGCCTGCAGGCGATGGGCGCGACCATCGCCGTCGAGCACGGCTACATGCACGCCGGCGCCGCGCGGCTGCGCGGGGCGCGCATCGTGATGGATCTCGTCACTGTCACCGGCACCGAGAACCTGATGATGGCGGCGGTGCTCGCCGAGGGCGCCACCGTCATCGAGAATGCGGCGCGCGAGCCCGAAGTCGTGGATCTCGCGAAGTGCCTCTCGGCGATGGGGGCGCGGATCGAAGGCGCGGGCACCGACGTGATCCGCGTCGAGGGAGTGCGCTCGCTCGCGGGCGCCGCGCACCGCGTGATGCCCGATCGCATCGAGACCGGGACTTACCTCGTGGCGGCGGCCGCGGCGGGAGGCAAGGTGCGCCTCGCGGGCGCCGCGCCCGAGACGCTCGATGCCACGCTCGAGAAACTGCGCGAAGCCGGGGCTCGAATCAGCACCGGCGATTCTTCGATAGAGATCGAGATGTCCGGGCGGCCCGGCGCGGCGAGCCTGCGCACCGCGCCTTATCCCGGCTTCGCCACCGACATGCAGGCCCAGCTGATGGCGCTCGACTCGATCGCGAGCGGCACGGCGCTGATCACCGAGACGATCTTCGAGAACCGGTTCATGCACGCTCTGGAGCTGCAGCGGCTCGGCGCCGACATCTCGATCGAGGGCAATACCGCGGTGGTGACAGGCGTCGGGCGATTGCAGGGTGCAAACGTCATGGCGACCGATTTGCGCGCCTCGGCGGGCCTCGTCATCGCCGGGCTGGTCGCCGAAGGCGAGACCGTGATCGACCGCATCTACCACCTCGACCGAGGCTACGAGGCGCTCGAGACCAAGTTCGCCGCGCTCGGCGCGCGGATCGAGCGGATCCGGTAAAATTCGCCCCCCAGCAAACTGCACAGGACGGGCGCAGCCGCCTGACGGATCTTCCGGATGGAACATGGCGAGCATCAGCATCGCTCTTTCGAAGGGGCGGATCTACGACGAGACCGCACCCCTGCTCGCGCGCGTCGGCATCCGGCCTAAGGAAAATCCCGAGACCTCGCGCAAGCTGGTCATCGCCACCAACCGGCGCGACCTGCGGCTGATCATCGTCCGGGCCTCGGACACCCCAACCTACGTGCAGCGCGGCGGCGCCGATCTCGGCATCGCCGGGCGCGACGTGCTGGTCGAGCACGGCGGGGAAGGCCTGTATCAGCCGGTCGACCTCGGCATCGCCGCCTGCCGCATGGTGGTGGCGGTTCCGAAGGGCTTCGACTACGAGCGCGTCGTGCGCCAGGGCGCCCGGCTGCGTGTCGCCACCAAGTACGTGAAAACGACCCGCGAGCACTTCGCGGCGAAGGGCGTGCACGTCGATCTAATCCGCCTCTACGGCTCGATGGAGCTCGCGCCGCTGACCGGCCTCGCGGACGCGATCGTGGACCTCGTGGCGACCGGCAGGACGCTGCGCGCGAACGATCTGGTGGCGGTCGAGGAGATCATGCCGGTGAGCGCGCGGCTGATCGTGAACCAGGCGGCGCTCAAGCTGAAGAGCTCGCAGTTGCGGCCGCTGGTGGACGCATTCGCCCGCGCGGCGCGAGGCCGGCGATGAAGCTGCGGCGGCTATCCACGCGCTCGCGCGGCTTCGGGGCGAAGCTCGCCGCGCTCACCCGCTACGAGGCGGCGCAAGACGCGGGGGTGCAGCGAACGGTGCGCGCGATCATCGCCGGCGTGCGCGCGCGCGGCGACCGCGCGCTCCTGGAGTACGCGCGCCGCCTCGACCGGGTGAAGGCGAGATCGGTTCGCGAGCTCGAGATCGGCCGCGACAAGCTGGACGCTGCGCTCAAGTCCTTGCCCGCCGAGGCCGATGCGCTGCGCCAGGCCGGCGACCGCATCCGCAAGTTTCACCAACGGCAGCTGCAGCAGTCGTGGGAATACTTCGACGAGGACGGCAACCGCCTCGGCCAGCGGGTCGCGCCGCTCGAACGTGTCGGGATCTACGTCCCGGGTGGCAAGGCGGCGTATCCGTCCACCGTGCTCATGAACGCAATCCCGGCCAAGGTCGCGGGGGTGCGCGAGATCGTCATGGCGAGCCCCAATCCGAATCCGCTCGTGCTTGCCGCCGCTGCGCTCGCCGGGGTCGACCGCGTGATCGCGATCGGCGGCGCGCAGGCGGTGGCGGCGCTCGCCTACGGAACGAAATCGATTCCGCGCGTGGACAAGATCGTCGGGCCCGGCAACGTCTATGTCGCCGAGGCGAAGCGCCAGGTGTTCGGCGAGGTCGGCATCGACATGCTGGCGGGGCCTTCGGAGATCCTCGTCGTCTCGGACGGACGCACGCCGGCCGACTGGGTCGCGATGGACCTCTTTTCGCAGGCCGAGCATGACGAGCTCGCGCAGGCGATCCTGGTGTCGCCGGATGCCGCGCATCTCGATGCGGTGGAGCGATGCATCCGGAGCCTGCTTGACCGACTGCCGCGGCGCAAGGTGATCGAGGCCTCGCTCTCCGCGCGCGGCGCGCTCATTCACACGCGCGACCTGGACGAGGCCTGCGAGATCGCCAATCGCGTCGCTCCCGAGCACCTGGAGCTTTCGGTCGAGGATGCGGAGCGCTGGCTGCCGAAATTGCGCCATGCAGGCGCGATCTTCCTCGGGCGCTGGAGCTCGGAGGCGATCGGCGACTATTGCGCCGGGCCGAACCACGTGCTGCCGACCGGCGGCACGGCGCGCTTCTCGTCGCCGCTCGGCGTGTACGACTTCCAGAAGCGCTCGAGCGTGATCGGCGTGTCGCCCGCGGGCGCGCGCCGGCTCGGCCGCCTGGCGGCAACGCTCGCGCGCGGCGAGGGCCTGACGGCGCACGCGCGCTCGGCCGAGCTGCGCCTGGGCGAGGATTGACGCCGTGCCGTTGAATCCGCAGGAGCTGGTGCGCCCGGAAATTCTCGCCGCGAAGGCCTACGAGGTGCCCGAAGCCGAGGGCATGGTGAAGCTGGACGCGATGGAGAACCCGTATTCGCTGCCGCCGGAAATGCGCCGCGAGCTGGCCGAGGTCCTCTGCGGCCTCGAGCTCAATCGCTATCCGGAGCCGACCGGGAAAAAGCTGCGCGATGCCCTCGCGCGCCGGATGCAGGTTCCGGCCGGGATGGAGCTGCTTCTCGGCAACGGCTCCGACGACCTCATCCAGATCATCACTTTCACGCTGGCGCGGCCGGGCGCGGCGATGATGTACCCGGTGCCGACATTCGTCATGTACGGCGCGAACGCGCGGCTCTCCGGCATGAAGGCGGTCGCGGTGCCGCTGCGCGACGACTTCTCGCTCGACGCCGGCGCGTTCGTCGAGCGCATGCGGGCCGAGCGGCCGGCGCTCGTTTTCATCGCCTACCCGAACAATCCGACCGGGACGCTCTACCCCGAGGAGGACGTGCTCGCGGTACTGCGTGCAGCCGAGGGCGTGGTCGTGCTCGACGAGGCCTACCACGTGTTCGCGCAAAAGAGCTTCATGCCGCGGCTCACCGAATTCCCGAATCTCGTCGTGCTGCGTACGGTGTCCAAACTGGGGCTCGCCGGCATTCGCCTGGGCTACCTCGCCGGCCGGCCGGAGTGGATCCGGGAATTCAACAAGGCGCGGCAGGCCTACAACGTGAATGCGCTCACTCAGGCGGCGGCGATCTACGCGCTCGAGCACCTCGAGGTGCTGGAGGAGCAGGCAGCGCGCATTCGCAAGGAGCGCGCGGCGCTCGGCGCGGCGCTCGCCGCGCTGCCGGGGGTGAAGGTGGTCCCGTCGGAGGCGAATTTCCTGCTGCTGCGAGTGCCCGATGCCGACCGCGCCGACGCGCGGCTGCGCCGCCAGGGCGTGCTGGTGAAGAACCTGAACGGCCCGTCGATGCCGAACTGCCTGCGCGTCACGGTGGGCACGCCCGACGAAAACCGTATACTGCTCACTGCCTTCCGCGAAGCGCTGCAATGAGAATCGCCGAGGTCACCCGCAATACCAAGGAGACGCAGATCCGCGTCCGGCTGAACCTGGACGGGACGGGCGCCGCGAAGCTATCGACCGGGATCCCCTTTCTCGAGCACATGCTCGACCAGGTGGCGCGTCACGCGCTGCTCGACCTAGAGATCGACGCGAAGGGCGACCTGCACATCGACGCGCACCACACGGTCGAGGACATCGGCATCACGCTCGGGCAGGCGCTCGCCAAGGCGATCGGCGACAAGGCGGGCGTGCGCCGTTTCGGCCACGCCTACGTGCCGCTCGACGAGGCGCTGTCGCGCGTCGTGATCGATTTTTCCGGCCGTCCGGGCCTCGAGTATCACGTCACATTCCCTCGCGCGCTGATCGGCGAGTTCGACGTCGACCTGGTGGAGCAGTTCTTCCAGGGCTTCGTCAACCACGCCCTGGTGACGCTGCACGTGGACAACCTGCGCGGCGACAACGCGCATCACCAGTGCGAGACGATGTTCAAGGCGTTCGCGCGCGCGCTGCGCATGGCGGCGGAGCCCGACCCGCGCGCCGCGGGCGCGGTGCCCTCGACCAAGGGCACGCTCTAGGGCGGCTTGCGGGGTTCGCGGGATGAGAATCGCCGTCGTGGATTACGGCATGGGCAACCTGCGCTCGGTGTCGAAGGCGCTCGAGCACGTCGCGCCCGAGGCGAGCATCGTGGTGACCGCCGATGCGGGTGCCATCCGCGCCGCCGACCGGGTGGTCGTCCCCGGCCAGGGCGCGCTGCCCGACTGCATGCGCCACCTCGCCGCCAGCGGAGCGCGCGAGGCGGTGCTGGAGTCCGTGCGCACCCGGCCGTTCCTCGGCATCTGCATCGGCCTGCAGATGCTGTTCGAGCGGGGCGAGGAGGGCGACACGCCGGGCCTCGGATTGCTCGCCGGCGGCGTGCCGCGCTTTCCCGGGGCGCGCATGCGCGCAGCCGACGGCTCGGCGCTCAAGGTGCCGCACATGGGCTGGAACCAAGTGCAGCAGACGCGGTCGCATGCGATGTGGCAGGATGTGCCCGACGGCACGCGCTTTTACTTCGTGCACAGCTACTTTCCGGCGCCGCGCGACGCCGGGCTGACCGCCGCGACGTGCGTGTACGGCGTGACCTTTACCTGCGCGGTTGCGCGCGATAACATCTTTGCCGTACAGTTCCATCCGGAAAAAAGCCAAGCCGCAGGCCTTCAGCTTCTGCGCAACTTCGTCCACTGGCGCCCCTGATTCCCGCGTGACTCCCGCGTGATCCCCGCGGCTCCGAGGCGGCCTGCCTCGGGACTGTCTCGATGCTGATCATTCCGGCCATAGATCTCAAGGACGGGCACTGCGTGCGCCTGAAGCAGGGCGACATGGCGAGCGCCAAGGTGTTCTCCGAGGACCCGGTGGCGATGGCGAAGCACTGGGCTGGCGAGGGCGCGCGGCGGCTGCACATCGTGGACCTGAACGGCGCGGTCGCCGGCCGGCCGAAGAACGAGAGGGTGATCCGCGACATGATCGCGGCGGTCGGCGACAGGATGCCGATCGAGCTCGGCGGCGGGATCCGCGACCTGGACACCATCGAAAGCTATCTCGACGCCGGCGTCACCTACGTGGTGATCGGCACCGCGGCGGTGAAGAACCCCGGGTTCCTGTCGGACGCGTGCTACGCGTTCCCGGGCCACGTGATCGCCGGGCTCGACGCCAAGGACGGCAAGGTCGCGGTCGAAGGCTGGTCGAAAATGACCGGCCACGACGTCGTGGACCTGGCGAGGAAGTTCGAGGAGTACGGAATCGAGGCGCTCGTCTACACCGACATCGGGCGCGACGGCATGATGACCGGCATCAACATCGAGGCCACGCTCAAGCTCGCCAAAGCGATCAAGACCCCGATCATCGCGAGCGGCGGCCTGAACAGCGTCGAGGACGTGCAGGCGGTGTGCGCCAGCCTGGCCCCGGAGGGCGTGATCGGCGCGATCGCCGGCCTGGCGCTGTACGAAGGCAAGCTCGACCTGAAGAAGGCGCAGGAAGCCGCCGACCAGGCCGTCAAGAAGGCTTAGCCGTGGGCCTCGCCAAACGCGTCATCCCCTGCCTGGACGTGACCTCGGGCCGGGTGGTGAAGGGCGTCAATTTCCTGAACCTTCGCGACGCCGGCGATCCGGTGGAGATCGCCGCGCGCTACGACGGCGAGGGCGCCGACGAGCTTGCGTTTCTCGACATCACCGCGAGCTCGGAGGAACGCGACATCATCTGCTCGGTGGTCGAGGCGGTCGCCTCGCGCGTGTTCATCCCGCTCACCGTCGGGGGCGGCGTGCGCAGCCTCGGCGACGTGAGGCGGCTGCTGAATGCCGGAGCCGACAAGGTCTCGATCAACACCGCGGCCGTGCAGGATCCCGAGCTGGTGCGGCAAGCCTCCGGCGTGGTGGGCTGCCAGTGCATCGTGGTGGCGATCGATGCGAAGCGCCGCACTAGCGGCTGGGAGGTCTACACGCACGGCGGCAGGCAGCCCACCAGCCTGGACGCGGTCGCGTGGGCGAGGCGCATGCAGGAAGCGGGGGCGGGCGAGATCCTGCTCACCAGCATGGACCGCGACGGCACGCGCGAAGGATTCGATCTCGCGCTCACCCGGGCGGTCGCCGATGCGGTGGGCGTGCCGGTGATCGCCTCGGGGGGCGTGGGCAGGCTCGAGCACCTCGCCGATGGCGTCATCGAGGGGCGCGCCGACGCGGTGCTCGCGGCAAGCATCTTCCACTTCGGCGAGTACAGCGTGCGCCAGGCGAAGGAGCACATGCGCGCGCGCGGCATCGAGGTCCGTCTATGACGGAATGGATCGACGCCGTTCCGTGGGACGAGCAGGGTCTGATTCCGGCCGTCGCGCAGGAAAGCTCGTCCGGACGCGTCCTCACCGTCGCGTGGATGAATCGCGAGGCGCTCCTGGAGACCGTCGGGCGCGGCGAGGCGGTCTACTGGTCGCGCTCGCGCAAACGCCTGTGGCGCAAGGGCGAGCAGTCCGGCCATGCGCAGAAAATTGTCGAAATCCGGCTGGATTGCGACGCCGACGCGATCCTGCTCAAGGTCGAGCAGGTGGGCGGCATCGCCTGCCATACGGGGCGCGAGAGCTGTTTTTTCCGCAAACTCGAGGACGGGAGGTGGGTGACGACGGACGCGGTGCTGAAGGATCCGTCGCTCATCTACGGGAAAAAATGAAGCCTGGACTCTACGAGATTCTGGAGCGCATCGCCGAGGTGATCGAGTCGCGCAAGCGCGGCGATCCGGAAAAATCCTACGTCGCGCTGCTCGTCGGCGGCGGCGAGGACGCGCTGCTCAAGAAGATCGGCGAGGAGGCCACGGAGACGGTGCTCGCGGCGAAAGGCGGCGAACGGCTGCAGCTGGTGCGCGAGGTGGCCGATCTGTGGTTTCACTGCATGATCCTGCTCGCGCGCCACGGCCTGGGGCCGCAGGACGTGCTCGCCGAGCTGCACCGCCGCGAGGGGATCTCGGGCATCGACGAGAAGGCCGCGCGCAGGCACCAGGCGAAAGGCGAGGACGAATGAGCGATCCGAACTGCCTGTTCTGCAAGATCGTGCGCGGCGAGATTCCGGCGGCGAAGGTCCACGACGACGAGGACGTGATCGCGTTCCGCGACATCCGGCCGCAGGCGCCGGTTCATCTTCTGATCGTTCCCAAGGAGCACATCGCGTCGCTCTACGAGGCGGACATGCGTCACCACCACGCCCTGGGCAGGATGCTGGCGATCGCCGGCGAGCTGGCGCGAAAAGAGGGGGCGAGCGACGGCTTCCGCACCATCATCAACAACGGGCGGGTCGCTCATCAGGAGGTGTATCATCTCCATATGCACGTCCTCGGGGGGCCGGAATCGCTCGGCCCGATGCTTTCGAGGAGGAAATAGGAGGCCGGTATGGGTACCTGGAGCATCTGGCACTGGCTGGTGGTGCTGGTGATCGTGATGGTGATCTTCGGCACCAAGAAGCTGCGCAACATCGGCGCGGACCTGGGCGGAGCGGTGCGCGGCTTCAAGGACGGCATGCGCGAAGGCAGCGACAAGCACGCGGACGCCGCGCCGCAGGTGACCGGCAGGACGGTCGAGGGCGAGGTCAAGGAAAAGTCGGAATCGAAGGCCTGAACGGGGCCTCGTGGCCGCCAAGGCGCCCGCGAGGCGCCTTTTTTATTCTCGCGTTCCGCAATGTTCGACATCGGATTCTCTGAATTGATGCTGATCGGCCTGGTCGCGCTGATCGTGATCGGGCCGCAGAAGCTGCCGCACGTTGCGCGCACGCTCGGGCACCTGGCCGGGCGGCTGCAGCGCTACGTCGCAGACGTCAAGGCCGACATCAACCGCGAGATCGAGATCGAGGAGCTGCGCAAGATGCGCGACTCGATGCAGCAAGCGGCGACGGGATTCGAGGCATCGGTGCAGACCGAGCTCTCGAAGACCGAGAGCGAGCTCAACAAATCGGTCGAGGCCGCCGCCGAGGGCAAGCCCACCGAGCCGAAGGCCGCCGAGGACAAACCCGCGTGAGCGACCAGGAAACCTTCATCTCGCACCTGGTCGAGCTGCGCGAGCGCGTGGTGCGCGCGCTCGCCGTGGTGCTGGTGCTGTTCCTGGTGATGGCTTTCGGCTGGCCGGGCGCGGGGGCGATCTACGACGTGCTGGCGCTGCCGCTCATGAACGCGCTGCCCGAGGGCGCGAAGATGATCGCGACGGGAGTCATCACGCCGTTCCTGGTGCCGCTCAAGGTGGCGGGGCTGGCCGCCTTCCTGATCGCGCTGCCGTACGTTCTGTACCAGCTGTGGGCGTTCGTTGCGCCCGGCTTGTACGAACACGAGAAGCGGCTCGCGCTGCCGCTGGTCTTCGGCACCACGATCCTGTTCCTGCTGGGAGTCGCGTTCTGCTACTTCTTCGTTTTCGGCCGCGTGTTCGCGTTCATCCACAGCTTCGCCCCGGCGTCGATCACGCCGGCGCCGGACATTGAGGCGTATTTCAGCTTCGTCATCACGATGTTCCTCGCGTTCGGGGTCACGTTCGAGACACCGATAGTGGTCGTGATGCTTGTGCGCACCGGCGTGGTGACCGTGGAAAAGCTGCGCGACGCGCGCCCCTATGTGATCGTCGGCGCGTTCGTGGTGGCGGCGATCGTCACGCCGCCGGACGTGCTGTCGCAGTTCCTGCTGGCGGTGCCGATGTGCCTGCTTTATGAGGTCGGGCTCTTTTTCGCGAGATTCGTCGCGCGGGACGCGCAGGCGCAAGCCGGCGAGATGACGCAGTCCGAGGCGGATACGAAATAGGCTACTCGCCGCGCGGCTGCGGCTTGGGGCGGCGCCCGACGGGGATGCTCAGCTCGAGGTCCTCGCCCTGGCGACTGAACTTCATCTTCGCCGTATTGCCCGGCGGCAGCGCCGCGACCAGATTCAGCATCGAGGTGGGATCCGCTACCGGCTTGCCCTGGACCTCGACCAGCACGTCGCCGGGCTTCACCCCGGCCTTGTCGGCAGGGCCGCCGCGCAGCACCCCCGCGATGAGCGCGCCGCGCGCGCCGCCGAGCTTGAACGATTCGGCGAGCGCCGGCGTGATTTCCTGCACTTCGACGCCGATCCAGCCTCGCGTCACGCTTCCGGTGCGGATGATCTGGTCCATCACCATCCTGGCGGTGGACACCGGGGTGGCGAAGCCGATTCCCATCGAGCCCCCCGAGCGCGAGAAGATCGCGGTGTTGATGCCGACCAGGTTGCCGCCCGCGTCGACGAGCGCGCCGCCGGAATTTCCCGGGTTGATGGCGGCGTCGGTCTGGATGAAGTTCTCGAAGGTGTTGATGCCGAGGCCGGTGCGCCCGAGCCCGGAGACGATGCCCGAGGTGACGGTCTGGCCGACGCCGAAGGGGTTGCCGATCGCGAGCACCACGTCGCCCACGCGCAGCGCGTCCGAGGAGCCGAAGGTGATCGCCGGCAGGCCCTCGGCGTTGACGCGCAGGACGGCGAGATCGGTCTCGGGATCGTTGCCCACCACCTTGGCGAGCAGCTTCCTGCCGTCGGGGAGCGCGACCTCGATCTCGTCGGCGGCTTCGACCACATGATAGTTGGTGAGCACGTAGCCCGCGGCGCTCACGATCACGCCCGAGCCGAGGCTGGAGGCGCGCTGCGCCTCGTCGGGAATCTGCTCGCCGAAGAAGCGCCGGAACAGCGGATCGTTCAGGAGCGGATTCCGGGGCGCGCGAACCTCTTTGGAGGTGAAGATGTTCACCACCGAGGGCGTCGCGCGCTGCACGGCGTCGCGGAACGAGGTCGCACGCGCGCCGGCGACAGGCTGCGGCGCAGGCGACTGCTGCACCACGGCCACCGGCGTGAGCGGCACGGCTCCTCGCGCCGGCAACCATTCGGGGCGAAAGGTCGAGACGACGAACAGCACCGCCACCGCGATCGTCACCGCCTGCGAAAAAATGAGCCAGAGCCGGACCATATTGGGAGAAACGAATCTATCACACGCAGTGCAGCAAGACGCGCGCCGGCGAGGTGCGGAGAAGTCAAATTCCAGCGCAAATTCAGCCGGTTAGGCGCTCCTTCGTGGACATCATGACAGCGCGCCGGTAAAATCGCACGCTTTCGCGTCCGGCCCCTCCCCGACATTTCCTCCATGAGCGATCAGCAAAAAATGGACAAGACACGGCGCAATCTCCTTGTCGCCACCTCGGTCATTGGCGGCGCGGCGAGCGTCGGCGCCGCGGTGCCTTTCGCCGCCAGCATGTGGCCTTCGGAGCGGGCCAAGGCGGTCGGCGCGCCGGTGGAAGTGGACGTCTCGCGGCTCGCGGCGGGCGAGCTCGCGGTCTTCGAGTGGCGCGGCACACCGGTGTGGGTGATGAAGCGCACTCAGGAGATGCTCGCGGGGCTGAAGCCGATCGAGGCGAAGCTGATCGACCCGAAGTCCGAGGTGCCGCAGCAACCCGAATACGCGAAAAACGAGTACCGCTCGGTGAAGCCCGAGCTGATGGTGGTGATCGGGGTGTGCACCCATCTCGGCTGCATCCCCCAGACGAAAGGGGCGGACGCGAAGGCGGAGATGGGCGCCGACTGGACGGGCGGCTTTTATTGTCCCTGCCACGGCTCGAAATTCGATCTCGCCGGGCGCGTCTACAAGGGCTCGCCCGCGCCGACCAACCTTGTGGTGCCCCCGTACACCTTCGTCTCGGACGACAGGATCGTGATCGGCGAAGACCGGGAAACGAAAGGGGCCTAGCGCGATGGCTTCCCGCCTGATGGCGCTGTGGGACTGGTTCGACTCGAGGATGCCCTCGGTCGCCGAGGAATGGCGCAAGCACGCCGCCGAGTACTACGCGCCGAAGAACTTCAACTTCTGGTACTACTTCGGCTCGCTCGCGCTGCTGGTGCTGGTGATCCAGATCGTCTCGGGCATCTTCCTCACCATGCATTACAAGCCCGACGCCAGCCTCGCGTTCGGCTCGGTCGAGTACATCATGCGCGACGTCCCGGGCGGCTGGGCGCTGCGCTACATCCATTCGACCGGGGGGTCGGCGTTCTTCCTGGTGGCGTACCTGCACATGTTCCGCGCCATGCTCTACGGCTCGCACAAGGAGCCGCGGGAGCTGGTGTGGATCTTCGGCGTGCTGATCTACCTCACGCTCATGGGCGAGGCGTTCTTCGGCTACCTGCTGCCCTGGGGCCAGATGTCGTACTGGGGCGCGCAGGTGATCGTGAACCTGTTCGCCACGATTCCGCTCGTCGGCCCCGATCTCGCGCTGTGGATCCGCGGCGACTACGTGGTGTCGGACGCGACGCTCAACCGCTTCTTCGCCCTGCACGTGATCGCGTTTCCGCTGGTGCTGCTCGGCCTGGTCGTGGCGCACCTGCTCGCGCTGCACGATGTCGGCTCGAACAACCCCGACGGCGTCGAGATCAAGAAGCACAAGGACCCGAAGACCGGGCACCCCCTCGACGGCATCCCCTTCCACCCGTACTACACGGTGAAGGACATCGTCGGGGCGGTGGTGTTCCTCGCTGCGTTCGCCGTCGTCATGTTCTTCGTGCCGGAGATGGGCGGCTACTTCCTGGAGGCCAACAACTTCGTCCCGGCGGACGCGCTGAAGACCCCCGCCCACATCCAGCCGGTGTGGTACTTCACGCCGTACTACTCGATCCTGCGCGCGGTGCCGCCGCTGTTCAACTCGCAGTTCCCGGGCGTGCTCGCGATGGGCGTCGCGACGCTGATCCTGTTGTTTCTGCCCTGGCTCGATCGCAGCCCGGTGAAATCGATCCGCTACCGCGGCCCGTATTACAAGAGCGCGCTCGCGATCTTCGTGATCTCGTTCCTGATCCTCGGATACCTGGGCACCGAGCCGACCACGGTGTGGGGCCAGTTCGGCTTCGACGCCTTCTTCCTCGACACCAGGGAAATCGCCACGTGGGTGGCGCGAGCGTTCACGGTGCTGTACTTCCTGTTCTTCATCCTCATGCCCTGGTACACGGCGCGCGATACGGCGAAGCCGGTGCCCGAGCGCGTCACGTCATGAAGCGGCTCATTCTTCTGCTGTCGCTCGCTCCCGCGCTCGCCCTCGCGGCGGAAGCCGGATTCCGGCTCGACCGCGCGCCGATCGATCCGCGCGACCTGGCGAGCCTGCAGGCCGGCGCGCGCACGTTCGTCAACTACTGCCTGGGCTGCCACGGCACGCAGTACATGCGCTACAACCGCCTCGCCGACCTCGGGCTGAGCGAGGCCCAGATCAAGGACAACCTCGCGTTCACCGCCGACAAGGTCGGCGACCCGATGCGCACGGCGATGGGCGGCAAGGAAGGCAAGGACTGGTTCGGGGTCGCGCCGCCGGACCTTTCGGTGATCGCGCGGGTGCGCGGAGCCGACTGGCTGTACACCTACCTGCGCACGTTCTACCGGGATCCCAACACGGCGAGCGGCTGGAACAACGCCGTGTTCCCGAACGTGGCGATGCCCCACGCGCTGTGGACGCTGCAGGGCGAGAAGGCACTCGAGGTCACGCGCACCAAGGACGCGTCCGGCCACGAGATTGTCGGGTCGAAATTCACGCGGATCTCGGAAGGCTCGCAGACGCCGGTGCAGTTCGACGCCACGGTGCGCGACCTGGTCAATTTTCTGGTCTACGCGGGCGAGCCGGCCGCGACGAGCCGCAAGCGCATCGGCATCGTCGTGCTGTTCGTGCTCGGCGTGCTGTTCGTCCTCGCCTACGCCCTGAAGAAGGAATATTGGAAAGACGTGCACTGAGGCGGCGCCAGCTGCGCCGCGTCCGCAGGCAGGCCGGGCCCGTCCCCGGCTTCGTTCTTTGATCCGGGTCGTCAAGCCATGATGCAACTCTATTCGGGGACCACCTGTCCCTTCAGCCACCGCTGCCGCTTCGTGCTCTACGAGAAGGGCATGGACTTCCAGGTGATCGACGTCGACATGTACAACAAGCCCGAAGACATCGCGGTGATGAACCCGTACAACCGCCTGCCGGTGCTGGTCGAGAGAGACCTGATCCTCTACGAGTCGAACATCATCAACGAGTACATCGACGAGCGCTTCCCCCACCCGCAGCTGATGCCCGCCGACCCGGTGATGCGGGCGCGCGCGCGCCTGATGCTGTTCAACATGGAGGTGGAGCTGTTCTCGCAGATCGACTCGCTCGAGTCCGGCAAGGAAAAGCAGGTCGAGCGTTCGCGCGCCCACGTCACCGACCGGCTGATCGAGCTGGCGCCGATGCTCACCAAGTCGAAGTACTGGATGGGGGACGACTTCTCCATGCTCGACGTGGCGATCGCGCCGCTGCTGTGGCGGCTCGACCGCTACGGCATACGGCTCGGCAAGACCGCCGCGCCGCTCATGAAATACGCCGAGCGCATCTTTTCCCGCCCGGCGTTCATCGAGGCGCTCACGCCGTCCGAGAAGGTGATGCGCAAGTGACGCGGGCCCGATGAACGAGATTCCGACCAAGCCCTACCTGCTGCGCGCGCTCTACGAGTGGTGCGTGGACAACGGCTACACGCCGCACATCGCGGTGAGAGTGGACTCGCGCACGCAGGTCCCGGCCGAGTACGTGAAGAACGACGAGATCACGCTCAACGTGGGCCCGGGCGCGGTGCACAAGCTGCAGATGGGCAACGAGCTGATCGAGTTCTCGGCGCGCTTCGGCGGCGTGGCGCGGCAGATCTCGGTGCCGGTCACCAACGTGTACGCGCTCTATGCGCGCGAGACCGGCCACGGCATGACCTTCGATCTCGAGCCGCCGGGGTCGGCGCTGCAGGCGAAGGCGAAGGCGGAGGCGGAGACGAGCACCGCGCCGTCGGCGGTGGTGCAGGCGCCGCGCACGACCCCCGAGCCTCCCAGGCCCGGCGGCGGCAAGCCCAAGCCGCAGCTGCGCCGGGTCAAGTAAACTGGCCTGCGGGCCGGCTTAGCTCAGTTGGCAGAGCAGCTGATTTGTAATCAGTTGGTCGGCGGTTCGATTCCGTCAGCCGGCACCGGAAACAAGAAAGCCTGCCAAAGCGAGCGTGGAGTGCCGGCGCTCGGCGTCAGTCCTAGGACTCAGCCTCCGCCGCCTTGGTCTCGCGGATCGAGCGCGCGAACTCGAGCACCGAGCGCGCAAGCGCGATCCGGTCCTCGACCGAGCGCATGATGGTGCGCGCGGCGAGCACCTCGATGCCGAGCGAGCGCACGTTGTCGGCGAACTGCGCGTCCTCCTCGTCGATCACGAAGCCGTCGATTACCCGCAGGTACTCGGCCGCGACCGCGCGCGCCGAAGGCTCGCGGCCCAGCTCCCTCATCATCTTGCCCGCCGAGCCCTTCAGCGCCTTGCCGCCCACGATGGGCGTAACCGCCACCACCGGCGCGCCGCGCTTTCGCAGCAGCTCCTTCATCCCGTTCACCTCCAGGATCGGGCGGATGGTGTGGTAGGGATTCGCCGGGCAGATCACCACCGCCTCGAGGTCCGCGGCGTGGAGCGCGGCGAGCAGCTCGTCCGGGATGCGCGCCTCCCCGGCGCCCGCGTACTGGAAGCCGCGCACCGCGGGCTCGCAGCCGAGCTGCGTGAAGTAGTCCGGAAACGCGACCGCACCGTCGTCCGTCAGCACGTGCGTGCGCACCCGATCGTCGCTCATCGGCAGCACGCGCGCCTCGATTCCCAGATGGCGGCAGAACTCGAGCGTGATCTGCGTGAGGCGCCGGTCGTCGCTGAGGCCCTCGGTGCGCAGGATCGGCGCGGCGAGCGACTTGTCGCCGAGTCGCGGGCGATCCGGCCCGCCGAGCGCGCTGAGCATGCCCTGGAGCGCGTGGCTCTCGAGCTCCGGTTCCCAGCCCGCAGTGGGGCTGGCGACGCCGGCGAGCGTGTAGAGCACGGTGTCGAGGTCCGGCGAGAACGCGAGGCCTAGGTGCTCGAAGTCGTCGCCGGTATTGACGACGATCGCGAGCTGCGCGCGGCGCAGCCGGTACAGGCCGTCGGCGAGCTTCGCGCCGCCAACCTGTCCAGCCAGGGCGACCACGGTTCCCATGGGCGATAGTGTACGATGCGCCGCCCGTCGAGCGCACCACGGTGCTCTATCCTTACCAACAAGCCGCGCTGACGCGCGGTGCCCGCCGCGAAGGCGACCAGCCGGCCGTGGTCGCCAGCCGTCATTTCTTTTCGTGTTTTTCGATTTCCAGCAGCTTGCGCTTGCGGGCAAGGCCCCACGCATAGCCGCCGAGGCTGCCGTCGGAGCGCAGCGCGCGGTGGCAGGGCACGACCAGCGCCACCGGGTTCGCCCCGCAGGCGCTGCCGACGGCGCGCACCGCCTTCGGATTCCCGATCGCGCGCGCGATGTCGCCGTAGGAGCGCGTCTCGCCGCGCGGAATGTCGAGCAGCTGCTTCCAGACACGGCGCTGGAAGACGGTGCCGCGGATGTCGATCGGCACTTTGCCCAGTTGCGAGTCCCCCGCGAGAAAAGAGAGGATTTCGCGTTTCAGCGGTTGAAGCGGCCGATCGTCCTCGACCAGCTCGGCCTCGCTGAATTCCTCCGCGAGCAGCTGCCGCAGGCGAGCCGCGCCGTCCCCGAGCTTCACCGAGCACAGCCCCCGCCCGGTCGCGGCGATCAGGATCGTCCCGAGGGGCGACGCGAACGAGCTGAACAGGATCCTCAGGCCCTTGCCCTTGGCGCGGTAGTCGCGCGCCCCCATGCCCAGGCGCGAAGCCGCCTTTTCGTAGAAGCGCGACACCGAGCCGTAGCCTGCGGCGAAAACGGCGTCGGTGACGCGGCTTCCGTTGGCGAGCAGGCGCTTGGTGTCCTCGAGCTGCTGCTCGCGCTGGTAATCCTTGGGCGAGAGTCCAAGCGCCTCCTTGAAGCGCCGCTGCAGGTGAAACGGGCTCGCGCCTACCGCGCTCGCGAGCTCCTCGAGCGTCACGCGCTCCCCGCGGCGGGAGTCCAGGTACCCGCGGGCCTTGCCGATGAGCTTGTCCATGCCATTACTCTAGCGGGGTCGCCGCTTGGTTTCTATCCGGAAGTTGCGCCGTCGCGGCAGCGGCTCAAGCAGAAACTTCTTCGTCCGGCGCACGGCTCATTTGCCCTTGAAGTTCGGCTTGCGCTTCTCTTTGAAGGCGGCGACGCCCTCGCGGTAGTCCGCGGTCGATCGAAACGAGGACGGGTGGCACGCGGAAAGCTTACACCGGGGATTAGAATCGCTCCACAAACCGGGGAAGCCATGAGCTACGAATTCATCACCGTCGAAATGAAGGCGCGCGTGGGCGTCATCACGCTCAACCGCCCGAAGCAGATGAACGCGCTGAATGCGAAGCTCATGCAGGAGCTGGGCCGGGCGCTCAGGGCGTTCGACGCGGACGCGGGTGTCGGCGCGATCGTGATTGCCGGCAACGAGAAAGCCTTCGCCGCCGGCGCCGACATCGCGGCGATGAAGGACTTCAGCTACATGGACGCCTATCTCGGCGACTACATCACCCGCGACTGGGAGGACATCCTCTCGATCAGGAAGCCGGTGATCGCGGCGGTCGCCGGCTACGCGCTGGGCGGCGGCAACGAGGTGGCGATGATGTGCGATATCGTGATCGCCGCCGACAACGCGAAGTTCGGCCAGCCCGAGGTCAATCTCGGCGCGCTGCCGGGCTCGGGCGGCACGCAGCGCCTGCCGCGCGCGGTCGGCAAGGCGAAGGCGATGGACCTGTGCCTCACCGCGCGCATGATGGACGCGCAGGAGGCCGAGCGCGCCGGGCTGGTCTCGCGCGTGGTCCCGCCCGACAAGCTCATGGACGAGGCGCTCGCGGTGGCGCAGAAGATCGCCGGCTACTCGCTGCCGGTGGTGATGATGATCAAGGAGGCGGTGAACCGCGCCTACGAGACGACGCTCTCCGAGGGCGTGCTGTTCGAGCGGCGGCTGTTCCATTCGTCGTTCGCGCTCGAGGACCAGAAAGAGGGCATGGCGGCCTTTCTCGAGAAGCGCAAGCCGACGTTCAAGAATCGTTGATGGGAAAATCAGGGACAGACCACGTTTTTCCGCAAAAAACGTGGTCTGTCCCCGCTTTTCTTCTCGCTGCCCACATCCTCTCGATGCTGGGCTTCGCGACCTACGCCGCGCTGCTTCCCGAGCTGCGCGACCTGTGGCGGCTGAGCAATACCGAGGCAGGGGTGGTCGGCGGCATGTTCTTCGCCGGCTATGTGCCGACCGTGTCCTACTGGACCGCGCTCACCGACCGGGTCGACGCGCGCAAGGTCTATGCTGCCGGAAGCCTGCTCGCCGCCGCGGGCGGCGCCGGCTTCGGGCTGCTCGCGGACGGATTCGCGAGCGCGGCGGTTTTCCAGGTGCTGCTCGGAGCCGGCATCGCCGCGACCTACATGCCGGGACTGCGCCTTCTCTCCGACCGCGTCGCCGGCCCCTCGCAAAGCCGCACCATCGCGTTCTACACGTCGTCTTTCGGCATCGGCATCGCGCTCTCGCTCGCGCTCGCCGGCGCGATCGCGCCGCTCGCCGGCTGGCGCGCGGCGTTCATCGCCTCGGCCGCCGGGCCGCTCGTCGCGGGGCCGCTGGTGATGCTGGGCTTGCGGCCCGCGGCAGCGGCGGGCGCGGCGCGCCCGGCGTCGCTCGCCGACCTCTTCCCGCTTGGCGCCTGGCGCAGGGTACTCGCCGACCGCGCGGTGGCGGGCTACACGCTCGGCTATGCGGCGCACGCGATGGAGCTGTTCGGCTCGCGCAGCTGGATGGTCGCGTTCCTCGTCTTTTCGGCCGGCCTGCAGACGCCGGCGCCGGGTTTCCCGTGGCACGCCGCGACCATCGCGGCGGTGGCGAACCTGGTCTCGGTATCGGCCTCGATTCTCGGCAACGAGATCGCGCTTCGCATCGGACGCCGCCCGTGGATCATGATCGCGATGGCCGCCTCCGGCACCACCGGCATCGTGCTGGGGCTCTCGGCGCCCTGGCACTGGGCGATCGTGGCGGCGCTTCTGGTCGTCTACTCCATGCTGGTCATGGCGGAGTCGGCGACGCTCACCGCGGGACTGGTGGCCGCGGCGCCGGCCGAGCTGCGCGGCGCCGCGATGGGCCTCTACTCGCTCGCCGGCTTCGGCGGGGGCCTGCTCGGGCCGGTGGTGTTCGGCGTCGCGCTCGACGCGGCCGGCGGCGCGGCGAGCGTGGCCGCCTGGGTAATCGCCTATGCGGCAATCGGCTCGGGCTGCCTCGCCGCGCCGTTCGTGGCGAGACTGTACGGCCGAGGCTAGAATGGCCGCATCGTTCCCTGCAGGAGGAGACATGGAGCGCATCTGGCTGAAGAGCTACCCCCCCGGCGTGCCTGCCGAGGTCAAGGTCGACCAGTACAAGTCCGTCGGCGACCTGTTCGAGAAGAGCGTCAAGCAGTTCGCCGCGCGCCCCGCGTTCCACAACATGGGCAAGACGATCGGCTTCGCCGAGCTGGACGCCCTGTCGCGCAACTTCGGCGCCTGGCTGCAGGCGAAGGGCCTCGGCAAGGGCGCGCGCGTCGCGATCATGATGCCGAACTGCCTGCAATACCCGATCGCGATGTTCGGCACGCTGCGCGCGGGCCTCACGGTGGTGAACGTGAACCCGCTCTACACCCCGCGCGAGCTGGAGCACCAGCTGAAGGACTCGGGGGCGGAAGCGATCGTGATCGTCGAGAACTTCGCGCGCACGCTGCAGGAGGTGCTGGCGAAGACCCCGGTCAAGCACGTCGTCGTCACTTCGCTGGGCGAGATGCTCGGCGTCAAGGGTCTGATCGTGAACTTCGTCGTGCGCAAGGTGAAGAAGATGGTGCCGGCGTTCGAGCTGCCGGCGGCGATCGGCTTCAAGCAGGCGCTCGCCGAGGGCGCGGGCAAGGAGCTGAAGCCCTTCCCGGTCGGGCACGACGACATCGCGTTCCTGCAGTACACCGGCGGCACGACCGGCGTGTCCAAAGGCGCGATGCTGCTCCACCGCAACATCCTCGCCAACATCGAGCAGGCGGCGGCGTGGCTGCTGCCCGGCATCAAGGGAGAAGACGCGGTGATCATCACCGCGCTGCCGCTCTACCACATCTTCTCGCTCACCGTGAACTGCCTGCTGATGATGAAGATCGGCGGCCTGAACGTCCTCATCACCAACCCGCGCGACATCCCGGCGTTCGTAAAAGAGCTCGGCAAGCACCGCTACAACATCATCACCGGCGTGAACACGCTGTTCAACGCCTTCCTCAACAACGCCGAGTTCCTCAAGCTCGATTTCTCGCACGTGAAGGTGTGCGTGGGCGGCGGCATGGCGGTGCAGAAGGCGGTCGCCGACAAGTGGAAGGAAGTGACCGGGAAGACGCTGCTCGAAGGCTACGGGCTCACCGAGACCAGCCCCTGCGCCAGCATGAACCCGCTCAACCTCGCCGAGTACAGCGGCTCGATCGGCTTGCCGCTACCGTCGACCGAGATCTCGATCCGCGACGACAACAAGCAGGAAGTGAAGCAGGGCGAGGCGGGCGAGATCTGCATCAAGGGCCCGCAGGTGATGAAGGGCTACTGGCAGCGTGCCGACGAGACCGCCCAGGTGCTCGGCCCCGACGGCTTCCTCTACACCGGCGACGTCGGCGTGATGGACGCGAAGGGCTTCGTGCGCATCGTCGATCGCAAGAAGGACATGATCCTGGTGTCGGGCTTCAACGTGTACCCGAACGAGATCGAGCAGGTGGTGGCGATGCATCCGGGCGTGCTGGAAGTCGCCGCGATCGGCGTTCCCGACCAGCATTCGGGCGAGGTGCCGAAGCTGTTCGTGGTGAAGAAGGACCCGAACCTGACCGAAGCCGACCTGCTCGAGCACTGCAAGAAGGAGCTCACCGGCTACAAGCGGCCGAAGTACGTCGAGTTCCGCGCCGAGCTGCCCAAGACCAACGTCGGCAAGATCCTGCGCCGCGCGCTGCGCGAAGAAAAAAGAGCCTGACGCAGCCGAGCGTCGCCAAAGGGCTGGCCTGGATCGGGGTGACGATCCTGTGCTGGATGCCGATGCTGCCGGTGGCCAAGCGCACGCTGCCGGTGCTCGACGCGTTCGCGCTCGCCACCTGGCGCTACACGGTCGGCACGGTGCTGTTCCTGCTGCTCCTCGCCGCCTTCGAGGGCTCGCGCGCCCTGCGCTACGGCGGCAAGCTCCTTCCGGCGACCGTGTTCGGCGTCATCGGCTTCGCCGGCTTCAACCTGCTGGTGTGGCTCGGGCTGGCGTATTCGCGGCCCGAGCACGCGGCGGTGATCCTCGCGCTGCAGACTCCGATGACCGCGCTCATGGTCTGGGCGGCGCGCGGCCAGCGCCCCAGGCCTTTCACGCTCGGCTGCGTCGCCGTGGCGATCGGCGGCGTGCTGCTCGTCGTCACCAAGGGCGAGCCGGCCGCGGCGATCGCCGATCTCGCCCGCGGCGGCGCGCTCTTCGGCGACGTCCTCGTGCTCCTCGGCGCGCTCGCCTGGGTGGTCTACACCCTCGCCGCGGGCCACTTCGCCGGCTGGTCGGCGCTCAGGCTCACCGCGCTCACCAGCGTCCCCGGCGCGATCGGCATCGCGGTCGCGAACTATCTCGCGATCCTCGCGGGCATGGCGGCCGTGCCGAGCGTCGAGGCGCTCTGGAGCGTGGGCTGGCAGCTCGCGTACTTCGTGCTCGGCAGCACGGTGCTCGGGGTGCTCGGCTTCAACGCCGCGGTCACGCACCTCGGCCCGCTCAACGCGATGCTGATGCTGAACCTCGTTCCGGTGGGCGTGTTCGCGATCGAAGCCGCGCTCGGCCGCAGCTTCGCCGCGATCGAGCTCGCCGGAGCGGCGACCGTGGTGCTGGCGCTGGTCGCGAACAACCTCTATTTGAGGGGCGTGAGCGCGAGCCGCTGAACGCCCGCGGCTTCAAGGCGCTTGCGCCCGGTCGTCATCGGGATGTACTCGCCGCGCGCCCAGGCCTCGGCGAACGAGCGGTAGTGGGCCGAGAGCAGGTGGCCGGATTGCCCGCCCGAATGGATGTAGAGCGAGCGCTCGGGGTCGGCGAGGTCGACGATGGCGCGCAGGCTCGCCGCGTGGCGGTTGGCGAACGGCTCCTCGTCGTCGAAGAGATCGTACCGTCCTACGTTCACCGAGTAGGTGTCACCCGGGGTCGGCACGCTGAACTCGAAGAAGCGCCCGAGGAACGACTCGCGGCCGAAGGGCCGGTGGCGGTGCCGCGCCGCGTGCGCCCTCCCCCAGCGCCAGGCGGCCATGTCGGGACCGTACCGGGCGCGCAGGTCGGCAAGCGCCGCCTCGAGCGAGAGCGCGAGCAGCTCCTCGCAAGTCTCGACCGGGCGAGTGCGCACGTCGTCGCACCAGCGCGATTGCCCCTCGCGGTCGGCGAGCACGTTGGCGACGAACTGCGCGCGCGGGCTCCAGTTGAGGCGGAACGCGTCCCCGAGCTCGTCGGCGTAGAGGGCGCGCGTGAGCTCCCGCCACCACGCCGCGGCGATCAAGGGCTCGGCGCGCTCGGCGGCCATCGTGCCGTCCCACGCCGCGAGGAGCCTGAGCGCGGCGCGCGCCTCCTCGCTCCTCGGGCGCGTCGCCGCGAAGCGCGGCACCAGCTCGCGCGCCGCGAGCGACAGCACGTCCGTCTGCATGCGCGCGAAGCTCGGCGCGGCGTGCGCGGGCTCAGCCTCCAGCAGCTCGGCGATGCGCCGCGCGCGGTAGGGCGGCTGCCACTCGGCGGTGATGTGGCGCGGGTAGCCCGCGGGCACGATCTTCTGGTTCGCGGTGACGATCGCGCCGCGCGCCGGGTTGAATTCGCGCGGCAGCTCCTCGAACGGGATGTAGCCCGACCAGTCGTAGCGCGCGTCCCATCCGGGGGCCGGGGCGAGGCCCTTCAGGTCGTTTTCCGGCTTTCGCGCCGGCACGCGGCCCGCCGCCATGAAGCCGATGTTGCCCTCGACGTCCGCGTAGGTGACGCTTTGCTGCGGCGTATGGAAGTCGCGCGCCGCGGCGAGGAACTCGTTCCAGTTCCCGGCGCGCGCCACCTTGAGCGCGGCCTGCATGGTGAGGTCGTCCGCGGCGAGCGCGGTCCACGCGAACGCGAGCACGTGGCCGCGCGGCGCCGCCTCGAGCGCGCGCCGCGACGCATCCGAGATGACCGGCCCATGGCGCGACACCCGCACC